>SESG01000170.1_pt1 | contig 45982 bp, 54 predicted proteins | sample 3171421 | NCBI WGS metagenome assembly SESG01 (sample SAMN10866946, study PRJNA518727) | freshwater metagenome | biome: subpolar coniferous forest; feature: holomictic lake; material: water; isolation source: holomictic Lake 227, 6 m and 8 m depth | place: Canada: near Kenora, Ontario | collected...
ATTTTTCAAAACTTTATACCAATCAATCCGACGACGAAAGCAGATCTGACGTAGGTCTGGTCGGACTGCTCTACAGCCTTGCCGAAACAGGCGTATTCGGAAACATTGAGCAAACAGATAATTCTAACCTTTGGGATATTATGATCCGTATATACCAAGTCGTAATGCAAATGCAAGAAATTGATTCTAAAAACAAAAAACCATGATCCCTGTACGTAAATACAAATCCCTTTGGGATACTATTGCCGCACAAATTCCAGGCATCACCAAGATCATCATGGTCGATGATGAGCCTGAACTCGCAAATAAAATCAAAGATATTGATGCCGCCAGCCTGTTCCTTGTGGTGGTCACACCTTCATCGGATCTGAATGCCGAGAATGAAGACAATTACGGCGATGTAGAAACATGCGTAATTTATTTGCTGATAAAAGTCAATCCCGGCGACCAAACTGAGGAAGATATCATGGATGAACGTGAATTGACCCAGAACACCATGAAAGAAATCCGGTCGCAGTTGGCAGAATACGCAGGAATATGCGATGGATCGGATGCTGCAGTTATTTTAAGCCAATTCATGCGGGGCAAACAACATGTCGACCGTGAGCGCAATTACCTTGGCTGCAATGGTTATTCACTGAGTTTTGGGATTAAGACCAACGGTTTTTAGAGATGAAAACGATAACAAGAGTATCAAAAAACTGCCTGTCTCTCATTGAAGAGATGGAATGTGGCGGGGACTTCCGAAAGTTTTTGAAAGCCTATAAATGTCCTGCCGGAAAATGGACCATCGGGATGGGAACCACAAGGTACCCAAGTGGTGAGCGAGTAATGCCCGGGGACAGAATTTCAGAGCATGAGGCTTTTGAATTTCTCACCTACGATCTTGTTGCAGCCGAAAGCACCGTGCACAGCGCCGTTACCGTAGAAATTAACCAGGGGCAGTTTGACGCGCTTGTGAGCTTCGTTTATAACCTTGGCGCCCTGGCCTTCAAAAACTCAACGCTGCTGAAGGTTATCAATAAAAACACTGCTGATCCAGGTATCGAATATCAATTTAACAGATGGAACAAAGCCGGAGGAATAGAACTGCCCGGCCTGATCAGGCGCCGCCGGTCGGAAGCATGGCTGTATTTTACCGGAGAATTGAAATTTACCTTCTGAATTGACTTGAAATGGACGGCAAATATGATGAAATAGAACTCCTGTTCATTGAGCGCACACTTGAATTGCACGGTGAGCGTGTCTGTGACTTGCTGCGGGAAAATATTTCCAATAAAAAACTGATCAACTCTGAGGATTTACTTAACTCTATTGATTTCTCGGTAAGTAAATATGGTATTGACCCGGTGCTGCTCATTTCATTCATTTCCTATGGCCGTGCCATCGAAATAAACTGGTTCAAAAAATCACAAAACACACGGGTATTTTCCAAGCCAAATACCAACGTCATCCTCTGGGGCATGCGCGATAATCAGAAACGTACCCGAAAAAAGGATACCCGCTGGTATGCCAAAACCGTTTACGGTTCAATTAACCATCTATTGTCAGTCCTTTCTTCCGATTTCTCAGAAGAGGAAAAGAACCATCTGAAACAAATACTTGAAATTCGCCATGAGTCTAAAAATCGACCGCCTTCAGCTTGAAATCATTATAAACAATGATCAGGCCCGTAAATCTCTTCGTTTACTTGATGACGAAGCCCGTACAATCCAGAAATCCATGAAAGGGATGAAGGAGGGCACCGATGAATGGATAAACGCGACAAAACGGTTGAGTTCCATCAAAACGCAGATGGACAACATTCAGGATTCTATTGGCATTCTTGGAATGAGTTTAAAAGAACTATCGGCGAAACAAAAGCAATTTAACATGCTGGTGAGCAACCTTCCTGCTAATTCACCTGAATATGCCCATTATAAAAAAACACTTGATGAGATTAATGCCAGAATAACTGAGTTAAAAGGGAAGTCGAAAGATGCCGGTGACTCCATGAAAGGTATGTTTAGCAATATCGGACCTGCAATATTGAAATTAGGAACTACTGTAGCAGCTGTATTTTCACTTGATGCCATCAAAAACTATGTAAAGGAAGGAATTGAAGCTGCAATAAAGCTTCGTGACACTGAATCCCTATTGCTTGAAGAATTGAACGGCCAAAAATCTGTTCAAACCGACCTGATCAATCTTGCAAAAGAACGTGCAGGATCAACCATGTATGGGCGGCTTGAGATTGAAGAAGCAGAAAAGTTCCTTGCAATCCAACAGAGGACCCCGGAGCAGATCAAGAAAACAATTGAAGCTGCCACCAACCTTGCAGCCTTAACCGGAGGTTCATTAAAAGATTCAGTCGAAATACTTGATGCAACCATGGAAGGCCGTCTTGGAAAAGGCCTGGGCAAATTAGAAAAGGATTTCAAAGGGCTCACCAAGGAACAAATGTACAATGGAGAAGCGATTGACATTGTTGCGAAAAAATATGGTGGCCTGGCCGAACGGGAAATGAATACAACTGAAGGCCGCATTAATTTGTTGGAAAAGGCATGGAAAGGTCTGCGAAGGACATTAGGCGAAGTTGTATTGGATTCTGAAGGTATATTTTCTAAAGGAATTTCAGGAGCAACGACTTTTTTGAATACCATGAAAAAATGGTTTGATATTCCCATCGAAAAAAAACTTGCAGATGAGTCGGCCAAAGTCAACCTTTTAGCAACTCAATTGCTTGATGCGAATATTCCTGCCGAAAAAAGAAATGCTTTATATAAGGAATTAGAAACAATTGCTCCGAGTATTACTGCAGGACTGGATGCTGAAAATTTATCGTACAAGGATCTTGCTAAAAACCTTGATGTATATAATAACCTGTTAATCAACAAAATCATTCTCAGCAGAGGGGACAAGAAAATAGATGATGCAAATGTATCTGCTGCAAATGCCCGGCAAGCTGTATTAAACCAGGAATTGAAGATTCGCAAGGAATTGAATGATTACCTGTTATACGCATCCGAACATGGTGCAAAGGAAGGTGGGGAATCTGGAGCCAAGTGGCTGAAATGGATTTCAGATGTTAAAAATATATTGGCTGATCCTGACATGCAATTTGCAGATAAATTTACACAGATCGGCAAACTTGCCAGGGAAACCGAGTTGCAAATGTTGGTATACAATAAGTTGCTTTCTGACCAGGAATCAGCTATGAAAAAGGTAAATGGCCTGTTAACAGATAAAGAAGTTTTGATGAAACAACTTGGGTTAACACAGGATGATTTGAGCGGTAAGGATGATGCTGCACGTAAAAAGGCAGAGGAAGATGCCAAAGCAGCTGCAGAAGCAGCTAAATCAAAACTTGACTTCGCAAAGATGTCCGAGTCCGAACTCCATGAGGTGGTCTCCCGAGCGAAAGAAGATTCTGCATCAAATATCGACCGCACCAATTCCAGGCTTGCACAAAAGGAACTCAACAGGCGTGAAGCATTGTCAAAAGCGTATGAGCAGTATATGGACCTGATGCGCGAGATTGCCGATATTGAAAAAACAAATTTCGCTGACAAGCTCTCCCAGACTGAAGGTGAAATCAAGGCTGTCAATGAAAAGTATAACAATGAGATCAAGATAATTCAGGAATACAAAGAGCATAATAAAAAAGAACTCAGCCCAAAACAAACCAAGGAACTCGATACAAAGATTGGTGAACTTGAGATCATCCGGGATGTCCAGACCAAACAAGTTCTTGAACAAGCGGAAAAGGATTTTGCAGAAAAGATTAGGCTCATTCATGAGAACCTGCGTGTTGCCCGAATGACCATCACCGGACGGGAAGTTTATGATATCAATAAAAAGTATGATGAGCTTCAGAAAGAAATCCTTGATGCAGTTGATTACAGGTACCGACAGGAAGTTTCCCAGGCTAAGGGCAATAAAGATAAAATAATTGAGGCAGAAAAGAACAAGGCAGAGTCGCTTGCAAAAATACAGGGCGATCTTTCTATGTTAGAAAAAGCACGACAACAGGAGACCAATAAAGCAAGGAAATCAAGTGAATTGGCTTTTGAGCAAGATCTTGCCGCCTTAAAAATTAAATCAGATACAAGTCTCGCAGAAGGGAAAGAAAAAATTCAAATGCAGATTAATCAGAAGTATAAAAAACTTCTTGATGAAAATATTGGCGATGAGAAAAAAACAAATGAGATTAAATTACAGATGGAGGCTGAGTACAATGCACAATCTGCCGCTGCTGATGACGAAATATGGAAACAAAAGTTTAACAAAATTAAAGGTTGGGCTGAGTTCGCATTAAATGAGTTATCAGGAGTGGCATCAGCCTGGTCAAGTTATCAAAATGGAATTTTGCAACGTGATGAAGAGAACACGAATAAGCAAAAGACCAACCTTAAAAAACAACTCGATTCGAAACTCATCACCCAAAAGCAGTATGATGCCGGTGTTGCAAAACTGGATGCTGAAGCAGACAAAAAGAAAAGGAAGATCGTCCATGACCAGGCAGTAATTCAAAAGGCAACAGGTGTGGCCAACGCGATTATCAATACTGCTGTTGCCATTACTTCAGTATTGAGTATACCAATACTTGGAGTAGCACTTGCAATCATTGTTGGCTTATTAGGCGCCGCGCAGGTTGCATTGATCCTGGCTACACCTATTCCGCAGGCTTCGTCAGGCCGCTATAATGTTACCGGTAAACAGGATGGGAAGGCTTATAACAATGTTCCATATCAGGAATCATATACCGGTATCCCCGGGCGCCCGATGCTGGTAAATGAAACGGGGAATGAAATTGTGATCGATCCCTATACAACGCGCAATATTCAAATGAACTATCCATACATCCTGGAAGGGATCAACCAGGCAAGGGTGCCGCAAAGGGCTTCAGGCGCCTACCCCTATTCTTCCCAAAGATCGGCAGCCGGTCCTATGTTAATACAGCTCCATCCGGATACCCTCAAAGTTTTGGACAGGCTTGACGAACGACTTGCAAAACCCATCGATGCAACAATCGTGTACGATAACCTTCGCGATTCGATGAACACGGTGGCGATGCTCGAAAAGAATGTTTCACGTTAAATGTTGTCCTTTAATTTCCTTCATCCAAACAATATGTTTGCACCATGAACATGAGCATCACCAAGAAACCCTTTTTAATGTCGTTTTCGGGAAACCCGATGCGATACCAGTTATCGGGCACATCAACTGCCGGCACTTTTTCGGTAGTTAAAATCGGATTTACAGCGATAGACACAACGCCCAACCATGCCATGACCGTTACCTTTTTGGGCGCATCAAGGACATTCACGCTTAAAACCGAACCTGCATCGCACAATGAACTGCCGGTTGCCGATGATGCAGAAAGCGTAAACAATTGGGCGCACCGGGTATATTATTACCTGTTGCAGGATACCCAGCTGCAGGATGCCTACATTATGACCATTGCAGCTGATGGCGCCGGATGGAAGATCGTGCTGACGGCAAGGACAGCATCACCGGATTATGACTGGAGCTTTGGAACGCACAATATTACCGGGGTTACAGTATCAACGCTCATAGCAGGAGTGGCACCGGTGGCCAGCAGCGTAGAAGGCGTGCTGATGCAGGTATTGAAAGATGGCAGTGAGGTAATCGGCGAAGATTATAAACCGCTGGATGCTTCGGGCATTGTCAAATTTGATATTTGCGAGTATGTGAACGCAAGGCTTTTATTGGCGCCGCCGCCACGGTTCAACCTTTCTCTCCAGGACAATGTAAAATCCTACGATGATTACTTTTTAAAATACATGATCTACTTTTGCGACCGTGTAGCGGGCGTTTATTCGCAACGTACTTATGGAGACCCTGATAACCTTTATTGCTATGCCATTGCCGGAGGGCTTTGCCGCGAAGACCTTGTGGCGAACAATGAGGGCAATGTTGATTATTTTGGCCTCACGTCGGTCAAAAAGAGGTTCCTAACCTGGTCGCCCCCTGCGAAAATTACCGACAAGTTCGAAACACACAGCCTGTTTTTTGCCTTGCAGAACCAATCGTATTCGACCATTCAATTAAAAGCATCACTGTACACGGCAAGCAATACCGGTTCATCCGTCAATGTTACATCTGCCATACCTGCCCTGCAGTGGACTGTTTATGAGTTTATGGCTGGTTACACCCAGCTTGACCTTGCCCTGCTGATGTCGGGGAACGTGGTCAAATGGGAACTGTACCTGGTAGATGAAAATGGAACAGTGATATCGGATGTGCGCAGTTTTGAACTTGACCCAAAATACGCTGAAAATACGCGCTATTTCAGGTTCAGGAACTCGTGGGGAACTTATGATTCATTGTTGTGCACCGGCGTTTTTGAAAATATCATAGAGCATGAGCGGGAAAAGGTGATCTATGTAAGCGACGAAACCGAAACTTCGTACAACTCGCCAGGTGCGTACAACATGATCAAAGAAACGCAGAGCTTCAAAGCAAACACCGGATGGCTCACGCGCGATTATTTGAACTACCTGCGCGACTTCATGCTGTCTTCAGATATTTATGAGGTCGAAGATGGAAGATTGTACAAATGCCTGCTCACATCTAAAAAAACAGCGCTGTTTAAAGACACGAGCTACAATTACAGCCTTGCATTTGAATATGAAAGGGCCTACGATGATTTTTTTTTTCATGGATTAGAATGATTTCAACGGTTTCGGCCTTTAGATTTTATTCAGACGATTACTCAAATGATTACAGCTAAGTGGATTTTTAATGATAACATACAACGAAGTCTATAATACGATACGGTCTGCATTGTCCCTGCGGCCAGCTGGCACAAAAGTCCAGGTAGAAGACCATGAGGCATCTTCCCTGATGCTCCTTGATTATACTGAACAATTGGCCAATGAAACCAAAGGCATAAATATCCGTGAAGCACATGGTACATCTGTAGCAAACCAAAATTTCAACCTCACATGGAACATAGCATTTCCGAATACTGATTATTCTTATTCAATCAATGGTTTTGATGGCCGTGGGAACCCGGTCGAAATTATTTTGATTAGTCGTTCATCTGCCAAATTGGTGGTAAAAACATTGATCAACGCAACATTAACGGCAATAGCCATACCACATACATGAAAAAACTTCTCCAATTTTTCATTTTCAGTATTCTCTCTTTTACCTCAGTTGCCCAGAACCGGGTGATGGACACAATAACGTTCGTTCAGGGGGGATTGCTTTATCGTTGCCAGGTCTATGATGATTCCATCCGACTTAACGGACATTTGTTCATCAAGTCAAAATGGACGACCTCTGGTGCGGATACCTATTATAGCACCGGAAACGTGGGGATAGGGTTGACGGACCAGGTGTCTTGGAATACCAGGTTGGATGTAAACGGAGATATCAGGTTAAGGGACGGAGGAATGTTGATGCTAACAAGTTCAACGGATAATTTTTCCGCATTATATACTGATAAAAATAATTTATGGGGATATGGGGCCAATACCGTACACCTTACCTCAGAAGGAGATATCAGGCTTGGTTCGGGTGATGAATATCGTTCAGCACTATATGCCTATAATAGTGGCAATGGATATAATGTAGGTATTAATACTGAAACCCCGACCGCAACCCTTGACGTTGCCGGTAAGACAAAGACCACCACACTGCAGGTCGGAAATTACAATGTTTCTGTCACCGGAAATGTAAGCCTGCCACAAACCCCCACAACCTACGAAATATCGGTGGGCAGCGATGGCTCAAACAACTGGACAATCCCGTTTGCATTGAAAAGCACCTCAATGATATTGTACAACACCGGCTATATCCGCCCGGCACAATGGAGCGGATCAGGCTCTACAACGCTAACCGTTAACCTCGATACCCGCAGGTATGACCATTTATTAATCATCAACTAACCCAAAAACACCAACTAAAATGAAAAAGTTACTTTTAATTTCAACATTTGCCCTGCTGGCCCTGATGGGCTTTTCGCAGGCAACACCATCTTCACAGGTCAGGGTGGCGACCGCCACAACAGATTTCGGTATCAATGTCCCGATAGGCACAACGGTTTACTGTATAGCCACGGACCAGTACTTCGTTTGCAAGGCATCAACGGCATCAACCGCCGATTTAACCGATGCTTCGGCAAATTTCACCCAGCTTGCAACGGGCGCGGCCCATGCTGCCGCAACCGTTACGACCGGCACGGGCCTTGGCATTGCCGGGCAAAATATCACCATGGCCACGGCCAACACCAGTACCCAGGGTACCTTAAGCGCTGCCGATTGGAACACATTTAACGGGAAGCAATCTACATCGCTGGCCAATGGCAAATTGCTGATCGGTAACACCGGTGGCACTGCAACGGCAGTAGACATGTCGGGCGATGCCACGATCGTGGCCGCCGGTACCGTTACCATTGCGGCAAAGGCCGTTACCCTGGCGAAGATGGCCGACATTACTACAGCTTCATTTATTGGAAGAAATACCGCAGCAACCGGTGTCCCAGAAGTTTTATCAGTTTCAACTGTCAAAACCATGTTAGGGGTCACAACCGAAAAGGTTGAAGATTTTGAACAGTCAGTAGACAGCATAACTTCACACACAGGTAGTTTTGTTCGCTATACACTTGCACAAACACCAATTGCTTCTACCATTTCTGTTCAAATTAATGGCGTTACCCTTAAACCTTCCGGCGCTACCAATGCGCAATGGACGGTTGTTTCAACCAATAAAATAAGGGTTGCAATCCCTGTTTATATGTACGATCAGGTTTCAATTTCATATAGTTATTAATATTCGAAAAATGCGAATACTAATTTTCAGCCTCTTAATGTTATTTTCTTCTTTGGCTAATTGCCAGTTGTCACCACGCTCCATTGCCAATATCCCTAATGCAACAACTGCTTTCGGGGCAAATGTCCCGCAGGGATCCTTGATTTATAATGTTCAAGCTGGTGCATATTTTTATTGTGTCAATAATACTGCCAGCACGTTTTCATTAACAACTGCTTCAGCAAACTTTTATCCTATTGCGATAGTTCCAAGTTCAGGTATTCCAGTTTCAAATGGCAATGGATGGACAACATCCATTGCCGATAATTCATCAAACTGGAATACCGCATTTGGCTGGGGAGATCATTCATCACCTGGGTATAGCATCCTGTCCAAAAACGAAACAGTTACAGGTATCAAAAGTTTTGGCGAGGGCAATTTGCGGGTAAACAATACAGATGGGACACGTTGCACCATATTGAAATCGGCTTCGGCAGCCAGCAATAAGACCATCACTTTGCCGAACGCCACCGGAACGGTAGCATTGACAACCGATATCCCCACTGATTATGTGACCCAGACCACGCAGCAAAACATCACCGGTCAAAAGACCTTCAATTTTTCCGGTCTCAGGCTAATGAACAATGCCGAGACATACAGCACGATAATTAATTCTCAGGCCGCATCGTCGTCAAAGACCATCACATTCCCAAACGCCACAGGTACCGTGGCCCTTACCTCTGATTTGCCGTCAGCAAGCCAATGGACTTCTGGCCTGGGAGGAATTTATTATAATGATACAATTACCCTGACCGGACCTTATGCAAACATTCGCCTGGGATATGGTAATGATGATGATCCCAAAAGGTATTCCTTTTACAATGGCACTAATGAAGATGCATATTTGGAATATGCGCCGGCAAAAAATGGATTGACCCTTATGAACAATATGTCAAGTGATATTCTTTTTGGCACATCTCAAGGTGAACGTGTCAGGTTGACGAATTTTGGCAAATTAGGAATTGGCACCTCGGCGCCAATTTATAATTTAGATGTAATAGGCCAGGTTGGCATTGATAAAGGGACAGAACCATCCTTGAATATCGGACGGTCAACAACTGACCTTGATAAAAGAATAAACTTTTGGGACGATGACAATATCAGTGCGTCCATCGAAAGCGATCAAAATACCGGGAACGGCGGGCTTTTGTTGTCATCAAATTTAATTGCTTTTAATACAAGTGCGACCGAACGTTTTAGGATCACACCATCTGGGAACATAGGCATAGGCACTACCGCGCCGTCTGTTACATTGCACGTTGAAGGCACAAGCGGCACAGTGAACGTTGTGAGCACAAGCGCAGAGGGAACGGCAAGTGGCGCTTCATTTGGAGGTTACATTAAATCCTTGCCGACAGGCACAGATAAACGGCTTGGCGGTTTCAAGTTCGGTTCGAGAAGTGGCGCGGATGTTCAAAATGTAGGGGTCGCATTGAACGCATTTTCCGAAGGCGCATGGACAAGTGGGACTTCACACCCTTCATATTTTGTGATCGGCACCACACCAAGTGCGGCTTCCACCCCTATCGAAAGGATAAGGATAACCAGTACAGGATTGGTGGGCATAGGCACAACGGCCCCAACTGCTTTGTTTCAGTCAGAAGGAGGTGGGAACCAATTTGCCGCCATCAATACCGGAAGCCTCGCAATAGGGGGAGGTGCTATTATAGGTGCGTTCATAAAGTTGTTGCCAACCGGGACCGATCAAAGATTGGGCGTTTTGGCATTTGGTTCGCGTGGCGGTACGACCAACAATTATTTTTCGTCGACCATTGCCGGATATGCAGATGGGGCATGGACAGCAGGGGGCTCATACCCATCATACATGACATTTAAGACCACACCAAGCGGGACAACTACAGGTGCCGAACGGATGAGGATATCGTCCGCTGGCTATGTTGGCATTGGTACAACATCGCCAGGCTCAACGCTTACCGTTTCCGGTACATTTGAATCATCCGGGGGAGCAATCAACCTTAACGCGGCCTCGAATTATGATGTGACCATCGGCTCCGGGACAGGTACAATTTACATGGGGACCGGAATACCAGACCAATCAATAATGATCGGTACAGGGTCAGGGATCAAAACCTCATATTTTGGCAGCAATTGTTCCACCAGCATGACCCAGATAGCAGGTGGAGAAGGAGGTTTGTTCCTCAATAACAATACCGGTACCTCCCCTATGTTTTTGGCAACCGGTAATAGCTCCGGCCCTATAACTATTGGCGGTACAGCAGCCCAAACATTAAGTATCTGTACCCAGGGCGGTACAGAAAAATCCATTCAAATTGGGAATGGGTCAGGTTATATTAACCTAAAAGCCGGCATTAACGGGCTAAACCTGAACACGGACATAAACTATCCCGTCAATATTGCCGCCGGGACATCGACCGGAACAGTAACGATCGGTGGCAGTGCAGCGCAAACAATCTCAATTGGCAATGGTTCCGCAACTAAGACCGTGGCCATTGGCGACAACACCGGGGCAACCTCCGGGACGGTGCTGCTCGGCGGTTCGGTTGTCACCAATGGGGCTTTTAATTATGCAGCGGATGCAGGGGCAAACGACACTTATGCCATAACGCTCAGCCCTGCCCCAACTGCCTACGCCACAGGGATGTACGTTTGCTTCAAGGCCAATATGGCAAACACCGGCACCGCTTCGGTCAATGTGAACGGCCTGGGCGCACAAACAATAGTCAAACGGGTCTCAACCACATTGGCCGATAACGACATCGGGGCAGGGCAGTTATGCTTGATCGTGTATAACGGGTCAAATTTCGTATTGATGAACCCGGTGGTAAATTAATTGAATATGAAAGAAATTGGAGACGACAAAGCAAAGGGTATCCTGCTGGAGGCCCTGTATCCCGCAACAGAGTTTGCAATTGACCACGTAAAGCTGGGATATAATGTTGCCGTAAGGGAAATGAACAAAGGGTTCACTCCCGAACAGGTGCATGCTATCCTTACATCTGCCGTGGATAAAAAAGACTTCAAAGGATGCGGACGTAAAAAAAAATCCTGTAAGTCTCTGAAAAAATTGAGCAACAAGGTTTTCAACCTCGATAAAATCATTGCCGATATGAAAGAACAGATCGGTTTAAACCCAGATAGATTATTCACTAAACCAATTAATTAAACATGGAAACTTTTAACACGGATGTTATCATCCCTAACCCTGATGGCGGATCATACAACGCCGTTGATGTTCTTTGTATCTATCTGCCCGATGTGCTTATTGGACTGGAGGCATTAAAAGCGATTTCCAAAGGCTGGTTGAAAAAGCTGGCCATTGGCGTTGTAATTACATCGCTCAAAACTTTCAAGCAATCGCACTGCCAAAAAACCACAAACCCGTGAAAAAACTATTGAGTTCAAACAAAAAGATAACATTGCTGTACAGGATGTACATGGGCGCCTACATTGCCATTGTCATCGTCATAATATTTGCGTTGATAGAAAGTTATGTCCAGTCATGATCAAAGAGATATACCCTGCCATACTGGGTATCCTCGGAATACTCGTGTCGGTACTGACATTATTGGTCGGTGCGATATACAGCGCAATAATAAAAAGGCAAGATGCAATAGATAAAAAGCATGATGAACATGAAAATAAAAATGATGAAACGCTTGTCAGGGTCCTCGAAGATGCAGCAAAGGTGCATGAAAATATAAGGAATGAAATTACTGAGGTGAGTGATAGAGAAAGAAGCATTGATTCAAAACATCAGGTATTATGCCAAAAGCATGAGGACGAGATGAAAAGGCTAAGGTTAAGCCTTGTCAGCATGAAATCTAATATTAAAGGTCAAGGTGCGTTCTTCAACAAACGTGTTGAAGAACTCAAAGAGTACATTGAAAAGTTAGAAACCGGAGTTTTTAAAAACCCAACAAAATGAAAAACATTAAAGACATTTTCAGCACTATGTGTGCCGTATTAATCGGTATCTGCGGCGGTATTGCCGCTGCAATGCAAAGCGGGGTGATCGTATTGCCATCTTGGGCAATGACAGGCTGCATCCTTGGGGGCATCATCGGGGGCGTATTGGTTTCCGTGTTCCAGGGGAAAAATGCCGACCTTTCGGCAAAATCGAAAAACCAATTGTTCAATGCCGCCAAACAAAAGTAAGCCCACAAACCAATAGCGCGCCATGCTCTCGTTGAAAATAACTGATCAAGCCGTTGACATTCCCGACGATTTCTCGATAACCATGAACCTGAAATCGCCGGTGTTCGGAGAGGTGGGATCTTACTCCTACCCGTTTAAAATTCCGAACACGCCAAAAAATGCCATCCTGATGGGCTTCAGGCACAGGCCGGAGAACACCGGAGATGTTTATGGCGAAGGCCAGGGAATGTTCTTGTGGAACGGGATAAACATTTTCCAGGGCACGGTGAAATTGAAAACATTCAATTCAAAATATTTTGAAGGTTCGATGTTCGAGGGCGGGGGCGATTTCTATTATGCGCGCAAAAACCTGACCTTGCAGGACATTGATTTCGGCGAGATGGTGTTTGCAACTGAATATGAAAGGTTATTATGGATAAACCATTGCAAAGGCCATGTTTATCCTGAGCGGGAAATCTCTTTTCCCATGATCGAAAATGCTACATATTTCAATGAAGCCCCCGCAGAACCACAATTGAATTATTTCAATTATTATGACGTTGGCCAGATGTATCAGATTACCCCTGAATTGGAGAGGACGGTTATCGTCCCGATGCTTTTTCTGCGTTATGTACTGGACAAAATATTCGAGCATATTGGGTTCGTGTTCGACGATTCGTTTTTTGGGGCCAATGCCGATTTCAATTCTCTTGTACTGTTCAATTTGGTTGACTGCAATGGACGTGCAGATGGATTTTTTACTTACGATCTATTGCATTTGTTCCTCAATTATCATGTGCCGAGAATGTCCATCAATGATTTCTTTCTTGGTTTGGAAACCTTTTTCAACATCCGGTTTTTTGTGAACAATTCGACCAGGAAAATAAAGTTGAAATCTGTCGACATCATAGTAAAGGAAACAGGCCATACAGAGTTTTCAAAACAAATAGTTTCCATCAATACCGAGGCCGAAGAGCAGGTTACCGGGTTCAGTTTGAAAATGAGCATGGACACCGACGACCCATCCTGGACGGAACAAAAAGGTTTTGACGATGCTTTTTTGAAATGTGTCAAACCCCCTGTTCAGTCAATTTCCGATCTGCCGGCATGGCCATCATCGAAATCAATGGACATTAGGTTTGTAAAAGATGAAGGCATGTTTTATATCCTATGGTATTTCAACTGGATAGCGCACCCCCTGCAATCGAATATAATATCATCGAATGCCGAAGTTGTTTACAAAGTTCCAGACCAATCGCTTGAGAGCAGTTTTTCAACGCTGATGAACGCAACGTCGGGACCCGACACGGGAAATTGTGTTGTTGGCAATGCGCGCGAAAACTGGGAGGGCGTTTCGCCGAAGCTGTTTTTTACGGTGTATGACCCAACATCCAGTAATATACGCATGGTCGGAAAAAACTCGATCGGTTCTACCAACCTGTTCTACAATGGCACGAATGGATTGTTTTATAAGCATTACAAGGCCTATTTTGATTTTTTGATGGGCGCCAAATTTGTAAAGGTCACCAAACAAATGACCTTTATGGAACTCAAAGAGTTCGACTTTTCGCGCAAATACATGATAAACGGAATAAAGTACCTGGTTAAAAGTATCCAGGTAACGCTTAAGAAAGACCGGATCATGCCTGCCTTGTTAGAGTGCTACACCTGCCAGTAACGATTTATAGGTATATTTTATGAAACCGGTGCCTGTGTGCCGGTTTTTTTATAATTTGCAGGGGTATAATAAAAATCTAAACCATGAGACGAATAGTAATTATTATAGCTTTTACTTTTATCTTAATTAATGTTTATTCTGAATGGGTTGGTTATTACCCTGATGGTAAAAAAATCCAGTTCAAATTTTCAACCGCTAAGGATATTTTTGATTCCCTCAAAATTTATCATGGCCATTGTTACGATACAGATGATGGTTGTGTTTGGTACAAGGGATTTACAAATACACCACTGTTCATTCTTTTATATACTCCTAATCCACTTAAAATTAAAACGATACTCTCATCCTATAACCATAATGATTATTTATTTTCTTATCATTTTTTCAATGATTTGAAAGTCAATCAAAAGGAAGGAAAATTAACAAAAAAAAATGTTTTGGAATATTTCGGGAATCCAGATGTATCAACTATTACAGATAGTGGATATAATGCTCAAATATTTAAAAAATTTAATCTCAGAATTGTCTTTATTGATTCGTTGGCAAAAAGTTTTGATGTAATTAACTATTTAGCTATCCAAAAAAATGAATTCTCAATAATGGCTTATGAAGTCACTGGAAATGATTATTCTTTAGGTTTTAGCATTTCTGTATATAATCAAAGTAAAAAAACAATCAAATATCTGCATATAACAACTACGGCATATAATCCCGTTGATGATATCGTTGGAACCAAAACAGTTAAAGCGATTGGACCTATTTATGAATCTGATATGGGAAGTTACGAATTTAAAGAAGTGTTTTATTCTGAAACAGCAACAAGACTTCGTATGGTTAAAATTAAAGTTGAATACATGGATGGGTCATTTCGAGAACTGAATAAAACAGCAATCAAAAATGTCAGATTAATTGATTGGGAGAATCAGGGATATCGAACATTTTAATGGGAATTATTTTAAATAACCTATAAAGGGTATTGACTTTTCTGTTTAGCATTGTATATTTGCAGTGCTTTTAACCTAAGGTAAATGAATTTTACTCTCTTATATAGGGGAAACCCGTGTGGCTCCGAGTGCAGTAATGTACCGGCGGTTCTTAGGACCGAAGCAAGCCACACGGGTTTCTTCATTAGGAGAAACCCACAATGGCAAAAGAACAAGAATGCCTTCCCCCGGTAACCATCGGCGGGATAAAGATCACAGAAAGTTTAATCAAGGCGTTGGATTCACTACAAGGATGTAGTGACGATATGCATTTTTTTACAGAGCAGTGCCTGATACTCGCAAGCATGGAATTCGAGAATTATGGTATGCAAAAGAGGCTGTTCCTGATCCTCTTCGACATGTTCAATGTTTTAAAAGCCCTGAAAGATGGAATGGAAGGGGGCGATAAATGAAACTGACGACAATGGAGCCGCGCACTGCCATGGACAAGGTGGTATGCGAATGGGTGCAGCAGTTTGAGGATGTCCATTTCCGCACCGAGGCAAATTATTGTAAAGACCAGGGAACGGGCGATGAGTTTATTACAGTGTACGATCCTGTTACCGATGTGTGCATTACAGTTTGGCGCTCGCCTGCCTGGTACGGGCACGATGTGCTAAACCTTGCGCGCAGCATACTGGCGCCGCAACTAAAGACCGGGAGTTTGCCCGATGGAAAAACGAAAGGGGGTGCACGATGAACGACAACACAGAGTTCGAAGAGATATTTGCATCTTTTCGCGGAAAGTTTCCCCCCGTTCAATCTTTGCACGAAGCATCGCTAAAGCTCCCTACTTCAGAAATGCAGGAGATGATCGTTGATTTCTGGCCCGATGTTGTTTGGCCCCAGGGCGGGCTTACCCGGTTCCTCATTGCCCATGGCTACCGGTACGAACCCATTGAAATTAATGAACGGGTGAGGTACTTCTGGCTGGTTGGGCAGGGGTGGTAAAACTTTGGTCAGTTGCTACCCTTGGCGTAGCAACTGGACACATTATCTTTAACAATGAACCACGTGTATTTTACACGTGGTTGAACTACCTGCATTTTACAGGTAGTTGAATGCAGTAAAGAATACAAAATATCATCTCCAACCCTCATGCTGGGCCTGATGGTTGGTGAAATAAAAGAACGGAGTTATAACATTTTAAACCAGAAACAAATGAGAACACAAAATCAAAAATGGGAGTACCAAAACATGCCTTTTCGTACTAATGTTGATACTGATGAGCAAGTTTGGTTTGCCGGGATTGATATTTGCAATATCCTTGGATATGCAGATTCATACCAGGCAATTATGAAATTGGATGAAGATGAGCGCAGGCTTGACCGTATTACAGACGGTCAAGGTAAGTTAAAAGAGACCTTGACCGTTAACGAGTTCGGTTTGTATTCATTAATTCTATCATCCTCAAAGCCAGAGGCTAAGATGTTCAAAAGATGGATTACACATGATGTTTTGCCATCCATCAGAAAAGCTGGACTTTACACCACTGAACAGGAGAAAGGGAAACAGATTGAGGTACAGCGTATTGTGAATTCTATCGAAGCGAAAGAAGGTGAGATAACGAACGCGAAATCAGTACTTAAGACCTTGACTTTAGAAAAGGACGATTTGTATGTTTTGCTGAAGGACACCATCCGGCTTAATCCTAACCAACTTCGCCTTGAATTGGAAAATTAAAACGAGGAATCCCGCGTTTTAATTTTGATGTATCAAACTAAAAAAGGGGATTTCCCCTTTTTTCGACCCGCCCACCGAGGCGGGTTTTTTATTGTCCTTTATATTTCATAAGGCTCAGCGTTAATTTGCCGAAAATCTTTTTTTATGAAAATAATCAAACGGTTGCGCGAAATGAATGAAAATGGGCTGCTCTGGTGCAATATCAAATACTATACATTTTGGCCTTTGGTTATCTTGTTCTGTTTGCTTCAATCAGTACCAATTGTAATTCTTATTTTATTAATAACCAAACAAGTGAAATGATCCCTGATGCTGTTCCAATGGTGGCAAAGACAAACATTGGCCAGAAAGTAATGATTTGCCATTTCGCCATTACTGCATTCCGGTGTTCTGAAGCATCCTTATCCTTTCGTTTTTTATCAAGGTACTTCAGATATTCGTAGTATCCCATCCTGGCGGCGAAACATCCTTCATGTTGAATCCACAAACGGGATTCATCGTCGGATTCCTCTAACAGCCCCTGCCTTAGAAATCGGCGTTTTACAACATCGTAATCCTGGTAGGAATGGTTAAGATCGCTTAACTCAGAAGGATACCCGTCCATTGTGGTATAACCATCGTTTTTCTTAATATAGGCCAGCAGTTCATCGGCAATTTTCAATTGTTCATCAGTCATTTGTTTTCTTATAAGTTTGTCCGTACCGTTTTTATTAATTGTAATAATTGAAAGTTATAACTTGGGAATGATTTTTAAAACCTGCAAATGCAGGTTTTTTTATTTCCGTCAAGACATGCCGGGCTTAAACAGATATCCGGGCAAGGGCGGAGTGGTGTGCGGAGTGGGGCGCGGAGTGCGGAGCGGCGGTGGCTGAACATCCAGCCGTGCAAGATCGGGGAAGTTGGTGGCCAATTTTTCAGATGGCCGTTTGTTGAACTTGTCCAGGTAAATCTGGGTAATTTCGAGGCTCGAATGCCTGAGCTGGAGCTGCAGGTCGCGCACGTTGATACCGTTCTCGATTGCCATCCCCGCCCCGGTGTGCTTGAGCGAATAAATGTTCTTGTCAATGCCAAAGTGGTTTGCAAATTTTCTCCATGCCCCCGCGATGCGGGTGGGCGCGGCTTCTTTCGTTCCCCTTTTAAGGTGGCGGGTGAACACGAAATGCGACCCTGGGTAATTGAGGTCAAGTTTTTCCAATACCGGTACCATCGCGTTTGGTATCTGCACCAGTTCGTTCTTTTTGTTTTTTGAGATTGTCCCGGGCAGCATGATCGTGCGGTTCTTAAGTTGAAAGTGCGATACCTTCAGGCGAACGATCTCCTGCGGTCGGATGAAGCAGTAAAATATCAGGCAGGCACAAACATAGAGGTCATAATCCCATGCTGGCAGGTTTTTTTGCATTTTCACCAGGTCTTCGACGGTAAAAGAAACTATTTCGGCTTCTTCTTTTGGCAAGCGTTCAACCTTGTCGAAGGGGTTGACCAAAATCCATTCGCGTTTTACCAGTGCCTTGAAAACGGTTTTCAGGGCAGTGGCCCGGTTGTTATATGTTCGGTTGCAGTATTTCATTTTCGCCTGGGTATAGTCCATGTATTCCTGTGCAAGGTGGTAGTTGAAATCGTCCACCGGGATGTTCAACAGGTTTTTTACCTTTAGCCATACGATAAACAGGCGCACCATGCTCCTGTATGTAAAAAATGATCTTTTGCGGCACGAGCCCTCTTTGATGGAGAGCACGTATTCCAATGCCACTAAAATAGAGGTGTTTTTTTTCTCGCTGTACGCAAACGGGTTGAAGCCCTGGCGCAACCTGCGGTTTATGTCCTTGATCATTTCATGGGCCTTGTCCCTTCGCCCAGAGCATGTCTTGATCTTTTGTGGTATCCAGTTTTGGAACAGGTGGAACTTGCCTGTTTCAGGCGACCGAAAAGAGTAATGGACGTACCAGCGTTTTGACAAATCGCCGCCGGCATCAAAGATTTTTGCTGTTTTATAATTTTCCATTTCTGTAAATTTTCCGACCTCGCCAGGCGAAAAACATCACGAAAATGGTCACAACAAATTTTTCAATTTTTTTCAGTTTGCCAAAAAATACTATGTATTTATTTGACATTCTGATCTATACAAGTTCTGGTAGCGGGATCGAGATTTTTGAAACAAGGCCCCTCTCCTATTTTACAATGTGTTGTGACCTTTTTTGCGATTGTTTTATCAGCATTTTATGCCGTTTTTTTTCATTTTTTTTTTCACAACTGGTTATTGCTTTCCTTTCTTCAATTCATCAATTTCAATTTTCAGCCTTCGCTTGTCGTCAAGGTTTTCCTGAAGCAATGCCCTCAACTCCTTAATTATCGTAGCTGAATTGTCGCCATAAGTGAGTTCTGTCTCGGCAACGATCAATTTATCTTCTTCCCGGAACCAGTAGGCCATTGGTATTTTCAATGCATCACTGATTAGCTGAAGGGTTATCACCTTCAAAGTTTCATTTTTACATGAAAGCATGAAACCCTTTTCTCCCATTTTGGCAAACTCAGGGATGAAATATTTAAGCCTGTAATTCCTTTTCTCAATTTCATCCTTAATATTTTCGTAAGTAGGTGTCATTTAATTAAATATATTTAGAATGGAAATAAATTATGAATATATAGAAATAAAAAGGAAATCCGCTGTATATTTGTTGCCACTATATTCACAAATATAACACATATTTAACTAAATGTAAATAGTCTAATAGCATTATGAAAAAATTAAATGACGAATCATTGAAGCTACTTAGGGAATCGCTCCCCGGTGGCGCGGTGAAAAAAATAAGAGCACGGTTGGACAATAAATTATCTGTCAGTCATATCCAACAGATTTTACGTGGATTGGGTCATCGTGATGATGTAATCTATGCTGCTCTTGCCATTGCAAAAGAAGAAAAGGACGAGAAGGATTCCATGGAACAGGAAATTTTAAAATTAGCATCAGAACAATAAAAACCTGCTGTTGCAGCAAAAACCATAACCCATTATGAAACAATCAATTCTAAAATTTTTAACCTTTAAGGGAAAAACATTGCTTTTTCTCGCGAAGGATGGTATCTATTGGATTGCATTATCTCCAGTTTGTGAGGCAATTAATGTCAATGCAAACAGACAAATTCAGAACGTAAAAGAAGATCCAATATTAGGACCTGCTATTGCTGTACAGCAACTCCAGGTATCAGGTGATCAGGCTCGTAATTTTGTTTGTTTGCCTGAAATGTTTGTTTATGGTTGGATATTTTCCATCCGAAGTGATTCACGAGAATTGCTCGAATACAAACGTGAATGTTACGAAACTTTATTCAACCATTTCCATGGGACCATAACCGATCGGCAGGAATTGCTTGCCGATAAAGTGAAAACAAAAAACCGTCTCAGCCAACTCATGTCATCACTAAATGTTAATGATGCCTTCATAGAATATCAGGGGCTCAAAGCCCATGAAGCACGATTGGGAATTTCATTTAAGCAACTTGATCAGCGGGAGCTCCGCGAAGTGGCCGACCTTTTCACCGGAACAACTGAAATTCTTTAGCCATGCAAACATCCCACGCCCCAGCTGGCACACTCGATGCAAATTTTGAATTCTTTGAAGAAAATGGCGAAGTGTATTTTATGAACAATCGAAGAACCCATGAATTTCATGAACTTGATGTTGTTCAACTTGACATGTTGCGCGAAGACCTTGAAGCCCATCCCATGGCGCTAAAAGCCATTGAAGAATTAGGGATCATTGACCCTGTTTATCAAATAAAGCAATGGGCAATATGCAATTTCGGGAATTTTGACAACAAGGCCGACCTCACCGAAGATGGCGTGATCATCCATGAACATGTTAACTGTGCCAAACGTGGCACATGTAAGTTTGAAGGTGTTATTTGCCAGCCATTACTGGTTGAAAATGGAACCCTAACCATAAGAGAGGTTCAAATTATCAAGTTGGTAGCAAAGGACCTGCTCGATAAACAAATCTCTGGTATGCTGGGAATCGCTCTTAATACGATGGCAGTACACCGTACCAATATTGAAAAGAAAATAGGTTGCCATTCTAAAGCCGGGATCACTGCGTACGCTTACCAAAATAACCTTCTCTAATATGGATATCCTTCTGGTACCCGGACCGGAAACTCCGGATCCAACCCAACTTGATCTTTTTGACATGGATGTTAAAAATGCCGGGACGGTCCAAAACTCCACGGATTCGGCAGAGCTGAGCATGTCAGATCGAATTATGATCAGATCGCCAACTACTGCCTGCTCAGAACGGGTCCAACAGGAAGACGGGAAAAAATTTGAGTTGGCCCCAATCCAAAAAATAATAGCAGGTTCCCTGTACGAAAAAAGCAGGGAACTTGTTAAAAAATCAAGGGAAACAAAACAACAGGAATTAACAGAAACAACCTAAGAAACCGACCTCGCCAGGCATAAAAACACGAACATGCAAACAACCCCCTTTTCATTAATGTCAGACCCTTAGTTGGAAATCACGATACAGTCGTATGAACTGAGAAAACATGGTATGCTCAACCACATCCATACCCTGGAGGATTCTTCTTCCACCCACCGTGCAGAAGAGGTCAAAAAGCACCTTGCCATATTGGATGAATTGCTTACTGCGGCACAAACTGCAAAATCTTGCCTTGACGAAATGTTTAACCGAACCAAATGAAAAAAGAACTCAATTACACCAGCCCCGCCACTTCAAAAGCCATCGGCGAACTGGGCATTAAATGGAAAGCATCGGCCTACTGGCAGCACGTGCCAGGACAAAACAAATATATCCTGAAAGATAAGTTGGAACCCTTTAAAACAGGTGTGCCTGCATACAACATTACCGAGCTTGGGCACCTGATCCCCTTCGGGTTCTTCAACGAAATGAAAGTCCTTAAACTTTTGGATGGGTACTTTAAAGTGCTTACCGGTGAAGATACCTGGATCACCTATATCAGCGAAGCCGAAGCCAGGGCGCATTACCTGATATACCTGGTAAAATCAGGGCTTGCAACCCTGTATGACAAGAAAACAGAAGAGAAAGTTCAGGTTTCACCGGACAAGCCAATCCCAACCAAACCGTGATGAGAAACGAGATCAATTTCAACTACAACTGGAACAATAAGCTCACCGGCCAGGGTTTTACCACCCTGCGGCTAAGGGACGAAAGCAGGTTCCATCCAGGCGAAGTTTATAGTATCATGTTAAAAGGCGCACACCTGTTCGATGCCGAAATTATTGACGTAAGACATTACTTCCTGCACCAGATCAATGAATACGTTGCACGTCTGGACACAGGGTATAGCGCTGCCGTGTGCCGTGACATGATCAAAAGGATGTACCCGAAAGTTGATTGGGAGAAACGACAGCTGAGCCTGGTGCTGTTCAGTAAGTTGAAAAGCAAACCTGCAGCTGCAGATAAAAAAGAACAACCAGAAGAAGTTTCAACATAATATATTCCGCGCCGTAGAGAAGCGGTCATCTCGCAAGGCTCATAACCTTGAGTTCGGTGGTTCGATCCCACCCGGCGCTTCAAATTTAATTCCCGCTTAAATATATTTTCAATTAACAATCAATCAAAACACTAAAAAACATGAAAACACAAGAGTTACTTATTACGCCTGAAATAGCACGTAATTTTTTAGAGACAAATGTTAATAATAGGCCAATAAAGACAGTCTATATAGATTATTTGTCCAATTTGATGAATAACGGATTATGGCAAGAAGGGACTGGAGAAGCTATAAAAATTAATAAAAATGGTTGTTTGATTGATGGTCAGCATAGATTGAATGCTTTAATAAAATCAAACAAAGAATTAAAGATGCTTGTTGTTTATGAAGTTGAAAATATTGCCATTGAGGTAATAGATCAAGGGATAAAAAGGACAATACATGATGTATTTTCTTTAGCACATATTCCAGACGGCACTAAATTTGGTTCCATAATCCATCTTTCTGAATTAATAAAAACTAATCGCTATTACATAGGAGGTAGATCCACTTCTTTAAGTCCACGAGAATATTTGTTTATTTATAACAATGATGCTGATTCTTTAAAAGAATCATTAAAAGTTGGTAGATGGTGTTATTATAAAAGCAAAGGGGTTATACCAATAATTCATGCTTCTACAATACATTATTTGCTAAAGGATAATCACAGAAAAGAAATAGAGCATTTTTTAAATAAAATAACAACTGGAATGGATATGGATTCCCTAAAAGACCCAGCATATATTTTACGAATGCGATATCTACTGGAATATAGAAACGTAAAACGTACAAAACCATCACACATGGTTGCATTTCTTATAAAGGCCTGGAATTTCAATTATAAGAAACTCACTTGTAGCTTATTAAAAATGAACCCCGATGAAGAGTGGCCGAAATTGTTAAAATAATAAGTTTTAAACCTCTCAAAGACCAATTAAAAATTCCATCCCTTGATCTCAAACTCCGAAGAAATAAAATCAGCAGGCAATATTGCCGATATCATTAGTGACTTTTTGCCGCTGAAAAGGAAGGGCGTTAACCTTACCGCCTGCTGCCCGTTCCATACGGAGAAATCGCCCAGCTTTATGGTGAACCCCGCAAAGGGCAGTTTTAAATGCTTCGGTTGTGGCAAAGGGGGCGATGCAATTGAATTCCTGCGCGAACATGAAGCCATGGGCTTTGCCGATGCGCTTACCTATATCGCCGGTAAATATGGCATCCCGGTTGTACAGAACGGACATGATGCTGAATACCCCGAGGAGCAGAAACGCCGTGACGGAATCTTTGCCGTGCTCAAATGGGCAATGCAGTATTTTGCCGATAACCTGCAGAAAAACAAACCTGCTCTCGAATACCTGATGGAGCGCGAGCTGGCAGGCGCCATAGACCTGTTCAATATCGGATGGGCAACTTCCGGCAACGACCTCATGAGGGCCGCCCATCAGGCCGGGTACTCCGATGATGTGCTGTTTTCCGCCGGGCTGATAAAGAAAAACCAGGAAGGCCATTTTTATGATGGATTCTATAAAAGGATCATGTTCCCGTTCCTGGACCGCTCCGGGAGGGTGATCGGATTCACCGGCAGGCTCCTGACTGCCGAAAAGGACAAGCCCAAATATGTGAACAGCCCCGAAACCGAGGTGTTTAAAAAGAGCAAGTTCCTCTTTGGCCTGTTCCAGTCCAAACGGGAGATCATGAAAGAGAACGAGTGCTTTCTGGTCGAAGGGCAGACCGACCTGATCAGCTGGCACCTTGGCGGGATCAGGAACGTTGTGGCCGGTTCGGGCACCGCCCTGGGCGAAGACCAGGTTAAAATGATACAAGCGCTCACCAACTGCCTCACGGTGGTATATGATGGCGATTTGGCCGGTATCAATGCCAGTATATCAAATATCAAAATACCCCTTCAGCTTGGAATGGACGTTTACCTGGTGGTACTTCCCGAAGATGAAGACCCCGATTCCTATATCCGTAAGCACGGCGTTGAAAACCTCAAAGCCTTTATTGAAGACAACCGCAAGGATATCGTATCCTTCCGCATCGAAATGGTGAAAGAGGAGATTGACAAAGACCCGCTGCAAAAGGCACGGCTTGTCAAAGACCTCGTTGCTCAAATATCGCTTGTCCCGGACGAAGAATCGCGCGGGTACCTGCTCTCCGATATCGCCAAAAAACTTGATGTGAACGGTGATGACCTTCTACGGACCGTGAAAAAGCAACTTCCAAAAAAACAAGACCGTGAAAACGGCTTTTATGGCCTTGCAGCTGCCCAGGAAGCGATAAAGGAAAAAGGGCTGGCCATTGTACTGGCATCGCCAAGAACGGTTGTAGAGTGCCACGCCGAAGGACAGGAAAACACCATCGGCCTGCCAGATGGGCCGCTGGACAAAGAAGATATTGCCCGCCTGGCCAAATGGACAAAAAAGGTCCAGATAGAAGGGCTCAAGCTCATTGTTGACGACAAGGATGTTGAACTTCCACTGGCCGAAGCTGGCCGCCTGCTCACCGAACATGGCCTGAAGGTAGATGTGCTTGAGGTCGGCGCCGTGGATACCACCAGCGAAGTGCCGGGCACAGCAGTTTACAGCGACTTCCTTGATTTTTATGTGCGCAGCCTGGCTTACCGCATGGCCTGCCAGCCCGACACCAGACGGTCAAAGAAGTTCGTGGAGATGGTGGCCGAGTTCCTCTCGAAGCTCGACAACACCATTATCCATATAAAGACCAACGAAATTGCCAAGAAGTTCAACCTTACCCAGGCATCGTTCGCAAAAGTGCTACGACCCTTCGTCGAAAAGAAAAAGAACCTTGCCGTACAGCACCAGGAACATGTTGTAATTGATGAACAGCAGTTCGTGTTCGATATCGCCCACCTTCCCGAGTATGTTGACCAGCAATTCTTTCAGCGGTACGGCTTTTTCCCGGCACAAAACAAGACCGGTAACAAGATATTCTATGTGTTCCGTACCCTGGACAATACCCTGGTAAAGGTTGGAAATTTCTATTTAGAGCCACTGTTCCAGGTGTTCGACCTCGATCCTCAAAAAAACAAACGGGTGGTCAGGCTTTTTCATTCCGAACTCAACAAAGAGGAATATGTTGAATTCAAGAGCGCCGACATGGTAGAGCTGCAGCAGTTCAAAAAATTCCTGTGGAACAATGGCGGGTATATCTTCACCAATGGCAAGCCGTTCCATCATGAGAAGATTCTTGAAAGCATCGCCCTGCAATTCCCAAAATGCTGGGAGCTCTCTGTGTTTGGAACGCAGCCAGAAGGGTTTTTCGCTTTATCAAACGGCATCATTGCTGATGATGCTTTTACGCCGGTTGATGAACTTGGCCTGGTAAGGTACATGAAGGAGACCTATTACTCACCTTCGTTCAGTAAGATTTACAAAGACCAGCGGTCCGACAACGATCGCTATGAGTACGATCGGTTTTTATCCTTTAAGCCCGATCAGCGCACAACATGGAACCAGTGGGCAAAACTGATGCACAAGGTTTACACATACAACAACAATGGCATGTGGGCGCTGCTTTTCACCATCCTTTCGACAAACCGCTCAACGATCTTTCCCATCGACCGTTTGTTTACTGCGCTGTTTTTTATCGGCCCCACTGAATCGGGGAAATCGAAGATAGCTGAATCCATCAGGGCACCGTTCATGCACGGCGCGCCACTGTTCAACCTGAACTCGGGCACCGATGCAGCTTTCTTTACCAGCCTGGAGCGCTTTCGCGATATCCCCGTCATATTCGAGGAATACAACGACTACCAGATATCCGACATCAAGTTTCAGGGATTGAAGGCCGCTGTGTACGACAATGAAGGGAAACAGAAACGCAAGGATGCCACCAGCAAGGACATTGACGTATCGAAGGTGAACTGCAGCCCGATCATCCTTGGGCAGGAGGGACCTGAGCGCGATGACGGCGCCCTGGGAAACCGGGTAATTCAAAAGCACGTTCCCAAAAAGGATAACTGGACAGATGAAGAGGTAATTATGTACAAAGACTTAAAAGACCGCGAGCGCGATGGGCTGAGCAACATCGTGCTGGAGATCATCAGGCGCAAGCCCATCGTGTCGAAATACTTTGCCGCATACATGCGCGATGCCCAGAAGCAGGTAAAGATAGATATCCAGAACGAAGGCGGATCATACCAAACCCGCATCATCAATACCGTGAGCATCTTCATTGCCATCATGCGTTTGTGGGAAGACCATGTTAAGGAACTTCCGCTCCCGTTCACCTTCGAAGAATTTTATGAAGATGCCAAACAACAGATCAACCGACAGAGCGAAGAGCTAAGCTCCAGCAACCGGCTGTCGGTATTCTTTGACACCATCAGCATGCTATACACACAGGGGCATATCATCAGCGGAAGGGAGTTCGATATTGCTACTGTGTCGCAGTTGACAATTCAAATATCGAAATCTGTAACTGAAGAAGCTGACCTTGGTGAAAAACCAACCAAGGTATTGTTCCTGATCGTTAACGATATCATTCAAATTTATGCGAAAACGCACGGAACGGAAAGTTTGAAGTTGAACGCGCTTCGCATGTACCTTAAAGACCACCCGGCATACATCGGCCAGGTAAAGGGACACCGGTTCATATACCAGGTCGAATCCTGGGAAACAGACCCTGCAACCGGGTACAATCAGCGCACCGTTAAAAAAGCAGAGCGCAACACAAGCTGCATTGCCTTAAAGTATAAATTGATCGAAGAGATGGGAATTGACCTCGAGCGGTTCAAAATTAACCCTCAAACCGAAATGCAATTAAATGATACTGCCAATTCGTCACAACCAAAATCCATGCAAAATGACCTTCCATTCTGAAAAAATAAATGGGAATTCCCACAGCCAAAGTTGGTTCCAACGTTCCAACGTTCCAACAGAGACATATAAAAATAGATATTATTCTATATTTCAATACATTATCTTCTTGGCATTTTGTTGGAACGTTGTTTTTGCGTTGGAACTTGTTGGAACTACACTTGGGAATTTTCCGGTTCCTGTTGGAACTAAAAAACGTTCCAACAAGCTGTTGGAACGTTCCAACAAAATCATTAATACATCAAATCAAATAGTTAACAAATAAAATTGCCCACTGTTGGAACGTTGGAACGAAGGAACTGAAAATGACCCCTATGGAAACTGAAAAATTTTTATTGAAAATGGACCTCAATGGCTGGGAGTACTATGACAAATTGCCGGATGGCTATCGCCATGCAAAAATTGAGGATTTCATTGACCGTGGCAAGGTGAAATTGGGCATGATGTTCCTGATCAAATGGTCCTGTGAGGAATATTACCAGGTGTGCAAAGTGTCGGAAAACCTTACCTCAAAGTTCCTGCTGCCGATCATCGAAGATAAAATGGTGTATGTAAAAAACGGACAATGAACAATATGACTACGCTTAATTCCGGATCCTATATATTGCCTGGCATTGTCCCGGATTCCAATCTCACCTACCTCCAGTTAAAACGGACCGTGTGTGATGCCTTTGGGACATCAATTGACTTGATTCACAGCAAAACACGCATAAGGGAAATATGTATCACCCGTCAGGTTTGCATGTTCCTTGGCCGGACCGTTTTGAAGATGACCCTCAAAGATGCTGCCATCTCATTCCGGATGGACCATGCGACTGCTGCCCATTCAATCACTGTTGTATCCAACCTGTACCGGTACGATAAAGAATTCAGGGTAAAAATGCAAAGCGTGCTGTCATCCATCGGCGTTGACCATTCCAAGTCCAAATATTTAAGTTGCTAATTTTTAAAAATCCATTCCATGAAAATCGAGCTTGTTTGCAATTTTGACAGTATTGAAGAAATGCGCACGGCCTTGCGCGCCATCGGGTTTGTTGACACAAACGAAAAACCAAAAACAGTTTCCTGCCAGCTTATGGCCTCTGGACAGGAGACGGTCCCGCAGGAGGGAGACAATTATCTTATACCTGATAATAAATTTGAAAAATTAAAAGAGATTTATAAGAATTATGATTTAAAAAAAGAACCTCCTGTTGATATCCCCGCCAAGACCGGTAACCCCTTGATGGTCCCATGTGCAATATGCGGAACCATATTTGCGAAGCACGGCTCCTCGAAATATTGCTCCAAAAAGTGCAAATACAAAAGAAACAACGATGCCACTACGGCGAAACTAAAGGCCGAAAAAGATAAAAAAAAAGCGAACGCTGCAGTGAAACATGTGGGGAAGGAACCGGTGAAGAAGCATGGTCCCAAACAGGAGGACCCGGCGTTTCAGATCCAGCCCGGACATCCGAGGAAATATTCCCAGAGCCCGTTCGAGCAGGAACACCCATCAAACATCCCGTTCTGACCGATGCCCAGTTCAAAGAAAAACTTGACAAGCTCAGGCAGGAATCAAAAGACAATAAAATGTTGAACATTGAAAGGCCTAAACAAATAATGTGGTAATGAAAGTGAACAAACAATTTTAACAACAAAAGAAAATGGAGAAACAAATGAGTGTTAAGGGAAGGGTAGTTTCAAATTTTACAATGACTAAAATGGATAACGAAATCCAAATTGATAACGGGAGACAGCAAGCGATTATTCCCCTGAAAGATTGGGGGCTTACAGCCTTTAAAAAGGTTGTTTATGAAATGGGCAATTTTCTTTTTGTCGGGAATAAAAAAGATTTGAAAACTATTTTGAATGCCCTATAATGAAACAGTGGAATGGTTTTTAATCAAAAATAAAATGGAAATACAGTTCCCGAATTTTAAAAATACATACGCAGAATTCTTTGCCGGATGCGGTGGTTTATCATTGGGATTTGAATTGGCCGGATTGAAATGTATCTCTGCTCTTGAACGTGATCCAGCTGCTGCTTATACTTATTATCACAATCTATGCTATGAAGGATGGACACATGTTTGGATAGATCCGGAAGATGATAAATTAAAAGGCCAATTAAGTAAATGGGATAGAAGGACATCTAATTTCCTTTTCCCGGACGGGATTGATGATGACTGGTTAACGAGCAATAGCCCGACCCCATGCCTGAACCTCTTCGTTATGGACATTATGAAACTGGAACCTGAAGACTGGATGAAATTATGTGGAGTAAGGCCAAACGATATCTGGATTTTTTCCGGTGGCCCTCCGTGCCAGGGGTTCAGCTCAGCGAACAGCAACCGTAACCTGTTAGATGAAAGAAACCAACTTCCTTTACGGTTCATCTATTATTGCAAAGTTTGTAAACCAGATATCGTATTTATGGAAAATGTTCCTGGTATCATTTCTCTTGGGAAAAAGAAAGGTGAAAAAGAAGGACCGTTTATCCCATGGATCAGAAATGCTTTTGAAGAAGCAGGCTATGAGATGCAATATGAAGTTCTTAACGCCAAAGACTTTGGAATTCCGCAGAGCAGAAGAAGGGTGATCTTTATTGGCGTTAGAAAAGAATCAAAGATTATCTATCATTTTCCAGAAACAACCCATGGACCGGAAAAAGAGGATTATGTAACCGTTAGAGAAGCAATAATGAACCTTCCACCTCTTCCATCGGGGGCAACATATGATGGTGAACCATATTACATAAAGCCAATTGAAGGACACGTGTTGTGTTGTGGATGTCACAGGTATGTCAAAGAAACGCGTCAGAATTGTCAAATCTGTGGTAACTCTACCAGTGATGCAATTAAGGGGGGAATATTCAAAGCTCCGAAATTAGGCATCAAATTGCTTGACATTGACAGGCAAGATATAGATATCGAAGAAGCAATAAAGGTACTTGAACCAATTGAAGAAAGACATTACGCATAATGAACCAAACGCACCAATGTTGCACCATAAAACAAAGAACAATCACGGCTTGCGTTTGCCGCGACATTATCGATCGTTATAATTATATTATGAAAAATCAAAAAGGAATACCTGATTTTGAATTTATTCCGCCTTACCCAGGCAAATCAATTGTGAAATTCTTCCCTGTGATGGTAAAATATGTTATCAAATGCGATTATGAAACTTTCGAAAATATTTATCCCGAATTCGCCGATCTTGCTGGGCAGGATCGACATGAGTTCTTTATAAATAAAATTGACGAATGGAGTAAAGCTATTAATTCCGATGATAAATGTTTGATCGTCATACCCCCGACATTTGATGTTTTTGAATTGAATGTTAAACATGGAGAGTTAATAAAAATGGTTCCTTATGACCGATAATGAGTAGGCGGCAGACGCCGTTAAAAACCTAAAGATGAAAAAAATGAAAAAACTTATCAAAATGGCGTTTGCAGCTACATTAGTTGCCGTTTTTATTTTTTCATGCACTGACAAAGCAGATAAAGAAGCGGTGCATTGGATTAATAATTCAAAAAAACCAATTATCTGCAAAGGCAGTAGAACGAATTTTAATTACGAGAGGCAGTGGACACTAATAAATGCCGATGGGAAGATATTTACAACCGGATTTACAAGTCTTAATTTGCCGGATACTATAAATGGCAACTAATGAACCGGGTGCAAACATCAGGCGGCCTCTGTCGCAGTTGATGGCAGGGTAACGGGTAATCCCGGGCCGCTTGTGGTTGCACCACATTAGCAGTTGTAAAAAATAACTTATAAACTAAAACCTCAAAAAAATGTGTGATTGTATTAAAAATTTAGAAAAGACTCTTTGTGACCAAAGAGTAAAAGGAAAAAGGGTGATTCAAGCTAAATACCCGTTTACTCATTTATTGAGAAAAGGAACCATTCATGAAATCCCCTATGTTGAAATTCCATTAACTCTTGAAGGTGTAAAAAAGCCCTTTCAACAGATAATGATTTTTAATAATTGTCCATTCTGCGGTGAAGAAATTAAAACTCAATCTGCTCCTTAATTTTTTATTACTGCTAATGTACCGCTAAACACATAACTCAGTTTATTGTTAATAACCAGGAATAAACAGAGCCTATAAAAACAGTATAAACCTCACTAAATTTATCTCATGTCTCAGATAATCATTAAAGTAAAATGCCCCATTCACCTCATACGGTTCTACGAAACCCTTTGTGGTGGACAGCCTATTGTTTTTAACAAGCGCATAAAGCGTTATTTCAACAGGTTTTTGAACCACTACCTCGAATTTCCACCACTGGGTTTCAAAGAAATTGAGGATGGTGATGATGTGATGAAAATTGAGCTGCCATTTTTCGAAGATAAAGATGTCAGGTCTCATTACTACCTTCCACCTGAACGGGAGAAACTATTTGTCAAAATCCTTGACAGATACTTCAGGTTGACATTTTACAACGAAGCGTTTACGGTGATGGATTTTATTGATGGACAATTCCAGATGAAAAAAATTATCCTGGACAATTTCATCGAAACTTACAATCTTCCGGTCGACAGCATTGATTTCTTACAACGTGACTATAATAGGCTATTGTATATCAGGAGAAAACGGCTGTTATTTAGAAAGAATAAAAATACCCCAGTTTTCGGGGGTGAAATTTAGCCATTCAACCGTTTCAATCGTTTCAATCATTTCAACCGTTTCAATCGTTTCAATCATTTCAATCATTTCAATCGTTTCAATCGTTTCAATCGTTTCAACAATAATAAACCATGAACAAAAATTCAAACCTTGTCCCGGCAGTGTGCGCAATATTCTGCGCCCCGCTGGATGATGTTGATGCAATGACATCAACCCCTGATCGGTTTCACCGCCATGTTGATTTGAAGACTGGAAAAAGCTGGGAGCGGATATATTTCACGCCTGGCACCGCCGAGTTTACAGAGAAACCAAAAGATACCGACTCGGGAGAACTGATTGAGCAATCGCTCAAATGTATGTTCCCTGGTGAAGATGATTCGAACCTTGCTGCGTTCGATGCCATTGCCTCACGGCCCTTGCTGGTGGTGCTGCAGTTAAACACAGGCGAAAGTAAAATAATCGGCGACATGGGCAATGGTGCTAAGTTTTTCCAAACCTCACAGTTCTCGGTAAAAGGATCAGGTTCGCAGCTGGAGTTCTCGTGCATGGCCACCTATCGCGCCTGCTGGGTCACTCCATAGGACTTTTATCAGTCCTTTACATTTAACACCACCATATATAATATTGTGGCCTCATTGAGTTGCCATAATGTTAAATCGAATTTTCACAATTTTAGGGGCGCAATGGCTGATCCATCAGGATACGGCCATTTCCTATTTGCCTGTATTGATCGCTTTTGTCAAGGGACAGGATGTGCTTCTCAAATCCATAGATGGTCCAAAGCCATACGTCGTTGCCTTTGCAGGCACTGACCAGCAGATTAACACTGTTGGCAAATGGAACCTCGATGATGAAATGATCCCAGACAATTCCGTTGCCGTTATCCCGATAGACGGAGTGATCTGTTCCTGGGACAGCATTAGGCTGATGGAACAGCTCCGTAAGGTGAAAGAGAATGACCAGATCAATTCTGTTCTGTTTGTGGTAAATTCCCCTGGAGGAATGGTTTCTCAAATTGATATCCTTGCCGGCATGATAAAGGACCTTGGCAAACCATCCGTTGCAGTGATTATGGGCATGGCTGCTTCTGCGGCTATGTGGGTGATCTCGGCAGCCAGCTATCGTATTGCCACTTCGCCAATTGACAGCATCGGGTCAATCGGCACAAAAACTTCGATACAGGATTATTCCGGACTGTTGGAAAAGATCGGTATCAAGATAACCGACTTTTATGCCACCAAGTCCACCCGCAAAGATGAAGAGTGCCGTGCCATAAAGGAAACCGGCGATGCAAAACCAATGACAGCTTTCATTGATTTCGTGAATGAAATATTTCACCAGACCATTCAAAAGAACCTTGGCATTGCACCAGAATCCGAAGTTTTTACCGGGGCCACCTTCTTTGCCGCCAAAGCCCAGGAGCTTGGTCTGATCAATGAGATCGGCTCCATGGAGTCGGCCCTTAACAAAGCCTATCAAATGGGTCTTAAAAATAAAATCATCAATCAATCAAAATCACTAAACCTTTAAAAACAAATGAAACAATTTTTTGCCACCATCCTCGCGTTCCTCAGTATCCAGGCATTTGCCAAGGATAAGGATGGTAAAAGCATTTTGACCGAGGACCAACAGACAAAGCTGAAGGCTGAGTTTGGCGATGAGTTCGCCACCCAGTTTGTTCAGGCTCTCTCAAAGGATCCGGAGGGTAACACCACGGACAACGCTACCATTGCCGCCATGGTCACCGCAATGACCTCGAAACTTCAGGCAGCCGTGGCCGAAAATACGACACTGCTGGCCGCCCGCCAAAAAGCTGAAAGTGACCTGGTCGCTGAAAAAGCTGAAAAATTGAAGCTCACTGGCATTGTGACAGAAAAAGAGGCAGTAATTGCCACACTCACCAAAAAGCCGGAAGATGATCCGGAAGCAAAAATTACCGGTATGAAAACAGAACCCAAAGACTGGTTGCCCAATGGCAACGATTCTCACCTGTTCGGACAGAAACAATCGTTCATGGCGCTTGATGACGCCCATCCGTACAACAAACGTGCTTATGCTTCCTTGGCCGAAAAATACGGCATTGACGTAATTTCCCCCAGGGCAACTTCGTCACTGGATTATGCTTCTTTGAAAAGCGACCTTGGCGATTACAACCGGATCCGTAAACAGGACAGAATTCAGGCGTTCCTTCAGGAACTCCCTTCGCTGACAAAAATCTTCCCACTGGAAAGTGGGTACGTTGATCAGGCAGTACTGGTCAACCTGTTCATGACAGATGATTTCTCCCAAAGCGACAGCACATCCCTGGGAACGACCTTCGACAATGCCGTAAAAGGCGGGTTCAAGTTCGAGCCGGAGATCATTACCATGTACGATGTGATGTTCGCGCACAAGTTCACTCAGTTGAAAGAGCTTGAAAAAGGCTGGATCGGCTATTTGAACAAAGAAGGTTCGTCCACCATGAAATGGTCGTTCATCGAGTACATCCTGGTAGAAACAGGAAAGAAGCTCAAGAACGAACAGGAAGTACGCCGCATCCGTGGCGTGCGCAAAAACCCAACGGCAAATGTTGCCGGTACTGCAATGCAGGCCTCGAATGGTCTGTTGAAGTTCATCAAGCTGCAGATCGCCGCTTTCAAGATCAAGCCCTTTGCCATGGGCGAGTTCACCAATTCGACAATCGCCGCTTACATTCGCGATTGCACCAAACTGATCCCGGAAGTTATCCGCGATTCTGGCAATATCGTGCTTTACATGAGCACCGATGCGCTGAGCGATTATCACACCAACCTCGAAAGCCTTTATGGCCTGATGCCGGAATTCAAACCCGACACCATGACGGTGAAGGAATACCCGTCGGTATCCATCGTGGCCGTCCCGGGCATGGCGCCATCAAAACGCCTGATCTGGACACTCAAGGGGAATATTTCCCTGTTTGAGGACAAATCCGGTGAGATGCTCAACTTCTCCCTGGAGCAACAGGACTGGAACCTAAAGGTATGGTCAAACTGGCGCGAGTCGGTGTGGGCTTACATGGTTGGCAAAAAGTTCGCTTCTGCTGCCGAAATGCCATCAGATTACAGCACCCAACTGATCTTCTGCAACGATGTTGACGAGCCTGCCACTTTCTTTGTTGCGGCAGATGCGAACGACACCACCCCGAGTGTGTTAAACCACACATCCCTGGTAACTGTTGCAAATTCACAGGCCACCGCCATCACTGATATTGACGACTGTGCAATTGGACAATCCGTGGCCCTGAAATGTGGCAACGCCACCAATGCCTCGACCATTGCGGTCAGCGCGAAGTTCTCTCTCCTTACCGCTGCCTGGAACCCTTCCGTAGGTGACATCATCTACCTGAAGAAAAGGAGCGACGGTAAGTTCATCGAGCTCAAGCGCGAAACTGTATCCAGCACTGCAACCGCCTTCGCGGATGGAGATGCCACGCCATCAGTGACCGGCAATGACAAGTTCATCACCGTTGCCAATACTTCTGCACTTGCCATCACCAACCTCGATGATGGGGTTGTTGACAAGGTATATACGATCTATGGTGGAAGCGCCACCAACTCTGCGACCATTGCCACTGGCACCTATTTCGTCCTCACAGCATCAATTACTCTCGGTGTTGGTGTCTGGATCAGGCTCCAGAAAGCTGCAAATAACAAGTACTACGAAATTGACCGCAGCGCTTAAACCGATCGGGAGGGGGCAACCCCTCCCGGCCGGCTTATGCCAGTCTTAACCTCTAAAACAGAAACAAATGTGTGCATATATAAAAACAGACGTTTCCAAGCCCGGAGACAATAAAGGTTCCGGGGCAGACAAAAAAGACAAGGTGATACTTGTTGACTGTGACGATATCGCAACGTTTCCGGGCAGAGATGCATCCGGAATCTATATCTATTCGAACATCGTGATGAACGCCGGGGCCTATATGGTGAAACTTTACGGCACCCAGACCACGATAAAAGCCAGCGCCGACGTTGAAGGTGATCCTGATGGAAAAGGTGTCATCCAGACTGTTGAAATTGAACATCCGGGAGATGCTGCAGCAATTCGCGAATTCCGCAATTACTGGATGAACAAAAACATCATCCTCCTGGTCGAGCGTTGCTCCACATCCGATAAGAACCTTTATGGTTCGATTTGCTCTCCCTTGCAAATGGTTTTCAAGGCCGAAGATGACAAGGACAAGAACAAAAGCACCTTCACCTTCAAATCAATTGTTAAAGGTCCTGATGTTGGTATTTATACCGGTACCCTGACCCTTACCGCACCAGTTGGCACAGTGAATGCCAATGCAACGACCATTGACCTTACACCTGGCCCCGGAAGGTACCAGTTGACAAGTGGAACTGTATCAAGTGTTGCGATCACTACCTGTACCAATGCTGTTGATGGCATGGTGTTTACCCTGCTCGGATCAGGTGGCTCATGGCCTTCGACCCTGAGTACCGACTTTATGTTGGCCAGCGGAACGGCCTGGAGCGCAATTTCAGGCGCGACAATAACTTTCAAGGCCTTCAAAACGGCAGTAAGCTCATGGAAGTTCTATGAACTGAGCCGCTCGTAAACGTACCCTTTCTTCCTATTCATTTTTTATCAGCCCGTCGCACCTTACCACAGCGGCGGGTTTTTTTATGTCCTTTATTGTGGCAGGTGTGTTATTTATGTTTGTACCCTCAAATTCAACCTTTTTAATAAATTACCAATGAAAGAAGAAATCATAAAGTACTTCAAGACCGACCGCAGCCATGCCTCTGGCGTAAAGCTGCTACTCAAATACAGCAACCGGTTGTCCCTGAGAAAACAAGTCAACACCCACCCAGAAAGCGAATATCTTACCGGTGTGATACACCAGGAACTTCGCGCAATTGCCGGTATATCACAGGATGATATGCATGACATGCTGTTATATCCAAAAGTGAACCCCGTTCCTGATGAACAGTTGGGATCTTCCTCGGTTACACCAATTGACACAGAAACGCTGGATCCCGAAACGACGACAGTACCACTGGAGCAGGTAAAAAAAGCGGGCCGCAAAAGGTAGAGCTCAGTTCAATCCCGGCATTTCGTATCCGGGACGAATTCCCCTTTTTGCGGCGAAGCGATTGCCCCCATGAGCTTAAAATATTAGTGGCCGACATGCTTACGGCCTATGATGCTTATAAGGATGCACACAACAGCCTGTTTGATGCCACAACCTTTGAACAAATACACCAGGCATCGAGGGACACTGTTGAAAATTACCTGGAAAACCGCCGTATCTGGGACGAGCTGAACTATTACAAACTCAATGGTTCCTTGCTAGCCAAACACCCGATCTTCGACTGGATGAAACGCCTGGACGAAATCAGGCAGATGAAAACGGGCCAACTCGTAACCCTCAAAATCAGAATTGAAAACAACTTGGTGCGAAACCGTGCCACCGTCCGCAGGGAACCTAAACATTTGTTGACCTCCATCCGCCTTGGGCGCATCGCCAAAATGGAACAGGAACTGACAGAAGTTAACCGATTGCTTCACTTATAAGTGAAATTACCATGATGTTCGACATTGAAGAATTAGGCGATGAAAATGAAATTGACAAGTCAGGCGTACTGGTAGAGAAGTTCCTGTATATCCATTACCAGCGCATTGAAAGCCTAAAAGACCTTTGTGGAAGGCTCCCGGTGGAAATGGAAAGTTTCCGTTTGTGGACGGTAAAATCCTTCACTGCCTTTACCTTCATCCCATACATCATCAAATACAGCGGACCCATCGAGGAAATTTACATTTATACCTATTCGATCAATATCCGTGTCACTGACGCACTGGTCAGGCTGGTCGATACCGGACAGGTCAAACAGGTTGTTTTGTTCATCAGCGATTCTATCAAATCCCTGCAAAGAAAGGTTTATGACCATCTGAGGGCGATCGTTGAAAACAAACCGTTCAGGGTGATCTATGCCTGGAACCATTCTAAGATCATGGCAATAAAATCCGGTGAAAATTATTTCAACGTTACCGGGTCCGGGAATTTCTCGGAAAATGCACAGCACGAACAATATGATTTTTCTAAATCCAGGAATGGTTACGAATTCCTGAAAAACGAAATACTCTATGGAATTGAGCGCAGACCAGATTAAGACGGTCGAAATACTTTCAGGAAACCAATTTTCCCCAGGGCAAATTGCCATGATCATGAACCTTCCAAAAGAAGAGTTCGTTATGCTTTGTGACATTTCGGAAACAGATCCGGACTACAAATCCGGGCATGTCAAATTTCATTACGACCGTGGGGTACTGATCGCCAAGGCCGAAGTGGACAAAGGCACGCTCAAACGTGCCAAGGATGGAAACCAGACATCCATCCAGCAATATAAAAAGGATGTATGGCAACAAAAGATCGAAAGCGAGAAACAGAAAATACTTGTTCGATCAAGCCGCAAGATGATATCAAACATCGAGAAGATAAATGAAAATCCTGATAATGCACTGGAGCTGATCGGCGCCGACATTGAACAGGTTGAATTTATCCGGGAACTGTTTGCTAACTACAGTTCCAAATCCCAGGTGATCGGCCGTATCAGGAAAAAGTGGCCAATGCTACAGACAATCGAGGCCGAAAGGCTGTTCAACGAAGTGGTTAACTTCTATTATGTCACAAACAATGAAGTGAAAATAGAGGCATGGAAAAACATCTATGCCGAACGCCTTGACAACCTTTTCCTGCTTTGCTTCAACACCAACGACTTTGAGACAGCCCGCCGGTGTTTGATAGATGCTGCCGCCCTTCGTGGTGTGAACAAAGAGAAGCCACAGCAGATCCCTGCAGAAATTCTTGACCGCCGCCCGATCCTGTATTCGATAAAGATTACCGATGTTGGAATGACAGCCCAAAACCGGGATGAACTTGCGGCGCTGATTGACAATATGGAGGTTCCAGAGAAAGATAAATTAAGGCTCCGCCGCGATGCAATGATCGAAGATGTTCCATTTGAAATGTCCGAAAATGTCGAAGAATAAAATAACCCATGAAGAGGCAGATATCCGGTATTCAAACTGGATCGCCACGCTGATAGACCTGATCAAACCAACTAACCTGTATCTTTATGGGGGCCGTGGTACTGCCAAGAGTACCGATATCCTGGCAAAAAGGTCAATCGACATAATTTATGACATGCCCAGGGCGAGTTTCGCGTTTGTATCTGATACTTATGTCAACCTGATGGCAAACATCATCCCTTCAATTATCCTGGGATGGGAAACCCGGCAGGGATTTATTGAAAACTATCATTTTGTGGTTGACCAGGAACCGCCCGCCCACTGGCCAAAACCACTGATCAAAACATTCTCTTACAAACACACCATCACGACCTTCAATGGTTGTAAATTCTTTCTTACCTCGCTTGACCGACCCAGCGCCAATGCAGGTATTTCTGTAGTCCACCATTTTGGCGATGAATCGAAGTACCTGCAGGAAGATAAGCTCAATAAACTTTTCCCCACCCTTCGCGGCGATTATAACCTTTACGGGCATAGCCACTATTTTATGGGGCAGACCTTTTGCAGTGACATGCCTGATCCCGCTGTGGGAGAAAGCGACTGGATGCTCCGGATGGAAAAGAACATGGATAAGGCACAGATCACCCTCATCATCCAGGCGGCGTTCGTGCTGAACGAAATCAACCTGAAGATTTATTTTTCCATCAGAAAAGGGGAAGACCCTAAAAAGATCGAAAACCTTAAAAAGAACCGCCAGCGATGGATTGACCGGCTTTCAAAGATCAGGCATGACAGCACATTCTTTTACATCGTTTCATCATTTGCCAATGCTGACATTCTTACGCTGAAGTATTTTAAGAACCTTCTGGACACACTGAACTTTGAAGAATTCAAAACGGCCGTGCTATCAATGCGCAAAACCCTTGAAGTAAGCTCGCGGTTCTATGGCGCTTTGAGCGATAAACATTTTTACCGGGATGGTTACAACTACGACTACTATGACCAGTTCTCCCTGAAGTCAAACCTTGTACAGACCTCGGCAGGGCTGCGGCATATTAACCATGACCAGATCCTTGAGGGCGGGTTCGATGCCGGGAACATGATGAGCCTGGTGATCGGACAGGAGCAGGGCAATACCTATCGAGTTTTGAAAGGAATTTACACATTGACCCCTGAATGGATAAGGGAACTTGCCGATAAGTTTGTTGCCTTTTTCGAGCCACATAAAAAGAAAGTAATCCATCTCTACCATGACCGCTCTGCCAACCAATACCGCAAGAGCGGGCGCGACTTTGCCACACTACTAAAGCATGATATCGAGTTTGGCAAGACAGGCGCACGTACTGGTTGGATAGTACAGTTGATGAACATAGGACAGGGCAACATCCCGCATTCTGATGAGTTCAACCTGATGAACATTATGATGGGAGAGAAAGACAAACGATTGCCCAAACTATTGATAGATATGTTCGAATGCAGGGAACTAAAGAACCAACTGGAGATTACCCCTGTGACCAAGAGCGCAAAGAATGAAATACAAAAGGTAAAGAAGGGCGACAAGCTGCCATCTTCGCGCCTGGCCATGGAATCAACCAACTTTACAGATGCGTTCAAATACCTGGTGTGCCGGCCTAAGTGGGTCGCATTTGCCAAACAAAAGAAAGGGCTGACCTTTGGCTCTATTGGTGTGAAATAAGTACACCGCCTACATTCTCTAAGTACATAACCTTTCTTGTCTGATACAAAACCTGCCTGTTATTTTGAACAAGGTAGCCTTACTATGTCTGCCCGTATATGGTGGGATCCCTAAAGAAGGAACCAACTGTATATGTGGGATTTCCGGAATGCCATCCTGTCATATATCCGCCGCCATTTTGGCATGAACGTGCGCCCAAACGGCGGGGCGGGTCGTCCGGCTTCGCCTCCTGCCTTTTGAAAAAGGCAGCGAAAACAGGTTTAAACATTGACAATGTGACTGATAACTATTTTTGTAGGGGTTGAAATGCCTGAAAGTTGCCATTATACAATAGAAAGTTGCCATATTACAATAGAAAGTTGGGAAAATTGACTTCCTTTTTCTTTGATCGGGCGCCAAAGAAAAAGGAAGCGAAAAAGAAACCGCTTACGGGCAGCTTTTAAAACAAAAGCAAGCAAAACCCCACCCACCTCTATACTTGAAATCCCCACAAAGCTACCTATATCGACAAGGCCGGCCAGAAGTGTGCTGGCCCAGGCTTGGAACTGTCAAGGGCGGCAAGAAATGGCCGCTTTCAGTGTATTCAGATTGGAAAGTCAATCTGACCAACACCCTGGACATTATCCAATCGATTCGGTTTAACGCTCCGCTGTCATAAAATTTCAAGTATTCATCCCTAAACCTCACTTCCATGACAGAAATTGCAAAAGAAACCCGCAAACAATCCATCGAAGAAATGTTCGTCCAGCACATGGAAGAAATTTATTACCCTGGGTTCACCGAAGAAATGACCGATGAACAGTACCTTCTTTTTGAATGGGAATTCCGTCAGTTCCAAAAGAATTATCCAACGACAATTTAGGACCAAGGCAGGCAGTCACAAAAAGACTGTCTGCCTTTTTTTTATGGTCGTATGTCCCAATGGACGGCATAAGGCCACCGCACGCTACTACTCGAATTATTGCAAAGTTACCTATGGGAAAATAAAACTGTCAAGGGCGGCCTCCTTTGGGAACAGCCGCTTTCAGTGTATTCAGATTGGAAAATCAATCTGACCCGAACCTTTGTTCCAGAATTTTCATTCCGGTAGTTGTTAACAGCAGAAATTTTTCTTAACCCGGCGTGCCAGATGCCAAAATAAGCCTCCAGGGCAGGAGCAAAACAGATGTCAAAATTATCAGCAGTACTCAAGCCGACAAATGGCGGATCAGAAAAAGGCCAGGTCATGATTGTCAGACCGGATTTCTCATCATTTCAACAAGTGCCGGCAGAAAAGGCCGCTCCGGAAGATGTCCCGGTACCTCAGGCGGAAGTGAAACCGGAACCGGAAAAGGTTGCCAAACCTCAAATGACCATGCAGGAGAAAATCCTCAAGGTTGAAAACCTACAGCTGATCGTTGAAAAACGGGCGAAACTGGTACAAACCCGCTCAGAACTTGAGCGTTTCCAGATTTCTTCCAACGATTTCAACTGCTCCATGCGGCTGAACGACTCCGACGGGAATGTTTTCACCACCAGCTTTACCCCTGGCATTAAAAAGGTGATTGATTTTCTCAAGTCATCATTCGATGGCAGCATTGCAGAAGTTGAAGGAAATATCATCTTCTGAATTGCTGGTGCCCCGGTAAACCGGGGCACCTTTTTTTATGTTCGTAACGAAAACTGCCATAAAAAATGCTTGTCCTTTAGTTTGCACGCTTCAGATCCTATTTTTGCCATCATGACTGACGAAGAAACCATTCAGCTTTACGATGCCATCAGGCAAATGAGGATCCTGTCGCAACAGGAAAAACCGTTCTCATTTGTCCATGCCACATGGAACCGCGATACCTGTACGACAAATGGCATCAGGCACGTTGAACGGGCGCACCTGCGGCCTGCCGCAAAAAGCGAAGACCTTGAAAATGCCGATTACAAGTTTTTCTATTTCGATGAAGACCTGAATGAGCCGCGAAATTGCTGGCAGATGCTGATAATGTATTTCGATGGCAAAAGGGTAATACTTAACTGATAAATTATGTCCGAAGAAAATGATGTTCAAATTGTAAAAGCCGGGAGCAAGGCGCTTGCCGTGACCAAAGCCGGATGCTACGTGTTCGACGTGGTTGGCTCGTCGCAGATTGCCCAAACATCCGTGCTTCCTTTCTGGTCAAATTCCCGTCAACTGTTGCCAACGCGCATCGGCGATTTTCAGATCGTTGCCAATGGCAATGAAAACAACTATCCTGACGAAATCCGCCTGATCCTTGACGAAAACAACCTTACTCCGGAGGTGCTCAACAAACAGGCTCAGCTCCTTTATGGCCAGGGACCGGCATTGTACCGGATAAAGTTTGACAATGGTCGCCGTGAAAAGTACTGGGACGAAGACCCCGCAATACAGGCATGGCTCGATTCATGGGATTATGAGGACTATCTGCTCAAGGCATGTATCGAATTCCGCACCCTGAACGGCCATTTCACCAAGTTCTACCGAAACCGGGGCGCACGTATTGGTGGAAAGGCCGTTGTGGCCAAACTTGAGCACGTTTCAGGCATGTTTTCGCGACTGGAATGGCCTGACGAGAACAACCAGATCAGGGGGATCATCGTGGGCGATTACCGCCAGCCATGGAGGAACGGCCTTCGCCGGTACCCTGTTTTTGACCCTGAAAACCCTTTTGCCGTCCCGGTGGCCATGCGTTACTCGAATTTGTACGCCTACGCGCTCGATATGGAGTATTCGCGCTCACCGTTCCATGGTACCATCAGCTGGATCAAACTGGGGTCAACAATCCCCAAACTGCTCACAAATTTCAACGACAATTCGATGGCCATCAAATACCACATCGAAGTGCCTGCCCTTTACTGGGAGCAGCTCCGGATGAAACTGGAGGAACAGTGCGTTGATCAGAACATCCCTTACACCGAGAAAGCTTTCGAAAAGTTAAAGGACGATACTTTCAAGGCAGTTTCCGTTGCCCTGTCGGGCAATGACAAGGTAGGGAAGTACATCACAACAGATTCGCTGTTCGATGAAACGGGAAATACCTACATTGGATGGAAGATCACCCCGATGGACCAGAAGGTAAAGGACTTCATTGATGCCCAGATTAACATTTCAAACCAGAGTTTGTTCATGATCACCTCCGGGCTGGGGCTTCACCCGGCGCTCAGCAACCTGAGCAAAAACGGAAACCTTCCATCCGGATCGGAGCAGCTCTATGCCTTCAAACTTTACCTGGCTACCGGGATTGACATCCCTGAAGGTATCGTGATGAAGGATATCAACATGGCCATCCGTGCCAATTTCCCCGGCACCGACCTTCGCCTGGGCTTTTACCACGACATCGTAATGACCGAAGAAAAAACGAACCCTAAAGACCGACTGAAAAATGCTGTTTAATAAAAGTGGAACCGGTTCTGCGGAACTGAAAGCCCTGATCGGCTTCATATACAAGTCTATCAATTTCGACAATCTGAAATCCTACATCAGGTTTGCCGAAGCGCACGTGAAAAGGATAATTGGAAAAGAGGTGTTCGCCACCGCCCTGGCGCACTACAATTCTGAAAACTATCAGCTGGCCACGCCCAATGAAGATCACCCTGAATATGCTACCCTGGATGAACTTGTCCAGAAAATCCAATATCCGATGGCGGTACATGCTTACCGTAAGTATGTGCCAAGTTCTGACTTGACACATTCTGACAAAGGCCGCCAGATATTTGTTTCCGATCAGGAAAAACCTGCTTTTGAATGGCAGATCGAAAAGGACAACGAGAACCTGCTCCGCCTGGCCGGTGAAGCCACCGACCTGCTGATCGAATTCCTTGATGAGCATATTGATGACGTGGTTTACATTGTGGGGAAAGTATTAAACGAACCAACCATTGTACCCCTTTTGCCCTGGGGAACTTCTGATGCTTTCAAGGCGACCCGGGAACTGATGATACCAAACGTTGGCACATTTGAAACGGTGTTCCTCATTGGCGGAAGCCGCCTGACATTTCTTTCACTGGCGCCAATTATCAAACGGGTACAGGAAAATGAAATAATGGTAACGCTTGGCGAGACCAGGTATGCCGAAATACTGGACCAGTTTCTGGATGGCGACCTTACTGCCCAGAATTTGACCATCCTGAACAAGGTACGCCAGCCGCTTGCGCTGCTCACCATGGCCATTGCCGCAAAACGGCTTACGGTGGAGACCCTCCCGGACGGGGTTTTCTCGAACCTGATCGTTACGGTGATCAGGCAGAAAATGCAGGCCTCGAAAATAGACCGGAACGAAATATCGGTACTGCTGGAAAAAGACGGCATGCGTGAACTCCGCAAATTGCAGGACTACCTTGCCAAGATTGATGCCGCTGCAGCCGGGTCCACCGTTGAAGTGGTCGGTTTGACGGACAGGATTTATGCTGATGAATTATTTGTACGCCTGTAATGCACAAAATAGAAATCCCAGATAAAAACCTTGTCATCAATTTTCCAAGTGAAATTGAGGAAATGACAAACCAACAATTTGTCCGGTACATCTATTATGTACTGCAGTATGTTTCAGGGAAGATCGATGAAACCCAGTTCAAGTTATATCTGACCAAATTCCTTTTGAATGTCCGCAACGATATCAAATACGCTTTCATGAATTCTGAAGAAAAAGAGCAGTGTGATGTTAACCTGGTCAGGATATCAGAATTGATGGAGGGATTCATTGAAGGAAATAAGGATGACGAAAAACGGGAATTCAAATTGACAAGCGTCCGGAATTTTGTTCCTGTAATCCTTAATTACCATGGGCCGGAAAATTGTTTTGAAAACCTGACCTATTGCGAATACCGGACAGCCAGGTCATTCTTTAAATCTTATATCAGGGACAACAAGGAGGATGACCTTAATCAGATGGTGGCAGTGCTGTACCGTCCTTCAAAATCCTTCTGGCACATCCGTAAATATTTCAGGGGAAGTGATGGAGAAAGGCGTAACCAATTCACTGAGAAAAGCAATCCGCTATTCTTTAAACGCCGCGTCAAAAGAATTTCCCGGGTGCCATATCATATCCGG
>SESG01020584.1_pt1 | contig 45790 bp, 14 predicted proteins | sample 3171421 | NCBI WGS metagenome assembly SESG01 (sample SAMN10866946, study PRJNA518727) | freshwater metagenome | biome: subpolar coniferous forest; feature: holomictic lake; material: water; isolation source: holomictic Lake 227, 6 m and 8 m depth | place: Canada: near Kenora, Ontario | collected...
CTTCGCACTCGCGCCGTATCGAATCAGCCTTGATACTGTATCCAACCTGGCGGGTAACACTATCCCAAACCATCGAACACTTGGTAAAAATATAGGGCTTCTGCTTCATACCGGCAACAGCCTTTCCAACCAACTCCTCCGAATGGCCAAGCCCGTAGACCGCAGCCGTATCAATCCAGTTGATGCCAAGTTCAACTGAGCGCTCAATTGCCGCTATGGCATCGCCGTCATCCTGTGCACCCCAGCCGTACGACCAATCGCCACCCCCGATAGCCCAACTTCCAAAGCCGACAGGAGTTAGGTGCATATCCGTATTGCCAAGCTGTTTTTTCCGCATGATTTGATGATTTAAATTGCTTGCAGGTTTGATTTCCGTTAATCGTGCATGCATTAAACAATTGATTCAAAGCTTCCCTGTCAACATTTTCCGTACAATAATATCAATCTGTTACCACATTCAACATAAACAAACTGTCAAATAGCCACATTTTTTTCAAGTGCCCGCACCGAGTCACCTCCATAAAACGCCTCGCAGGCTGGTTTGAATCGAGATTCCTGTACGATCAAATAAGAATATGAGAACAAGACGCCGAAGCGAAAGCGTGGAAATCAGCGGAAGGGCGTTTTGTTCATGTAGCCAAATATTTCTTCCGTAAAATATGTACATACAAGCATAAACAAAACAAGCTTCATCAGATCTGTTACCCATGACTGAAAGCCAGTAACTTGATTTCGGCAAAGCATTAACAAGTCATTACAAAGAAAACTATTACAAAGAAAATTCGTTACTTTCATCTGAATTACCATTATATTAATTGTCTATGGAAGGCAGGTAATTTTTATGTTCCGAACAAATTCAGCTGTCTTAACTGATAATACGGTCTCTCCGACAAGATGACAACGAGATCTACTGAACCAATTGAACCCCTCGTTTATGACCCCGGAAAAAAAAGTAAGTACCCCTTCCTGCAATTCAATCGAGGCCGCAATGCTTTCAAGAACGCAGTTCCGGTATATTTCACACAGACCTGCCTGCCCTGAATTGATGGGATTTGTCCCGCTGAAAATCAACAGCCGCCAGCTCGTCGCTCTTGGTCTTGACTATGAGATCACCCCGGAGGTTGCTTCCCAGCTTGAAATTGGTTCGGAATGGTTTGCAAAACTCTACGAAAACAATAACCTCACTGCCGGCAACCATTACCAGGAAAGCCTTACAGACATAAACCAGCCACTTGAGATCCACAACTATACCGGACTCTGTCCTACCAATGTGCTGGAGATCTCACCATCTGTCGGGTCGTGTGCAGTTGCATGCCAGTACTGCCTGGTGACCGATGGCAATCATGTAAAGCCAATTACCGTCTTTACCAACTACCCGGAACGATTGGCTAACTCTCTTGAGCACAATCACCTGAAGTCACTCTTTTACTACTTCTCGCCAAAAACCGAGGCGTTTTCCGAACCGCACCTTTTCAACGGTCTGGCGCACGATATCCTGCGGACCTTTGTGCGCCATTTTCAGAAACATCCCGATTCTCCGGTGCGAATTTTCATCGCGACCAAGGCTGGTCCAAAGCACTTGCAGGTAACCCACAAAGGAGACTCCCTTTTCTCTCTGATGAGCCAGATTGCATCAAAAATTCAACTGAACGGCAGTATCGGTATTATGCCCCGGTACCTTCGTGAAGTACTTGAACCAAATGCCGCATCAATTGAAGAACGCCTTGATACCCTTGTTCAATGCAGGGAACTTGGTTTATTTGCCGAGTCGGTTCTGTGTCAGCCGTTGATACTCCCTTACCTGACCGATGAAAATATCGACCAGTACATGTCGCTTCTGGCATCCGCCGGTGTCCGCAACATCAAACCTGAATTTCTGACTACAGAAATACGCAATCTGGTATTGCTTGCAAACTACATCAACTACTTTAATCCAGAGCTCATCGGTGAATTTTTCCGACCCTATCTATCGCACGAGAATCAGAATCATATCAAACAGCGCTCAAGACTCGCACCTGAACGCGCTGCCTGTGTTGAGTATCTCGAGAAGATCCGGAATTCCACGGAGAAGTATGGCATCACAATCAGCATATGCAACTGGGTAAAACAGGAGCTGAGTACAAACGCTGAGTGGGTTCGCAGCATTGATCAGGCATCAGCAGCAAACGGCTACCGCTGTCTTGGCTATCAGACAGGTTTATTCCCTGAGAAAAACGGCACTCTTTGAAATCGCATGCAGTATCAGCAGAAAATACATGACTGTTTCAAATTATCAGCGAGAAGGCAACCCTCCGCTCCCGCGATTATTACCGATGATGTTCTCATTACCTATGCAGAACTGGACGCCGCTTCCGAAAGACTGGCCCTTGAACTTCAAAGCAGGGGCATCAAGATCGAAGAATCAGTCGGTGTTCTCACAGAACGATCCGCTGATCTGCCCGCAGCTTTTCTTGCCATACTGAAAGCCGGCGGTGTCTATGTACCCATGGCCGCAGACCTTCCAGCCGACCGCCTGGCAAACATGGCTGAGCAGGCAGAGATTCGTCGCCTGATTGCTCTTGACGGCATAGAAATTCCACCTGCACTCAGTAAGAGCCTTTTAAGCAATGGATGCGGCAAACTGAGCGATGCCGTCATCCGACCCGAGGAATTGCCGGCATCGGGCACCGGTGCAACAGACGTCGTTGACAAAAAAAACAGCCGCCTGACAACTCTTGCGGCCATTCTGTTCACCTCCGGCTCTTCCAGCACTCCGAAAGGTGTTCCCTTGACACATGCCGCCTGCATCAATATGGGAGTTGGTCATATTGACGCACAAGGCATCACCAGCAAGGATCGCATTTTACTCTCCTCTTCGCCGGTTTTTATCCTTGGTTTTCGTACACTCTGCATTCCCCTGATTTCCGGTTCAGCTTTTGTACCGGTAACACTGTCAACAATTTACAATCCTGACCGCCTGCTTGACCTGATGAGCCGCCATAAGGTCTCGATCGCGTTTTTTACACCCTCATACCTTCATCTGCTGAATGGAGCAGTACCGAATGGACTTCGCTGCATCATTACTGCCGGCGAGCTGCCGAACGCAGATGACGCACGGCATTACGCACGGCATGTCGACTATTGGAATATCTACGGAGCTACTGAGGTCTGCGGCACGATCTGCATGCATCATGTAGATCCCGATGAGCAGGGCGCCATTCTGAGCGGCAGGCCGTTTGCCAATACTGAGGTCTATCTGCTTGATGCAGAAGGCAATGAAGTGCCTAAAGGCGAGATCGGAGAGGTTCATGTTATTGGAACCGGCGTTTCTCCAGGGTATCTGAAACAGCCTGAACTCAATGCAGAGTATTTTGTTAAAACTCGTTATGGACGTGCGTTCCGCTCTCATGACCTCGCCAGATGGAACCGCAATGATGAGCTTGAAACACTTGGCCGATCAGACAATGCGATCAAAATTTCCGGGCAGAAAGTCTCTCTTGATGAGATTGAGCTGGCGCTGCAGCGGCATCCCAGCGTAAAAACCGCAAAGTCCGTGCACCTTAAAGGCCGTATTTTTGCGTTTGTGGAGTATCATGATGCAAAAGCAAACGAAGCGGTAAACTGGTATGAATTTCTTCAGAAGAGACTCCCCTCATACATGATTCCGGCCCATTTTGCCGTGCTGGATAAGATACCGCTAAATTCTGCCGGCAAAGCTGATCAAAAGGCCCTTCGGGCGATTGCAGAAGAGCTCTTCAATAACGGCACTATTGAACAGGGTGATTCAACTCCTCCATTGGGCCCGCTTGAGCTGGCTATAGCTGCCATATGGGAAGAACTCCTTGATATCCGCCCGATCATGAGGGAACAAAACTTCTTCGCCGCAGGAGGAACAAGTCTGCTTGCCATTGCGGTAAGCCAGCGATTGCATCTGCTTGGGTATAATGTACCGGTGCAAATGGTCTTGAGTGCGCTGAACGTGAAAGCGCTTGCCCATCATATCGCGTCAATTGAGCAGGAGAGTGACTCCCTCCTGAACAGTGATCATTCTGTTTCAAATATTGCAACGGTCGATCAGGAGGATTTCTGGATCGCTTCGGAAATCGGGCTGGCTCCAGCGGCGTCCCACATTGTGCGTTTTCTGCGTGTTCACGGCAAGCCGTATTCTCAAGTTGCATGGCAATCAGCCTGGACCAGCCTGCTTGATCGCCATGCCGCACTGCGCACGGCCTTTTATGCAGACGAAAAGAACAGGATTCGATGGAAAAGTGTTTCGTCCGGTGAACTCTCCCGCCATGCAGTTCTGCGCGTGGATCATTGCTGCTCCATGGAGGAAGCCCGCAGCATAGCCGCACACTGGGGGAACGAAAGGTTTCTGCTTACCGATCCACCACTTGCCCGGGCAGGCATTATCCGAATTGATGAGGGAAATGAAACACTGTTCTGGTTTGTGCTCCATCACTCCCTCGTGGACGGGACATCGGCCCGATTGATACAGGAAGATCTGCTTGCCCTGCTTGGCGGCAGGCAATTGCCGCCAGCACCAAACGGCGTCGCTATGGCCAGCAGCGCAGAACAGCACTACCTCAATTCCAAACGGGCAGAACATGACCGCAGGTTCTGGATGAGGCGCTTTGATACTCTCGCTGCCCGCGATAGTGGAGCCTTCAATGAATATGTAGCGGATCACCACCGCCCGTCATTGCCCGGCGAACGTGATTCCGAGCCGCTTGTCGAACAGCTTGATGGCGGGACGGTTCAGACGCTTGGCCAGTTGGCAAAAAGCTGTGGAATCGGACTGCACGCTCTGCTTCTTGCCATTCTTGCATCAGAAATCCGACGACGCAGCGGACTAAGTGATATTCTGATCGGAAGCGGCATCACCATTCGCCCTGCAGGAGGAGAACATGCTGTCGGACATTTCGTCAACATCCTTCCCGTTATTCTGTTGAAGGATGGTGACCTCCCCTTCTCGGAGCACCTGCGCAGCACCCAGTTGGCACTTACCGAAACGGTAGAACATGCAGCATATCCTTCAGGGAGGCTCTACCGAGAGTTCCGGCAGCGCCATCCCGACCTTCGCCCACGAGCCCGCACGTCACTTTTCGACATTGCCCTGACAGCGATTCCTTCCCGGACCGTCAGTGACCCGCAGAGCGAACTCACTTTAGAACCGCTTTCCCTTGCCGGAGAACTTGAGCACCCCGCTGCCGGTCTTGATCTTTCGTTCAGTCATGAACCCTCTTCTGAGAGCAGCGGAGGGCTGAATTTGCTTTTAAGCTGGAATTCCGATGTTTGCTCAATCGAGAGTGCCCGCGCATGGCTTTCTTCTTTTGCCGCATGGGCTCGATGGCTGGCCGAAGAGCCTGAAAGAATCCATCAGCCTCTTCCTCCGTTGCTTCCAGCCGAAATGGAACTTCTGCAGAAATGGGAACAGGGAAAGAAAATGCCGCGCCCCGATCAGCGCGTCCACGAACTTTTTGAAGCGATCGCTGACCGGTATCCAAATCGACCTGCACTCATCAGCCGGGAGCACTCCGCAACTTTTTGCGAAATCGATTCACTGGCAAACGGCATTGCGGTCTGCCTCATGGAGCGCGGAGTTATTCGCGGAACGACCGTTGGAGTACTTGCTTCAGGCCCCGAAAATCTTCCGGCAACAGTGCTCGCGATATGGAAAGCCGGGGGAGCCTACTTGCCACTTGCCTTTGATATCCCGGAAGCTCGACTGGTCTCAATGGCTAAAGATGCCGGAGCAAAACATCTCATCGTCCTTGACAAGCTCACACCTCCCCAGCTTCTATGCAGCGAAGTGGACACCATCATCTTTCCGGAAGAGTGTTCCATCTCTGGGCAGCGTCCGGAAAGCAATGGTTCAACGGATGATATCGCCTACATCATTTATACATCAGGCACAACCGGCACTCCAAAGGGAGTTCCTGTAACACATGCCGCGTATATCAATACAATACTTGGAGTTGCAGAAAGGACAGGGCTTCGTGACAATGATCGTATCGCTCTGGTTTCGACTATCAGTTTTGATGCCTCCCTCTGGGAGATCGGTCACGGGCTCTTGAACGGGATCACCATGATACCGGTATCGCCCTCCCTTCGGGAAGACCCCTGGCAGATGAAGCCATACTACCATGAACTCGGCGTCACCATTGCCTTCCATACACCATCATACCTAAGAGTCAGCGAAAAACTTCCATTCGAGGGGTTGCGCATTCTGCTCACGGGAGGAGAAGCACCAAACCATCAGGATGCCAGCCTGTACGCCGGCCAACTCGCATTCTGGAACTTTTATGGTCCAACCGAAGCGACCATCGTGGTTTCAGGGGGACTCATACTGAGTGATCATGATCCGGAAAAGCCCCTGCATGTAGGCTCTCCGCTGCCCAACATGAAGATTTCAATCCGCCGTGATGACGGCTCACCCGTCCCGCCCTGCGTTCGAGGGGAACTCTGGCTCGGCGGGACGGGAATTGCACACGGATATCTCAACCAGCCTGAAGAGTCTGCGCAGCACTTTATTGATACACCTGAAGGTCTTTTCTACCGATCAGGAGACTATGGACGCTGGAATGCAGAGGGTCAGGTCGAGATCAGCGGACGAATCGATCAGCAGATCAAACTGAACGGTCAGCGCGTTGAACTGGGTGAAATTGAACAGATGCTCTGCAAGCATCCTTCCGTTGTCAATGCTGCAGTGCTTGCCGATGAACTTCCGAACGGAGTCAAGGTACTGAAGGCTTTTGTTCAACCAGAAAACATGGCTTCGTTTTCCCAGGCTCAACTTCTGGAATTTCTTGCCCGACACCTCTCTCTGCACATGGTTCCGGCATCCATCATGCCGGTTGCCGTAATTCCTCTTACCCCTTCAGGAAAAGTTGACCGGGAGGTGCTGTTCAACCATGCGAAGGAAACGCAGAACAATTCTGACCGACAGATACCCCTGAATTCGTTTGAAAAGCAGGTAGCCGACATCTGGACTGATGTGCTAGGCCAAACTGTTGAGCGCAACGACAATTTCTTTGCACTTGGAGGCAACAGTCTGCTCGCCGTAACGCTGGCACATCGTGTGAGCGAAACGCTTCGGCACCCGGTATCGGCCCGCACGCTCTTCGCTGCTCCGACACTGTCGGCATTTGTTGAAAAAATCAGCTCTGTGGCCGACATATCCCTCCAGGAAGCCATTGAGCAGGAAACTGATCTTGCCTCAGAAGGAGAAAAGGAGTTCTGGATTGCCGAGTCGGCCGGACTTGACACCCGGAACTTCATTATTCCGGTACATTATCTCATCAATCAGGAGGTGACTGCTGACCGACTGCAGGAAGCATGGGGAATCCTTGTAAAGCGCCACGCGGGTTTACGCACCTTTTTTGAAGATGATGAATCAGGCCTGTTGAGAAGGCGGCTAGCGCCAGATATCGACTGGACGCTTGAATCATCAGTTGCCTACTCTACTGCCGATGCCATTGCCTTGATAAGGGAACGCCAGTTCACCTCCCTCTCGATGAGTGCAGCACCGCTCTGGCGGGCAGGTATCGTTGCTGCTGAAAAGGAAAAAAAACGTTTTTTCTGGCTTGCCCTTCATCATTCGATTGGTGACGGACAATCCATCGGAACACTTTTCAATGAAATGGCCATTCTGCTAGACGGAGGGCCGCTCTCCCCTCTCTGTCCTGGCGGAATGGTATTTGCTTCACGCGAGCACGCCTACTTAGCCTCCAAAGAAGCTCGGCGTGACCGCCGCTACTGGGAAAATCGGCTAAACCAGGTGCCGGATTCAGCCTTTGAGGAATGGCCTCTTGACATGCCCCGTTCATCAAGGAGCGCACCAGGAAGTCATCGTTTTGAACTGCTGTTAGATGGCCGGACGGCAGAGAGTCTCAAAACCCTTGCACGTATTCACCATTCGACTCTGCATTCGCTGATACTGACGATTCTGGCTTTGGAAGCAGGCCGACGCGCCTCCCGTAGCAATGTCATGATCGGCACCACCGCATCCGTCAGGGAGAGTGCATCCGACTCAGGGATAATCGGCTACAGTGTAAACATGCTGCCGCTGCATCTGAAACCTCAACGTCACCGCTCGTTCGGTGAACTTCTGCAAACAACACAACAAAGCCTTGCCGAGGCACTGCAGCATGTACGCCTGCCCTTTGCCCATATTTACCATGCATCCTGGGATAAACGTCCGGAACTGCGCAATCCCCTGCGCTATCCCCTTTTCGACATTGCCGTAACAGAAAATCCCGGAGGCCGCAATGATGGTACCGCGCGGCTCTTCACAAGCACTGAAAGGACAATAGGGCCCATAAGCTACGAATGCACCTCTGCATCTCCTGGCCAGGACATGGTACTCATCCACGAAAACCTCGAGGGAGGGGAACTCCTTCTGCAATGGCATGTCAATGCAGCAATCTACACAGAGCAAACAGCCCGGCTCTGGCTGGAATCTCTGAAGGGATGGGCTCACTGGCTTGCAGAAAAACCTGAACATGCAGCAGAACCGCTTCCGGATCTCCTGCCGGAAGAAAAACTGATGCTTGCCTCCTGGCAGCAAGGTGAAATCGTAGAACGACCGCGTCTGCGTTTTCACGAACTCTTTGAAAGGATTACTGACCTGCCGGATCAGGCTGACAGAGTTGCAGTCATAACGCCTGAGGGCAGAATCTCCTACCGCTCTCTTGATGAGGAAGCCAACGCCATTGCGCACGCTCTTTTGCAGCGGGGAGTCGCTCGCGGCAGCGTTGTCGCTGTGCTTACCGGGCGGTCATTGCAGCTTCCGGCTGCACTATTGGGCATTTGGAAATCAGGCGCCGCCTATCTGCCGCTATCAATGGAACTCCCCCCGGAACGAATACGTTTTATGGTCGCTGACAGCGGAGCATCCCACCTCATCGTCCTTGACAGCATTGCCGTACCCGAAGAGCTTGACCGCATCATTTCCGACCCGCTGCGGCCGGAAGAATTGCCGGAACTGTTTCGGCAGCAATACTCAAACAGAACCTTTAGCGACGGACAACCCGACGATATTGCCTATATCCTTTACACGTCAGGCTCCACCGGCAAGCCGAAAGGCACATTGATTGCTCACGACAGCCTGGTGAACATGGTGCTTGGCGCCGCCGGGATCCTGGATTTCCATGCCGATGACCGCTCACTTCTGTTCGCATCTCCATCGTTCGACGTCTCCCTTTCCGACATCGGGGTCCCGCTCGCCTCTGGCGCAGCAATCTGCCCTGTGCCTAAAAACATTATTGAGTCGCCAAAACGGTTTCTTGATTTCCTGCAGGAAATGCGTATCACCGTGGCCGACATTACGCCGACCTATCTCGGACTCCTGGAAGGGGTGAAACTCCCCGCATCTCTGCGTGTCCTGGTCACAGGAGGCGAAGCTCCAGCTGCGGAAGATGTGAAAAGATACGCGCCTCATCTGAACTATTTCAACGCCTACGGCCCCACTGAGAATACGATTACCAGCACAATGGGGCTCCTGAAGGTTGACGAACAACGTTTTTTCACTGCAGGCAGGCCGCTGCCGAATACCAGCGTCTATATCTTCGATGATGAAGGTCATGCCCTGGCGCCGGGAGTAACTGGAGAAATCTGGCTGGGAGGAGTCGGTATCAGTAAGGGTTATCTGAACCGGCCCGAACTCACGGCGGCAAGTTTCATGGAAAACCCCCATGGCCGTCGCTACCGCACCGGCGATCTTGGCCGCTGGCATGCAGACGGAACTCTTGAAATCATCGGACGTATTGACGATCAGGTGAAGATGAATGGAATCCGGATCGAATTGGGCGAAATAGAATATGCTTTGACCCAGTACCCGGCAATCTCGCAGGCAGTGGTTCTGCTTGACGAACAGCACGGTGGAGCAAAGAGTTTATGGGGTGTTGTCCGCCTCAAACCGGGAGAGCAAATGCCTGACATGGCAGAATGGAAAACATTCCTGATGGAACGGCTACCCTCCCACATGATTCCGTCTGGAGTAATTTCGGTACCATCCATTCCGTTGATGGTTTCAGGAAAGGTTGATCGGACAGCTCTTCATGCGTTACTGAATATTCAACCGTCAAGCACGGGGCTGACTCCTCCACAGGATGAGCTGGAGCAATGCATTGCCGGAATATGGGCCGACCTGTTGGAACGAACTCCTATACACCGCGAAGACAATTTTTTTGCACTGGGCGGTCATAGCCTGCTGGCGATTGCTGTTGCCCATCGTCTCGAAAAGAAACTCGATCGCGAGGTCCCCGCCCGTGAACTTTTTGCCGAACCGACCCTCGCAGGTTTTTCTCAAAGAGTTCGTGAGCTGCAGACCGAAGACCATGTCGATGACCTCCTCTCTGATCTTGCAACTGAAGGACAGCGTGAGTTCTGGACAGCCGAGCAGGCCGGATTCGAAACCAGCGGTTTCAATATTCCTCTGACGCTTCTGCTGCAAGGCGAAGTTCCATCGGCAGAACGCTGGAAAGAGGCGTGGAATACCATAATTCATCGACATGATGCCCTTCGTACAGGATTTTCCGAAGACGAATCCGGTATCCTGCGGCGAGTAGTTGCAGAGCACGTTGATGCAACGCTGGAATATCAGTTCGCCTCCTCTTTCGACGAGGCGCTTTCCAGGATCAACCATCGCCAAAGTGAACCCTTCTGCATGAGCACCCCTGGTCTATGGCGTGCCGGATTGACCAAAATAACCGAAAGCAGTCAAACCATTTTCTGGTTTGTCATGCATCATGCTGTCGGAGACGGACTTTCGCTTGCCGTCCTCATCGAAGAGCTCTCGGCACTGCTCAGAGGCGCTGATCTCGCTGCGCTGAACTTCGGATTTGACCGGTCGGCAGCTCGTGAAGCGGCCTATCTGGAAAGCAAAACTGCACAACTTGATGCAAAATACTGGCAGTCAATCCTCAGTGAACTTGTCAAAAGCTCCCCTGACGCCCTTGATGAATGGCCTCTCGACAAATTGCGTCCAAACTCGCGCTCTGTTTCCTCTCCCGGAAGTCATTGCTTCCGTACCAGTCTCGATCCTGCAACAGCCGATGCGCTGCGATCCCTTGCAAAAAAAAACAAGGCAACGCTCCATGCCCTGATGCTCTCTCTCCTCGGACTTGAAGTGCGACGCCGGACAGGTCGAAGCCGCTTTCTGCTTGGCACAGCCGCCTCAGTCCGGCAATCCGATGCAGAAATGCGCGTCATCGGTTACTTTATCAACATGCTACCTCTTGCGTGCCATTCGCCTGAGTCAGCCACAATCGATGCTCTGCTGCAGGGCATGCAGCAGCATCTGGCAGAAGCCCTTCAGCACTCAAAATACCCTTTTGCCCGCATCTACCGTGATTTTCGCCGGCAGCAACAGCAGGTCGGGCATCCGGGACGATATCCGCTCTTTGATATCGCCGTTACTGAAAATCCGGCACTCGCGGCCACCGGTGAAACGAAGACCTGTTTCAGCGCCGCTTCGGCTCCTCCGAAGCCCGACGTTACCAGTTACGAATTGAGGCACAATGCTCCGGCACAGGATATGGTACTGGTACATGAAGGCATGGCTGATGGGGGGCTGGTTATCACCTGGTATGTCAATGCCGCATTGTACACTAAGGATACCGCACAGACATGGTTCGATACGCTGATCGCCTGGATGCTGTTTTTCAGCAAAAGCCCGAGCAACTCGGCACTTGCTCCACCGTTGCTGCTTCCTGAAGAAAAAAAGCAGCTTGAGTACTGGCAGAAGGGTCCACTGCACACTTGGCCGGCCAGCACCTTTCCCGAGCTTTTTAAGCAGATTACCGCTCTCCATCCAAAAAGGCCTGCATTGATCACAGACAAGAGTGTGCAGAGCTTTGAAATGATCAACAAACGCTCTGATGCCTTGGCTCATGCCATTCTGCAACTCGATGTGCAACGGGGTGAAACCGTGGGGATTCTGACGGAACGCTCGGTCTCACTTCCAGAAACGGTACTTGCTGTATGGAAAGCCGGCGCATGCTATCTTCCGCTCACAGCCGACCTGCCTGCCGAGCGGCTCGCATTCATGGCCCGGGACAGCGCTCTTCGCTGCATCATTGCGCTGGACGCTCTGGCCGTTCCTCCGCAGCTCCTCAGTATAGGAATAAACATCCTGCGCCCGGAAGAGCTGCTCACCAATGCTGACGATGCAACGGTTATCAATACCGCAATTACCCCTGACGATCCGGCCTATATCATCTATACGTCTGGTTCCACAGGTATTCCAAAGGGTGTCGTGCTCTCCCATAAAGGACTGCTCAATCTCGGTCTCGGAGAGGCTGAAATTTTTGGTCTCCGAAACGATGACCGGGTAATGCAGATCTCTTCACCATCATTCGACTTGTGGATCAGCGATCTGGTCATAACATGGTCCTCCGGTGGGGCACTGGTTCCTATAACGCGCGAAGAGATGAATGACATTTCCGGTATGCAGACGCTGATCCGTCGCCGGGGGGTCACCATCGCCACGATGTCACCCTCCTATCTTCGCCTGTTTGAACAGGCAGATTTTCCTACTTTGCGGTTGATCATGACCGTCGGAGAACCGCCCGATGCCGATGATTTCCGCTATTATGCGGCAAGAATTTCATACATGAACGGTTACGGGCCCACCGAGAATACAGCGGCTTCTTCAGTCGGCCGAATTTTTCATGATACAGAGCAGATCCACGCCGGTCGTCCTCTTGCCAACACCACAGTGTACGTCGTCGATGAAAATGGCAAACAGTGTCCGCCCGGCGTCACGGGCGAAATCTGGATTGGCGGCACGGGCGTGGCCATTGGCTATCTGAATCGACCGGATCTGACCACGGCTGCATTTGTCTATCGCAACGGCGAACGGCGATACAGAACCGGTGATCTCGGCAGATGGCTCCGGACAGGTGACCTTCAGATTCTCGGCAGATCGGATACCCAGGTAAAATTACGCGGCCAGCGGGTCGAACTGGGCGAGATTGAGCACCGCCTTGCATCCTGGCCAGGCATGCAACAGGCTGTTGCCATAGTTGAAACGCAACCGGACCAAAGCCAGATTCTCCGTTCATTCGTCACCATGACTGCCGGAACAGCAATGCCAGAGTATAGGGAGTGGGTCTCCTCTCTTTCGGCAACCCTTCCTTCCTATATGGTTCCCGCATCCATAGTCAGGCTCCCTTCCATACCGCTCACGGCAGCAGGCAAGGTAGATCGTCAGGCACTGCTTCAAACTCTGGATGCAAACGAAAGCTCTCCGATTCAAGCCACATCTGAAACAAACGGTTATTCACTGCGAACACCGCCGCAGAACGCCATTGAAAAAAGGATTTCGCACGTTTGGTCTGAACAGCTCAAAAAAGCCCTTGTCTCCCGCGAGGATCATTTCTTTGAACTCGGCGGTGACAGCCTGAGCGCCATCGCTGTTATCAACCGTCTCGGCCGCGAGTTCGACTGCAAGGTCAACAACCTTTACGAGCATCCCGTACTCTCTGATTTTGCCCTTTTCTGCCATCCCCGTCCTGATCATCTGCGGGATCTGCTCGGAAAACTCTGCACGCAGTACAGCAATGTTGACTCCATTCTGCAAGGCGAAGAACACAAACGCGAAAATGCGTTGCAGGCACAACGGGTACGCTATGAGGCAAGGATGCGCTCTGAACGGAATCGTGATCTTCTTCGACGCCGTCCCCGCTGTCACATACTTCTCACCGGCGCAACCGGCTATCTTGGAAGTTACCTCCTGCGTGAGCTGCTTGCAGATAACTCGATTCAAGTAACCGTTCCGGTGCGCAGCAAAGAGAACCTTGACGGACGTGCCCGGCTTGAACGGGTGCTCTCAGGATATTTCGGAAACGATGCTGCCCGGTCCATGCTTGACAATCCCGGGCTTTCCGTTCTGTCCAGCGACCTGCGGCATCCGCAACTGCTTCTTTCACCGGGCGAATACGGAAAACTTGCCGAAAATATCGATGCCATCTATCACTGTGCGGCCAATGTAAACCATATCGGTCACTACCGGGATTTTCTTGCTGACAATGTGTCGGCGACCCGCCATCTTCTGACGCTTGCAACACAACAAAAAACAATTGCAACCGATTTTCATTTTATCTCCACGCTTTCAGTATCAGCCAGCGCCTTGCCGGGCGATTTCAAGCTCTTTACGGAGTACGACTCCCCTCCCCAGGTTCCGGATGACAACTATTATATCCGAACCAAGCAGGAGGCTGAACGTCTGGTTATCGCATACCGCACGGAACTCCAAAACAGCTCCATTTATCGAGTAGGAAATATCTCCTTTGCCTCGGAAGGCTCGAAACTGCAGCAGAACATCCAGGATAATGCCTTTTTCCGCCAGCTTGCAGCCTTCATGCGCCTTGGTGTCGTGCCTGCCGATCAGCCCGCATCGCTCTGCCATGTCGATCTGGTTGCCCGCTCAATTATTGCGCTCTCTTCAAGAGAATCACTGACTAATGAAATTCACCATATTGAGACCTCTCGCCGTGACTCTCTGGCTACGCTGATACTCTCAGCCAAAGGGATGAAAGATAAAATCAGGGCGTGCAGCTTCGGAGAATTTCTGAAACGGTTGCGTGACGCAGTTGATGAACCGGAAATGGAGTCTGCAGTTGCAGAAACCGTTGAAAATTACGCACTGCAATCCGGCAGTTCCGTCATGACGCGCCGACAGAGTGTTGCGATCGCCTCAGACAGGACACAGCGTTTGCTTGATCATTTCGGCATCATCTGGCCCTCAATACCACAGGAAGGGGTTAATGCGCTCCTGAACATGGTAATGACGGTTAACGGCCAAATGAGCAGATAAGGCCTGGCCTTCGTTGAAAAAGGAAGACAATTGGTAAAACAAAACGTCTGAAAAATTTTGAACAAGCACCATGACATCAGAAACAATAGATTATCTCCCTATTCAGAAATGGTTTATGCAAAAAGCGCTAACAGCGCGGAATCACTTTAACCACTCCTTTCTGATCCGTGTCAATCAGCCGCTCGACAAGAAAAAAGTGCAGAACGCGCTGGAAAAAATGTGTCGGCTGCACGGGATGCTGAGAGCTGTCTATCCTGGCGGGGGCAAGTGCTTTTTGAAAGAAACTCCCGCCATTGAAGTAAAGGAACTCGACATCCGCGGAAAAAATGATGCTGAAATATTTGAAGAACTGACCAGATGGCAAAGCCGGTTTGATCTGGAAAGCGGCTATCTCTGGCAAAGCGGTATCTTGAAAGGCTATGAAGACAAGAGTGAACGGATCTATCTGGCGGCACACCATATGGTCGTTGATGCCGCGAGCTGGTCGATTATCCGTGAGGACCTGAAAGGATTCTATGATGGCGAAGTGATAGAAAACAGGAGCGGAAGTTACCGACAGTGGGTTGACGCTGTAAAAGAGTATGCCGTGACCGCCTCAGACAAAGAAAAAGCATATTGGGAAGAATCAAAAAGGCAACAGTCGCGGCAACTCTCTCTCTGGAAAGAACTTGCAGAAAAAGATAACAGCCTGTTACAACTTTCGAGAGTTAAGTTTTCACAGGAGACCGTCAGGAAAATGGTGCCGCAAAATCATGAGGCAAACCATTTCGATATCAGCGAAGTGCTGCTGAGCGGATTGGCTTATGCACTGCATGAGGTAAGCGGTGAAACAAACAACTGGATAACGCTCGAAAAACATGGACGTGACGGGATAACGACGCCCGTTGATGTCAGTCGGACGGTAGGATGGTTCACAACACTCTTTCCGGTTTGCCTAACTGTCGGCGGAAGCATCGGAGAGACACTCCTCGGCAACCGCAAGCGGTTAAGAGAGGTCCCAGGCAAGGGAATCGGATATGGGGCATTATATGGCTACGACAACATGCCCTGTATTCTTTTTAATTATCTTGAAAAACTGATCGGGACAGACGAGAGCAACTGGCAGTTCCGCCTTGAAGAGGCAAGCGGCGAAAGCATGAGTCCTGATAACCGGTTCGACAATATCGTTGACATCAATGGACTGGGCAGAGAAGGGAAAGCCGGGCTGTGGGTTGAAAGCAGCCTGAAAGAGGAGAATCACCAACTGCTGTGCGAGGCTTTCAAAAGAAACGTCGAAGCTGTCGCCAATGATATTCATCGGTGAATGATGACCGGTTCAATGCGTATCATCACAAGGGAATCTAAGTTTTTTTCAGTAATTATGATACGAACAGCTCCATCAGGATCGGATGCCGCACAGGGATCCGGAATTCCTCGTGCAGCAGAGTTATAAGGTTTTTTTTGTACGAATTTCAATAGTGATGGCGTTGGTTCAGCATAAGTGGTGCGAATAGCCGTCCTAATAACAAGGAGAGAGTATTGAATCTGATCCGTCTCCTGAAATTGATCGGTGGGAACCCTTTACGGAAACTTCTTGCATTTGCTTCAGCTTCGGCACTGAGCACGACTCTTGTGCTTTCAGTGGTTACCTTCGCTGCCCAGCAAATCGACAAGACCAAGGAAGAATTCGTTAATTTGCCGCTTGCAGTGCTCTTTCTGCTCTGCCTGGTGACCTATATTGTCTTCGAAAGCCGACTGGTTGAGCGGTTTGCGTCTGATATAGAAGAAGCCATTGACATCCTGCGCATGAAGCTGATCGGTCGGCTCCGTCATGCTGATCTCTGGCAACTGGAGCATTTCGGCCAGAGCCGCCTGTTCGCCAACATTACCCAGAGCTGCAAGGTCGTTTCATCGAACTCCCAATACCTTGCCCTGACAACCCGTTCGATCATCCAGATCGCGATGATACTCATCTATATCGCGACGGTTTCCCTGATCTCGTGCATGATGTTAACAGTGTTGCTGGCAGTTGCTGCGACGGTCTACTACCGACTTGGGCTATCTCTGGAGGGATGCCAGGAAAGCCTGGCCAAGGATGAGGGGAAACTCTTTGAATGCGTCTCTGACCTGCTCGATGGATTCAAGGAACAGCGGCTCTGCAGCCGGAGAAGCCAGGCTCTGGGTGAAGAATTCAACAAGCTCTCCCTGCACACGGTGACATCGCGCAGCGAACTGCATCGGCAAAGCTGGCAACAGTTTGTGTTTGGCGAAACCATGTTCAACCTGATGCTCGGGCTGGTGGTTTTTGTCATACCGGTTTACTCCCCCTCTGTGCGAACCGAACTGGTAAAGATTTCTGCAGCGGTACTCTTCATGGTTCCCCCTGTATTCGGGCTGATGCAATCCCTTACGGTCCTTCGTGCAGCCAAAGCTGCGGCAGGCCGTATGATGGAGCTGGACAGCGAACTGGTTAACATTGTGGAACTCTGCAGTGAAGATCCTGAGCAAAAAGGACCCGCTGAGTTCAACGAGATAAGGATGGCTGATATGGTCTATGCCTATCCGGCTCCCCAAGGCGAAATACCCTTCACGCTCGGTCCTCTCAACCTCAACTTCAAACGGGGTGAAGTGCTTTTCATAACCGGCGGCAACGGCTCAGGAAAATCAAGTCTGATCAAACTGCTGACCGGACTCTATCATCCACAGCACGGGAGACTCTTGCAGAACGACAAGGTTATCAGTCCGCCCCGGTTTGCGGGGTATCGTGCGCTCATGGCCCCGGTCTTCTCCGACTTTCATCTTTTTTCGCACCTTTACGGCCTTGGAGAAATTGATCGCGCTGAGGCTGAAGAACTGCTGCGCTGGATGGAGATGGAGGATGTCGTCGGTATGGGAGGGAACCAGTTTACCCGCACAACGCTTTCAACCGGGCAACGCAAACGTCTGGCCCTTGTTGCGGCACTGCTTGAGAAAAAGCCGATTCTGATTCTTGATGAATGGGCCGCTGACCAGGACGCATATTTCCGGCATAAATTTTACCGCGAAATTCTGCCGGAACTCAAAAGGCGCGGAATGACCATTATCGCCGTGACGCATGATGACCGCTATTTTGACGTTGCTGACCGCCGTCTCCATCTTGAGTATGGCCGACTGACAGAACTGCTCGCCAACAGGGAGGAAACAACATGAGACTATTCAAGGCTGTTTTGCGGGAAATCCCGGAAAATCTCAAGTCGCTCCTCTTCATGAACATTTTGTCTGCGATTGCAACGATGTCGCTCGTTGCCCTGGTTTCAACCGCAGCAAAAGAGGGCGGAACCGGCCAGATAAGCGGTCGCCTTATGCTGATGTTTGCCGTAACGGTTACGCTCTATCATGTAACGCACATCTATACCCTTGTAACGGCATCAGCCGATACCGAGCGCCTGATACACAAACTTCGCACGGGTCTGTTCGACCTCATCCGGCGTACCGATCTGGTTACCATAGAAAAGATCGGTCATGCAACTCTTCAGGGAGTGCTGACACAGGATACGCAGATTCTGGCCGAGGTACTTCCCATGCTGGTAATCGGGTTCCAGCAGGCTGTCATGCTGCTTTTCCTGGCAGGCTACCTTGCCTGGCTCTCGCCGTTTGCCTGTTTCCTTGCATTCGGTCTTGCCGGTTTAACCGTAGCAATACGTTTTTCACGTGTCAAAGCGCTGCGCTCCATGATGCAGGCGGCTGACGAAGCTGAAAAAAGGGTTTTCGACGGTCTTACCGAACTTCTGCACGGGTTCAAAGAGATCAGGATGAACGGATTGCGTGCTGACGATGTGACCCGAACTCTTGCAGAAGCCTCTGATGAGTCCCGCACAACCAACTCGCTCCTGAAAGCTCAATGGGGCCGAAATTATGCTGTTATCGAAGCCATGCTCTTTTCACTGGTCGGATTGATGGTTTTTGTGGTACCGTTGTGGGTTGCCGGCTTCCATGCCGTGATACTTCCCGCAACCATTGCTGTACTCTTTATCTCCGGCCCTGTGAGTACCGTCTCTTTTGTCACCCCCCTTGTAACCAAAGCAGAACTGGCACTTGAAAATATTGATCTTGTCAAGGAAAGACTCTCTTCTGCTGCAAAGAACATCTCCAGCGAAGAGAGCGGTTCGCTTCACCATGCACCACTTATGATTGCCCTGAAAGATGCGGAGCTCTCTTTCCTTGATGCGAAAGGACTCTCACTGTTCAAAATCGGACCGATTAATGCGGAGTTTCATGCCGGTCAGATCACCATGATTACCGGGGGTAACGGATCAGGCAAATCAAGCCTGCTTCGCCTGCTTACAGGCCTCATTCCGCTTGACACGGGTGCTCTTGTTGCCGATGGCGTCGAACTCATGACCGAGCAGATGCAGGACTACAGAAACCAGTTCTCTGCGATCTTCTCCGACTTTCACCTTTCTCGGCGCCTCACCTCTATTGATGAGCTGAATCCTGAAAGGGTACGCATGATGCTTGAGCAGTTCGGCATGCAGGATAAAGTGAAGGTCAGCAATGGGTACTTCAGCACCATAGATCTCTCCTCCGGACAACGCAAGCGTCTGGCCCTTATTGTAGCTGAACTTGAAGACAAGCCAATCATTGTGCTTGACGAATGGGCTGCTGACCAGGACCCCCACTTCCGGCGTATCTTCTACGAAGAAATCCTGCCAGACCTCAAGGCACGGAACAAGATCATTATCTGTGTGACACACGATGACCGATGGTTCCACCTTGCCGACAGAATGTACCGGATGAATGAAGGAACAATAGAAGAGAGTGAGAACACCATAAACGGGAAAACCTAAACCGGCAATCTGCAAATAAAAGTAGGGATCGACCATGATATCGATTACAGATCTGCTCGCCGAACTGGCTGCATTGGACATTCAGCTCCGGGTTGAAGATGGCTCGTTGCATTTCAATGCTCCTGAAGGTGTTTTTCACGATGAAATCCGTAAAAAAGTTCTGGCCGTAAAACCCGATTTGATAGCATTTCTGCAAAAGGAAAGCAGTGCCGCTCTCATCGCTGAAGCACCGTTAACAGATACCGAAAGCCGCCTTGCTGCTCTGTGGCATGAATTTCTTAAATGCGACAAGATTGGAGCTAAAGACGATTTTTTCATCCTCGGAGGACACAGCCTGCTCCTGATGCGCCTGGTTCTCAGAATTGAGTCAGCCGGAATGGGGACCATTGATCTTTCGCAGGCAATAACGGCAAGAACTCTTGAAAAAATGGCAGGAGTGCTTGATAAGGCTGCCAGTGCCTCAGCGGCTCTGGAGGCTCGTGCATCATCCCCGTCAGAACGGCCTGTATCGTCCGCTCAGCCTTTCAGCTCTCCATTCACCGGGATCAGCGAACATTCTCTCCTCAATACCTCCCTTGCCCGGTTATGGCAAAAAGCCGCTGAGCTTTACCGTGAACTTCCTGCCATAGTCTATCGCAATGAAATTTTCACCTATCAGGAACTTGATGGCTGGTCGTCAACTCTTGCCGCTGCACTGTTTGCTTCAGGTGTAAGAGAAGGCTCCACTGTCGCACTGGCTGCGACACGAAGCGCAGCATCAATTGCTGCCATCATTGCCATACTTAAATGCGGCGCCGCCTATCTCCCTCTTGATGACAAGATGCCCCGCATGCTGACCGGGGAGCTGTTGAAACTCTGTGAGGCTCGCTGGATAATTATTGATCAGGAAGAGCCCGAAAGGTATGCAAAGCTCAAGGAGGTTCAGCTCCTCGAACTAAACAAACTGAACGCTGTATCATCCGATTTGATACCGCCGGAAGTTCCTGAACAAGGCGGTCTTAAACCGGCATATGTCATGTTTACCTCTGGTTCTACAGGTGAACCAAAGGGAGTAATTATTCCCCACCGGGCTGTTGCCCGTCTCGCACTCAGCAAAAACGTGATTGCACTGCAACCGGGTGACGGCATGGCACAGACCGCTCCGCTTGCTTTTGACGCATCAACCCTTGAGATCTGGGCCACACTGCTCTCAGGAGCTCGTCTGGTATTCATTGAAGAGAACGTTCTCTTGCAGCCGGAAAGACTGGGGAACTTCCTTGCCGAAAAAGGGGTCACCGCCATGTGGCTTACCGCCTCACTCGTGAACCGGATTGCCGACCTCTCTGCAGAAGCCTTCGCCCCTCTCCGGATTCTGCTGACGGGCGGTGAAGTCTTAAGTCCCCATCATCTTAAAACCGTGATGACGGCCTGCCCTGATCTTCAGATCTTCAACGCTTACGGCCCTACAGAAAACACGACATTCACCACCCTTCATGCCATTACAGCTGCTGATCTTGAAACTGACTCTGTCCCTATTGGCCGTCCCATTGACAACACACAGGTCTATGTGCTTGACGAAGCCCTGAAGCCCGCTGATATTGGCGTTATTGGTGAATTATACGCAGGCGGTGACGGACTCGCAATCGGTTATGCCGGACGAAAGGATCTTACCGATCAGGCATTCCTCACGCTGCCCGACAGGCCCGAAAAGCGAATCTACCGAACCGGTGATCTTGCACGGTGGAGAACGGACGGCATCCTCGAATTTTGCGGTCGGAAAGACGGCCAGATCAAACTCCGCGGACATCGCATTGAAACCGGCGCCATAGAAACGGTGCTTTCCGACTGCCACGGGGTTAAAGAGGCTGTGGTCATGGTTGATGGTGAAGGGGAATCAAGAGAGTTGGTCGCATTTGTCACGGCACTGCACCATGACGAAATGCTCTTGCGACACCACCTTGCCGAACGGCTCCCCATCTACATGATGCCGGCACGCTTTATCTGGCTTGATGAGTTCAAAGTCAACAGCAACGGAAAAAAAGATCGTACCCACCTCAGCAAGATGCTGATCGGAAACCAGGAAGAGATTCCGCTTTCATTCGGCCAGGAACGGCTCTGGATATTGCAGCATCTCACCCCCGACATACCGCTCTATAATGTCCCTCTTGCCTTTGCCATTGAAGGAGAGCTGGATTGTGCGGCAATCAACCACGCCATTTTCGCTCTCGAAACGCGCCACAAGGCGCTCCGTTCTCTTATTCGACCTGCAGACGATACCAATCCAGACGTTTGCCATCAGCTGCTGCCTCCCGGAGGTCTCGTGCCCCATATCGTTGATCTCAGTTCATCCCGGGATCCGGAAGAGGCCGCAACAAAAGCAATGGCAGCTGAAACAGTTCGTCCGTTCCGTCTGGAATCTGAAATCCCAGCAAGAATCTTTCTCTTCCGACTGAGTGAACTGCAATGGCGGTTTTTCATGGTCATCCACCATATTGCCTGTGATGGATGGAGTTTAGACATTCTTCTGCATGATTTTGCAGTACTCTATGCCATTGAGAGAGGAGCAGCAGACCGCCAGCTTTCAACCGTCAGGTACCGGTTTGCTGATTATGTCGATAGCCAGAAAAGCTTTCTGAAAAGCAAAAAGGGTCAACAGCTTCTGGACCGAAGATGCAAACGGTTGACTCCACCTCCGGAACCGCTTGATTTTCCGACCGACCATATTCGACCTCTGAATCGGAGTTATGCCGGCCAGACTCTTCATCTCCCTTTCGAGGCATCACTCAGCCAGAGCATTGACCAGCTGGCACAGGATGCCGCCGTCACACCGTTTGTTCTTCTGCTGGCAATCGTGGAACTGCTCCTGTACCGCATTTCCGGTCATGGAAAAAACGGAAATTTTGCTGTAGGCGCTTTGTCGTCCGGCAGAGAGAGCGCTGAGATGAGTGACCTTATCGGGTTTTTTGTCAATACGGTGGTGATTCCCTGCCATATCAAGCCAGAGCAGACCTTTATTGAGCATCTGGCCATCGTCAGTGAAGAATGGCAGGCTGCCGTCTCCGATCAACAGTGCCCATTCGCTCACCTCGTTGAGCGAATGAATGTGCCGAGAAATCTCTCCAGAAATCCGCTCTTTGATGTTCTTGTGGTCTGGCAGGATCTGCTTCCGGCCCCCCCCGACCTGCCGGAACTGAAAACCCGGCCGGTTAAAACCAGCCTGCCATTTGCAAAATTTGACCTCTCTTTCAACTTTGTAAAAAACGAGAAAACCATTGAACTTTTTCTTGAATTTTCCACAGAACTTTTTGAGGAACAGACCATTGGCAAAATGGTTCAGCGGCTCCAATCACTCCTTTCTGCACTTGTTCAAAACCCCCTTGAAACGGTTGAAGAGTTAGATATCTGGATTCCGGGAGAGAAACATCAGGTCATGGAAGAGTTTAATAACACAGCTCTCTCTCTGCCGACTCGCCGTGCCATAACAGAACCTTTTCTGGACGCATCAATTCGTCACGTCGCTCTTCCAGCAGTACTCTCTGAGGATGGGACTTCACAGAATTATCGCGATTTTGCACGCCGCGCGGGTGCCATTGCCGCATTGCTGATAAAAAACGGCGTTCAGCGTGGAGAACATGTTGCCATACTGCTCCCGCGCTCACCGGAGATGCTGGCCGCAATTTTCGGAATACTCATGGCGGGTGCGGTCTATGTCCCTCTTGATCCGACTCACCCTCCGCTGCGTCTGTGCGAAACACTCAAAGATCTTCAGCAGCCCTTCGTCTTGTTTGATCAATCACTGCCGGAACAACTTGCTCTTTGCTGCCGTGGTATCACGCTCCCGGATCCCGATCATGAAGCAGAGCCGGTTTCGCTTGCCTCTCCTGATGATCTGGCCTATATCATCTTTACCTCCGGGTCAACCGGAAAACCCAAAGGGGTAATGATTGAGCATCACGCCGTCCTCAACCGCATCCTCTGGATGCAAGAGATCTTTCCGATCACGCAAGGAGATGTTGTTTTGCAGAAAACGCCATTAACCTTCGACGTCTCGATCTGGGAACTCTTCTGGTGGTCATGGACTGGAGCTGCCGTCGCCATGCTCAAACCGGGTGATGAAAAAAATCCGGAAGCATTGACAGATGCTATCCAGCGGCATCGGGTCACCATCATCCATTTTGTACCATCAATGCTTGCCGTTTTCCTTGACATGATTGAGAGTGGTCGAGTTGACTGCGATCGCATAGCAAGCCTGCGGCTTGTTTTTGTCAGTGGAGAAGCACTTGACGCAACGGTTGCCGAACGCTTCAACAGGCTCATTTTTGATCGTCACGGCACTGAGCTTCATAATCTCTATGGCCCTACGGAAGCGACGGTAGATGTCAGCTGGCAACCCGTTTCCCCATGGCCAATAAAAACAGCCCCATCCATCGGCCGTCCCATAGCCAACACCAAGATGTACATTCTTGATGAACATCACCGGCCACTGCCGGTCGGAATCTCCGGAGAAATTGCAATCAGCGGTGTGCAGGTGGCACGTGGTTATCTGAACCAGCCGGAACTCACCGCTGAACGCTTTATTGCCGACCCCTTCAACCCGAGATTCCGGATGTATGTTACCGGTGACCTTGGCCGATGGACAAATGACGGAAGAATCGAATACCTCGGACGCTCTGACTGGCAGGTAAAAATTCGCGGTCAGCGTATTGAGCCCGGTGAAATCGAACAGACACTTGAGCGTCACTGCCAGGTCATTCGTGCAGCCGTTGTTGCAGTAGAAAACCAGGGGCTCAATGAACTCCATGCATGGATACAAAGCGAAGTGACCCCTGATATAGCAGGTATTCGGAATTTCCTCGGGGAACATCTTCCCGAAAGCATGATCCCTGCACGTTTTTTCCCGATTAAAGAGCTTCCTCAAACAGCGAACGGAAAACTTGACCGGCAGCAGCTTGCAAAACAATCACAGGCAATGCTGGCAGCTTCGTCATACCGCGGCCCGGGGAAAGAGGATCATATACAGGTCGCTTTGACCTCCAGCTTTACGCTTGACGAGGCAACTGAAAGCCTGAAAATCACTCTCTGCTTCAATCCGGCAATGATCTCCCTGTATGATTCGGATGCTCTGGCCAGAAGGTATGCCGCCACACTTCAAGAGATAGTCAATCAAGCTTCAGAGACAGATTCTCCAGAAAAAATCACTTTGACAGCTCAACAGAACCGTTACACATGAAAATCGCAGATTTCATTTTTGATGATCCATCTTCAGCCATTGCCTCGGGAGCTCTTAACGCTGAATCGTCCGAGAATTCAGGCAACATTGCTTTACGTTTTTCAGCAATCGCCGCACGTCATCCCTTGCGCACCGCGGTGGTTGATGAAGAGGGCTCAATGACCTACGCAGAACTGGATAACCTTTCAGACCGGATAGCTAACCTCTTGCGTCATCAACAGCTTCAGCCAGAGAGCCGGGTTGGCGTCATGATTGGACGAAATCGCTTCTATATTGCGGCTCTTTTCGGAGTCATAAAAGCCGGTTGTGTCTATCTCCCGATTGATCCCACACTTCCCATCGAACGCCGAAGCCGGCATCTTTCAATTGCCCAGGTGAAAGCACTCATTACCTCTGCCGACACAGCTGGCGACATGCAAAGGCTGGAGTGGCTCAATCCCGGTCTGCAATTCACTCTCACACTTGACTGTGACGATGTTGACTCTCTGGTTGAAACACCCGGCGAACTGATGTCCACAGAACTTTGGGATCATATTGCCGGTGAGGCATCGAATGACATTGACGCCGGAGGATGGAAAAGCGCATTTACAGGACTTCCTATAGCTCCATCGGCAATGGAGGCATTCGGTGCAAATGCATGCGATAAAATTGCACCCCATCTCAAGCCGGGAACCCGTGTACTGGAAATCGGCTGTGCATCCGGCTTTACCATGCGCCACACGGCACCGCTTGCAGCCTCTTATCTTGCCACGGACCTCTCACGGCACAATGCCGAACGGGTCGAAGTTATTGCAAGAAATCTTGGTCTGCAACAGGTTACCAGTCGTCAACTGGCTGCTCATGACATTGATATTCTGCCCGCAGGAAGTTTCGATCTCATTGTCATGAACAGCGTCATCGAAAGTTTTCCCGGGTTTGGCTATCTCCGCGATGTGCTCGACAAGTCTGCTAACCTGCTGGCTCCGGGGGGAGTATTGTTCCTCGGCAATCTGTGGGATCTTGAACGCGAGGAGATCTATCTGGCCGACCTCGCCAACTTTGCCGGCGAACACGCTGGCGAGGGTTATGCTACCCGAAGCAATCTGAACGGCAGCTTTTTTGTCCCGTTCGACTTTTTCCGTGACTGGGCAGCCCGGCGTATTGAGCGCCCATCTATTGCGCGCTCACCAATTGATGCTCCCGGCTTTGACCCGGCACCCTACTCCTTTGATGTTATTATCAGTTTTGACAAACGCGGCGAGGGAATCGCTTCAGCTAACCGAAAAACTCCCCTGCATCTTGACCGCAGGGCACTCGTTCCTGAGCACCCCGTTCAACCCCCGGCAGAGATCAGTTCGTCTCACGGCGCATATATCATATTTACAAGCGGTTCAAGCGGACAACCAAAAGGAGTGCTTGTTGAACATGGATCGGTCATCAATCTTATCCATGGGATTGAAAAAGAAATCTATACACCGCTCTCAACCAGGATTGACGCTGAGTTCCTGAACATCAGCTGTTGTTTCTCCTTCTCCTTTGATGGCTCCATTCATCAAATCTTTACCCCCCTGCTCAATGGTCATACCCTTCATCTGCCAGATGAGGAGACCCGGCAGGACCCTGAACGGTTACATGGTTTTTTTGAGTCACACCGGCTGCATGTCGTCGATTCCACACCAAGCCTCTTTGCACTCCTGCTTGATTATTGGAATGAGAAGGGAATCGGCAGTTCAGCAAGCTGTTTCATCCTCGGCGGAGAGACGTTCAGCACAAAACTTCCGGAACATTTTTACGCTCTTCCGGGCACTCTCAACACTGAGATATGGAATGCCTATGGTCCCACAGAGTGCTGTGTCATCGCCTGCCACTACAGGATGACTTCCGCCAACTGGCACAACAATTTACCGCCACCGATCGGCAGACCCATGTCGGGTATTGACATCAAGCTCTGTGATGAGTCCGGCAGGTTGCTGCCAGTCGGGATACCCGGTCAAATCATCATCGGCGGTGCAGGAGTTGCCCGTGAATACATCAGCGAACCTGAACTGACAGCTCGTCACTTCATCACGGATGAAGAGGGTAAACGATGGTACTGTACTGGCGATTACGCTCGCTGGATTGAGCCCGGTCTCCTGCAATTCATGGGTCGGGAGGACCGGCAGGTCAAAGTCCGCGGCTACCGTATTGAACTTGCTGAAATAGAGTCTGCGATGCTGGCCTCTCCCCTTGTTCGTCAGGTCGCTTTGGTTGTCGCAGATCCTCGTCAGGACGGAGACCGGATTCTTGTTGCCTGGGTAGTTGCAAACTCTGGTTTTGACGCTGCAACCTGCCGCGCCGATCTTGATCTGCGTCTCCCGGCATGGATGATTCCAAGCTTGATCGTTGAGATTGATGAACTGCCCATCAACAGCAACGGCAAACTTGATGAGCACCGTCTGCCATCACTACACAACAAAGAGCTGTCGAATCTGAATACCCGGATGCCCGTCACCTTTAGCCGGGATACCGAACGCAAGCTTGCTGATTTGTGGCAGAAGCTTCTTGATATGCCGATTGAATCCGCGGAAGATGATTTTTTTACACTCGGGGGTCACAGTGTTCTTGGGATACGGCTTGTTTCGCTCATTGAAGCTGAGTTCTCGGTAAAACTGCCTCTTGCCGAGCTTTTCACCTCAACAACGATCGCCCGGATGGCCGATCGGATAGAAGCAAAACAGGCTGCATGCAAATGGCATTCAGTTGTTGCAGTAAATCCCTTCGGTGAAAGAACGCCCGTCGTCTGCTTTCATCCGGCAGGAGGCAATGTGCTTTGCTACAAAGCACTTGCCGATGCTCTTGGCCGGGACTGGCCGATGTACATGGTTCAGGCCTCTGGACTTGAAGCCGGGCAATCACTGCAGCCATCAGTGGAACTGATGGCTGCAGGATATCTTCCTGAATTGCAGAAGATAATCCTGAACCGGCCGATTATACTTCTTGGATGGAGCTTTGGCGGTTTGCTGGCCTGGGAGGCCGCAGAGCGATTGCGAAAGTCAGGAACAATAATTGAAAGTGTCATTCTTCTTGACAGTGTAGCCTCGTCCGATCCGATACGAAGCATACTGCAAAAGGATGAGGCTGACTTTATTGCCACAATGTTCGATGAAATGGGACTGGGAAGCGCTGAATATTTACGTACGCTGACTCCTGACGAACGCCTCGACAGAATTATTCAGCATGAAAGCAGCAATGACTATCTGCCCAAAGGTCTTGATCGTCAGCATATGCGTCGTCTGCTTGCTCTTTTCCAGAATAACGGTCTGGCTACACTCCGTTACCAACCGCGAAAAAGTGAGGAGCGGACACTCCTCATCCGCCCGAAGATTGCATCCAGCCAGGCACCGGGTATTGCAGGTGACGACTATAACGGCTGGGCCCAACTTTGCAGCAGTGGATTGGAATTATGCTGGATCGATGGAACGCACGGCCAGATGTTGATCCATCCTTTTGTTCTGCAGTTGGCAAACCATATTCGCAATTATACAGAGCAGATAAAGGCATGAATATGCTTGATCGCCATACCATCCGGCTATGGACGCATGAGTTTCAGGATGTAACAGCCACTCCTCCATGCTGGCTTGCACTTCTTGATGAAAAAGAGCTGATGCATTGCAAACAGTTCCGACAGGAAAAAGACCGTATTGCCTATGCGGCGGCACATGCCCTGCTCCGCACGGCACTCAGTCGGGCTCTGGAGATGCCGCCGGTATCCCTGACTATCGATCATGACAGGATGGGAAAACCGTTCATCAATACGCCTGGCTGCATGAATATGGCTATCACACTCTCGCATACTTCAGGCATGGTTGCTGTAGCTCTCAGTCAGGCAGGAAATATCGGTGTCGATGTCGAGGCGATTGATCGCAAAAATATTCCTCATCATGATTTTTCAGCGTATGGCCTGAGTCATGAAGAAATAGCAATGCTTGCATCGCTCTCTCATCATGAACGCTGTGAGGCATTTATCGATTTTTGGACAGCACGCGAAGCAGTTGCAAAGGCTGACGGACGAGGTCTTTCCCTTCCGTTCTCCGACATTCGGATTGATCTCTCAGTGAACGAGGCCACTATTCATGAAAAAGGGCCATCGCCCTCCTCTCACTGGACGCTGTGGCGTGAACAACCCTCCTCTCGTTACCGGCTGGCACTGGCCTGGCAGCAGGGAAAAGGAGCATTCACAAGAATGAACGAACAACTTATTTGAACATGCTCGACGCTTTCATACCATGAATACTGAATCGCACGAATTCTGGCGCACACTTCTTGCCGGGCTTCCCCCGCTAAGGTTCTCTGCAGAGAGTCCAGGCGAGTCAGCAAGCACCTGCACGAACCATCGCATCGTCATTGAGCATCTGCTTGACAGCGTTCAAACCCGTCAGCTCAAGGCATTTGCCGAAACACATGGCATGGCGCTCAGTTCGCTGCTTCTGGCGGTACATATGAAGGTTTTGTCAATGCAGATTAAGGAAGGGCGATTCGTGACCGGTATCAAGATAAATGCTGCCGGGGAGGATAACCCGCTGCCTCTGGTTTTTGATGCGGTGAACCATCCTGACAACTGGAGTGATCTTGCCCGACACATCTCACTGCTTGAGGAGTCCAGTCGTCGACACACCAAGGATATGACGCCTGATGAACTGGAAGCTCTTGGTACTCGCTCCCCGCTCTTTGACACCCTTTTTTCTTGTAACCTGAGCCTCCCGGAAATGCCGGCAGAAAACCTTCAGAGTGCTCTTGAAACCCGAATTCATGCCTTATGGCAAGCACTGCTCCCCGGCGCAGAGTTCAGTGTTGATGATGGATTTTTTGATGCTGGGGGAAATTCACTCCTGCTTGTTCGTCTGCATGAAAAGCTTGAAACTCATTGGCCCGGAGTCTTCAGTGTTGCCCGCCTTTTTTCGGTTACGACCATTGCTGCCCAGGCCCGCTGCATTCAGGAAAAAAACGAAAAAAGAGAGCGCAATCACACGCACACAATACCTGATCAGGCAACAAAAACATCCGGCCGTATTGCAATTGTTGGTATTGGCCCTCGTCTTCCCGGATCAGCCACGCTGGAGACATGCTGGCATGATATCGCAAACGGTGTTGATAAAGTCAGTCCGATGTCTGAGGATCGATGCAAGGAGAGCGTCTCCATGCTCAATGCCCTCGGGCGGATGATCCCTGAACAGTTCCATGAAGCCGCCTGGCTTGAGCAGATTTTCAATTTCGATCCTGAACGGTTTCGCCTTTCACCTGCGGATGCCGCCCTGGTTAACCCCGAGCAAAGGCTGTTTCTTGAAACGGCGCTGATGGCCCTTGAAGATGCCGGTTATGGTGGCAAGTCGCTGGACAATAAAAAGATCGGAACCTTTGCCGCAACAAGTCACGGAACCCTCTGGACCGATTATGCCCTGAGGGTACTCCCCGAGCGGGCCGAACAGCTCTTTATCAACAATGTACCCTCCAATGTCGCCACCCGTCTCTCTTTTCTGCACAACTGGAGGGGACCGGCAACCCTTGTCGATACGGCATGTTCATCGGCACTGACCGCCGTACATCTGGCCTGTCAGTCACTTATCAGCGGCGAATGCACTGCAGCACTGGTCGGAGGCGCCAGATTGATGATGATACCGCACTCATCGGCAGCACGTTTCACCATTGAATCCTCAACGGCCCGAACCCATGCGTTTGACGAAAGTGCCGACGGAACCGGATCAGGAGAGGGATCAGTTGTCTTTTTACTGAAAACCCTTGAACAGGCCGAAGCCGATGGCGATCCGGTTCACGCAGTGATTCTGGGTACAGCGATCAACCAGGACGGCGCTTCAACCGGAATGGCGGCTCCCAATCCGGCAGCACAGTCAGAGGTAATTACCGCCGCAGCAGCCAAAGCCGGCGTGCCGCTTTCCACCATCTCCTATATCGAGGCACATGGTACCGGCACCCATCTGGGCGATCCCATAGAAATCGAGGGTATTCGTCTTGCATTCAGCCGTGAAACCAGTGAAACCGGTTTTGCCTTTATCGGGTCAGGAAAAGGCAATTATGGCCATCTTGACGCTTGTGCAGGAGCTCTTGGACTGCTTCGTGCGGTTCTCTGCGTAAAAAACGACCAGGCTCCGCCTCAGCCGTTCTTCAGTAAACCGAACCCCCGTATCGACTTTGCTAATTCACCGGTAACCGTTTGCCCTCAACTGCTCTCTCTTCCTGACCGCGGCACACCCCGACGCGCGGGTGTCAGTTCTTTCGGACTGAGCGGAATAAATGTGCACGCAATCATAGAAGCTCCCAAGCCGGCTATCAGTAAACCCCTACCCCTCAATGCAGGATGGACGGTGATCGGCCTCTCTGCGGCAACTCCTCTATTGCTCCATACCTATGCTGCCGCTCTGGCTGAACAGATTCAACAGAACCCTGACTGCCCGCTGGCTGACATTGCCTATACCCTGAATACCGGCCGCGACTCCCTTGCCGAACGGCTTGTATTCTGGTTTCGTGATCGCAAGGAACTGCTTGGCGCACTAGAAACGTTTCTTTGTGGCAAAAAGGGTGAAAGCAGCCTGACCGGCAGACTCGGGCGCCAGCAAAGATCGCTGTCAGCCAGGCAGATCAGTTCTCTCGCGCCAGATGAACCGTCAGCACGCAAGGCGGCACAGGCCTTTCTTGACGGTGGGCAGCTCATCATGCCACCGGAACAGCATACCAAACGCGTTCACCTTGCAACAACTCCCCTGCAGAGAATCACCTGCCGTCCCGCAAAAGATGGCCATGAGCTGCAGCGGGAAATCAGACCGACTGACTACCGGTTGCCAATCGATACACCCGAAGGTCTCCGCTATCGGCTGGATGTGCACTCTCCAGACTTCTGGCCGGCTGCCGAACATCTGCTTGCAGGAGTCCCGACCCTTGTCGGCATGGGACTCCTGCCTCTGCTTGCAATTGCCAGAAAAGGTGTTGGCATGCAGAACGAAACATTCTCTCCGTTTTCCGTCAAAGAGCTCTTCTGGTTTCGTCCCCTGCAACCCACCCAACTGAAGCCCGGCAGTGTCAGTCTGCTGCGTACTGAACGCGATGCAGGCATCTGCCATGCCACGCTGGGCGGACGAATGCTCGACGGAAGCTGGAAAAATTTTGCCGAAGCCACCCTGGGCGATCTCGGGGCAATACCGTCTGAAATCGTTCTTGATGCACGACACCTCATGCAGAGAAAGCATGAACTGTTGCCCTCAGCCGATCGAACAGGGAACCCTGAGGGCGATATACAGGTCAGCGCCCGCTGGAACTGTCTGCGTGCGAAAAATGAGGATGGAAATGAAGTGTTTGCTCACCTTGAACTTCCCGGCATTGATCAGGACCAGAACCTGCAGAACCTCCATCCCGGACTTCTCGACAGCGCGGTCAGCATCGTACTTGACCGTCCTGGGCTTCTGCCGGCAACATGCGCCGAAATACTGCTCTGTCTTCCGCTGCCGGCAAACGTGTTTGCCCGGGCCGTCAGAACACCGATGCCGGATGGGGGAATCAAGGCTGATGTGCAGCTTTACGACCTCGAAAGCGGGGCCCTCTGTATTGCGTTTCGTGAGTTGCGTTTTATTTCGCCCGTAAACAGGGCAACTCAGCAGAAGGATGCGGTGAAAGTTCCGGTGCTGCCCTCTTGTCCTCTGTGGATTCCTGATCCCATATCGCCAACCGTGTCAGCCCGCTCCCCCCTTGTTGTCATCGGCGAGGGTGAACTTTACCGGCGCCTGGCTGATCACCCCCTGGCAAAGGCAAGTATCGTCGCATCGTGCGGCTCCTTTGCCCTCACCGATGAGGTCATTACCGCTATTGCAGACGGCACTGCCGGTCGTATCCTGCTGATTCCCTCACCGGGCGAGGATATCGGGTTACGCACCGTAACCGTTCTTCGCACCATTACAGCCAACCTGCGTCAACCATTGCAGCTTCTGGCGGCAGGCAAGGGAGTATATTCGCTTGAAGCCGGCCATTCCGCTTCCCTGCCAATGCCTGATACCGCCCTTATGGCTGGACTGGTTATGGTCGCAGCACGTGAAGAGCCGATGCTCTCAACCCGTTATCTTGAACTTGAAGCAGATTCGCCGATCGAGGCCCTGTTTCAGGAATTCGACGCATTCAATAGCCATCCCGAGTCACCGGTTTTTCTTGATCACTCCGGCATACGCCTGATTCGCACCTTCTTTCCCCTTCCCGCCATCCCGGCATCATCCGCCATGGTCTGGCCGACATCAGGATGCTGCGTTGTCAGTGGCGGTACGGGAGGCCTTGCCCTGCTTCTTGCCGATGAACTAGCTCTCGGAGGTGCCGTATCGCTTGCGTTGCTCTCCCGTCATGCACCAGCACAGGGTGATAACCGTGAATCGCGCAGACGTTTCGAACTTTTCAGGGCACTTGCCGAAAAAGGCATTACTGCTCATCACTGGTGCGTTGACGTCAGTGACCTCCAAAAACTTTCAGAGGTGCTTGACGACGTCCGCAGCACACTTGGACCGGTCAGAGCCGTCGTACACAATGCCGGTCTCGATGACAGCCGTCTGCTGGTTAACGAAACCCCAGAATTGTTTTCACAGTCAACAGCACCCAAGGTTGCCGGAGCACGCAATCTCGATCTTCTGACGCGTAACGATCCGATCCAGGCTTTTGTGCTCTCCGGATCGCTGACTGCAATCGAAAGCCGGGCCGGAACAGGAGCATATGCTGCAGCAAATCTCTTCCTTGACGCCTTTGCCGACTGGCGTCGGCGGGAGGGACGGCCGGCACTCGCCATCGACTGGTGTCAGATCGGAGAAATCGGAATGGCAGCCAGAATCCTCGACGGTAAATTTGAGGAGTACAGTCTTACCCCCGAAGAGGTTGTCCTCCATTGGCGAAGAGCTTTGGCTTCAGGGGCGCCTCAGGTTACCCTGCTCTATGACGAAAAAGCTGAAAATAAGAGTGCGTCCATACCGGCACCTTCACAACAATCCAAAACACTTGAAAAGGCGCTGGCAGAGATATGGGCAGAGATACTCGGGTATGACGAAATTGAATTCGATGACGACTTCTATACTCTCGGAGGAGACTCGATGTCAGGAATCGATATTATTGATCGTATCAGCAAAGATCTCGGACAACCGGTTACCTTCACCGATCTGGTTGAGTCCGGCACCGTCTCAGTACTGGCCGAACGGCTGCGCATCCATTCCCGGGAAGCAAACAGTGCGGCAAACTCCCGAAATATCCCGCTCCCCTCAAGCGCCCCGCCAATGAGTCGCTATCCTCTGAGCTGGGAGCAAATGGCCCTTATTCGAGCCCAAATGACCGCAGAAAACAGCATTGCCTATAACTTGCCGAACCTGCTCTCGCTGCCGCCAAACTGCAACCTGGATCAGCTTATATCGGCCCTTGACTCCCTCACCGGGCGTCACGAAATCCTCCGTACCCGTTTCCATTTCAATGAGAGCGAGCCAGAAATGGAGATACTTTCCCACGTCCGGATGCAACTGAAACGTATTTGCCCGACCAATGGAATAACAGCAGATTTCTGTCGCAACTGGGTTAAGCCCTTTGACCTTGAAGCAGCTCCCCCGGTACGCTTCGAACTGGTCGAGAAACCTGACGGCACACCGGAAGCCCTCCTTTTCGATATCCATCACAGCCTTGCCGATGGTCTCAGCCTGGAATTGCTCGCCAGCGATCTTGGTGCACTCTATGCAGGAAAAAACCTGCCCCCACTCGCCTTGCAACTCAAGGATTACGCATGGTGGAGTCGCAAAGGGGCGGGAATCGAAGCTGTTGAGAGCGCAAAACGCTATTGGCTGGATCGTTTTTCTTTACCCCTGCCGGTGCTTGATCTGCCCTCTGATCGTCCTCGGCCGGCATTTCATACATGGCAGTGCGGCAGCGTTGCCTTCAGCCTGCCACAAAAAAGTGTTGAGGCCTTGCGCCGATATGCTGCATCGCACAGCACAACACCCTTTACCGTCATACTCTCGGCATGGGCAGCGCTGCTTTACCGATATTGCCATAGTGACGAACTGGTCATTTCTGTTCCGGTAGACGCCAGAGAGAGTCTCGGCGCAACAGGAGTACCGGGCATGATGGTATCACTTCTTCCGTTGCGATTCTCCTTCAGCGATAACGAGTCGGTAGAGCGTTTCATCAGAGGCGTCCATACTGATCTTGCCGATGCGATGCGCCATCGTGCATGCCCGCTCGGAATGCTGCTTGAAGCGCTTGCCCCACCGGCAGCGCCTGAGCGAACGCTGCTCTCTGAGGTGACCCTTTCATACATGAACTATGCAGAGAGCAAAGGAGGCTCGCTTGACGATAAAGAGGCATTCCGCCTTACAGGTATCGAACGCATAGACGGAAAGAACGACCTCTCCATCTTTATGCGAGATCTTCCCGACCAGATCAGCGTCGTCTGTGAATACTATTCCGCCATGTATGATCAAGAGCGCATTGAACGCATGGGAGAACACTTCACCGTTCTGCTTGATGCTCTGCTGGAATCACACGCCGACACGAAACTCTCCATGCTTCCCTTGCTCACCGAGCAAGAAGAGATCTGGCTTGAAGAAGCTGGAAACGCCATGGATTCTCAAGTGCAGAGCAGGGGCAATCTCTTTGCCTATTTCGCTGCAACAGCAAAACAACTTGACAACTCCATTGCCGTCAGCGATAACAAGGAGCAACTCAGCTACAGCGATTTGCTGTACCGTGCTGGCGGCATTGCAGAGTACCTCCGCGAGAGCGGTATTGGCGAAGGTGATATTGTCGCCATGCACATCGAACGAAGTTGTACAGCCGTCGCCACAATTCTTGGAATTAATGCCGTCGGAGCCTGCTATCTGCCTCTTGATCCATCGTATCCACCGCTCCGTATTGCATTGATACTTGCTGATGCACAATGCCGGATAGTGATTGCTGACGCAGCCGGTCGCAAGGCATTGGCTGAAGCAGCCTTGATGGAGCAAAATGAAGCAGGAACAAAGGCTCACGGCGATGCCGTGATGCAATATGTTACCATTGATGCAGAAAAGATGGCTCTGCTCTGCAGCCCCCCTCCCGAAACAAACCGTCGGGATGACCTGCTTGCCTATCTTATGTACACCTCCGGCTCCACAGGTATACCTAAAGGGGTAAGGATATTCGAACACTCGATCATCCGCCTCGTCATGTATGATAACTACATAACATTCAAGCCAATCGACCGCATCCTTCAGGTTGCATCTTTTGCATTTGATCTTTCAACCTATGACCTCTGGGGCGGGCTTCTCAACGGAAGCCAGCTCTTCATTGCCAGCCGCAACGAAATTCTTGATCCGGCAGCTCTTGCAGAAAAGCTGAAGCGTCTGAACATCAGCATCATAGCAATGACTACCGGCCTCTTTCACCGGCAGGCAGAACTGTTGCCCGAAAGTTTCTCCACCCTCAGGGCGGTCATCGCCGGCGGAGAAGCCATGAGTGCGGAGCTTATGCGCCGAGTCATGAAAGCCTCTCCTGAAACTGCGTTTTTCAATGGTTACGGCCCAACTGAAAACACAACATTTACAACTGTCCATAAAGTCTGTCATCAGGATCTGAAAAAAGAGAGTTTGCCTATCGGTCGTCCTGTCCCTCAAACCATAGTTCGAGTGATCGACAAGAACGATCAGAAAGTCCCGATAGGTATATGGGGTGAAATCGTAACCGGCGGTGACGGGGTTGCAGATGGCTATTTGAACCGTCCGGAGCTGACGGTTGAAAGATTTTTTCACGGAGCTGACGATATCTATTACTATCGAACCGGAGATCTGGGACGATGGAGACAGGATGGTATTCTTGAATTTGCAGGACGGAAGGATGGTCAAATCAAACTCAGAGGCTTCCGTATCGAGCCGGGTGAAATTGAGGAGGCACTTTTACAACACCCGTCAGTAGCCGGAGCTGCGGTTCTCTTTCGTCGGGAGGCTGGTGAGCTTATTGCCTGTTTACTTGTCAGGGATGAAGTCCTTGAGGCTGCCGAACTTCGTTCCTGGCTTATGCATCGCATTCCATCCTATATGGTGCCTGCACGCTTCATCAGGCTCACTCACCTGCCCGTCAATTCCAATGGCAAACTTGACCGCATCCAGCTCAATCTGGACGCGGATAACGGAGAAATCATATCCGACAGTAATGCCTCGTCTGGAGGATTGCCTTCAGGTGAAACCGAAAAGATGGTCGCTGAAGTTTTTTCCGAAATCTTCCACCGTCCGGTAGAAGATCGCAACATCAGTTTTCTTGACCTTGGCGGTCACAGCCTCATCATCATCAAGGCCATCAACAGTATCGCCCGGCGTTCCGGCATCCGGCTCACCATAAACGACTTTTTTGCCACTCCCACCGTCGCCGGACTTGCCTCATGCATTGAGGCCGGCAAACACCATGATACCGGAGAGTTCAGGATTCCCCGCGCCCCGGATACGGCATTCCCCTTTGCCAGCCATGCCGAAGAGCGGCTTTATCTGGTAAACACTCTTGATGCCACTGCCGCCGCCTACAATATGACCTTCTTTTTCCGTGCGGGCAGAGAGTTTGAACCGGAAGCGCTGCGGCAGGCTCTTCTTTCTCTTGTTGATCGTCACGAATCCCTGCGTACCGGGTTTGAAGAGTGCAACGGCGAAATAATCCGGCGAATTGAAAAGACCGAATCCATTACCCTATCATGGCAGGAAAATGACCTCAGCATGCTTTCCGACCCCTCTGCCGAAGCGTTGAGACTGACCAGAACAGAGGTCTCCCATCCTTTCAACCTTTCGAGACCGCCGCTTCTCAGGGTAAGAATTATCCGTACAGGAGAGGAGCAGACACTCATACTCATCCTGACCCACCATATCGTTCATGACGGGTGGTCATCGCGCATATTTTTACGGGAACTGGAACTTTCCTACAAGGCAGCATTGCAGGCAAAGAAAGCACCGTTACCGCCGCTGCCGATAACGGTTCGCGACTATGCGGTCTGGCAACGGACCCGTGACTGGTCGGATACCGCAATCTGGTGGAAAAACACCCTTAAGGGCGCTCCTGAACGGATCGAACTCCCCTGCGATCGTCCCCTGCCTGAAATACCCTCAAACAAGGGCGCCACTCTGAAAAAAGAGCTGCCGCTGGAGATCGCCAAGGCGCTTCAGCAGATTGCTCTGCATAACGGCGTGAGCATGGCTGCGCTGGGGTTGACCCTGTTTTCCTCCCTTCTCTTTCGCCTGACCCGCCAGAGCGACCTGGTCATCGGCATGGGTGTTGCAGGACGCGACCACGCTGAACTGGAAGGTCTGATCGGTTTTTTTGTCAATGTTTTGCCCATCCGTGTCAAACTGGATCAGGAGAGTGAGTTTGACAGCCTTCTGGCCCTTGTTCACAAGACACTTATGGAAGCCCTCGAGCATCGTGATTATCCCTTCGACTGCCTGATTCGAGATCTGGCGCCAAAACGTGCCGGAAACCGGCAGCCTCTTATCAACGTGGTCTTTGAGTACCAGCGGTTTGAGCCGGTCAACACGGAACTCATTTTCCCTCCGGCTCCAAATATCAGCGCATCGTTTGCCCGCTCACTGGATGACGTGATTTATACAAAAACCGCAAAGCATGACCTGCTGCTCTTTTATGTTGAACAGGAAGAACATACCGAACTGATCATCGAATACGATACCGATATTCTCGATACGCTGACCATTGAACGATGGCTCTCCTATTTCATGCAATTAGCCCGCCATCTCTGCATCGAAAATTCAGCAGCGGCTGGTTCCGGAAGCGAAAAGCCATGAATAATCCGCTTGCCCCACTTGACCGGATACCTCAGCTTTATCCGCTATCCTCGGTTCAGCGTGAAATCTGGTTCGACCACTTCCTGTTTCCGGATACACCGCTTTATAACGTTGGATGCCACTGCCAGATCTATGGAGAGCTCGACCTGCAACTTTTCAGGCAGGCAATCACGCTGCTCATAAAGGAAAACGACGCGCTGCGCATGGTGTTGACCGAGCGGAACAACACTCCATTCCAGTCATTTCCCGACATGGAGGATGTCAACATCACTCTTGTTGACTGTTCCATTGAACGCGAAACGCAACAATACGCTCTCCGGCACATTTGGAACATCCACAACCAACCGTTCCGGATTTTAGAAGAGCCCCTTTTCCGCCAGACCCTTTATAAAATTTCGGAACTCCGCTATGTCTGGTCGTACGTCTATCACCATATCGCAATTGATGGCCGGGCAATAAATCTTGTTGCCCATCGCGTTGCAGCACACTACAACGCCCTCTTAAACGGCTGCCCGCTCCCCTTCAGGCCGGAGATTTCATACCGAAACTTCCTACGTCACGATGCCTCGCTCCCTGACCCGGACAGGCTTGAAGCTCACCGGCAATACTGGCAAAACAAATTCACCCCGCTGCCCTCTCCCCTCTTTTCTGCTCGAAGCGGATACAGCGGAAGCACGGAAGTAGTTCCTGGAGGAGTTCTCATCGGACATCTTCCCCGCAAGCAATATGAACGACTTGGCAGGCTAGCCCAATTGCATTCGGTATCCCTCGTCCACGTCATGATTGGAATTCTCTATGTCTACTTCACCAGGGCCCAGGAACAGGAGGAGTGTGTCATCGGATTGCCGGTACTGAACAGAAACACGCCAGCATTCAAAAAAACCATAGGCCTGTTTGTCAGTATTATTCCTGAACGATTCAGTTATGGCAATGAGATCAGCTTTATCGAGCTGATCAAGGCTGTCTCAGGAACCGTGCGGCAGAGCTATCGCCATCAACGCCTCCCGGTAAGCGAGATCAATCGGCTCTCAGGAGTGTTACAGAAAGGCAGAAAAAGATTGTTCGACCTCGGCTTCTCCCTGGAAAAAGAGGATTACTCGTTCAGTTTCGGATCCGCTTCCGTGGGTGAAACCATCTGGCATATTCATGATTTTGAACAGATTCCACTCCTCATATTTATGCTGGATTTCTCTGAAAACGAAGAGATCCAGTTTGATTTCGCCTACAACCGGGCCTATTTTGATGCGCATGAAATTGAGTGCATACAGGCTCGACTGCTGCAGTTGATTGAAGCGGTACTTGCCAATCCGGCACAGCGGATCAGCAATCTTGATATGCTCCCGCCAGCTGAAAAAGAACAGTTGCTCATCAACTGGAACGCAACAGATGCGCCTCTGCCGGAAAAATCGCTCCATCAACTCTTCGAATCTCATGCCGCCAAAAGAGCTGAGGCTACGGCCATGGTTTTTCAGACCGTGAGGATATGTTACGCTGATCTCAATGCAAGGGCCAATCAACTGGCACACGCCATGATTGCACTCCGCACAGAGAATGATGCCCCGATCGCCATTTCGCTGGATCGCTCTCCGGAGATGATTGTCGCTATGATAGCCGTACTCAAGGCCGGTGGATGCTTTCTGCCCCTTGATCCCTCCTATCCTGCCGAACGTCTCGCCTTCATGCTTGAAGATTCCGGAGCTGAGCTGCTCATCACCCGACAATCGCTGCTCAAACAATTGCCGCTTACTGCAGCCCATACCCTTTGCATTGATTCCGATCAGACCTATATCGCATCACAAGCAAAACATAATCCCGATCTTGCTGTCAGCCAGCAGCAGCTCGCCTACATCATCTACACCTCAGGCTCCACCGGTTTTCCAAAAGGGGTGGCAATAGCACACTACGGGTTGAGCAATATGGCAATGGCCCAAATCGCCGCCTTCGGCCTGACCTCAAAAAGCAAGGTGCTCCAGTTTGCCTCCTTCAGCTTCGACGCATCAGTTTCAGAGATAGCAATGGCCCTTTGTTCCGGGGCCGAACTGCATCTGCCGGATGAAGAACAACGCTTTCCGGGACCATCGTTGCTGCACTATCTTGATCAGGCGGCCATCACTCATCTGACCCTGCCGCCGACAGCTCTTGCCCTCCTGCCCCGAGAACCTTTGCCAGCCCTGGAGGTGCTTGTTGTAGCAGGCGAACCATGTCCCCCGGCTCTAGCCTCGTTCTGGTCGAAAGGACGACGATTCTTCAACGCTTATGGTCCGACCGAAACAACGGTCTGCGCCACTATTGCTGAGTGCAGCCACGCCGACATCCTGACTGACGTGCCTCTTCCTGTCGGCAGACCCATAGCAAACACAAAGCTTTATGTCCTTGACCGCAATCTGCAGCCGACTCCGACAGGTATCGCCGGAGAACTGCATATCAGCGGCATCGGTCTGGCAAGAGGATATCTGAACCGTCCGGAACTCACGGCGGAAAAGTTCATTCCCGATCCGTTCTCCATTAAGCCTGGTGCTCGACTCTACAAAAGCGGCGACCTCGTGCGCTATCGGGCGGACGGCAACCTTGAGTTTCTAGGCCGTATCGATCATCAGGTCAAGATCCGCGGATTTCGCATTGAACCCGGTGAAATAGAAGCGGCACTCACCGCCCATCCATCCATCCACTCAGCCGTAGTCATTGCCCGCAAAGATGCCTCCAGTCAGCAACACCTTATAGCCTACCTTGTAACAGGCGGCTTGCGGCACACGATCGCAGAGATCCGGAGCATACTCCAAGGCACTCTTCCCGATTACATGCTGCCCTCAGCTTTTGTTTTTCTGGAATCAATGCCGCTAACAGCCAACGGCAAAATCGACAGGAAATCGCTTCCCGAACCGGACAGCATGCCGGCACATCATCCCGCAGCATCCCCGCAAAACCATATTGAAGAACTTCTCGTCGACCTTTGGGCCAAGGCGCTACATCAGAAAAGCTGCGGCATCCATGACAACTTTTTCGAGCTGGGCGGAGAGTCACTCTCTGCCGCCAGATTCACATCCATGCTCCGGGATGCGGCAGGCATCAGTATTCCTGTCCGCTGGATTTTTGAAGCTCCCACACCCTTTGAACTTGCAGCACGAATCAGTTCATCCGGCCATTGTACCGAACCGCTTCCTCCAATTCCTGTCAACAGCATTCTTCCCGGTACGAGCAGAATAACACCCGATCTTCTGCCCCTGATTCACCTTTCGCAGGCAGATATCGATCACATCCTGACAACGGTTGAAGGCGGAGCCGGCAACCTTCAGGATATCTATCCCCTGACACCGCTCCAGGAAGGCATGTACTTTCATACCAGGCTGCAAAAAAACGGTGACTCCTACATGAGTCGTCATCTCTTTGCAGTTGACTCCCTTGCTCGTGCCGATATATTTACTGCTGCCCTGCACTCTGTTATTGAGCGCCATGACATGCTCCGGACATCATTTGTATGGGGCCCGTTGCCGGAACCGGTTCAGGTTGTCTGGCGTCATGCACCGCTGATGGTTGAACAGCTTGATTTCCATGAACATAATGGATTGATTGCCGATCAGCTGTTGAACTTTTTTCCGCTCCATAACCGCCTTGATCTGGCACGTCCGCCCTTGCTTCGGATAGCACTTGCACAGGATGGTGAGCGCTGGCTGATGCTTCTTGTCTCTCACCATCTGATAATGGATTACACGACGCTGATCGTGATGCTTGATGAGATAACTGCTCATATTGAAGGCACATTCAATCGCCTTCCGGCACCAGTACCCTTCCGCAATTTCATTGCCCGACAACACAAGAGAAATACATCGGGGAGTTCTGAACCGTTTTTCCGGGAAATGCTGGGTGATATTAAAAACCCTACCGCTCCATTCGGACTGCTTGATGTAAACGGTGACGGTTCAACAATCGTGGAGTCGCACAAGGTGCTGTCAAATGATTTAACACTCCGGCTTCGCCGAGCGGCTCGTCACTGCAGTGCGACGCCGGCCGCCATCTGCCATCTTGCCTGGGCAATCCTCCTTTCCCATTGCTGCGGTCAGAAAGATATTGTTTTCGGCACCGTACTGACAGGACGCATGCATGAAGGAGCCGAAGTTGAGCGGGCCGTCGGCATCTTTATCAACACGCTCCCCATTCGCCTGACATGCGACGCACAACCGGTTGCCGAAACTCTTCGACTGACCCAGCATCGCCTTATTGCGCTCATACGTCACGAATATGCATCACTCAGCATGGCTCAGCGCTGCAGTTCAGTTCCAGCCTCAATGCCGCTCTTCACCTCACTGCTGAACTATCGGCATACAGCCAAAAAAAATGATGCGGCATTCCGCCTTGAAGGAGTTGAACTGCTCAGGCATAGTGAAGGAGAAACCAATTATCCGGTCACTCTCTCCATAGATGATTATAGCGAGGGACTTGAACTGACTGTACAGATTGACGCATCGATTGATCCTGAATGGATTTGCAGCATCATGCAATCGGCCCTTGAGATACTGGTCAAGGCGCTCGAAGAAGCTCCCGAAACGCCGCTTGCAGAATTGGAGTTCTTCACCCCGGAAGAAAAACAGACACTACCCTTCCACAGGCCCATCGATACATCGCAGCCCCAAATAACCAATGCCACAAATCACCAGCGTGAATGCGGCACACTTTAACACGCTTAATAATACAAAGCTTTTTCAAGCTCTTCATCACTTTTTGACAGCGGCGCAGAGGAGAAAATATCAGCACCCATCATCGGGCTCTCGTTGCGGGTTGGAGGATGCTGGGGGAATGTTGCAAATTACAGGCATTTATCGACGGGCAAAAAGCTCTGGATCCAGAATTTGCAGACTCATTTGATGAAGGGTATAAACAGTTCAAGGCAGGAGTGCTCCTTCGTCAGGCACGCGAGAGTGCTTGGTTAACACAAAAAGAGATTGCCGGTAAACTGAGGATCAACAGCCAGAGCATTAACAGCCTGAACAATGCCGGGAATAACACGCCTGGAAAGTTTTCCCAACTCTTTAACAGCAGATTTTTTCCACTGAATGCTATAGCAACCCATTTTTCTTCAGATCTTCAACAACCTGTTCATGAGAGATCGCCGGTTCATCCTTGCGTTCAGCAACAGATGCCAAATCTTCAAGATCCTCAAGTAATTCATAAAAATCGGTTAACGGAAGAATCACCGATTTCTTGACCTATGACAAAATCATTGCCTGATAATCAACACTCCGAACTTACCCAATTCTCAATCTGCAAAGCGGGAACCCGGATAAACTCCTTGACATTATTGGTGACCAGTATAAGCCCTTCACTGCGGGCATGAGCGGCGATATGAACATCATTGACGCCAATTGGCTGACCCGCCTTTGCAAGAGTTGCCCGTATGGCACCGTAATGCTGCGAAGCTTTTGAGCCATAAGGCAAAACCTCCAACCTGCTGCAGAAATCTTCAATCACTGAGAGGTTTGCACTCACGTTGCTGCTCTTTTCCGCTCCATAATACAATTCAGACAAGGTGATGGAGGAGATGGCCATTCGGTCTGCATTTTTGTTAAAAGCATCCAACACCTCGATTGGACGACGCTTCAAGGTATAGATAACAATATTTTTATCAAGAAGATAGCGCAGCATTACAAAGCCTCCCGCTCTGCCTGCTCCCCTGCGTCACGCTCCTCCATAAAATCATCCGTCACCTTTTGCGGCCCGAGGAAAAAACTATCCCAAGTCTGGCCAACAGGTGAAATGATCCGCTCATTACCTTTTACGCGAATACTTACTTTTTTAATGTTTTCGGGTAAACGGGCATCTACAGGCAATCGTACTGCCTGTGAGCGATTATTGATAAAGACGGTGCTGATTGTCATTAGTGCCTCCTGAAGCTATGGATATACAGCTGGTATATAGCAAATAATTACCAAGCCTGCAATCTCTTTTGGTGATAGCGGAACGTACTCGAATTTACTTTTTATTTCACTCCTTTGGAGAGTTTGCCGATTTTATCTAAAATAGTTGACTTGCCGGAAAGGAACTGTGTTGATAGCGAGGAAAATGCAGACCGCATCAAAAAAGATAAGCGCTAACAAACAGATATCTTGAAAACGCACAGAAAAGTGCCCATGGCATTTACATCAAAAATAAAAAGTTACCAACATGAGTGAAGTTGAGGAAATTGAGCTTCGTGTTAAGAATTTATCCAGAGAGGAGTTTGCAAAATTTCGGGATTGGTTTCTTGAACTTGACAACGAATCTTGGGACAAACAGATTGCAACTGATTTTCGTGCAGGGAAATTTGACCGCTTGATAAGTAAGGCAAAAGAAGAATTTGCACAAGGGAAAGCTCGCGAACTTTGAAGCACTATACCTCTTCAGACTTCTGGTTGTTGTACCAGAATCTTCCTTTCGAAATAAGGGTGCTTGCTGATAAAAATTACGATCTGCTTAAGGATAATCCTCGCCATCCCTCTTTGCAGTTAAAACGAATTGACGAGCTATGGTCAGCGCGGATAGGCAAACGTTATCGCACAATTGGAATTGATGCACTTGGCGGGATTCAGTGGATCTGGATTGGCTCTCATGCTGACTATGACAAAATCATTTCCTGACTCAACAACCATTCCTACATTTTCGTACAAATAAGCACAACCGGCACACCATTTTAACGATTACTGCGTTTTGCAGTAACCAGTATAATGATAAAAATGGGTTTTTCGGAGAAAACGATGGACACCGCAACCGTCCAGTTACTCTTATGAAACCACAAATATCCTACAATATTGTAGAATTCAGCACCTTTCTACCGGTTTGTAGCCCTTTCCGCCATTCAGTACCCGCTGCACCAGCCCCATACTGCCCCTCGAAAAATAAATACCGCACAACAGCAAAAAGCTGAAACCCTTCTGCCATGCGGCTTAGCGCCCTTCCCGTTATCATTCTCACAAAAACTTTTTTGCGAAACCTCCGCTTTGGCACGGATCTTGCTCATTAAAAGCATAACAATTCAGGCGAAGGACGAACAACTCCTGAAGAGTTGACGATAAAGGCAATGTAAACCTAAAAATATACGGATATGAGGAAAGTAGCTATTTACGGAAAAGGTGGCATCGGCAAGTCAACCACAACACAGAACACGGTTGCCGGTCTTGCAGAAATGGGCAAAAAAATCATGGTTATTGGCTGTGAC
>SESG01012907.1_pt1 | contig 45783 bp, 46 predicted proteins | sample 3171421 | NCBI WGS metagenome assembly SESG01 (sample SAMN10866946, study PRJNA518727) | freshwater metagenome | biome: subpolar coniferous forest; feature: holomictic lake; material: water; isolation source: holomictic Lake 227, 6 m and 8 m depth | place: Canada: near Kenora, Ontario | collected...
GAGCAGGCGACCGGCCAGGCGCCCCTCGGCGCTTTTCACCCACAGTGAATGTCCGGCGGCCCCCAGCCCCATCCCCACCAGGAGCAACCCGGCCAGGACCGCCACGATGTCCTGAAACCCGGCCATCCGCCCGGCCAGGTTCACGAAGGAGCCGGCGAGCCCCATCGCGGCGCCCACCGCGCCGTAGGTGGTGATCCGCCCCAGGTGGTAGGCGAGCTGCGGCAGGAGCGCCCGCCGAGCCGGGATCCCGGGCGGCGCGGCGATGCCCAGCCCGAGCACGAGCGGACCGCACATGGCGACGCAGTGGCCGAACCCGCCCAGGAATCCGGTGAGGAGCGCGATCGGGATCGACGCTTCCATGGCGGGACGCTACTCGGCGGCCTGGAACGGGAAGCGGGCGCGCGACCCGGGCATCCCGGGAATCCGCACCTCCACCTCGGCCAGCCAGTCGCGCCGTCCGCTGGCGCAGCGGAGGAGCGCTCCCTGGCCTGCGTAGCGACCGTTCCCGGCCGGCCGGAGCAGGATGCGGTTCTCGCCCATGTACATGCCCGGCATGGAGAGCAGGACCGACACCTCGGCACCCTCCACGGCGGCGCCGTCCCGGAGGAGCTCGACCTTCGCCTCGATCTCCTTCAGCGGGACCGGGGGGCGCGGCGAGAGCGCGAGCACGATGCGCAGCGGCCCGGCCTCGGCGGCGCAGGAGCGCACCCCCGCGTCGCAGGGCGCCGGGTCGGCGGTCCCTCCCCCGACGTGGACCCGCTGCTCCAGGATGAGGGTCTGGCCGTCCCGCTTCACGACGGCGTCGAGGTCCCAGAAGCCCGGGTCGGGCAGGGGCAGGAGCGCGACGTATCGCCCCGCCCCCTCTGCGGTTGCGCGGGCCGAGGCATCGAGGCGGCTCGTTCCCGGTCGGGATACCCGGAACGTGACCTCGGCGCCGTCGAGGGGCGCGCCCCCCTTCCCGGCCAGGGTGGCCACGAGCTGGACCTCGGGGCCGGCCCGGAGCGCCGCCTCGTCCACCGCCAGGGTCCACCCGAGCTCGAGCGCCTTGCGCCGATCCGCGTCGTGGTGGACCGCGTGGCCGTACGGGTCGGCCACGACGGTCCGCTCGTAGCTGCGTGAGCCCACGTAGATCACGCCGACGATGGAGGCCAGGACCACCGCGGCGACGAGGGCGATGAGGATCTTCACGGCGTCCTCGGCAGGAACATGGGCACCTGGGCCCGTACCGTATCACCGCCCGGCTGGCGCGCGACGAGCTCCGCCTGCACCACCGGTCCGGGCCCCAGGCCCGACGCCGAGGCCACCAGCAGGACGCGCCGGTGCTCCCCGGGGGCGAGCGTGATCCGCTCCGGACTGACCGTGGCCTGGCCTACCGCGGGCCGGAGCGAGAACTGGAGGTCCACGGAGCGCCGCCCCCGGTTCTCGAGCGCCAGCTCGTAGGCGTTCACCACCCGTCCATCGGGTGCGAGACGCGGCTGGAACCTGGAGGCGAAGGCGGCGGTGAGGTCGAGGCTGGCGCGCCCGGCCTGCACCGAGGCGACCACCGTGCCGGACACGGCGAGCAGGGATGCCACGCCGAGCGCCACGACCACCGGGCGGAGCAGCCGGGGGCGCTCGCCCGGCGCCCCGAAGAAGTAGCCGACGAGGGAGGGCTTGCCCTTCTTGCCCAGGATGGGGAGGCAGGCGTCCACGCACTGGGCGCAGGCGATGCACTCGGCCTGCAGGCCGTCGCGGATGTCGATCCCGGTGGGGCAGACGCGCACGCAGGCCTGGCAGTCGATGCACTCCGCGTCGCGCCGGGCGTCGTAGGCGACGACGAGCGTGGCCTGGTCGAAGAGCACCCCCTGGAGCTTGGCGTACGGGCAGGTGGTGGCGCAGAAGCGCCCCCGCACGAAGGCCAGGTCGAGGAAGAGCGTCACCCCGAGCACCGCCCAGCTCCAGCCGAGCACCGGGCCCAGGCGACCGGCGGCGAGGTCGGCGAGGAACTCGCCCGGCGGGACGAAGTACCAGAGGGTCGCGGCCGAGAAGACCACCGACACGAGCAGGAGGCCCGACCAGCCGAGCGCGAGCTTCCCGGGGCGCGGCCGCTTGCGGGCGCGCTCGTCGGCGAGCGACCGGGTGAGGTCGCCGAGGACGGTCTGCGGGCAGCTCCAGCCGCACCAGATCCGCCCCCAGACGAAGGTGACGAGCAGGAAGAGGAAGGTGGAGGCGAGGAGCCCGAGGAGGAGGACGAAGAACTCGTCCATCCAGAGGGTGGCGCCGAGGACGTGAAGCTGGAGGCTCCCCACGTCGAAGCGGAGCGCGCTCTCGCCCCGGATCCGGACGAAGGGAAGCCCCACGAAGATCGCGGCCTGGGCGATCCCCGCCCACCTCCGCCACGGCCCGATCTTCCTACTCGTCGTCATCGAGCATCTTGTACTTCGCTTCCTCGACGCTCGCCTTCCTCTTCCTCGAGAAGTAGTGAACGGCGACCCATGCCAGCGCCGCGCAGAGGAGCAGCCCGAAGGCCAGGTACACCCAGTCGTCGCCGGGGATGCCCTCGGGCTTCATGATCGCTTCGCCCTACCCCTTCCGGTTCCGCCGCGCCGCGCCCACGACCAGGAGCAGCGCCGCCAGGGTGGCGAGCGCGGTGAAGAGGATGGTGGCGAAGATGTTCTCGCCGGTCTCCGCCGCGGTGGCGGTGGCGGTGGCCGAGGCGGCCGCCTTGGCAGCCTCCTCGTAGGCTCCGGCCTGCGACCATCCCCCGAGCGAGGGGGTGTAGGTCCAGAAGTAGTAGATGCCCCAGACGATGAGCCCGAAGAAGAGCACCCACCAACCGAGCGGGACCTTCGTGGCCGTCTCCTTCGCCTCGAGCGCGTCCGCGGTATCGGGAAGTTCGTTCATGGCCGTCGATCCTCTCAGTGCTTTCCGCCGGTCTCGTGCTCGCGCTTCTCCACACCGGCCGGCTCGGTGGCCTCGTGGTGCTGCTGCGCGCGGATGAAGCTCACCAGCCTCCAGATGCCGTCGGGCGGGATCTGGGTGCCGAAGGCCTCCATTCCGCCGTCCGGAAGACCGGGCCGGCCGATGGCCTTCTTGGCGTCGCTGCCCGCCGAGATGATGGCGAAGTACTCGCCGTCGGTGCCGTAGCCGGGCTCGCCGAGGAACTTCTTGTCCACGAAGGACGGGCCGATGCCGCCGTGCGCCTCGTTGCCGTGGCAGACGGCGCAGTTGGCGATGTAGATCGCGGCGCCCGCGGCGATGGCCTGTGGCGAGCTGCTGAACGGGTTCACCGCCGCGAGATCGAGCCCGCCGGCGGACCTGGGCTTCTCCACCGCGTGGCCGAGCTGCTGGACGTAGGCGATGAGGGCGTCCATCTCGGTCTTGCTGGCGAGCTCGGCGATCTGCTGCGGGGTGTAGGGCATCCCGAGCCCGTCCATGTGGGCCTTCACGCTGACCGGATCGAGCTTCTCCTTCTTCAGCCAGCCGTAGGGCGGCATGTTGGAGCGGGGAACGATGGCCTGGGCGTTCTCGAAGTGGGCGGCGTGCCAGGAGTCGGGGCGCTTGCCCCCCTCGCGGGCCAGGTCGGGACCGGTGCGCTTCGAGCCCCAGAGGAAGGGGCGGTCGTAGAAGAACTCGCCCGCCTTGGAGTAGTCGCCGTAGCGCATCACCTCGGTGCGGAGCGGCCGCACCGTCTGGGTGTGGCAGTTCACGCAGCCCTCGCGCTGGTAGATGTCGCGCCCGGCCAGCTGCAGCGGCGTGAAGGGGCGCAGCTTCTCCAGCTTCGGGTGCATGTCCGGCCGCAGCATGGGATAGGCCATCATCACGATGGAGCCGGCCAGGACGGCCGCCGTGACCATCAGGGTGAAGAGGATGGGCCTGCTGTAGATCTTTCCCGCCATGACTCTCGCCCCCTACGCGGCCGCCGGGGCCGTGAACTTGCCGGCCTCCAGCGCGCGCCCCTTCTGGATGGTCAGAAGAACGTTCAGCACGAAGACCACCATGCCGACGATGAAGATGGCCCCGCCCAGCGACCGCAGGTGCCAGTAGGGGTAGTTCTTCACGAGGGTCTCCATGAAGGTGTACTTGAGCGTCCCCTCGGGCGTGAGCGCCTTCCACATCGCGCCCTGCTGGATGCCGGTGATCCAGCCGGTGGCCGAGAAGATGAGCTGCCCGACGAGCACCAGCCAGAAGTGCACGTTGGCGAGCTTCACCGAGTAGATCTCGGTCCCGTACATCTTGGGGATGACGTAGTAGACGGAGGCGGTCACCGTGAGTGCGACCCAGCCCATGGTGCCCATGTGGACGTGGCCCGGGACCCAGTCGGTGAAGTGGATGAGCTGCGAGACCACCCGCAGGCCCTGGGTGGGCCCCTGCACCGTCTGCAGGCCGTAGAAGGTGATGCCGAGGATGAAGAACTTGGCCAGGTAGTTGGTCTTCATCTTGCCCCAGTCCTCGCCGATGGTGGCATAGCCGTTCACCACCGAGCCCCAGGACGGGGCGATGAGGAAGAGGGTGAAGACGATGCCGAGCGTCTGGATCCAGTCGGGCAGCGGCGAGTAGACGAGGTGGTGGGCGCCGGTCCACAGGTAGCCGAAGACGAGCGACCAGAAGGCCACGATGGAGAGCCGGTGGCTGTAGATGGGCAGCCCCGTGGACTTGGGGAAGAAGTAGTAGAACATGGCCAGGATGGGGGTGGTGAAGAGGAAGCCCACGACGTTGTGGCCGTACCACCACTCCACGTTGGCCGAGTTCACGCCGGCGAAGAGGTGGTAGCTCTTGAGCGGCCCCACCGGGATCGCCAGGTTGTTCACGATGTAGAGCACCGCGATGGCGACCACGGTGGCGATGATGTACCAGAGCGAGATGTACATCTGCTCCTCGCGCCGGGCCAGGATCGTCCCGATCACGTTCACCGCGAACATCACCCAGAGGATGACGATGGCGATGTCGAGCGGCCACTCCATCTCGGCGTACTCGAGCGACTGGGTGTAGCCCATCGCGAGCGTGACGAGCGCGAGGAAGATCCCCACGTTGAAGAGCCACAGCTGCAGCCGCGCCAGCTTCGGGAAGAGCAGCGGGCGGCGCGTGAGGCGCATGACGATGTAGAAGCTGAGGCCGAAGACGGCCCCGATCCCCAGGCCGAAGCCGAGGATGTTGGTGTGCACCGTCCGGAGACGCCCGAAGCTCGCCCAGGGGGCGAAGTTCAGGGACGGCGCGAAGATCTGCACCGAGATGAGGAGCCCCACCACGAGCCCCACCACCGCCCAGACGATGGCGGAGAGGATGTACCCCTCCACCGTCTTGTAGTCGTATCGGTATTCCTCGTTCATCGTTCCCTCCGCCGTGGACGGCGCGGCGGGAATCTACAAGAACCGTTCCGAGGATAGGTGGGCGAAATGAGGCCGAAAAGGGGCGCTACAGCGTCGGACATGACGCAGATCAATTCCGATGGCGCAGCCTTTGCGAGATAGTCGACTCGTGGGCGCGATTTTTTCGCTTTTCACTCAGGGGGCAACCCTCGGCTTCGCCGCCGCGGTCTCCCCGGGCCCGTTCCAGGCCTTCCTCTTCTCCTGCGCCGCGCGGTTCGGGATCCGGCGCGCCGTGCGGCTCACGCTCGCACCCCTGGTGAGCGACGTACCCGTCGTCGCGCTCCTGCTGCTGGCACTCACCCACGTGCCCCAGGGATTCCTGCGGGCGCTGGAGATCGCGGGCGGCGCCCTCCTTCTCTGGCTCGCATGGGGTGGGCTTCGAACCGCCGGTGAACCGACCGGCGCGGGTGCGACGGACGTCCGGCGTCGGGAGGGTTCGTTCGCCCAGGCCGTGCTCGTGAACGCCGCCGGCCCCGGCCCGTGGATCTTCTGGAGCACCGTGTGCGGCCCGATCCTCGTCGAGGCCTGGCGGGACTCCGCGCCCATGGCCCTCGCCTTCCTGCTCGGCTTCTACGCCACGCTGGTGGGGGGCAAGGCGGTGCTCGTCGTCGCCTTCGGCCTGGCGGGGCGCATCGGTCCCGGCACCGCGCGCGGACTCGGCCTCGCGTCGGCCGTGGCGATGGCCGGGATGGGAGCGCTGCAGCTCTGGCGCGGCCTCACCGGGCGGTGAGTGCCTCGGCGGTGACGAAGCGGGGCGCGATGTCCACCGGGATCCCGCCCAGCCTCCCGAGCACCGTGGCCACCGGCGGCCGGACCACCGCCATGCGGTCGAGCAGCGCCTTCGCGCCGGCGGCGTCGCCGCGGGCCTGGAGCGTGAGCAGCTCGCGGGAGAGCGACTCCACCGCGGCCCGGATCTTCCCGTCCACCACCGCGAAGCGGCCGTCGGGCCGAACCTCGACGCCGCCCTGATCGAGGAACCAGTTGAGCTGGAGCGCCACGCCGCGCCCGTGGGCCTCGTTCACCCCGAAGCGGATGGAGCGGAAGGCCGAGGCGAGGAAGGTGGCGTACATGGTCCGCTCGAGCTCCTTCGGGAGCACGCCCCGGTCCACCAGCCGGTGGAGCGCGAAGAGGCCGACCACGTCGGCCTTTGCCTCCTCGATGGCCGGGTAGGCGGAGCCGAGCTGCTCGCGCACCGTGGTGCGGCCGGTGGGGCGGTCGAGGCCGTGGGGCCCCAGGCCGTGCACCATCTCGTGCATGAGGATGTGGGTGAAGAAGGCGTCGAAGGAGATCCGCTTGCCGTCGGCGGGGGCCACGGCCACCTTCGAGATGGGGAGCAGGACGTTCTTGAACTTGGCCTCCTGCACGTTCCGGAGCATGACCCGCTTCGCCCCCTTCTCCCGGAGGATGCGCTCGTCGTTGGGGAGGTTGAAGGCGGCGGTGGTGACGCCGCGCCGCCCGTCGCCGGCCGCGAAGAGCTCGTTCACCACGCGGATGGGGGCGAGGCCGCCGAGCTTCGGGTTGCGCCAGGCCGGGTCCATCGGCAGGTGGTCCTCGATCTCCTGCAGCTCCCCGGAGAGGCGCGCGACCTTGGCGGTCTCGGCGTCGTCCCGCACGGTGACGAAGGCCTCGAAGGCCGCCTTGGCGTTGAACCAGCCGTCCTCGTAGGTCTCGTAGGGGCCGAAGGTGGGCTCGACGGCCGCGTCGAGCTCCATCCAGGCGACGTCGCTCTCGTAGTAGTCGTCGGAGAGGAGGGAGGCGGCGCGGGTCTCGAGGAAGCGGCGAAGCGACGCATTGCCGGTGGCCGCTGCGGCCTCGCGCAGGAGCGAGGCGGCGAGGGCCAGCTCGGGCTGGTACTCGACCGAGTACGGGACGGCGACGAGGGCGCCGGTCGGGCTCCGGCGCACCACCGAGTAGAACCCGGTGGCGAGCGCGCGCTCCTTCTCGGGGAGTGAACCGTTCCAGCGGGCGATCTCCTCCTTCGTCGTGCCGGGCGGATAGAAGGTCCCCGCCTCGGGCTTGGGCGGGGCGCCGGGGACGAAGGGGCGGTCGTGGTCGAGCCGGTCCCAGGGCCCCTTGTTGCGCAGGAAGAAGGCGAGGCGGGCCCGGCCCGTCGGCGAGGGGTCGTCGAGGAGCCGCAGCAGCATGGCCTCCGAGCCGGCCCACTGCTGCCGCAGGAAGAGCCCGTCCACGATGCGGCTCGCCTCGACGAGCAGCGCGAGCGCCCGCCGCTCCCCGGCGGGGAGCCTCGCGACGTCCACGACCAGGTCCACGGGTGTGTACTGGGCCTCGAGCTTCCGGAGCGCCGAGGCGTCGGGGATCGGAGTGGCCGGGGCCGCGAGGGCGTCCGCGGCGAGGAGCAGGGAGAGGGCGGCGAGGGTCGGGCGCATGACCGCGATCCTACCAGCGCCCCGGTTCCCGGCGGGTGGCGAAGCGATACAATCCCGGCGTGCTCCCCCTGCTCGTCGCGCTCCTGGTCGCCGCCCCCCTCCCCCGCGTCGTCCTCCGGACCGCGCAGGGGGAGATCGTCGTGGAGGTGGACGTGGCGCGCGCGCCGGTGACCGCGGCCAACTTCCTGCGCTACGTGGACGCGGGGCGCTACCGGGGCGGGGCCTTCCATCGCACCGTCACCACCGCGCCCGACAACCAGCCGCGGAGCGCGGTGAAGATCGACGTGATCCAGGCCGGCCCGGCGCCCGGGCCGGAGTTCGCTCCCGTCCCGCTCGAGCGAACACGCGACACCGGCCTGCGCCACGTGGACGGGGCGATCTCGATGGCAAGGGACGGCCCGGACACCGCCACCGCCGACTTCTTCGTCTGCGTGGGGGCGCAGCCGTCGCTCGACTTCGGGGGCGCCCGGAACCCGGACGGGCAGGGATTCGCCGTCTTCGGCCGGGTGGTGTCGGGGATGGATGTGGTGCGCCGGATCCACGCGGCGCGCGCGAAGGGGCAGTCGCTCGACCCGCCGGCGGCCATCCGGGACGCGGCGAGGATTTCACCGTGAGTGAAGTAGGCCGCGGCCGCCGCATCGAGCTCCGCGGCACGGTGCAGGGGGTGGGGATGCGCCCCTTCGTGTGGCGTCTGGCCCGGGAGCTGGGGCTCACGGGGCGGGTGTGGAACCACCCGGCCGGCGTCACGGTCGAGGCCTTCGGGCCGGTGCCGGCGCTCGACGCACTCGCGGCGCGGCTGGGCAGCGGGGGGCCTCCCTCGGCCCGGGTCGTGTCCCTCTCGGCGTGGGAGATCCCCTTCGAGGCGGCGGCGGGGTTCGTCATCGAGGAGAGCGCGGGCACCGACGAGCGGCGCGTCTCCATCCCGGCGGACCTCTCCACCTGCCCGGCGTGCCTGCGGGAGCTGCGCGATCCGGCCGACCGGCGCTTCCGCTACCCCTTCCTGAACTGCACCGGCTGCGGGCCGCGCTTCACCATCGTGCGGGACATCCCCTACGACCGGTCCGCCACCACCATGGCCGGCTTCGCGATGTGCCCGGACTGCGCGCGAGAATACCGCGACCCCTCCGACCGGCGCTTCCACGCCGAGCCCACCGCCTGCCCGGCCTGCGGCCCCCGCGTCTCCCTCGTCGCCCCCGACGGTGCGCCGGTCCCGTCGGCCGATCCGATCGCCCTCGCCGGGGCCGCGCTCGCCGCGGGGCGCATCCTGGCCGTGAAGGGGCTGGGCGGCTACCACCTGGCCTGCGACGCCACCTCCCCGGACGCGGTGCGGAGGCTGCGGGAGCGGAAGCACCGCGAGGAGAAGCCGCTCGCGGTGATGGTTCCGGACCTCGCCACGGCCGAGCGGCTGGCCCGGCTCTCCGACACGGAGCGGGAGTTGCTCACCTCCCCCGAGCGGCCGGTGGTGCTGCTCCGGCGCCGGGACGGATCGGGGCTCGCCCCCGAGGTGGCCCCGGACGCCGCCACGGTGGGGCTGCTGCTGCCCTACACCCCGCTCCACCATCTCCTCCTCGAGGCTGCGGGTCGGCCGCTCGTCATGACCTCCGGCAACCTCTCCGACGAGCCCATCGCCTTCCGGGACGACGACGCGCTCCGACGGCTCGTCGGGATCGCCGACCTGTTCCTCGTCCACGACCGGGAGATCGAGGCACGGGCCGACGACTCGGTGGCCCGGGTGGTGCGGGATCGCCCCCTCTTCCTGCGACGGGCCCGCGGGCTCGTCCCCTCCCCGGTGCCGGTCCAGCCCGCGTTCCCCCGCCCGGTGCTGGCCTGCGGCGCCCACCTCAAGAACGCCTTCTGCCTGGGCGTGGGCGGCGAGGCCACGCTCGGCCCGCACGTGGGCGACCTCGACGACCTCGAGACGCTCCGTTCCTTCGAGGAGTCGGTGGCCCGGATGGAGCGCTTCCTCCGCGTCCGCCCCGAGCTGCTCGCCCACGACCTCCACCCGGCCTACCTCTCCACCCGGTACGCGCTGGAACGTTCCCGGCGCGAGGGGATCCCGGCGGTGGCGGTCCAGCACCACCACGCCCACGCGGTGGCCGCCATGACCGAGCACGCCCTCGCGGGTCCGGTGCTGGCGCTCACCTGGGACGGGACCGGCCTGGGAGCGGATGGCACGGCCTGGGGCGGGGAGCTCCTGCTCGCCCGGGCGGACGGGTTCGACAGGCTCGCAACCTTCCGCCCGCTCCCGCTCGCCGGGGGCGACCGGGCGGTGCGCGAGCCGTGGCGACTCGCGCTCGTGGCGCTCGACCAGGCCTTCCCGGATCGCCCGCCCGACGAGGCCTTCCCGGCGCTGGCCGCCGTGCCGGGGGGGGACCGGGAGGTGGTGCGCCGGATGGTGGCGGCGGGGCTGAACGCGCCGCCCGCCCACGGCGCCGGCCGGCTCTTCGACGTGGTGGCGGCCCTGGCTCTGGGGCGCGGTGACTCCCGGTACGAAGGGCAGCTCGCCATCGCGCTCGACGCAGCCGCCGACGAGGGGGACCCGGGCTGCTACCCCTTCGCCATCGACACGGCGGCGTCCCCCTGGCAGCTCGACTGGCGGCCGCTCGTCCGGGCGGTGGCGGGGGACGTTCTCGCCGGCGTCCCGGCCGGCGCGATCTCGATGCGATTCCACCGGACGCTTGCAGCAGCGGCGGCGGAGCTCCTCCGGATGGCGGAGGCGGCCCACGGGCGGCTTCCGGTGGTCGCGACCGGCGGTGTGTTCCAGAACGCGCGCCTGGCCGCCCTCCTCGCCGGCGAGGTGGAGGGACGTTTCGAGGTATACCTGCCCTCTCGGGTTCCCCCCGGGGACGGTGGTATCGCCCTCGGGCAGGCGGTCGTGGCCTCGGCCGTCGCCGGTTCCTGATCGGAGGTGGTCACCGTGTGCCTGGGCGTCCCCGGAAGAATCCTCTCCATCTCGGAAGACGGGATGTCGGCGCAGGTCGACTTCTTCGGGGTCCGCAAGGAGCTGCGGCTCGACATCATCGACACGCCGGTCCAGGTGGGCGACTACGTGCTGAACCACGTCGGCTTCGCCATCCGGCGGATCCCGCCCGAGGAGGTGGGGGAGACGCTCGCCCTCTTCGACCAGATCCTGAAGGCGGCGGCCCATGACGACCTCATGGCCGAGGACGTGCGCGGGGAGATGGCCGCGGGGAGATCCTCGCCCGGCGGTGAACCCGGTGCCTGACCTCGTCGACGAGCTCAAGTTCCGCGACCCCGTCCGGGCCCGCGCGCTCTCCGAGGCACTGGCCCGGGAGGTGGACGCGGCCGGCCGGACCATCACCCTGATGCACGTGTGCGGCAGCCACGAGCAGGCCATCGCACGCTTCGGCCTGCGGGCCACCTTCCCGCGCCGGCTCGACATCATCATGGGGCCGGGCTGCCCGGTCTGCGTCACCGACACGCCGGAGGTGGACGAGGCGGTCGCGCTCGCGCTGCAGGGGGCGACGGTCTGCACCTACGGGGACATGCTCCGGCTTCCGGGTACCCGCCGCTCGCTCGCCGACGCCCAGGGCGAGGGGGCGAAGGTGGAGGTGGTGTACGGCGTGAGCCAGGCGGTGGACCTCGCGCGCTCCCGCCCCGGCGAGCAGGTGGTCTTCTTCGCGAGCGGTTTCGAGACCACCGCCGTGGCCACGGCCGCGGTGCTGCTCTCCGGCGTTCCGGAGAATTTCTCGGTGCTCTCGGCCCACAAGTACGTTCCGGCCGCGATGGATCTCGTGAGCACGCTCCCGGAGACGAACGTCGAGGGGTTCATCGCCGCCGGCCACGCCGCCATCATCACGGGCTGGGGGATCTTCGAGCCCTTCGCGGCGCGGACCCGCACCCCGGTGGTGGTGGCGGGCTTCGAGCCGCTCGACGTGCTGGCCGCGGTGCTGGAGCTGGTGCGGCTCGTGCGCGCCGGTCGCCCGGAGGTGGTGAACTGCTACCCGCGCTGCGTGTCGCGGGAGGGGAACCGGCCGGCGCAGGAGAAGCTCTGGAAGGTCTTCGACGTGGTGGGCGGCAACTGGCGCGGGATCGCGGCCGTGCCGCGCGGGAACCTCGAGCTTCGTCCGGAGTGGGACTCCGTGAACGCCCGGCGCCGATTCACCATCGACACCGCCGCGGTGGGCGGCGCCTCTCACAACCTGCTCGCGGAGCACTGCATCTGCGGGCGGATCATGTCCGGCCTCGCCAAGCCCTCCGACTGCACCCTCTTCGGCGGGGAGTGCCGGCCGGAGTCGCCGGTGGGGGCGTGCATGGTCTCGTCCGAGGGCTCCTGCAAGATCTGGCACGTCTACGGCGGCCCTCCCGACCTGTCGGAGGTGGCATGAAGCCGGACGATCGCATCGGGATGAAGCACGGCGCGGGCGGCCGGGCCATGCGCTCCCTCATCGAGGAGGTGTTCCTGGGGCTCGCCTCGCCGGTGGACGGGATCGGTCTCGCCGCCCTCGACGACGGCGCCGCCATCCGGGTGGGAGATCGCTGGCTCATCCTCACCACCGACTCCCACGTGGTCCACCCGATCTTCTTCCCCGGGGGGGACATCGGCCGCCTCGCGGTGTCCGGCACCGTGAACGACCTCGCCATGATGGGGGCCACCGAGCCGCTCGGCCTCACCTGCGCGGTGATCCTGGAGGAGGGCTTCCCCCGCGACGAGCTCATCCGGATCCGGGACTCGATGCGCGACGCGAGCCGCGAGGCGGACGCGCCGATCGTCACGGGCGACACCAAGGTGATGGGGCACGGCGAGGTGGACGGCATCGTGATCAACACCGCCGGCGTGGGCCTCTGCGACCGGGTGGTCACCGATGCCGGGCTGCGGCCGGGCGACCGGATCCTCATCACCGGGACGGTCGGCGACCACGGCATGGCGGTGATGGTGAAGCGCCATGCGCTGGGCATCGAGGGCAACCTGCGAAGCGACGTGGCCCCGCTGAACGGGCTCATCCGCGCCGCGCTCGCCGCCGGCGGAGACGACGTGGTGGCCATGAAGGACCCGACCCGCGGCGGCCTCGCCTCGGTGCTCCACGAGATGGCCGGGAAGGCCGGCGTCGGAGTGCTCCTCGACGAGCGCGCGGTCCCGGTGAACCCGGAGGTGCGCGCGGCGGGCGACCTGCTCGGCATCGATCCGCTCGTCGTCGCCAACGAGGGGAAGGCCGTCATCGGCGTCCGCCCGGGCGCCGTCGATCGCGTCCTCGCCGCGCTGCGCGGCCACCCGCTCGGGCGGCGCGCCGCGCTCGTGGGCACGGCCATCGGCGACCGGCCCGGCCAGGTGATCCTCGACACCGGCCTCGGGAAGCGGCTGCTCGCCGAGCCCGACGGCGAGCCCCTCCCCCGGATCTGCTGAGGCCCGGCGTGCACGAGTACTCCCTGGTGCAATCGCTGGTGGATCGGGTGGAGACGCTCGTCCGGGAGCGCTCGGCCACGGCGGTCCACCGGGTCGTGGTCTCCGTCGGGGAGCTCGCCGGTGTCGATCCGGGGCTCTTCCGCACCGCCTACGAGACCTTCCGCGACGGCACCGTCTGCGAACGGGCCGCGCTGGAGCTGCGGACGGTTCCGGCGAGCTGGGCCTGTCCGGCCTGCGGCCGGTCCATCCCGCCGGGCGAGGTCCTCGCCTGCTCCCCGTGCGGCGTCCCGGCGCGACTCGCCGCCGGCGGCGACGCGCTGTTGCTCGAAACCGTGGAGATGGAGGTTCCCTGATGTGCACCACCTGCGGCTGCGGCGACACGCATCTCGTTCCGGTCGAGCTCCACGAGAAGATCCTGGCCGGAAACGACCGGGTGGCCACCCACAACCGCGAGCACTTCACCGCGGCGGGCGTGCTGGCCTTGAACGTCATGGGCTCCCCGGGCGCCGGCAAGACCGCGCTCCTCGAGGCCACCGCCCGGGCGAGCGGCGGCCGATGGCGGATGGGGGCCGTCTCGGGCGACCTCGCCACCGACCGGGACGCACGGCGGCTCGAGAAGGCCGGGATCCCCTCCCGGGCCATCACCACCGGCCAGGGCTGCCACCTCGACGCCACGCTGGTCCACGACGCGCTGCACGGCTTCCCCTGGGAGGAGCTCGACCTCTTCTTCATCGAGAACGTGGGGAACCTGGTCTGCCCGGCCATCTACGACCTGGGTCAGGCGGCCAACGTGGTGGCACTCTCGGTGACCGAGGGGGAGGACAAGCCCCTCAAGTACCCGGTCATGTTCCAGGCCGCCGACCTGGTGCTGCTCACCAAGTGCGACCTGCTGCCCCACCTCGAGGTGGACGTGGAGCAGATCCGGGACGGCCTGCGGCGGGTGATGCCGCACCCCGAGGTGATCCTCCTGTCCGCGAAGACCGGCGAGGGGATCCCGGCCTGGGTGGCCTGGCTCGAGGCGCGCCGGGCCGCGCTTCCCCGCCGGCACGGACACACGCACGGACCGGGCGGCGGGCACCATCATCGTCACTGACAGTGAAGTAACCCGCGGGCCCGTCAGCTGCCGATCCGGCTCTCCCATCCGAGCGCGTCCCGCTCCGCCCGGAGCTCCGCCTCGGCGGCGGCGATCCGGGTCCGCACCTCCTCCATGAGCGGCAGGACGTCGGCGCCGGTCATGCCCTTCGTGTCGATGGGCTCGAGCCTCCGGATGAGCACCAGCGTGGGACGGATCCAGGGGCTGCCCTTGGGCATGCCGTAGGCCGATCCGGTGACCGCCACCGGGAGGATGGGCACCTGGGCCTCGATGGCCAGCCGGAAGGCGCCGGGCTTGAAGGAGCCCATGTTCCCGTCGCGGCTGCGGGTCCCCTCGGGGAAGATCATCACCGGCATCCCGCGGTCCACGTACCAGCGCGCCTTCGTGAGGGCCGCGCCCCCGCTGTCCCGGTCCCCGCGCAGCACCGGGATGTCCCCGGAGAGGTGGAAGTAGAGGCCGAAGAAGGGGAGCTTGAAGATCTCCTCCTTGGCGATCCACTTCATCTCCCGCCCCTCGCGGGCCATGGCGAAGATGTCGAGGAAGGATTGGTGGTTCGAGACGCAGACGTAGGCGCCGGTGGCCGGCTGGCGCCCCTCGATGCGCACGTGCCAGAAGGGGAAGACGTAGGTCGGGGTGGAGCCCGCCAGGCGGAGGAAGCGCCCGGGGATGCGCCGGGTGGGGTCGAAGGGAACCGTGACCAGGACGAGGAGCAGCATCACCGGGAATGCGAGGACGATGATGACGACCGAGACCACGTAGGACACGGCCGCGAGGGCGTTCACGACCGGCCTGGGAAGGCGGGGGGGGTGCACGCCGGCTTTTTACCATTTCCCGTTATGATTCCGCATCCCCAGGAGGAAGCGCCATGAAGACCCGCATCACCGAGCTGCTCGGCATCCAGCACCCCATCATCCAGGGCGGCATGCACTTCGTCGGCTTCGCCGAGCTGGCGGCCGCGGTGTCGAACGCCGGCGGCCTGGGCATCGTCACCGGACTCACCCAGCGGACGCCGGAGCTCCTGGCGAAGGAGATCCGCCGGTGCCGGGAGATGACCGACGAGCCCTTCGGCGTGAACCTCACCTTCCTCCCCGCAGTCACCTCGCCCGACTACCCCGGCTACGTGCGGGCCATCGTGGAGGGTGGCGTGAAGGTGGTGGAGACCGCCGGCAACAACCCGCAGCAGGTGCTCCCCTTCCTGCACGCGGCCGGGATCAAGGTGATCCACAAGTGCACGTCGGTGCGCCACGCGCTGAAGGCCCAGTCGATCGGCTGCGACGCGGTGAGCGTGGACGGCTTCGAGTGCGGCGGCCACCCCGGCGAGGACGACATCCCGAACTTCATCCTCCTGCCCCGGGCGGCCGACGAGCTCGACATCCCATTCGTGGCCTCGGGCGGGATGGCCGACGGCCGCTCGCTCGTGGCGGCGCTGGCGCTGGGCGCCGACGGCGTGAACATGGGCACCCGCTTCATCGCCACGAAGGAGGCCCCGGTCCACGAGAACGTGAAGAAGGCCATCGTGGCGGCCAGCGAGCTCGACACGCGGCTCGTGATGCGCCCGCTCCGCAACACCGAGCGGGTCCTGCGCAACGCCGCCGCGGACCGGCTGCTCGAGAAGGAGCGTCGGCTCGGGGCGGCCCTCACGTTCGAGGACGTCCGGGAGGAGGTGGCCGGGGTCTACCCGAAGATCATGCAGGAGGGGACCATGGACGCGGGCGTCTGGTCCTGCGGGATGGTGGCGGGGCTCATCGACGACATCCCCACGGTGAAGGAGCTGGTGGACCGGATCATGGCCGAGGCGGAGGAGATCATCCGGGGGAGGCTGGCGGGGTTCGTCGGGTGACATCCGCCGAATCAAGTGACGCGCAGTGAAAAGGGCCGGCCCCTTTCGGAGCCGGCCCCTGGAGATCACCGGGCGATCGAAGCGCCCGGCGGGGAAGCTAGAACACGAACTCGTCGCCCTGCGCGCGCAGCGCCGTGATGGCCGCCAGGTTCACGATGGACTGGACGCTCGTGCCCATCTGCAGCACGTTCACCGGCTTGTTCATGCCCAGCAGGACCGGACCGATCACCTCGGCGCCGCCCATGGCCTCGAGCAGCTGGTACGAGATGTTGGCCGCGTCGAGGTTGGGGAAGACGAAGACGTTGGCGTCGTCCTTCAGGGTGGAGAAGGGGAACTCCGGAACGCGCAGCTCGGCGTCGGTGGCGATGTCCACCTGGATCTCGCCGTCCACCTCCAGGTCGGGGCGCATCTGGCGGACGAGTTCGGTGGCCTTGCGCACCTTGGCCGGGCTCTCCCCCTTGGCGGCGCCGAAGGAGGAGTAGGAGAGCATCGCCACCCGCGGGGTGACGTCGAAGAACCGGGCCAGGTCGGCGGTGGCGACGGCGATCTCCGCCATGGCCTTCGGATCCGGGTCGATGTTCACGGTGGTGTCGGCGAAGAACTTGAAGTCGTCCTTCGTGACCACCACGTAGACGCCGGCGGCGCGGCGCCCCTTGCGCGTCCCGATCACCTCGAGCGGCGCGCGGATGCCATCGGGGTAGCCGACCGTGAGGCCGGTCACCATTCCGTCGGCGTCGCCCCGCTCCACCATCACCGAGGCGTAGTAGTTCCGGGCGCGAAGCTGCCGGCGCGCCTCGGCGAAGGTCATGCCCTTGCGCGCGCGCAGCTCCCAGAAGCGGGAGACGTAGCGGTCGAAGTCGGGGCTCTCCTCCGGGTTGATGATCTGGACCCCTTCCAGGCCGTCCAGCCGCCGCTCCTCGATGGAGGCGCGGATCTTCTGCACCGGCCCGAGCAGGATGGGCTCGCAGAGCCCCTCCTCGCGGAGGATCTGGGCGGCGTGCTGGATCTTCTCGGCATCCCCCTCGGGGAAGACGATGCGCGCCAGCTTGGAGCGGGCCTTGCCGGTCACCAGGCTCATCACGCCGTGCACCCGGCTCTGCCGCTTCTTCAGCTTCTCGCGGTAGGTGTTCATGTCCAGCTCGAGCCGGGCCACGCCGCAGGCGATGGCCGCCTCGGCCACCGCGGGGGCCACCCAGAGCAGCACGCGCGGATCGAGCGGCTTGGGGATGATGTAGTCGCGGCCGAAGGAGAAGTGCTCGCCGCCGTAGGCGCGCGTCACCGACTCGGGGACGTCCTCGCGGGCCAGCTGCGCCAGCGCGCGGGCGGCCGCCATCTTCATCTCCTCCGTGATGGCCTTGGCGCGGACGTCGAGGGCACCGCGGAAGATGTACGGGAACCCGAGGACGTTGTTCACCTGGTTCGGGTAGTCGGACCGGCCGGTGGCCATGATGACGTCGGAGCGGGCGGCCTTGGCGTCGGGGTAGCTGATCTCCGGGTCGGGGTTGGCGAGCGCGAAGACGATGGCGTCCGTGGCCATCGACCGGACCATGTCCTGGTCCACGAGCCCCTTGGCGGAGCAGCCCAGGAAGACGTCGGCGCCCTTCATGGCGTCGGCCAGGGTCCGCCGGGTGGTCTCCACGGCGAACTCCTGCTTGAACTCGTTCATGCCCTCGGTGCGTCCCTTGTAGACGACGCCCTTGGTGTCGACGAGGAGCACGTTCTCCCGATTCACTCCCAGTTTCAGGTAGAACTTGGTGCAGGCGATGGCCGAGGCGCCGGCGCCCGAGACGACCACCTTCACCTTGTCGATGGCCTTGCCGGCCAGCTCGCAGGCGTTGATCAGCGCGGCGCCGGAGATGATGGCGGTGCCGTGCTGGTCGTCGTGGAACACCGGGATGTTCATCTCCCGCTTGAGCCGCTCCTCGATGACGAAGCACTCCGGTGCCTTCACGTCCTCGAGGTTGATGCCGCCGAAGGTGGGCTCGAGCGCCTTCACCACGGTGCAGAACTTCTCGATGTCCTTGGCCTCGATCTCGAGGTCGAAGACGTCGATGTCGGCGAACTTCTTGAAGAGGACTCCCTTGCCCTCCATGACCGGCTTGCCGGCGGCGGCCCCGATGTCGCCCAGGCCGAGCACCGCGGTGCCGTTGGAGATGACCGCCACCAGGTTTCCGCGCGCCGTGTAGGTGTAGGACAGTTCCTCGTCCTTCTCGATCTCCAGGCAGGGCTCGGCGACGCCGGGGCTGTAGGCGAGCGAGAGGTCGCGGGCCGTGGCGCAGGGCTTCGTGGGAATGACCTCGATCTTCCCGGGCCGGCCGGAGGAGTGATAGGCGAGCGCCTCCTCCTTGCGGATCTTCTTCTTCGGGGTCTCGGGGTTCTTCGGCGGGGTGCTGTTGGCGGCCATTCAGGCTCCCTTGTCGGTCAGTGGAGGGTGCAAACAACCCGTTTTGATCGGGGTTGTCAATACAAGAAAATGATCGATTGCGAATTTGTAAAACCTGTAAATTCCAACTTTATCCCCTACTTCAGGGAGCTTACGGGAGTCGGGTCAATCCGCACCCCCTGCGCCAGGAGCACCTCGGCCAGCGCGGCGGCCACCGTCTCCACGACTCCGGTGCAGAACCCCAGCCGCTCCGCGGAGCCGAAGTCGGCGAACTGTCCGGTGAGATCGTTGCAGACGAGGGTCGCGCTCCTGCGCCGGTCCAGGCGTGCGCGAACGGCGGCGAGGTAGGCGGCCATCGCCTCGCGGAGCGCCGGGGTGACCGGGCCGGTGGGATCCGGGTCGCCGAGGAGCTCGCCCAGGACGAGCTGCCCCGCCATCACGGCACCGCAGAGCCCCTCTCCGGTGATGCCGCCCTTGCGGAGCGCCTGGTACGGCCGGGTGGGGAGGCCGAAGGTCGCGGCCAGCGCGATGCCGCAGCTGTGGTGCGGGACGACCGCTCCCTCGTAGAGGACGCGGGCCTTCTCCCGCAGCCGTCGGACCAGGTCGTCGGCGCTGCCGTTCTCCGTCGGCTCCATGACGGTGCAGGATAGCCGCACCGGCGGGTGCCGGTGGAGAGGGCGCGGTCGATTTTTCGAGCCCGGCGGGCCCCCCAGGTTAGATTCCGGCGCCGTGAACCCGACGCCCGCAGCCGACCCGGAAGCCCTCCCGGCGAGCGACCGCCCGCTCCGGATCGCCATGGTCATCGACGCCTGGGACGACGCCAACAACGGCGGGGTGGTCTCCACGCGCCGTTTCACCGACCTGCTCCGGGCGCGCGGTCACACGGTCGAGATCCTGGCCACCGGGAATCCTGCTCCCGGCAAGATCCCGCTCAGGTCCTGGGTCATCCCCACCCCCGGCAACATCATGCAGCGGATGCGGCTTCCGTTCGCCTACCCGGACCGGAAGATCCTGGAGCCGGTCATCGCCCGGCAGGACGTGATCCACAACCACTTCCCCTTCTGGCTGGGGATGCGGTCCATCCAGGTCGCCCGCGGCGCCGGGGTACCGGTGGTCTCCACCTTCCACGTCCAGGCGGAGCACCTGCTCCACAACGTGGGCATCCGCAGCCCCCGGGCGGTGGACTGGGTCTACAAGTTCTTCCTGCGCACCACCTACAACCCCTCCGACGCGGTGCTCTGCCCGAGCGCCTTCGCCGAGCGGGAGCTCGGGAGCTACGGTCTCACGGCGCCCACCGAGGTGATCTCGAACGGCGTCCCGCCCGAGTACCGGCCGCTCCCCCGTGCGGAATGCGAGACCTTCGACGGTCGCTTCACCATCCTCTCGGTGGGGCGGCTCGCCCGGGAGAAGCGGCACGACCTGCTCATCGAGGCCATCCGCCAGTCGAGGCACGAGAAGCGGATCCAGCTGGTGGTGCTCGGCGACGGCCCCCTGAAGGCGCAGCTGCAGGAGCACGGCAAGCTCCTCACCCACGCGCCGGTCTTCCGCTGGCTGAAGCCGCACGAGCTCATCCGCTACTACGGCGGCGCCGACCTGTGCGTGCACGCCGCCAACGTCGAGGTGGAGTGCATGTCGGTGCTGGAGGCCATGGCCTGCGGGCTCCCCTGCGTCATCGCCGACTCGCCGCTCAGCGCCACGCCCCAGTTCGCCATCTCGCCGGAGTTCCTCTTCCCCACCGGCGATCGGGAGGCGCTCACCGCCCGGATCGACCGCTGGATCGACGATCCCGCCGGGCTCGCGAAGGCGCGCGTCGCCTACCGGGAGGCGGCGCAGCGCTACCGGATCGAGGTCTCGGTGGAGCGGCTGGTGGGGCTGTACCGGAAGGTGATCGCGGCGCGGGGGAAGTCCGCCGGAATTCACTCCCCGTGAACTGATCCGGCGGATGTCGCGCCGGATCCCCCTCACTTCTCCGGCGGGGCACCCGGCTTCGGGGCGAGGTCCCGTCTGTATTCCTGTCGATACGGCCCCGCGGGGAACCCCGGACCGGGGTAGGCCATGGCCGCTCCGTTGGCCTGGCGGGCGAGCGGCATGTAGCTGGGAGCCGCCTTGGTCATCGCCGCGTTGATGACGGCCGCGATGAGCCCTCCGAGGCCTCCGCCGCCCGACTGGGGCGTGTAGGTCATCCCCTGGTGTGCGCCCCACAGGATCTCGCCGGTCTTCCCGTCCTTCCACACGTAGCTGAACTCCACCGTGACCGTGGTGGAGAGGACCACGTACTTCGCGTCCCACCGCTCGATGGTGACGTAGAGGACGGAGTCCGCGCCGAAGAGTCCGCAGAGCCTCGTGGGATCCGCCGCGTGGACGAGGGAGGCGTCCGACAGGCCGTCGTCCTCCAGGACCCGCTTCACCATGTTCACCGGGAACACGTAGTAGCCCCGTTCGGCCACCGGCACCGGGATGGTGGACAGGAAGTAGGCCGGCGCATCGACGTCGACGCTCTTGTTGACGACCGGGACGATCAGGATCGATCGCGGATTGGCCGCCAGGAGCTTGTCGTAGCTCTTCGGGGCCTTCCGGGGCGCGCAGCCGGCCGCGCACAGCGCGAGGGCCGGAAGCAGCAGCCACCTGGACATGGATCGCAATCTACCCTTTCGGCTCCGCGCTCGTCATCACGTCGAGCTGGATCAGGTCCCGGCGCGGGCGCACGACGCCGGGTGGCGACGCGTCCAGCCGGTCGGTCCATTCGACTCTCCCGCCCGATCAGACGACGGAGGTGCCGTTTTCTGACATGGCTCGACCCTCGAGCCGCTCGATCCGGTTGCGGAAACCCTCCGGGATCGGAAGCGTCTCCTGGTCGGCATAGCTGAAGTAGACCTGGGTCGACCGGCCGGTGGCCACCGCGGCTCCGTCCTTCCGCCGGCACAGGAGGTACTCGAACGCGAAGCTCTTCGTCCCGATCGACACCGTGCGGATGTGGACGACGAGATCCTCCCCGAACCGGACCTGGGCCAGGAACCGGCAGTTCATCTCGAGCATGATGAAGGGCTGGAGGGCCTCGAGAGGGCCGTCGGGGTCGGCGTGCCCCAGCGCCTTCACGTAGGCCACACGAGCCACCTCGAAGTAGGTGGCGTAGACGGCGTTGTTGACGTGGGCCATCCCGTCCAGGTCGCGGAAGCGAACCTCGATGTCCCGATGGACCCGAAAGTCCTCCGCCCTGGGGACCGTCTGCGGGCCGCTCATCGTCGCTACCCGGCTCTCATGGGAAGGGCCACCACTCCCTTGCCCGGGACGCAGTTGATGCCGTTCTGGTTCTTCATCCAGAGCTCGAGCTCGACAAGCCCGTGCCCGTCCACCACGGTCTTCCGGACGACCTTGCCCCCCACCTCCAGCACGTCTCCGGCGAGCATGAAGTTGCGGAACTGGAAGGACATCTTGCGGACCTGCCCCTCCTCGCCGGCGAACTCGCTGAGGAGCTGCGCGTAGTAGTCGCCGCCCATGTTGCCCGGCGCGACCACGCCCGGAAGCCCGCGGCGGAGGGTCGCGAAGGGGTGGTCGAAGTGGATGCGGTCCATCAGCCACACGGTCGACACGTACATGAGGATGGCGACGGAGGAGACGTCCTTCCGGATGACGGGAATCTCCTGCCCCTCGGTCACTTCCTGGAAATAGAACTGGTCATGCATGGCTGGCATCCTTCCGCGGCGTCCCGATCATGGTGAGGCGGTGCGTGGCGAGCTTCTTCCCGTCCTGGTTCGTGTAGACGAACTCCGAGGTCACGAGGATGAGCTTGCCGCTCTTGCCGTCCTTCTCCTTGATGTCCACCAGCGTTCCGCTCACGGTCACGCGGTCGCCGACACGGACCCGCTCGAAGAACTCGATCTCCTCCCCGCCGCGCACCCACCCCAGGTCCCAGACGTTGGGGATCTCGGGAACACCCACGAAGGTGGCCAGCCCGTCCTCCCCGAGCTCCTCGAGCCCCTTCTCCGCGCCGGGAACGCCCACCGCCCAGGTCACGTAGAAGAGCGGCGCGACCACCGCACCGTACCGGCTCTTCCGGGCGGCCTCGGGGTTCCGGTAGACGGGATTCCGGTCATCGATCGCCAGCGAGTAGCGGCGAACGTCCCTGGCGAGCACCGGCTCGCCGGTGTAGGTCCCGGTTCCCGTCCCGACGTATTTCGACCAGCCCAGCTGCTCGAGTAACGATCCCATCACGCAGTCTCCCTTTCGTTGATCCGTCTCACTTGGCACCCTGCGGACGTTCGTCCATCAGGACCTTCACGTCGGCCGGAAGCCCTCCCGGGTTCACGCGCTCGACCCCATCGAGATTCAGCCGGCACAGCTCCTTGAAGTGGATGGCGAGCGAGCGGTCGCGCGCCGTTCCGGCCGGGTCCTCGGGCGCCTCGTATCGCAGCGTGAGGTGGTCCTTCCGGTCGACCGTCCGGCAGATCAGGGTGTAGCGGCCCATCCCGGGATGGAGTGCCACCACGCCGGCGAGCTGGTAGGGGTGCACGAACATCCCGCGCATCTTCACCGCCTGGCCGATCCAGCCGGCCAGCGGGTTGAGCCGGATCGCGGTGCGACCGCACAAGCACGGCTCGACGTTCCAGGAGGAGAGGTCGCCCGGAGCGTATCGGACCAGCGGGAGGGTGCTGTCGAGCGGGGTGACCACCACCCGTCCGACCTCGCCGGGGCCGACCGGCTGCCCGGAGTTCATGTCGACGATCTCGACGATGGCCTCGTCGCAGACGTGCATCCCCGACCGGGCCTCGCAGTTGTACGCCACGATCCCCACGTCGGCCGTGCCGTAGAACTCGGTGACGCGGATGCCGTAGTCCTTCTCGATGATCCGCATCACCCCGTGATCGAGCGGCGTCACCGCGAGCCGGAGCGCGAGCTGCCTGCGGGGATCGATGCCCATCTCCTCGGCGGTCTGGAGGATCTCGAGCAGGAAGGTGGCCGTGCCGGTGAAGGCCGTGACCCCCAGATCCTTCATCACCTGGACCTGCAGCTGCTTGTTCCCTCCGCCCATGGGAACCATGGCCACGCCGTACTCCCGGAGCGGGGTGTCGAGGAGCAGCCCCATGGGGGACACGTGGTACGAGAAGGCGTTCTGCAGGATGTCCCCGGGGCGGAGGCCGCAGCCGAAGAAGGCCTTCTGGATGCGTCTCCGGTAGGAGGCGTCGTTGCCCGGGGAGTTGTAGGTCGGGCCCGGGGACATCGTCAGCGTGCCCAGCCGGTTGGGTGGAACCGTGCAGAACCCGCCGAATGGAGGGCTCTCCCTCTGGAGGCGGATCAGGTCGTCCTTCGAGGTGATGGGGATGCGCGACAGGTCGTCCAGGCCACGGATCTCCTCGGGGCCGACTCCGGCCGCGTCCATCCTGGAACGTACTCCCGGTGCGTGCCGGTAGGCGTGCTCGACGATCCAGCGGACCTGGGCGTCGGCGTGAACCCTCCGGGCGTCCGCGGACATCGTCTCCTGCTCGTCGAAGAAGCCATTTCCCGTGGGGGCCATCGGCTCAACCCTCCCCTGGATGGTGCAAGTGCGCGGCTCGCTTCTCCCTCAACCGCTCCCGCAGCCGGACGGCGATGCGCTCGGCGAGCTCCTCCTTCGGCAACCCCCGGGCCAGCCCCTCGACGAGCGCCTCGAGGCCGATCTGGACCTCGTCGTTGGGGCCGGGCAGCGCCACCAGCAACGTGCCGCCCAGGGTCCCCACCCCGATCCGGACCACGTCCTTGTGGCGGTGGCGCCCCACGCCCAGCTCGTACTTCACGATGTGCGGCGTGGCCGCCCCGGGATCGGCGCGGAGCACCGCCTCGATGGTGCGGTCCTTGTCCTCGGCGCCGACGCCCCCGGTGGTGACCACGAGCCCACATCCCTCGTCGGCCGCGTCCCGGAGGCGGGCCGCGATGAACACCTCGTCGTCCGGGAGCGCCCCACCGAACCGGACGATGTACCCCTCGGTCTCCAGCCTCTCGCGGATGAGCCGGGTGTTGGTGTCCTTCACCGCACCTCCCACCACCTCGGCACCCGTCGCGAAGATCGTCGCCACCTGGGCGAGCCTCCGGCGGATCCCCTCCGCCATCGCCTCGGAGCGGCGCAGGATCTCCCTGCCCTCCTCCGGGTCGAGCGCGATCCAGCTCAGCATCCCCTTGGAGACGAACTCGGTCTCCTCGGAGCATGTCACTCCGGGGACGGCAGCGAGCCGTCGCCGCAACTCCGGCCCCTTCCCCAGGAGGTCATGCGGGTCCACGCCTCGCCGGAGCACGTCCAGGACCACCTGTCCGTCGCGGGCATCGGTCACCAGCACGTCCCCGCGGGTGAGCCCGAGCGTGTCGGCCACCGCGTCGGCCAGCCCTCCGAGGTCGGCCTCCCGCAGCCCGACGTTGCGGATCGACAGCTCGGTCTTGTTCATCAGGTCGTAGTCGGCCACCGGTCCCTCAGCCTTGCCGGCCGTCGACGATCACGTCGAGCCGCATGTCGAGGAGCGGGGCGTCGACGATCTGGCGCCCAACGTCCAGGATGTCGATGTCGAGGTCTCGCAGGGCCTCGAGGCCGTCCAGCCTCACCCCGCCGCCGAAGGCCAGCTCTACCCGGGCGCGGAGTCCGCGTCGCACGAGGGCCGCCGACGCCGCCGACGCGTCGGCGGGCCGACCCGTGTCCACGAACACCACGTCGGCGCCCTGCTCCGCCGCCTCCACGGCTTCCTGCGCAACCGGGGCGTGGCGCCCCTTCACCTGGATCACCCGGGACAGGTCCGGCAGGTGGGCGACGGCGGCCAGGGCCGCCGAGATCCCCCCGAGCAGCTCGAGGTAGTTCTTGTCCAGGTAGGCGAACGGCCCCGGGACGATGCGCGGGGACGCCCCTCCCGCCACGACCGCCGTCCGCACCATCTCCTTCAGGGACCCGGGCAGCTTCTTCCAGCCGCCCGAGACGATCCGGGGACGTCCCCCGGCACCGTCCACGAAGGCTCGCGCCCGCGTGGCGATGCCCGACGGCTTGGCGAGCAGCCCGATCAGGGAGTCCTCCGCCATCAGCACCTGGCGCGGGCTGCCGGCCAGCCGCGCCACCTCCTCCCCCGCGCGCACCACCGCCCCCTCGCCGGCCATGGCCTCGAGGACGAGGCCGAGGCGCCCCGCCTCGGCCCGGGCCAGGGCCACGCCCGAGACCACCCCACCCTCGTCGGCCGTGATCGCCGCCGTCACGCGGGAGGCCGACACCCCCTTCAAGATCTCCTCCCGGACGTCGATGGGTGACCCCCCGAGCGATCGCGCGGCCGAAGGGGTCACGCGTCCACCGCCTCGATCGATTCCGGGGCGATGCCCCGTTGCCGCAGCCACTTGGGCATGAGCTCCTCGTCCACGCGGCGGCTCACGTGGGGCGCCCGCTCGGTCAGGTAGCTCGCCAGCGACGGGCTCACCGTCATGGTCCCGAAGCTCCCGTCGAACACCACCACCTTGTCGGTCCCCGAGAGGGCGTGGGCGAACTTCATCGCGGTGGGGAGGTTGTCGGCGGTCACGCAGCGGGCCATGAAGTCGTGGTTCATCGGGTCCTCCCGCAGCAGCCGCGCCAGGTCGTCTCCCACTGCGATGGTGGGGATGTGCGTCGCCAGCTCCTGCTGGGGAACCCCGAGCCACATGTGGTTGATCACGAGCGCCCGGATGGCGGGGTTCACCGACTTGGCCTTGGGCTGTCCGCGCGGGCGCTCGTAGAGGCCGAACCCCAGGCTCACCGGGACCACGTCCAGGTCGAACAGGTCCAGCTCGGCCTCGGTGACGTTCCCGAAGCTCAGCCCGCCGCCGGCCATGTAGCGGGGCTCACCGGTACCGTCGAGGACCACGATGCAATCCTTGATCTCGGCGAAGAGCTCCCGGATCTTCCCGTACGACTTGAACCCGAGGAGCATGAGCTTCCGGTCGAGCGCTTCCAGGTCCGTGCCGGCCGTGACGCCGGTGATCCCCTGCGGCGAGGTGAGCAGGAAGCAACCGAAGGTGAACTTCGACTGCACGAAGGGCGAGTGGAAGATCACCCGGGAGACGAAGTTGCTGCTGCGGGGGCCGAAGTTCATGTGGGCCACGGCCCGCGTCTCCATCCGGGCGTAGGACATGGCGAACGGCTTGTAGGCCCGGTTGATCATCCGATGCATGTCGAGCTCGCGGAGCTCGCCGTGGTGGGCGTGGATGATCCAGTCGGCGTCGTACACGCGGGCCACGCCGTAGAGCGTGCCGATCTCGGTCTCGATGGGGATCCCCTTGTCGATGGCCCGTATCCCCATGGCCCCGGCCGGGAAGTGCTCCCGCAGCCGGTAGTGCTCGATGATCTCGTCGGGCTCGCGGATCCGGAAACCGGTGCAGACGCGGAGACGGATGTTCCTGCATCCGGTCCGCTCCTCCACCACGTCCTTGATGGTCCGCAGCATCTCGGCGTAGGCGTCGCCGCCCATGATGGTGAAGCCGTACTGGGAGGCGAGGACGTTGACCTTGTCCCCGGGACGGATCTTGTCCATGGGGACGTCCTTCAGCGAATTGCGCGTGGCCGCCCGGACCACGCCCAGGTCGCCCCCCTCCACGTAGATGGCCCGGGGCATGTCGGGAAAGAGGCTCTGGATGTCCAGTCCGACGATGCCGGGAAGGGCGGCCGCCCGGGTCTTGGGTTCGGGACCGTAGGCCGACCGGCGGATGAAAGACGGGTGGGGCTGGGTGATCATGGCTTTCAGGTCTCCTTGCTCGGCGACGCGTTCAGGCCTTCCGGAAAACCGCCAGATCCTCCTCGAGGAAGTGGCCCGGATACTTCCTGACCACCGCCTCGGGGACGTCCCAGCAGGTCTGCGACGTGTCGTACCAGCGGTAGCCCTCGGGCTGGACCACCTTCACCCCGTGTGCCTTGAGCAGGCGCAGGGTGGGCTGGAGGCAGTAGACGGTGCAGCCCGAGCGCGTCCCGGTGGCCAGGGCCACCTCCTCCGGGGTGGTGGCCCCCCGGAGGACCGCCGCGGCTCCCTCGCGCACCCGTGTGGCGGTGCAGAGGCAGAGCCACTGCTGGGGATGGAGGTGGGCCTTCTGGCAGAGCGCCACGATGGCCGGCTCCTCCTCCTCCGTTGCGTCCAGCCCGAGCCGGAGGGGCACCTCGCGCGGGACGAGGGTGATGGCGTCGACGGGGCACACCCCCGAGCAGTTGGGGCAGGCCACGCACTTCTCGTCGACGACCTCCGCCTTGGCGCCCTTGGCGGGCAGCGTCACCGCCGCCGTCGGGCAGACGTTCTCGCAGAGGGGGCAGCTGACGCACTTCTCCCGGTCCACGTGCGCAAGGAATCGGATCTCCACCATGTGCCGCCTCCTCCTCGGATCTCTCCGGGCCCCGCCCTCCGCTACTTCTTCGGGATCCGGTAGGTGGTCGTCGCCATCCAGTCGCTCACCGGCTCGACGAACCCCTTCTTCACCACCCAGTAGCGGACCTGTTTGCTGCCGATGTGATCATCCTTCACGTAGGTGATGGGGCGCGTCAGCCCCTGCCCCTCGAAGCCCTTCACCTGGTCGAGCCCCTTCTTGATGGCCTCACCGGTGAGCTTGTCGGGGGGAGTCGTCTCGAGCGCGAGCCGGATGCCCTCGGCGATCACCATGCCGGAGAGCACGCCGTTCACGTACATGTCGTTGGGCGTCTCCTTGGGGTGGTTCCTGGCCCACAGGTCCCGGGCCAGCTGGAGGCCCGCCGAGCCGCCCTTGGCCGGATCCTTCGACATGGGCTCGTAGAAGTACTCACCCTGGTAACCCTCGGCGAGCTCCGGCCCACCGAGCGCGATGACGTCGCCCAGCGTGGCGGCCGCGCACTGGGTCATGGGGATGTTCAGGTTGAGGGCCTTGGCCGACTTGAGCGCCACCACGGCCCCGGAGGCGGAGGCCACCACGTAGATGGCCCGGACGCCGGCGTCCTTCAGGCGGAGGAGCTGGGGAGCGGCATCGGTGGTCCCCTTGGGGAAGGTCTCCTTCACCAGCTTGATGCCCTGCTCCTTGGCGAAGGTGTCGATCTCCCAGAGGGCGAGCGGCACGAAGGGCTCGTCGGTGGTGATGGTTCCGAGCACCAGCGTTCCGCCCGGCTTGCCCGCCTTCTCCCACTCGGCCTTCTGCCAGAGCATCCAGGTCCGGATCATGTTGGCGATGCCGGAGTGGTAGTTGCCGTAGGCCCAGTCGGAGAAGAGGCTGGCGATCCCCTGCGAGCCGGTCACCAGCGGGACCTTGGCGGTCTCGTAGTCGGAGATCAGGGCGTCGGAGTGGGCCGAGGCGCACTGGGTCCAGAGCACCATCCCCTGGTCCAGGAGGCGGGCGAAGCCGTCCTTGGCCTTGGTCGCCACGTACTGGGAGTCATAGGCGAGGTACCTGGTCTTCACCTTGCCGCTCTTGCCGGCGATGCCGCCCTGGGTCTCGTTCAGGTAGTTCAGGTAATCGCGGGAGCCCGACTGGCACATCATGTGGGTCCCGCTGGTGGGCCCGGTCATGGCGCTGATGTTGCCGACCACCACGTCCTTCGCCTGGGCAGCCGCCAGGGCAGGGAGGAGCAGGGTTGCCAGGGTGATCGCCACGGAAAACGGTCTCGCCTTCGTCATGACATCGACCTCCTGTGCACGGTTTGCCTCGATGGGTCTGCGGCGGAACTGCGTTCCTAGTATCCAAACGGCCAGAGTCGGTAGAAGGACTTGATGAGGCTCCAGCGGTGGGCCATCCCGCGGGGCTCGAGGACTCCGAAGAGGATGGCCACGCTCCCGATGAAGACGAGCATCATCCCGCTGGCGGCTCCGATGGGCAGGAAGGACAGCGTCTCCTGGGCCATGGGCCCCACCACCAGGACCAGCTCCTTCAGCACGGTGATGAAGATCACGCCGAAGATGGTTCCCTCGATGCTGCCCAGGCCGCCCACGATGATCATGGCGACGTACCAGACCGAGTCCTGGAGCGTGAACGACTCGAGCTGGGCCCACATCATGTAGTGGACGAGCAGCGCCCCGCCGATCCCCGCGTAGAACGTGCAGATGGCAAAGGCCAGCAGCTTGTACTTGAAGATGTCGATCCCCATCCCCTCGGCGGCGCGGTCGTTGTCGCGGATGGCGATGAAGGCCCGCCCCAGCCGGGAGCGCATGAGGTTCTTGGCGGCGAGCGCCATCCCCAGGGTGAAGGCCAGCGCCACGTAGTAGAACTTCTGCGGCGTGTTGAATACGATCCCGCCGAGACGCACCGGCTCCACGGTGAATCCGGCCGAGGTGACGGTGACCCCGTACAGCGCGATCCAGGTCAGGATGATCTGGGCCCCCAGCGTGGTGAGCGCCAGGTAGAGCCCCTTCAGGCGGACCGAGGGGATGCCGAAGATCACCCCGACACCGGCCGCGGCGAGGCCGCCCGGGATCACCGAGGCCCAGAAGGGCCACCCCCAGTAGGCGTTCAGCATCCCGGAGGTGAAGGCCCCGACCATCATGAAGGCCGACTGCCCCACGTTGAGCTGTCCGCAGTAGCCGGTGAGGATGTTCAGCCCCAGGGCCACGATCACGGCGATGCCGATGCCGATGAGCAGTCGCAGGTGGTACGGGGCGTTCAGCCCCGGGATGAAGGGCAGCGCCGCCAGGAAGACCAGGCCGGCAATCGCCATCAGGCGTTGCTTGCCGGTCTTCACGATCCGCATGTCCTTCCGGTAGCTGTCCGAGTAGACGCCGCTGGGGGGATAGAACGGGATCCGGGACATGTCGTCACACCCTCTCGATCCGCTCCAGCCCGAAGAACCCGTAGGGCCGGACCAGCATGGTGAGGATCAGGACCACGAAGGCCGCCGGAACGCCGGCGGCGTTCCCCACGTATCCGGAGACGATGCTCTCGATGAGCCCGATGAGGAGCCCGCCCAGGATGGCGCCCTCCGGCGACTCCAGCCCGCCGATGAAGGCCGCCGGGATGGCCAGCAGGCCGATGTGGCTCATCCCCAGCTGGAAGCCGAGCGTGCTGCCCAGGAGGATGCCGCCGACCGTGGCGGCCACCCCGGCCAGCCCCCAGGAGACGTTGAGGATCCGGCGGACGCTGATCCCCATGCTCTGCATGATCTGGTGCCCCTCGGCGACGCCGCGCATGGCCAGTCCGATCCGGGTGAAGCGGAAGAAGACGATGAGCGCACCCGCCGCGAGCAGCGCGAGTCCGAAGGCGATCAGGCTCTGCGTGGTGAGCACCATCTTCCCCAGCCGGATGGTGCTCTCCGGGAAGGCCGCCACGTGCTGGAGCGGGTAGGTGCCCCAGATCATGGACACCAGACCTTCCAGGACGAGCGAGAGGAAGATGGTCACGGTGACCATCGAGATGAGGGGCTGCCCGATGAGCCGCCGGAGCGTGAGCCGCTCGATGAGCGCCCCTCCCGCGAAGCCGGCCGCCACCGCCGCGATCATGGCCAGGACCAGCGGCAGCCCCACGGTGACCCGGAAGAACCAGAACAGGTAGGCCCCGAAGAGGAGCATGTAGCCCTGGGCGAAGTTCAGGACCGCGGAGGCCTTGTAGACGAGGACGAACCCCAGGGCCACGAGGCCGTAGATGGCCCCGTTCATCATCCCCGAGATCACGAGCATCCCGAACAGCTCCACGTGCACCTCCCGCTAGAGCCACCGCTTCCGGCGCTTGTACGTCTTCACTTCCCGGAAGTTCTTCCGCTCGCCGAGCTTTCCCATGCCCAGGTAGAACTCCCGGATGTCCTCGTTCTCGGCCAGAGCCGCGGAAGGACCGTCCAGCACCACGCGCCCGTTCTCCATCACGTAGGCGTAGTCGCTGATCCGCAGCGCCGCGCGGGCGTTCTGCTCCACGAGCAGGATGGTGGCCCCCTCCTCGGCGGCGAGCCGCTGGATGATGGCGTAGATCTCGGCGACGATCAGGGGCGCGAGCCCCATGGAGGGCTCGTCGAGCAGCATCAGGCGGGGGCGCGCCATCATGGCCCGCCCGATGAGCGCCATCTGCTGCTCGCCGCCGGAGAGGTAGCCGGTGACGGCGGTGCGCTTCTCCCGCAGCCGCGGGAAGTAGGCGTAGACCATCTCCATGTCGGACCGGACCTCGGCGGCCGGCCGGATGTAGCCACCCAGCCGGAGGTTCTCCTCGACGGTCAGGTGCTTCAGGACCTTCCGCCCCTCCATGACCTGGATGATGCCCTGCCGGGCGATCTGCTCCGGGTCCACCCGGTCGATCCGCCCGCCGCAGAACTCGATGCTGCCCGCCGTGACCTCGCCCAGCTCGGTGCGGAGCAGCCCGGAGATGGCCTTCAGCGTGGTGGTCTTGCCGGCCCCGTTGCTCCCCAGGAGCGCGACGATCTTCCCCTCCGGGACCTGGAGGGAGACGCCCCGGAGGACCAGGATGACCCCGGCGTACTTCACCTCCACGTTGGAGAGGGTCAGCACGGGGCGCCTCCGTCCCGGTAGACCGACCGGATCTTGAGACTGGTGGAGACCTGCCCCTTCCGACCATCCCGGTACTTCACCTCGCTGACCATCGGGACCTCGGACCGCCCGTCGTAGATGCTGTCGATGAGCTCCTTGTAGCGGGCGTACAGGAACTGGCGCTTCAGCTTGCGGGTGCGGGTGAGCTCGCCCTCGTCGGCGTCGAACTCCTTGGGGAGCAGCGCGAACCGCTGCACCCGCGCCTCGGACGGGAGCGTCCGGTTGACCCGCTCCAGGTCGGCGCGCACGAGGTCGCCGACCTCCTCCTTCTGCGACAGGTCGGCGAAGGTGGTGTAGGAGATGCCGCGGGCCTCGGCCCACTTCCCGATGCTCTCGAAGTCGATGTTGATGATCACCGACAGGTAGTCCCGGGTCCGCCCCCCGACCGCCATGACGTCCTGGATGTAGCGACTGAACTTGAGCTTCCCCTCGATGTAGGCCGGCGCGTAGCGATGGCCGCCGGCCAGCTCGTCGAGGTTGTCGATGCGATCGAGGTAGTGGAGGTGGCCGCGCTCGCCGACGTGCCCGGAATCGCCGGTGTGGAACCAGCCGTCGCGGATCACCTGCTCGGTCTTCTCCGGGCTCTTGTGGTAGCCGGAGAAGATGCTGGGCCCCGATACCAGGATCTCCTGCGTCTCGGAGATCCGCACCTCGGCCCCCTCGCAGAGGCGACCCACGCTGTCGTTGTCGATGTCGTCCTCGGCGTGCATGCTCACCACGCCGGCCTCGGTGCTCCCGTAGACCTGGCGGAGGCGGATCCCCACGGCCTGGAAGAAGCGGAAGAACTCCGGGCTGAGGAATGCACTCCCAGTGAAAGGATAGCGGGTCCGGGTCAGCCCGAGCTTGTCCCGGAGCGGGGCGAACACCACCGCCTCGGCCAGCGCGTGCAGGAGCCTCCATCCGAGCGGCACCGGCTTCCGCTGGGAGCGCAGGTCGGCCACCTTGTAGCCCACCGGCAGGAGGAGCTCCCACACCGACCGCTTCAGGAAGCCGGCGTCGGCGATCCGGGTCTGCGTCATCGAGGAGAGGCTCTCCCACTGGCGCGGGGTGATGAGCAGGAACCGGGGGGAGATCTCCCGGATGTCCTGCATCAGCGTCTCGGGCTCCTCCGGGAAGTTGATCACCACCCGGCTCATGTAGTTGTAGCCCGCGAACCAGGAGTGGAAGACCGACGCGGTGGAGAGCGTGGTGATCACGTCCTCGCCCGGCTCGAGGGGGCAGATCTCCTGCATCCGTCGCGCCGAGGCCAGGATGGCGTCGTGGGTGATGACCGCGCCCTTGGGCAGGCTGGTGGTCCCGGAGGTGTAGGAGATCTGGGCCGGGTCGGATCCCCGCGTGTCAGAGACCCGCTCCTCGAACTCGCCCGGACGCGCCTCGGCGCGCTTCCGCCCCAGTTCCCGGAGCGCGTCGAACCCCATCAGCACCGGGGCGGCGTAGCGGCGCAGCCCCTTGGGGTCCCAGTAGACGATGCGCTCCACCCCCGGGATCGACTCCTTGATCTCGAGCAGCTTGTCCACCTGCTCCTGGTCCTCGGCGATGACGAACCGGGCGTCGGAGTGCTGGAGGACGTAGGCCATCTCGGGAGGGGCGGAGTCGCTCCACATCGCCACCACCACGCCGCCCGCCGCCTGGATGGCGGCCTCGGCCCAGTAGCCTTCGGGCTCGTCGTCGCCGATGAGCCCGACCCGGTCCCCGGACTGGAGGCCGAGCTCCACGAGCCCCAGGCTGAGCAACCGCACCTGCTCGAAGCTGTCCTCCCAGGTGTAGCTCTTCCAGATGCCCCGGTCCTTGCGGCGCAGCGCCACGCGCTGGCCGTCGGTTCGCCGGTTCTCGACGAGGAGCTTGGGGTAGGTATCGAGCTTGGGCATGCGTCGCTCCCCGGGACCCGGGTCACCCCTCTCCCAGGTACGCCCGGATGACCCGCTCGTCCTTCTTGATCTCGGCGGGCGGCCCCTCGGCGATCTTCACACCGAAGTCGAAGACGACGATGCGGTCGGAGATGTCCATGACGATGTCCATGTCGTGCTCGACGAGGACGATGGTGGTTCCCTTCTCCTCGCTGACGTCGAGGATGAACCGGACCATGTCCTCCTTCTCCTCGAGGTTCATCCCCACGGTGGGCTCGTCGAGCAGGATCAGGTCGGGCTCGAGCGCCAGGGCGCGTCCCAGCTCCACCCGCTTGCGCTGCCCGTAGGGCAGCGTGCCCACCTCCTGCTTCCGGATGGCCTCCATCTCCAGCAGGTCGATGATGTCCTCCACCACCTGGCGCGCCCGGATGTCCTCCCGCTCGGCGAGCCCCAGGTAGATGGCGCAGGAGAGGATGTTGCTGCGCAGGAAGATGTGCCGGGCCGCGAGGAGGTTGTCGAGGACCGTCAGGCCCGCGAAGAGCTCGGTGTTCTGGAACGTGCGCGCCACCCCCGCCTTGGCGACCCGGTGGGGAGGGAGCCCGGTGATGTCCTGACCGTTGAAGCGGATGGTTCCCTGCTGCGGCCGGTAGAAACCGGTGATGGTGTTGACGACGCTGGTCTTGCCCGCGCCGTTCGGCCCGATGATGCTCAGGATCTCGCCCCGGCGGACGTCGAAGCTCATGTTCAGCAGGGCCTGAACCCGCCCGAAGGCGAGGCCGATGCCCTCGCAGGTCAGGATCGGTCCGTCGCCTCCCGGGAGCGTCATGCCGCCCCCTCGGAGAGCCCCTCGACGCGCTCCCGGAAGGTCGTGAGGAACCGGGCGGCCACGGCCCCGTCGATGATCCGGTGGTCGTAGGTGAGCGTGACCTTCATCACCGGCCGGATCACCACCTGGCGGTCGACCACCACCGGCGTGTCCCGGATCGCGCCCACGGCCAGGATGGCGCTCTCCGGCGGGTTGAGGATCGCCGAGAACTCCTCCACGCCGAGCATCCCCAGCGACGACAGCGTGAGGGTGCTGCCCCGGGTCTCGTCGGGCAGGAGCCTTCCCGATCGCCCCCGCTCCACGAGGTCGGCACGCTCCCGGGCCACCTCGGCCAGGGGCTTCGCCCCGATGTCGCGGATCACGGGCACGAGCAGGCCGTCGTCGATGGCCACGGCCACCCCCATGTGGACGGAGCCGAGGAGGAGGATCCCCTCGTCGGTCCACCGGCTGTTCACCGTGGGGTGAGCCGCCGCGGCGGCGGCGAGCGCCTTCAGGAGGAGGTCGGTGAGGGTGAGGCGGGCACCGGTGGCCTTCTCCACGGCGCCGGCCAGCGCGTCCCGCGTCTCGAGCAACCGGGTGGCGTCGATGGACGCGGTCATGTACGCTTGGGCGGTCTCCCGCTTCGACGCCAGCATCCGCTCGGCGATGAGGCGCCGCATCGAGGTCATCTCGAGGAGGCGCTCGCCCGCGGGGGTGGGGGTCACGGGCCCGGGCGCCCCTCCCGGCGTCGGCGGTGCGGCCGCGGCGCCGGTCCATTCCACCTTCTCGTCCTGGCTCTCCGTCATCAGGCCCACGACGGCGCCGACCGGGACGGTGTCGTCCACCTCCACGACCACGCGCGCGAGGAAGCCGGACCGGGGCGCCTCGACGTCGAAGGTGGTCTTCTCGGTCTCGAAGACGTAGACGACCTCCCCGGCCTCCACCCGATCCCCGACGCCCTTGCGCCACTCGATGACCTTGGCCTCGGTCATCGTCAGCCCGATCTTCGGCATGCGCAGTTCGATCAACACGGTGGCTTCCTCAGGCCGAGACCACACCCTGGACCGCGCGGACCACGTCGGCGGCGGCGGGCAGGTAGAGCTTCTCCTGGGCGAACGGGACCGGGACGAACGGGGCTCCCACCCGGGCCGGGGGCGCGCGCAGCAAGGCGGGACGTTCCTCGCAGACCATCGCCACGATCTCGGCGCCCACCCCGAAGGCCTTCACGGCCTCGTGGGCGACCACCAGGCGGCCGGTCCTGGCGACCGACTGGAGGATCGCCTCCCGGTCGAGGGGTGTGATGGTGCGGAGGTCCAGGACCTCCACGTCGATCCCGCTGGCCGCCAGGATCCTGGCCGCCTCGAGGGACTCGTGGACCATCCGGGACGTCGCCACCACCGTCACGTCCTTGCCGGGCCGCTTCACCTCGGCCTTTCCGATGGGAACCAGGTACTCGCCATCCGGGATCTCCCCCTTCATGGCGTACAGGGCCTTGTTCTCCAGGAAGAGCACCGGGTTGTCGTCGCGGATGGCCGACTTGAGGAGCCCCTTCACGTCGTGGGGGGTGGCGGGCATCACCACCTTGAGCCCCGGGACGTGGGCGAACCACGCCTCCAGCGACTGGGAGTGCTGGGGACCGGCGTGGAGCCCGGCGCCGCACGGCGCCCGGATCACCACCGGCATCGTGTACATCCCGCCGAACATGTAGCGGGCCTTGGCGAGCTGGTTCACGATCTGATCCATCGCCAGCGTGAGAAAGTCGGCGAACATGATCTCGGCGACCGGCCGCAGCCCCCGGAGCGCGGCGCCGGTGGCGATTCCCACGATGGCGGCCTCGCTGATGGGCGTGTCCCGGACCCGTCGCGGCCCAAACCGTGCCAGGAGGTCCCGGGTGGCGCTGAAGGCGCCGCCGGCCCCGCCCACGTCCTCGCCGACCACGAAGACGTTCTCGTCGCGGGCCATCTCCTCGGAGAGGGCCTCGTTGATGGCCTTGATGTAGCGCGTCTCCCTCATCATGTCGGTTCTCCCGGCCTGGGGCTGCGGGGAAGGATCCTCGGGGCTCGCCGGCGCCTCATGCGTACACGTCGGTGAGCAGGTCGGCGGGATCCGCCATGGGGCTGGCGGCGGCGAATGCCACGGCGTCATCGATCTCCGCCTTGACGCACTGCTCGATCTTCTCGAGGTCGCCCGGTTCCAGGACCTTGGCGGCGCCGAGCACCTCGGCGTACGACCGGATGGGATCGTGGGTGCGGGCCTCCTTCACATCGTCGGGCGCCCGGTACTTCTGGGCATCCCCGACGTAGTGACCCTGCCATCGGAGGACCTTGCACTCGAGCAGCGTGGGGCCTCCGCCGCTCCGCGCCCGCTCCACCGCCTCCCGGGCCGCCGCGCGGACCTGGGTCACGTCGCTCCCGTCGACGCAGGTCCCGGGCATCCCGTAGCCTGCCGCCCGCTGGGCGACGCTCGTCACCTTCATGTAGCTGGACTGGGGCGTGAACTGGGCCCAGGAGTTGTTCTCGCAGCAGAAGACGACGGGAAGGGACCACAGGGCGGCGATGTTCAGCGCCTCGTGGAAGGTTCCCTCGTTGGAGGCGCCATCGCCGAAGAAGCAGACGGTGACGGTCTTCTCGCCCCGGTACTGCGAGGCCAGCGCGGTGCCCAGTGCGATGGGAAGCCCACCTCCCACGATGCCGTTGGCACCCACCACCCCGACGTTCCGGTCGGCCACGTGCATCGACCCCCCGCGCCCCTTGCAGAAACCGTTCTGCCGGCCGTAGATCTCGGCCATGAAGCGGCGCAACTCGATTCCCTTCGCGACCGCGTGACCGTGACCCCGGTGGGTGGTCAGCACCGAGTCCCCCGGCCCCAGGCCCGAGCAGACCCCGGCGGCGACGGCCTCCTGGCCGATGCTCACGTGGATGAACCCGGGAATGTTTCCCTGGGTGAATAGCTCGGCGAGCCTCTCCTCCACGCGACGGATCCGGACCATCGACTCGAGGACCGCCAGCTGCTCGTTCCGGGTTTCGCTCATGTTCCCTCCGCTCGGCGCCGGCCGGGGTTCTCGGCATAGTCCTGGGTGCCCCGCAGGAAGACGTTCAGGCACATGTCGGTGACCTCCGAGAGCTTCAGGGGCCCGTCGGGGTCGTGCCAGTGCATGATGGAGTTGCACATCCCGAAGAGGATGTAGGCGACGGCCTTGAGGTTCACCTCCGGCACGCGCTCGCCGAAATAGTCCCGCAGCGCATCGACCAGGAAGGCGGCGTAGCGCTTCTGCTTGGCGGCGATCGCCCGGAATTCCTTGGCGGGCAGGTTCGGCGCGTCGATGAGCAGCGCCTTCGCCTCCGGCACCCGGTTGTTGTAGAGCGTCAGGTGCCGGCGGGTGATGTACTCGACCCGCTTCGCTCCGCGGGGCACGGCCGCGAGCTCCTCCTCCAGCCCCGTGAGCAGCGACTCGGTGTAGGTGTCGAGGATGAAGTGCAGGATCTCGTGCTTGCTCGAGAAGTAGTAGTAGACCGCACCCTTGCTGGCGGCGGCCTCCCTGGCGATGTCCTCGAGGGTGGTCTCGAGGTAGCCCTTGCGGTCGAAGAGCTTCGCGGCCGCCTGACCGATGGCCGACTTCCTCGCCAGCTCCTTGTCGCTGAGGTCCTTCTTCGCCATGCCCGGCGAGCCCCTTCCTTGAAAAAAACCGGCCAGCCGGTTTTTTCTAGCAGGGACCGGGACCCGTTTCAAGGGGGGCCGCGCTACGGGATGGCCGAGAGCGCGCGCTGGAGTGCGAACTTCACCTCGCCGGCGAGGACGTTGAGGCCGGGATGGGTGGAAGCGATGGTGGCCATCGGGTCGATGGCGGAGACCACCGCCTTCCCGTCGTCCCCCTCGAAGACGACGACGTTGCAGGGCATCATCACGCCCACCTCCAGCTCGGTGGAGAGCGCACGGAAGGCGAGCTTCGGGTTGCAGGCGCCGAAGATGCGGTAGCGGCGGAAGTCGGCGCCGATCTTCTCCTTCAGCGTGGCCTGCACGTCGATCTGGGTGAGCACGCCGAAGCCCTCGGCCTTGAGGACGTCGGGGAGGCGGGCGACGGCCTCGTCGAAGGTGAGCTGGGTCCTCTTCTGGATGCGGAACTCGGGCACGGGAACCTCCTCGGCGAAGGGCTACAAACTGATCCGGAGGGCGACGCCGAAGTCGGCCACGGGCGGCGGGATGTTCACCGCCTGGGAGAGATAGGGCGGCGAGGCCGGGATGTCGAGGGTGAAGCGGTAGGCGCCGCCGGCCAGCCCGTAGTGGACCGCGGCGTAGGCCTCGAGCCGGAGGTAGGTGAGGAGCAGCACCGAGTAGTCGACGCGGCTGATGAAGGTCCGGTCGGTGAGGTTCGCGAGGGTGGAGAAGATGAAGATGGTGTCGTTCCAGTTCCAGGGCTTCGGCACGAGCACGTAGAGCCCCACCTGGTTGCGCCCCACGTAGGACGGATCGTACTGCTGGTTGAAGATGAGCCAGGGGTAGATGGCGGGGTCGGAGTAGCCGAGCGAGTTGTAGAAGTACTCGGCGCCGACGGTGAGGTTGTGGATGTCGTCGTACTTCCAGCTCCAGGAGGCCCCCACCGAGACCTGCGGCGCGAAGCCCGGCTCGTAGGGATCGTAGATGCCCACGTCGGGCGGGGAGGCCTGCCAGTCGGGCGGCGCGAGCATGTTCCACTGGGGCAGACCGTTGGGCGTGCCCTTCCCGAGCGACGCGTTCCCGTAAAGGTCGATCTCCCAGATGCCCCAGGTCGCTTCGACCCCCAGGCGCGGGAGGGTACCCGAGCGGGCCACCACCTCGCCGGCCACCTCCAGCGAGCCCACCACCACCTCGGCCCGCAGCGCGCCCCCGATCTTGCCCACCTGGTCCACGACCTGGTTCCCGCTGAAGAGCAGGATCCCGTAGAAGTTCCAGCCCGCCTTCTCCCACGGAACGTGAAGCTTCAGCATCCACTCCCCCTGCCGCTCGTCGAAGACCGAGAGGGGGCTCCTCTTCCGGAAATGGAGGAAGTCGGTGGGATTCCAGAAGCGGGCCACGCCCCAGGACACCTGCTGCTTGCCGACGGTGACGAAGACGGCCCGCTCGATGTCGAAGCGGATCCAGGCCTGGTCGAGCACCACCTGGGTGGAGAGGACCTGCCCGTACACCGACTGCTGCACGGTGTCGGGGACGAGCGGGTTCACCTGGGCGCGGCCGAGGATGAAGCCGCGCACCCGGTCGTTGGGGCGGACGTCGGCGTAGAGATCGATGAGGTTGGGCGACGTGACGGGCCACGCCGACACCGGCAGCCCGAGCTGCCACTGCGAGTCGAGCCGCAGGTAGAGCATCCCGCCGATCTTGAGCGGGTCGGGCGGCGCAGGGGGGGCGGTGAAGCCCGGGGGCGACGGACTGGCGGTCTCGAGCGCGGCGTCGGCCGGGGGGGCCGGGGCGCGCGAAGCCGGCTGCGGATAGGCGCCGGGCGCATGGGCCGCGGGTGCGGCCGGAGCCGTGGCCGGCGCCCCGAACATCTCCTCCTCGCTGGGCCTGGGACGGTCCTGACCCGCGGCCGGCAGAGCGGCCAGCCCGACGACGAGGAGGAGGGCGGCGCGCACGCTCATCGACTCTTCGACTCGAGCCAGGCCTTGGTGAACAGGTTCGGGTCGAGCGGGCGCAGGTCGATCGACTTCACGAGCACGAGCGTCTGGTTGGCCTTCTCGACCTCGTCGTAGAAGCGCATCTCCTCGGCGTACCACACGTCGCCCTTCTTCGACTCGCTGCGGACCTTCTTCCAGCGCGGATAGTAGGAGGTCCGCATGAGCCGCCCCGACAGCGCCATCTCCTGCTTCTTCAGCACGTTTCCGGTGGCCTGATCCACCCAGAGTCGCACCGATGGGAAGGCCACGTCCACCCCGGTGCGGGCGGTGAGCAGCACCCGGTGCACCTCGAACTTGCCCAGCTTCTCGTCCCCCTCCCACTTCGCCGTGTACTCCTCGGAGAGGCGCGACTCGTCCAGGTCGCCGCGGCGCGTGTCGGTTCCCCCGATGCGCTCCCGCTCCGTGCGCCGCTCCCATCGCCCCACCCGCGGATCGTAGAACCACAGGTTCTTGTCGATGCGCAGGTAGCCCTTGCCCGCCTCGGTCTTCGGCTCCAGGAAGAGGAAGACGAGCTTCTGCTCCTTGTCCCTCCGGTAGACGACCAGGTCGTAGACCACGTCGGTCTTGTCCTTCTCCTTGGCCTCCATGTAGACGAGCGCCTTCCAGTCGCCCGAGTTGCGCTCCCGCTCGTCGATGGTGCGGACGAGCTGGTCGGTGGCCTCGGGGTCGAGCGGCGCGGCCGCGGCCGGGGCGAGGAGCAGGAACAGCGCGAGGAAGGAGGCGTTTCGCATGGATTTCACCCGACGTGATGCATGGCGGTGACCGGGCGCATCCGGGCGGCCCAGACCGAGGGCCAGATGGCCGCCACGGTGGTGAGCCCGGTCACGAAGGCGACCGCGAGGGCGACCCGGCCGGCGTGGAGGGCCAGGTGCAGGTCGCGCTGCAGGAGGAAGTACTGCATCGTCTCGGGAAGCTCGATCCCGGTGGCGTTCAGCCCCGCGGCGATCGCGGCGCCCGCGGCGGCCCCCATCGCCGCCCCCCCCAGTCCGAGCAGGAAGGCCTCCAGCAGCGTCAGGCGGAGCACCTGCGTGCGCTGCATCCCGATGGCCCGCAGCGTGCCGATCTCCCGGGTGCGCTCCCGGATGGCGATGGCGAGCGTGTTCACGATCCCCACCGCCACGATCACGAGGAGCACGCCCACCAGCACGTTGCCCAGCCAGGTCACCGCGGTCACGATCCAGGAGAGGAAGCTCATCTCGTCCTCCCAGGTGGTGACGTCGAGCTTCTGGCCGGTCCAGTCCTCGGCGTTCACCTTGAACATCAGCTTCTGCCAGTAGGGTTCCGGGTCGGGATCCATCACCCTCCAGCCGGCCTCGCGGAGCGCAGCGCGCAGCCGGGCCGCCACCTTGGCCGAGTCGGCGGGGTCCGCGAGGTAGAGCTGCACGGCGCCGGTGGTGCCGACCTTGAGCTGGTAGAGCTGGCGCAGGGTCTCCGCCGGGATGAAGGCGTTGAATGCGGAGAGGAGGCCGATGTTCCGCGCCACCGCGGCGACGCGGACGTCGGCGGTGTTGCTGGCCCCGCGGGTGGTGGGGGCCGAGAGGGTGAGCGTGTCTCCGGGCTTCACGCCGAGCCGCCTGGCCTGGTCCTGGAAGAGCAGGATGGTGCCGGGCTTCCCGAGCTCGGCCAGGGAGCCCTCGACCACCTGGATCACCTTGTCAAAGCCCGGCTCGCGAGAGAGATCGATCCCGGCCAGGACGAGGTCCATCGAGCCGCCGTCGGCCACCGCCTTGGCCCATCCCCGGCCGCGCGGCGCCGCGTAGACGAGCTCGGGCACCTTGTCCTTCACCGCCTCCCAGGGCTTCTCCCAGTCGGCCACGATGGGGGCGGCGGTTCCGCTCGTGATCTTGAAGAAGCCGGCCAGGTTCACGTGTCCGGTCATGAGCGTGGTGGCCGAGTGGAGCATGGCCTCCCGCATCCCCGAGGTGAGCCCGGTGAGCAGGACGAGCAGCGCGGTGACCCCGGAGATGGCCGCGGCGAGCAGCAGGTTGCGCCGCGTGTGGCGGGCCAGGTTCCGGGCGGCGATGAAGAGGTCGGTGGCGATCATCCGTCGTCCGATTGCATGGCCTCGAGCGGCGTCACGCGCATGGCGAGCAGCGCCGGGTACAGGGCCGAGAGGATCGACACCAGGAAGACGATGGCCACCGAGGTGGCGAGGCTCGCCGCGCCGAGCCGGGGGATGAGCGCCGGGCCGGAGAAGAGGAAGTACATCGTGTCGTTCGTCGCGGCGATCCCGCCGGTCCATCCGATGACCCGGACGATCGCGATCCCCGCCGCCGCCCCGAGCCCGCCGAAGACGAGACCGGTGGTCACCACCTCGACGAGCACGAGCGAGAGCACGAAGCGGCGCTGCGCCCCGATGGCCCGCATGGTGCCGATCTCCTTCACACGCTGGAGGGTGGCCATGACCATGGCGTTGTTGATGATGACGAGTGCCACCGCGAAGATGATGAGCACCGCCAGGTAGAGCACCATCCGGAGGAGCTTCATCGACTGGCCGACGATGCCCGAGGCCTCGAGCCAGGTGACCGCCTTCACCCGGACCCCCGCCTTCGCGGCCGCCTCGACGAGGAGCGGCATGGTCTCCTCGATGCGCCGGGGGTCCTCCAGGATCACCGCTGCGTTGAGCGCCACGCCGGCGTCCGTCTCGGCCTGGCCGTAGCGACGCAGGAACAGGTCCTCCCGGGCTCCCTTGCCGCCCCCCGCGGCGAGAAGCCGGTTCTCGTCGATGACCTGCGGTGCGGAGGACGGCGCCGGGGGCGCATCCCCTCCCCCGAAGAGCGCCGCCTCGGCCTCCTCGCGGGCCACCATCGTCGCCCCGGCCCGCTCCTTCAGCCGGGCGATCTCCGCAGCCCGCTCCGGGGTCAGGTAGCCGTAGAGGTCGCGCCAGGTGTGGATGTCGAGGACGCTCATCATCCCGGCGAGCGCCGACCGCTCCAGCCCGCGGAACTCGACGAAGCCGTACACCGGGACGTTCACCGAGCTCACGTAGCCGCTGCGGGACGGGGCCTTGATGGTGATGAAGTCGCCCACCTTCACCGAGTAGAGCTGCAGGAGCGGGGCGAGCTCCGCGTAGAAGATCCGGTAGCGCGCGTCGAAGTTCCGGTCGTCGGTGTCGAGCAGGGCCGAGACCAGCCGGGCGGGGTCGGACTCCTTCGTACCCAGCGCCGCCTGGAGCCGGCGCACCGCCTCGCGGGTGCGGACCGGGTCGAGCTGCAGCAGGATGTCGCGGGTCTGGCCGGTGTTCTCCTTCACCCACCGTTGAAGCTCCTCGTCCTTCGCGATCCGACGCCCGTGGAGATCCCGGGCCTCCCGGATCTTGTCGAGGCGGCGCGCGGCGCGGAGCTTGAGCCACTCCTCCGCGTAGAGCTTCCCGAGCAGCACGCCGCGCTGGCCGGGCGGGATGGGGGCTCCCTCGACCACCTGCGCGCCGGGGAAGGCCTTCTGGAAGGCCTCCGGATCGGTTCCGACGTAGCGGATGAAGGTGAACCCGCCGTCCATGGAGAGCGGCGCCACCCGGTTCTCCAGGAACTCGAGGGAGGCGAGGGGGTCCTCGTCGAAATGCTCCCAGAAGCCCCCCTCCACCGCCCGGGCCAGCGCGTCGAAGTCGGCCTTCCGGTCCTTGTAGACGCCCGAGGTCTCGTCGGCGATCTCCCGCGCCTGGCGCAGCTCCTGCTGGAGGAGCGTGGCCATCCGGCGCAGGTGGGCCTTGTGGGCCTCGTACTCCGGGTCCTCGGCCGGCGGACCGTTCGCCATGCGGCGGCGGACGTCGGCGCGGAGCCGCTCGAGCGCCACGTCGAAGACGTTCCCCATCGACACCATGGCCTGATCGATCCCCATGGGGACGACGAGACGGACGCCCGGCACGGTGAGGACCGCGCCCTTCAGCCGGGCGAAGTCGGAGATGGGCTCGAGGACCGATTCGCCCATGGTTCCGCCGTAGAGGGCGAGCGGGTCGCGGGAGGCGGCGTTGTAGAGCTGGATGTGCCCGCCCAGGCTGCCCTGGATGCTGCGGGTCATCCCGGCGTCGATGGAGTCGAGGAGCGAGCTCCCCAGCACCACCACCACCACGCCCAGGGCCACGATGCCGCCGACGACGGTCGTGCGAACGCGGCTCGCCACCAGGTTGCGCATGGCGATCTCGACCAGGATCCGTCCCTGGTGGACCCGGGAGGAGGAGGTGCCGCTCACCGTGCCTCGGCTCCCTGGGCAGACTCGCGGCCGATGACGCGGCCGTCCTCGAGCCGGACGATGGCGCTCGCGTGGGACATCACCTTGGGGTCGTGGGTGGAGAAGATGAAGGTGGTGCCGTCGCGCCGGTTCATCTCCCGCATCAGGTCGATGATGGTGCCGCCGGTCTTCGAGTCGAGGTTGGCGGTGGGCTCGTCGGCCAGCACGAGCGGCGGGTTTCCGACCAGCGCGCGCGCGACGGCCACCCGCTGCCGCTGCCCGCCGGAGAGTTCGCTGGGGCGATGGCGGGCGTGGCCCGCGAGCCCCACCGACTCGAGCAGCGTCTCGACCCGCCGGCGCCGTTCGGCGGAGGTCATCCGCCCCTGCAGGAGGAGCGGGAACTCCACGTTCTGGAAGACGGTGAGCACGGCCACGAGGTTGAAGGTCTGGAAGATGAAGCCGATGTGGTCGAGTCGCAGCCGGGTCAGCGCCCGCTCTGTGAGGCGGGAGGTGTCCTCGCCGTCCACCCGGACCGTGCCCGCCGTGGGCACGTCGACGCCCCCGATGAGGTTGAGCAGCGTGGTCTTGCCGCTTCCGGAGGGGCCGGCGATGGAGAGGAACTCGCCCCGCTCGACCACCAGGTCCACGTGGCGCAGCGCCTGCACCTCGGTCTTCCCCAGCTGGTAGACCTTGGCGACATCTACGGCCTCGACGATGGGTTCCGGCATGCCCGCCAGTTATAGTGCCGGGGGCGTGGCCGCGTCGAAGAAGCCGTTCCATAACCCATTCGGGAAGCTCAAGGAGCTGCGGGCGCAGCCGCCGGAGAAGCTCGTCCAGGCGCCGAAGCCTCCACCGCCTCCCGCCCCGCCGGCCGAACCCACCGACGCCGATCTCTGGGCCCAGGCCGTGGCCGGCGCGCGCCCCGTGCCGGGCCGGTCCAGGGTGGTCGCGCCCGCGCCGCCCCGCGAGCGGCTGCCCGTCTTCTGGCATCCGGATCTGGATGCGCTGAAGGAGCTCGAGGCGCTGGTCTCCGGCGAGGCGCCCTTCGACATCGCCGACAGCGACGAGTACGTCGAGGGATGGATCGCCGGGCTCGACCTGGCGGTCGTGCGCAAGCTGCGGCGCGGGGAATTCTCGGTGCAGGCGCACCTCGACCTGCATGGAAAGTCCCGGGCGGAGGCCAAGGGGGAGGTGGACGCCTTCCTGCGACGGTCGCGGGAACAGGGGAAGCGCTGCGTGCTGCTCGTGCACGGCCGGGGCCTCCACTCGAAGGACCAGGTGCCGGTCTTGAAGGAGGCCTTGCGGAGCTGGCTCGCCACGGCGCGGTTCGGACGGCACGTCCTGGCGTTCGCGACGGCGCGGCCGCAGGACGGCGGGGCCGGGGCGGTGTACGTGTTGCTGCGGCGAAGCGGGCGGTAGACGCGCCCGTCACCCGGGTGGCCGCGTCCCCGCCCTCCCGTG
>SESG01016473.1_pt1 | contig 45668 bp, 35 predicted proteins | sample 3171421 | NCBI WGS metagenome assembly SESG01 (sample SAMN10866946, study PRJNA518727) | freshwater metagenome | biome: subpolar coniferous forest; feature: holomictic lake; material: water; isolation source: holomictic Lake 227, 6 m and 8 m depth | place: Canada: near Kenora, Ontario | collected...
TATTCTTTAGGATGATCTTTTAAAAAACTCTTATACCGCCACTCCAGCTCATCAAACCCGATCGCCAGCAAATACATGTTCCTGAAAAATGCAGGGATCTCTGTTTGCAGGAAGGTTTCCCGGCGCGACGCAAGGATCCGCTCGCGGGCGTCGGCTGCCAGGTGGTTGCCGATCCCCCTGCGGTTATAGATGATCCCCTCCTGCTGCAGGAAATCGTAAGCACGCATTACCGTGTTCGGGTTGACCTGGAGTTCGGCCGCCAGGTCCCGAACCGAGGGGATCTTCTCCTCCGGCTCCCATTTGCCAAGCAGTACCTGCTCCTTGATAAACCCGGTGATCTGTATGTATATCGACTGATTTTCGCTGAAATTCATTGCGTTGTATGTTTATAATTCGCGTTCCCTGAGTTTGTACCAGGCGGTAAGGTATAAAATGAATATTACGACGAACCATACCAGGTAGTTTAGGATCCTGATCTGCCTTGTAAAAGAAAAATATTCCATCGTCGCCCGCTCACCGGGCGAGGTTGTAAAACCAAAGTTGGGGAAATAGAACGGCAGCGAGCCCGGCGGCTGCAGCGCACCGGCTGGTATGTTCGTGAACCAGGCCATCATCTCCATCATGCCGAGGTTGTATACCAACAGAATGACCGCCATGACAAGCAGGAAGATCCATTTTTGTCGCTTCCTGAAAGTTAACAGGATGAGCATTAAGACCGATTGTATAAAAATAAAGGTCAGTAACATGTAGAGGTAGACATGGACGGGGGTTGTCAATATCCCGTTGATTCCATCCATTATCACGGTGGAAAAAGGTAAAAGGTTGTTGGGCATGGGCAGCACGACCAGGTAGGTCAGGATAAAGGCGCTGAAGATGTAATTGATGCAGTAGAGCGGAACATACAGGACAAGGCTGTATAGCAGCCCGCATGCCAGTTTCTCGAGGGCGGAGGCAGGCAGCAGCAGGTAAAACGATGAACGTCCGAAATTATGCCAGCTGCTGAACAGCGTGACGGTCACGGCATATCCGCCCGCCAGGAATAACAGGAGCTTAAACGGGGACAGGTCATTTCCTTTGAGAATCGATATCAATACCAGGGCAAGCGAGATCTCACCCCATAGCAGGAGATACCTGTTTTTGTTTTCCGCCCACTGGCGTCGCGCCAGCAGCCGGAAGCGGTTTATGTTGAAAGCATCATTCATGGTTAATGAAATTAAAGTTGGAAACAGGCTGATATTTGATCGGGCCGTTGGGTACAGGCAGTGAAGAGGGTTTCAAGATCGGCATTTCCCGGTATGCCGGAAGAATTCAGTGAAATCACGGGTCCCCCCAGCTCCCCCGTTGCCGACCAGATAACCTCGCCGGATGCGGGTGCAAAGGGAGCGTGTCCGAACCTCAGCCTGCAGGCAATCTCCTCCATGGGCTGGTTGAGGATGATCCGCCGGTTTTCGAGGATGATCACGCTGTCGATCATGTTTTCGAGATCGCGCACCATATGGGTTGACAGGATGATGGTCTTGTCTGCATCGAACGAAGAGGCCAGCATGGTGCGAAGGGCTGCCTTGGAGGAGATGTCAAGCCCGCCTGCCGGTTCATCCAGGAAAAGATAACGGGTGTTCACGGCCAGGGCAAAGGCGATCATCGTCTTTTTCCTCTGTCCGTACGACATCCGTGCGCACGACTGTTTTCCATCCACCTCGAACATGCCGAGAAACTTATGGAACTGTCCTGGATCATATGCCGGGTAAAAACCACCATGGATTTCAGCGAATTTCAGTGGTGTCACCGTTGGCAGCGATATCTCCTCCGGCACATAGAAAATATCGGCCAGCAACCGTGGTTCACGATTTGCAGGGACATGGCCATCGACGGTCACACTGCCCGACTTAGGAAACGACAACCCGCTGATCAGCTTCAGCAAGGTGGTCTTCCCCGCCCCGTTTTTTCCAAGCAATCCATGGATATGACCGGGCCCGATTTCCAGGTTCATCCCTTCAAATAGAACGGCCTGCTTCGAATACCGGAAGGTTAAATCTTGAATTGTGATCATGTTAATTGTGTATTAGTGTAGTAGTACACTGCAAATATAATACACAATTTGCAAAAGTCAAGAAAAAAGTGAAAAAATTCACCGGGCAAATGCGCATTTAATGAACAAGCCTAAAGCAAAAATGGCTAAACAGGAAATCCCGTTTAGCCATTTTTCAAATTTACAGGTTTACTTTTAACGATCAGTTCACTTCAAATTTCCCGATAAACACCCGTGCGTCGCTGGTGAGTTTGATCATGTAGATTCCCTTGGCAAACCGGCTGACGTCGACCTGCCTGGCATAATCGGCCGGAAGGTTGCTGAGCGGTTCGTCGACAAGGCACCTGCCGCTGACATCGGTAATCTTCATCTGGAGCTGTCTCTCCGATCCTTTAATGGATACGATCAGTATCCCGTGAACCGGGTTGGGGAAGATGGAGATCTGTGAATGGAGCCGGTTGTCGTCGAGCCCGGTGCAGACCATCACCTTCACGAATTTGGAGCCGGCGGTGCCGGTGCCGCAAAGGTTGGTGCCTGCTGCCGTAACATTGCCTGAAACAGCCGAACTGCTGAAATCAACCACGACGGAGTTGGTCCCCGATCCCTGGGTGATTGTAGCGCCGGTCGGCAGATTCCATACATAGGTCGAAGCATTGCTGATCACCGGGATGCTGAACTGGTAGCCACCATGTCCCTGGCAAACGGTGTCGGGACCCGATACGGCCTGCCCGGCCGTCGGGATGGTTTCCACGTTTACCGCCAGGGTATTCGGGGTGCTGGTGCAGGCGGCAATTTGTGCATTGACGCTGACAAAACCGGCCGAAACGCCCCACTGTACCGTGATGGCCGGGGTTCCCTGTCCGCTGGTAATGACAGCGTCGGATGGTACGGTCCAGTTGTTGGTTACACCGGTAACGACAGGAACGCTGAAGTTGACAGTGGTGCCACTGCAAACGGTCGAGGGCCCGGTGATGGTACCGGGTGTCGAAGGCGCAGGTGTGAGGGTGACGGCAAGCTGGCTTGCCGGACTGTTACCGCAGGTGTTCCCGGCGGTGACGGCGACATTGCCCGAGGTCGTTCCCCAGAGTACGGCAATGGTGGTGGTGGTCTGTCCCGAAACGATGGTAGCTCCGGCAGGTACTGTCCAGTTATAGGTTGTGGCGCCCGTAACCGACCCGATGCTGTAGCTCGCATTACTGTTCTGGCAGGGGGCGGCATTGCCCGATATGGTTCCCGGTGTGGCGGGCAGGGCGCTGATGGTTACGAGAACACTGTCTTTGGCGACATGGGCGGCATTGTCATGTACGGTGCAGATATACCGGGTCTGGACCGTCGGGTTTGCCGTGGGATTGGGCAAAGTAGAGGTAAATCCAGCGGGGTTCGAACTCCATGTATAGGTATAGGGGTTGGAGCCTCCGCTGGCGGATGCCTGAAGTTGCGTTGACCCTCCCGGGCAAACGGAGGTTGGGTTGGCGGTTACGGCTACTCCCAGCGCAAGCGATGCCATTACCTTGACAGTGGCTGTGCGCAGATGAGCCGGGGTCCCGTTGGGGCCCTTCCCGTAAAAGGACACCTGGTAGTCGGCCAATGGGACATTCCCGCTCAGTTTGAGACGTACGATTTTGGTCCCCGGGTAGGTGGTGATCTTATTTCCCTGTGGATACACGAAGGTGATGGTTCCGGCGGAAGGAACAGGGGTGATCTGACCCGACAGGACCACCGTATCGGTGTAAAGTTTTACATCAGGCACACTGACAATAAAATCGGTGCTGTCGTTGGTGACATAGAGCGTGTCGGAAGTATGGTTGATCGACATGGCAAAATCGGGGAAATAGGCGGTAACGCTCATGAAGGTGCCCTGGCGGAAATCGGTCCAGCCGGCCATGCCTCCCTTTTTGTTCGATATGATGCCGTTGTAGTCGCCCTGGTAACGGGGTGTGCCTCCACCGCCGCAGGTAGGGCAGTCGATCTTCATCTTCTGGTTTGAAAGAACCTTGTTGGCGGCCCAGCTCACGCCCCCGTTGTCGGAATAGGAGGCATAGATCATGGCGCTGTCGTTTGTCGGGCAGTCGCGGGTATCCATCCACATCGCATAAAGCCTGCCTGTCTGTTTGTCGCACCAGATGGCCGGATGCCACTGGTTGTGGGTTTGGGGATTGGCATCGTCGTTGATGATCGTGGCTGCGGACCATGTGGTTCCGTCGTTGTCGGAGTAACGGCACCAGATATCGGGTTTGTTGCCGTCGCCGGGAGGATCGTTGGATGCATAAACACAATACATCCTGCCACGGTGGGCGCCATAGCTGTTGTCGGCGGCGATCATCGGGTAGGGCCGCGTACGCATGTTCTGGACTGAATTCCTGCCCCCCACCTGGCTGCCGACGGTGTTGCAGAACTGCTGCGTCGATTTCTGGGTAAAGGTTGCACCACCGTCGAGGGAGACATAAAAGGTGTAGGTGGAGGTAAACGAGCTGCCGCTGTTGGTGACAACGTGCACGGCGCCACCCTGGACATTCCCTTCAGGGCCAACGCAAACCATCATCCCCGGGATCTGCTGGGTTGTCGGGGCAAAGGTGGAGGTGAAGGTAAGACCATGGTCCATGCTGCGGGCAAAATTTCCCGGGGGACCTCCGTTGGTCATCGTGGTATAGACATAGTTGGCATAAGGGCCTGCAGTCTGGTCGCAGGCGATCCAGTTCTTGTCGTTCCCGGCAATGGCGGTGACGGAAGCACCCCAGGTTACGCCGTTATTGGTGGAGGCCATCACTTTACAACCGGCGATGGTCGAACCATACATATTCATATAGAACAGGTTGCCGATACTGTCGTAGGTCACAACAGGGTCGCCCTGCATCGTCGCGCCAAAGGATGGCGTTACGTTTGACCAGTCGATGCCTGTTTCGGTGTGATGCGCCGTATTGGTGTTGTAGGCCGTAAAGTACCAGGGGGGCTGCTGCATGCTCTCGGCCATGTTGCTTTCGCCGAAGTCGACCCCTAGGTTGAAATTATCATAATTGCCTACCGTGATCGTCGTCGACAGCGGGAGGTCGCCGACCTTCGGGGCTGCTTCCCTCAGGTAGAACGGAACCTGGTCAAGGTTCGGGTTATCCTTGAACTGGGCAAGGGCCGGAAGGGTGAATAACAGGGCCATGATCCCCGCAAAGAGGGAGATGCGGAGGCGCAAAAGTGTAAATCTGGTCATAAGGGTGTTTTTAAATGTGTTGTAATTTCTTTAACCGCATAAAATTAGGAAAAAAAACGGACGGGAGGCCATCCATTTTGATGGTTTCTCCATAACATGAAGAAAATAACCTCCTTTGGCCTGTCGACACTATAATACCATGTTAACCAGCTGTGCAGGGAAGAGTTCTCAGAAGTGGAGGAATCCCTTTGCAACCGTTAATTTCCGCGACGTGATATGGAGAATATAGTAGCCTGCCGGAAGGGTTGACAGGTTTACACTGCCCCGGCCTGCAGCATCATTCCTGTCGGCTGAGAAAAGAGTTCTTCCGAAGGCATCGGTAATTTCAATATGACACGCGCCATTTCCCGCTTTTCCCTTGTCTGAAAGATCATAGTATATGACATCCCCGGCAGGGTTCGGGAAAAGCCTGATTTCGCCGGGAGCTGCGGTTTCACCTGTGTTCGTCATGGCGAAGTTGAAATATTTAGACTCACTCGGATAGCCGGGGTAATGCACAACAGCCTTGTAAAGCCCGCTTTGGGTGGGTTTATAGGCCGAGGTGGCGGCACCGGGAATGGTGTCGTTTCCACGCACCCACCGGTAGGTGACCCCCTTCGGGCAATACAGGGTGTCGCTGATCCTGGCAAGCAGGGTGTTGGGCTTGGAGTAGATCCGCTGCCAGTTGACATTCATGTCGGGCTGTTCGATCACCTTGTCGATATGCGGCTTTTTCACATCCGCCACCATGTAATAGGCCTTGTTGTTGGAATTTTTATAGGTAGGGATGATAAATTTGGAGGAATCCTGGTCGTAAACCGCCATCTGGTTGTTCAGATGCACAAGGGGCAACGGCAGGGCGATCACCGGCGTGACTATTTCCGTAAGGGGATCAAATTTTACGATGGTGTCGTGCCTGACGCCATAATACTGGCCTGTCTGGTAATCAACGACTGCCGATTCAATCACGCCGGCATGCGAGACATGCGAGTGGAGGAGCTCTCCCGTAAAGCCGTCGATGATGTCGTACCAGGTGGAATCGCTGTACCGCTGGAAAAAGAGGGTGTTGTTTACAGGGTTATAGACCCTGGTTTCCCCGTAGATGATGGCGTTTGAGGCAGGCAGGGTGGAGAGGTGCGTAAGAACCGAATTCCCAAGGCTGTAAGAATAAAAATCGCCATCCAGGGCTGCAAAAAGGATTGAATTGTTCAGGCTGTTGTATTCTATCCAGTTTTTATACTCAAAATAGCAGGTTTGGGCGACCGCATAGGTGTTCAGGTCGATATACTTGATTACACCTCCGTTGGAGAGTGGTGCCGCATCATAGAAATAACGGCCGTTGTAGGGATCCATGGCACAGCCGAAGCTCGTGTTGGGGTTGGGGAAATAGGTGGTGGTCGGGATGGTGTTATAGGCGCCCGACAGGTAATCGAACGAAACCAGGTGCCCGTTCGCCGTGCCGTAGATCAGCGACTGGGATTGAACATTGCCCGTGAAGAGCAGGGCCAGGAGGGATAACACGACAAAACAACGAAGAAGATGAAGGTATATCTTTTTCATGGCTAAAGGATTAACCCTCAAATATAATTAATTTCTCCCGAATACTTGATCAGGTCGAAAGAAATTTGTGAACTCATGGCCAGCTGGTTAAAATTTGCTGTTTGCTATAGAAAATTCAATGAAATTAAATTTGACTTATCACTATTATTCAGGTTACAACCTGTTAACCTACCTGTTCCATTGAAAATGGGCTGTCCCTAAAGTAATTGAACACTTTTTGATCATAATTACCTTCTTTTTTTACCACAAAAAGAAAGTAACAAAGAAAAGTCACCGCTGCATGAAAGTCACTAAAAATCTTCGTCATTCGCTAAACTGCGGAAACTCGTCGCTCCGCTCCTCGGACAGTCCGCAGTTTAACGCTCATTCCCCGATTTTCTTAACGTGACTTTCATGAGGCGGGTTACCTGCTTAGTCTGGGGTTTTCCAATATAATGGCAGGCCCAGGAAAGGTCAAGCATTGACCTGATCAATAAGTTATTGTTTGTACAATCGTGATCAATCAATAAAAGGAATGCAGGTTTGGATGAATCATCTTCCAATCTGATTCATCACTTTTATACCCGCAACAAGCCAGCCACCTTGCCGCTGTTTATCCTTCCCGGCAAACTGAGTGTAGTCAAATATTTTTTTTACACTGATCTGCTGTCAGTGAAATATATTATACAGCACCATTTCATATGATGACGTCAAAACCTTGCTGAAATTCCTAATAAATAGTTACATGAATCGTTCATCCACGCAGTTGCCCCGGTGTACGGCCCAGTAAGTTTTTTGCTAATCATCATGGATAATTTTATCTTTGTATTTCTAAAACCCTAATGATTCAGCGTTGCAGTTTGTAATTCTACAAGGAAAATTAAACTGGCAAGGCTGAACCCTTTGTTCGTTTCAGAGGCCAACCACAGAAATTATGGACGATTACGGGAACAACAGGGAAGAGCTTGCTTTTGCACTGTCAAAGTTAAAAGAGGAGAACCAGGCGCTCAGGGCATCGCTCCGGGAGGCATTGGGAGAAGGCGCCCAAACAACGAAGCCACTGGGACTAGAAACCCCGGAACGATACCGCCTGGCGGCAGAGATCGGGTTGGAGGGGTTGTGGGACTGGAATATCGCGGAAAACTCCATATACTATTCAGCTCAATGGAAAGCCATGCTGGGATTTTCAGAAACGGAGATGCAGGACACCGTTGAGGAATGGAGCCGGCGAATTCATCCCGACGACCTGGCGCTGACGAAGTCGCAGGTTGAAAAGCACATGAAGGGTGGGAGCGCCAAGTACTCCTGCGAACACAGGGTCATGTGCAAAAATGGAAATTTCATATGGCTCCTGGATGAAGGACGCATCATTTCGCGCGACGAACAAGGAAATCCATTGAGATTTTTCGGGACCTCCAAAACCATTTCCGAAAGGAAAAAAACCGAATATGATCTCAACGAAAGGGTAAAGGAGTTGAACTGCCACAACCGGATCTCGCAGTTCATGGCCGACCCCGGCCTGTCGATGGATGAGGTAATCCGTAACATCGTTGAGATCATGCCTGAAAGCTGGCAATTCCCCCAATTTGCAGAGGCTGCCATCGTGATCAGGGGAAAGGAGTTTAAAACTGCAGGATTTTATCACACCACAGATTCCCAGATCCAGGAGGTAACCCTGGATGGGGAAAAAATCGGCCGGATTGAGGTCATGTACCGTGGCGGGCTGGTTGGCACAGGCCCTCACTTTCTCCCGGAAGAGGGCCAGCTGCTCTTTACCATTGCCAACAGGCTGGCAAATTTCGTTGACAAACATGAAAAAAACACTGCGCTCACCCGCAGTGAAGGCTTGTATAAAAGCCTGATCGAGAATATCAGCGATGTCATCTATGAGATCGATCCCAGGGGTGACATTACCTATATAAGCCCTTCGATAAGGAACATGCTGGGTTTCACAACCGGGGAGATCATTGGAAAAAACTTCACCTGTTTTGTCGGTTACAACAGCGAATTCCTTTTACAGAGGTTAGCCCTGCTGAGTGAAATAAACGAGATATCAGGGGAGTATAAGATAGCATCAAAGTCGGGGGAAGAACATTGGATCCGTTTGTCGACAAAGGCAGTTACCGAAGGTGGTACCTTTCGTGGCGGTATGGGAACCCTGATCGATATCACCGAAAAAAAGCAGATGGAAATCGAGCTCCGGAGAAGTGAATTGCTTTACAGTTCCATCCTTGCCGCATCCCCCGATACCATCTCCATCACCGACCTGGAGGGGCGGATCATCTTTGCCTCCCCGCGGTCGTACGATATGTTCGGGTACGACCGTTCGTTCGATTTCAAGGGCCACCCGCTGCTCGATTTTATTGACGAGAAGGATCACCCGAAAGCCATCACGGCAATAACGGAGATGGCGCGTGGCAACCTGCTGGGGGCTGATGAATATAAAGGGATCAGGGCCGACGGCGCCACCTTCGACGTGGAGGTCAAAGGGGAATTTATCAGGGATGCCGAAGGTAACCGTGTCAACATGATCTTTGTCACAAGGGATATTTCCCAAAGAAAATCGGCAGAGGAACGGTTGCGTCAGAGCGAAGAGTGTTATAAACAGATGGTTGAGACCATCAATGACGTGATCTATGAGGTTTCGACAGACGGGACGATCCGTTACGTAAGTCCGGCCATCGGGAAGATGATGGGGTATAGCCCGGAAGAGCTGACGGGAAAAAACTTTTTCAGCTTCCTCCATGCCGACGACAGGCCGGCTATTGTCCATGCGTTTGCCAATCTTGATCAAAAGGAATCTTCCTATCTCGAATACCGCTATATGACCAAAGACGGGCAAGCCCGGTGGGTTCGCTCATCTACAACCCCTATTTTCGAGAACGGTATCCTGACAGGCGGGAATGGCACCCTTACCGACATTCATAACCGCAAACTGGCCGAGGAAAATATTTCAAGGGTAAGCCGGTTAAAATCGGTTATCAGCAACATCAACCAGGCCCTTATCCATGAAAAGAACAGGGACAGGCTGTTTGAGAAAGTCTGCAACATTGCCATTGTTTCCGGGAAATTCCAGATGGCCTGGATCGGCCTGATCGACGAAGAGACGAAAATCGTTAAACCATTTGTCCATGACGGGATTGAGGATGGTTACCTTTCCAGCATCAGGCAAATTTCGGTCAGCGATATCCCGGAAGGGCGCGGGCCCACCGGAACAGCCTTAAGGAATGGAGTACCCTCCATTTGCAATGACATTGAAAACGATCCTCACAATGTCATCTGGAGAAGCGAGGCCCTTGCACGCAACTACCGCTCTTCGATTGCGCTTCCCATAACCCTCTCCGGGAAAATCATCGGCGCCTTCACCCTCTATTCCTCCCATCCGGGTTTCTTTAATGCCGAGGAGGTCGGACTGCTCACCGAAGTGGTCGAGAACCTCGACTTTGCGCTGGAATCAATTGAAACGGAAAAGGAGCGGCGCAGGGTTGAAAATGAACTCAGGAAACTGTCACGCGCCATTGAGTACAGCCCGTTAAGCATTGTCATGACCAATGTCGACGGGGATATCGAATATGCAAACCCGAAAGCCTGCGAAACCACCGGCTTTACCCTCGCCGAACTCGTGGGCAGGAATCCGCGTGTTCTGCAGTCGGGCGATACACCTAAGGAAGAGTACACTTTCCTCTGGAACACCATCGGCTCGGGCAAGGAATGGCACGGTATCTTTCATAACAGGAAAAAGAATGGTGAACTTTACTGGGAATCATCGACCATTGCCCCCGTGCTTGACGAGAATGGCACGATAACCAATTATGTGGCCATCAAGGAGGATATTACCCTGCGGAAAAAAGCGGAGGAGGAGATTATCAAATTCCGCACCATTGCCGATAACGCAAACTTCGGATCCGCCATCACCAACATGGAGGGCAATTTCCTCTATGTGAACGATGCCTTTGCCGATATGCACCAGTTAAAGGCAAACGAACTTATAGGTCAAAACATCAGGATATTCCACAATGATGAGCAGTTGCCCTATGTCGAGAAACTGATTGGCGAGCTTGTCACGACAGGCGAATTCAAATCCAAAGAGGTCTGGCATGTAAGGACCGACGGGACCGTGTTCCCGACCCTGATGGAGGCCTCGCTGATCTGCAATGAAAAAAACGAACCCATGTTCTTATCGGCTACAGCCGTTGAAATTTCAGCGCAGAAAGAATGGGAGGAGTCGTTGGTGCGCAGCAAGGCTGATCTGAATTATGCCCAGGAGATCGCCGGGATGGGAAGCTGGGAGATAGATTACAACACGGGGAAAACAAAATGGTCCGAAAACTATTACCGGATTCTCGGCCTTGAACCCTTTATGGAGGAGATTCCCAACGACTATTTTTATTCCCTCGTGCATCCCGGCGACCGGCACCTGCTCGACCGGAAGCTTGAGGAGATCAAGGAATCGGGAAAAGCCACCAGCGTCGACCTGCGCCTGGTCATGCCCGATGGCAGGACAAAATGGGTTCAGAACAACATCGTGCCTGTCTTTGAAAACGACAGGCTGGCAAAGCTGAAAGGGGTGAACGTCGATATCACGGTAAATAAATCCAACGAGGAGAAACTGAAGGAACAGAACGAACGGCTGAATGCCATGATGCAGGCGATGCCCGATATGATCTTCCTGATCGACAAAGAGGGAACCTACCTGGAATACTATATTCCCGACGCACTGAAAAAAAACCTGGTCAATGAACAAACCATCATCGGTTCCACCCTCACAGAGATGTTTGAAAAGTCAACTGCGGAGCAGCATTTACAGATGCTCCGTGAATGCCTGTCCTCCCAGAAACTGGCCACCTACGATTACATGATGCAGGAGGCCGGGGAGGTCACCTACTACGAGGCAAGGATGGCGCCGATGGGAACCGACAAGGTACTGACCTTCGTCAGGGATATAACCGCCCGGAAAGAGGCTGAAAAACAGATCCAGAAGTTGTCGCTGGCCGTGACCCAAAGCCCGGTTTCAGTGGTAATTACAAACCTTGAAGGGATCATTGAATTCACAAATCCCGCCTTTACTGAAACGACCGGGTACCTGTCGGAAGAGGTAAAAGGCAAGAGTACCAGGATCCTCAAGTCGGGCAGGAATGATCCGGCAACCTATGCCGAATTGTGGAACACCATTGTCAACGGCAGTGTTTGGGAAAAGGAGTGGATCAACAAAAGGAAAGACGGGGAATTCTACTGGGAGCATATTTCCATCACCCCCATTCATGACGAAACGGGCAGGATCATCAATTTTCTGGCGGTCAAACAGGACATTTCGCAACGGAAGTTGGACGAACAGGAGATCAGGAACCTCAACCTCAACCTTGAAAAGAAGATCCAGGAGCGGACCTCCGAACTTGCCACGACCAATGCAACCCTGCTTAAAGAGATCGATGAAAGGAAAAAAACAGAAGAGAAATTCGCCACAGCATTCCGGTCAGGTTCGGCATTGATGGCCATTTCTGATTTCGAATCCGGCCAATATGTGGATGTCAACAACACCTTTACCGAGACCATCGGCTATTCACGCGAAGAGATCATTGGCAGAACCAATAGTGAACTCTGCCTGTTCGTCGACCCTGAACTGCGCGGCCGCCTTCTCAAATCCCTGGTCAGCCAGATTCCTGTCCGCAAAATTGAGGTCCTGATACGCGCCAAAGACGGCGCTTGCAGGACCATCCTGTTATCGGCCGATACCATCTTTCTGGGCGACCAGCGGTGTTTGCTGACGGTTTCCGTTGATATCACCGACCGGAAGAACGCGGAGGAGGAGATCAAGAAAGCCCGGCAGGAAGCGGAGCATGCGAACAGGGCAAAAAGTGAGTTCCTTGCCAACATGAGCCATGAGATCCGTACCCCCATGAATGCCATCCTGGGTTATTCCGAACTACTGGGGTCGATGGTCAGCGAACAAATGCAGAAGGAGTTTCTCAACTCCATCAAAACCTCCGGGAACTCCCTGCTGACACTGATCAACGATATCCTCGACCTGTCAAAGATAGAGGCGGGAAAACTCGAACTCGAGTTCGATTATATCGACACCGTTAAGTTCTTCTCGGAATTTGAAAAGATCTTTTCCTTCAAAATCTCCGAAAAAGGGCTTCAGTTCCACACCGAAATCTCATCCGGTTCGCCGGCTTTCCTGTATGTCGACGGCTCGCGGCTCCGGCAGATCCTGCTCAACCTGGTGGGAAATGCCGTGAAATTTACAAATCACGGCGAGATCACCATCAGGGTCCTTCCCATGAACCCCAGGGTAACTACCTATCAGAATGTCAAAAATGAAGAGCTTATCGACCTGGTGATCGAGATATCGGATACCGGGATCGGGATTCCGGAAGAATTTTTCAACCATATTTTCGATTCTTTCATCCAGGTGAAAAGCAAGACAAACAAGGGAGGCACAGGACTGGGACTTCCCATCACCCAGCGCCTGGTGGAACTGATGAAGGGAACCATCACGCTGAAATCACAAGTCGGCAGGGGGAGCACCTTCACCGTCACCATCCCGGAAGTACCGTTCCTGAGAAGTTACGAAACACTGCCAGGCAGTTCCTCCATCGACCCCGCCAATATTATTTTCGAAAGATCTACCATCCTGATTGTTGACGACATCGAGGAAAACCGCCGGTTTATCAGGGATGCTCTCAGGGAAACGGCGCTGACATTCAGGGAGGCAGAAAATGGTTTTTCGGCAATAGACCTGTTGAATGAAGAGGTCCCCGACATGGTCATCACCGATATCAGGATGCCTGGCATGGATGGGTTTGAATTGCTGGGAAGGATCAAAGAGGATCCCCGCCTCCGCGACATTCCTGTCATTGCCTATTCTGCCTCCGTCATGAAGGAACAGAAAGAGAGGATCAACAACAGCGCCTTTGCGGCATTGCTGATAAAGCCCGTACAGATCTCGGAGCTTTACGAGGCTTTGATGAACAAACTTCCTTTCCGGTATAAAGACCAGCAGGGCGCCACCCTGCAGCCCGCCGCGCCTGCCGGTGAACCATTAATTGACGCTGAAGGGATGATCGCGGCACTTTCGGCCGGATTAGCCAAAACCCGCGAATCGTTCAACACGCGTCAGCCAATCGGCGGGATCCGGAAATTCGGTAACGAGCTGGTGAGCCTTGGCAAACAGCATCATTGCCAGCGGGTCACCGAATATGGCGAAAGTCTTGTTCATGCCGCCGACAGCTTTAATATTGAAAATATCCTGAAGTTACTCAAACAATATTACGACATCATCGACAGTATAAAAGAATAAACCTATGGATACAGGAACCAACATTTCGGAACAGGGGAGCCAATACCGCATCCTCATCGTCGACGACAACCCGCAAAACCTGCAGGTCCTGGGAAGGCTGCTTCAGGAGAAAAACTATGAAATAGAATTTTCCACCAACGGAATGGCTGCACTGGAGTGGTTGCAGCTGCAGCCATTTGACCTGATTCTGCTGGATATCAACATGCCTGAAATGGATGGCTTCGAAGTGTGCCGAAGGATACGTTCGGAGGCCTCGCTTAACAACGTCCCTGTCATTTTCCTCTCAGCCGATTCCGACCGTGAAAGTATCCTGAAGGGCTTCGAATTCGGGGCACAGGATTATGTCACAAAGCCGTTCGACAGCAGGGAACTGGCGGTAAGGGTGAGAACGCATCTCTCCCTGAAGGAGTCGCTTGAGAAACTTGAACGGGCGAACAGATATCTCGAAGAAAAAGTCGCTGAAAGAACGGCCCATTTGCGGGAGGCCAATGAAAAGCTGACCTCCCTTAACGGGGAACTGCTGGAGGCCAAGGAAAAGGCGGAGGAAAGCGACCGGCTGAAATCGGCTTTCCTTACCAATATGAGCCATGAGATCAGGACACCGATGAACGGCATTCTCGGGTTTGCCGGTTTGCTGAGCACTCCCGGCCTTACCGGGGCAGAGCAGGAGGAGTTCCTCACACTCATTCAGAAGAGCGGCGAGCGCATGCTGAACATCATCGGGGAGCTGGTGGATATTTCGAAAATAGAGTCGGGCACGATGGGCATCCACCTGCAGGAAGTCAATATTAATGAGCAGATCGAATACATTTACAGGTTGCTGAAAGCCGGGGCACTCGACAAGAATGTCGGGATTTCCTTTAAAACAGGGTTGCCGGATGAACAGGCAATCATGGTAACGGACAAGGAGAAGCTTTATTCGATCTGGACGAACCTGGTTAAAAACGCCATCAAATACACCGACGAAGGCTCCATTGAGTTCGGTTATGAGACCGTACCCATGGAAGGAGCCATGCCGGACGGGAAACCAGCCGGGATAAGCTTTTATGTAAGGGATACCGGGATCGGGATACGGCGCGACCGCCAGGAGGCCATTTTTGAGCGGTTTATCCAGGCCGACATCGTCGATGTGCAGGCAAGGCAGGGAGCCGGGCTGGGCTTGTCCATTGCCAGGGCCTATGTTGAAATGCTGGGGGGCGAAATCAGCGTGGAGAGTGAACCGGGGAAAGGTTCGGTGTTTCATTTCAGGCTTCCTGCCCTGCCCACCCCAGTTAGGGAGGATGTCCCTGAGCAGGGCACACAGGGAACGGTACCCAGCCTGCCTGAAAATCTGAAAATATTGATCGTGGAGGATGACGAAACTTCGGCCATGCTGGCAAAAGCGATGGTTGAAAAGAGCTCAAATACCCTTTTGTTCGCCAGGACAGGCATGGAGGCCGTGGAAACCTGCCGCAACAACCCCGGCATAGACCTGGTTTTGATGGATATAAAATTGCCGGTAATGAACGGGTACGAAGCAACAAGGCAGATCCGGCAGTTCAACCGCGACATCATCATCATTGCCCAAACGGCCTATGCCATCGCGGGCGACGCCGAAAAGGCCCTGGAGGCTGGCTGCAATGCCCATGTATCAAAGCCTGTCGACCGGGATCATCTCATGAAATTGATTTGTTTGCATACCGGCAAGAGGCAAGATCATGCTAACATAACCTAAACGGGTCCTGCCAGCCCATTCCCGGCCTTGCTATGCATAACAACCGGGATGGCCGGGCAAGTAAACGGGTCAATGCTGAACAACGATAACGGGGTCATCAAACATCTCCTTCAGGTGCCGGGAATACTCCGGGCTTGTGCCGATTCTTAAAATAAACCTGCCACAAAGCACCTCTTACCGGGCAATTGGAGACAGCGAACAAACAAACCAAAGTGCCCCCCTCATTCCTGACATTTTTTAATTTTCCTGTTCCCCACGATATAAATAAAAAGGTTAAACACTATCGCATCAGAAAACAAGCGGAAAATGAAGGGTGTTCTCCTTTTTCGATTGTTGTTTTTCCATGGTGGTTAAAGGTATTTAGCCTTCTTGATTTAACGTTGACACACTTTATTGAATAGCCTTAAGAACAATGCTGCTTTATTAAACCGTAACAAATCTCATCCTTTTCATACCCTATTTTATTAACAATAAAGATTGCTTTTTTTAAACTTCTTAGACTTATTTCCAATGTCTCTGTCTCTGTTGATGCTTTTATGAGTAAATTCATTGCTTTTCGTCTGATGGGATCTTTCACTCGACCTGCGGGAAGTTCAATTACAGTTACCAGGTTACCTAACCAAGAGATCGTATCTTGTCTATTTGTGAATATTTCCATCATGGTTGATAATTGTCCCGTAAGGGAAATTAATTTTTTCTTTGGAATGGAACTAACAGCAATGATCTTCCCTGTGAATTCAAACTTTGACGGCACGTCATTCACCGTTGCACTCAATCCGGCAAAAGCGGGGCGGGTAATGAAACGATTCTGGCTAACGACAGTGGCTTCCCGCAAAACTTCAACAAAAGCCGCATCTCTTAATGAAATATCAAAGTCAGTCAGTAAAAATACTTTTCCGTTTTGTTCGTGTAAGGTTACATATAATTCGAAACCTGTCAACTCACCAATGATGTGAACAATATTGTCATTATTTATCAAGGCTTTTACTTCACTTCGGCGTTGAATTCTCTCTGTTTCCCCTGTAATTATCAGAGAAGTTGAGTCACCCTCTGTTACTTTTTTTATTTGAGCGTCAAGGTGGTCAAAAATGACACGAGGATCGCCAATTTCATACTCACGCTCGTTGTATTCCAACAAATATTTGGCTGATGGATTCTTATAGTAGGATACAATGCTTCTGATTGCATTTTCAAAGGACAGATGACCCAGATAGTTGGTAAATTGCAATTCCTTCTGATCCGGGTTCCAATAGGTAACGCTGTATATTTTTCCCGTTTCCATGAAGTTTAACCGAATCGAATGAAGGGTATCATTGGTTAGAAGATAACCCGTTTGCATTGGTTCATCGCGTTGTGTAAATTGCTCGAATTCTGGTAAAAAGACAAACTTTTCACCGGTTGCCAACTCCAAACGGTTTTGGATCTCTTCTGTCATCCTGCGAATATCCCCCGAATCCTCCAGCAGATCCTCAAGCTGAGTATCCGGGACAGGTTCAGGTTTGGCTGCCAGTATTTCCCGCTGAGCCTTGATTTCCCGCTGAGCCCGGTCGAATGGTCCTAAACTCCAATATTCTTCAATCTTTTTAAGTTCATCAGCTGCTGTCAGATGCTCTTCAGTAGAAAGATTATCCTCAATGCCATTGCAGAATGCTCTAAAATGAGCTTTTGATGACGATTGATATTCCTCGTTTCTTCTCCCCCCACCCCCCTCAAGGGTAATTTTAATAGACTCAAGTGAAATTTTTTCTAATTCTGTCAACTCCCTGTTTTCAATCTCACCTTGTCGTATCATTCTGGATAATAATTCTTTAAACATTCTTAAGTTCAAGGAATGATCATCTTCGTTATTCTCTCCACCATGATCTGAGTTCCAACAATGATTGTCCACACTGCTGACCCCAGATTCATTCGCGTTGAGATTTTGTCTGTTTTTCAACTTCAATTCAGTCATCCAGACAACATCCTCCTCTTTTCTTTTAAGTCTGTTTTGCCTTTCTGACTCGTCTCTTTGATTAGCAGATCCATTTTCAATTAAAAATTTTATTTTTTTGGCATCTGAACTTGTAAATCCATGAATGTTCATTTTTGTTCCCTGCGAAAACAAGGTGATATCTGAATATCCAACCATCGGAGAATCAATAGAAATTGATATTTGTCCCAACGGAAACGACTTTGAAACGCCACCGAATAATTTTGGTGATTTTATTGTCACTGAATTATCGTCAATGCTTATTTCATCAGGAAACAACTTATTCCCATCTGATAGTCTTGATGCTGTGTATTTCATTCCGACAAATATTAGTATTTGATTGTCTTATGAAAGTTTATGTTTTAATTATGGCAGGCAATCTGGTCAAGCAGATCTGTTTCTGTGTGTAAAGAAATGTTATTTCACGACCAGGATAAAACTTGCATCGAACATCAAATGTAAAACACCTCCAGAGTACTCCCAAAAAGTGATTCTTTAATATCCCGGGAAGTCATCGCCAGGCCTGATCTCTTTGAAAATTTGCTTGTCCTTGGTGCTGTCAGTAATTTGTATCTCCGGATTTTTTCCTGGAAATTTGTCAGTCTTACTCCTGGTCCTCCCTTTTAGTGAGAAAAATGTCATTGTTTCAAATTTCCTTAAATCAGGCAAATCTGGTTCAGGGACAACAGCATAGCAAATGTACATTTTCTCAATATTGTCATTTAGAAAGTCTTTTCCCGACTTGAGCATTGAAATGGGATATTCCTGCCGCTGCAGTTCTTTGCCGGGGTCTTTTTTGTTTTTCATTTTTATAAACCAGCGGGCATTGATGTAATCAACTTTCTCCTGAAAATGATCAAACCATTCAGGAGGTTTATCATCATATTTGCGAGGATCACGTAATTTATGGAAACTGTCATCCATGTAAAAGGATTTCATATAATTCGCCGATAAACGCATATAGGTTGAACCTGCCTTAAGGATATCCCCTTTATGTTGGGCAATACGACCCACAATATTCGATAATGATTTACCGACATAATAAGGTATAAACTTATTATCGTCAGGGTATTTAAATCCCCATATATAAATCCCCGGTTTGTAGGCATCCTTTTCATTTACTAAATCTTTGAACAGGAATGGGCCTTTAAATTCAATAGTTGTCATATTGGTTTTTTATACTTTTTCACACTTAGCCGGATTTTCAGTTCCGCCCATGTCTTGGTTACCTTAACAGGAAGGTTCGTTTTTTTTTGTGGGTTCTGGTTCCACCTCATTTTAATGTAAATGTAACCCTATTCAGTATCTTTAATACGCATAATCATACCTTTTTCGGCATGCAGGTCGTTTTATGGGTTTGAGAGGCCAATCTACGCTGCCCGGTTGCTTCGATTTATCCAGGTATTCACCCTTTCATCAGGTGTCAGTATGGAAATGGGAAAAACAGAGGATTTGCTTTCCAGATTATGTAATAGTTTAGACCGATAGACTTCGAGTTTGACCTTATAAAGTCTCAAAGCGTGTGGTGGAATATCCATCGGGGTACAAATGTAATGTCTGTTCTTTTGCTCATTTTCTCTGTCTATGGTTACCATATTTGGATCAATGTGCCATCTGGCATTACAAGCATGGGTGTCAATTCTCCAGAAATCGGAATGGAGCACGATATCAGCAGGGGTAAGATCATGCAATGGCTTGTTTGAACCCCAATCCAACATGAAGTCAAACATGAAAGGATAAAATTCTCCAAGAAGAAACAGTTCGTTGTTGGCAAAGATGGCTTTGTATTTACTGCATTCACATTTCAAACCTTCTGTTGCAATGCTGAATCTTTTCAGGTCATTATCGGCAAGCCACTTGTATTCAGAGACGTGCCACACAAACCGATTCGGTGTAATGGCCTCTTGTTGCATCATGCGGGGGATGAAATTCTCTTCAAGTGAATTAAATTGTATTGGTTCGGTTACGGAAATAGACTTTTCTTTTTTAGTATATGTCTTTTTTCGGATTATGTCTGATAAGGTAAGCTGGTTATACCGGCACGAAAAATCCATATTTTTAAATTCCCTTCTGTTCATAATGCTTGGGGTTACAGTGAATTAATAATTAAGGATCAGTATTGCGAAGCCATGTAACAGTTAACGCTCTAAAAGTTTCAGCGGACTTCTTCATGTCAAAGAACAAAACAGATCGTCTGGTTCAGGCCTAGATGGTAATAATCCAATCAATCCCTGATTGCAGTCAGCCTGAATATTGTCCTTCGTGGATTCCTAAATTATTTCTTTACTCCAAGCGGTTTCCTGGTTTTATATGTTGCCTGCTCTTTAAGGGATTTTCGGCTTACCTCCCTTTATTGGTTTATGGAAGAAAATAGTACCCTGAGTCTTTGTCGAAAACTATTTCTTTGTCACAGACAGCCCGTAATATTTTAATGTCACGCCTTAAGGTGCGATCACTCATCTCAAACAATTCACCCATCTCCTTTGTCGCGATGACTTTGCCTTCGTCCAACAGTTTGTATAAAAAGATGATTCTGTGAATCCGTTCCTTGAACATATCCTGCTTGACGTTTCGTTTTATGTCACGTGCAGTATTGATAATTTTCAACAGGTAATCTTTCGTTATTGTTCGGTTTGCATAGGTTACCAGCAGTTTGACATGAAAAGGCAGGTTTAGGAGTCTTTTTCCTACTACTAATATTGAACGCACTCCTGAATCCATATGCTTTGCAATGCCATTGAAATCGGAAAGAAAATCATCTTTCAGCTTTTCTGTATCCAGGATCATAAGGAAACAGGGAACGGCGATCAAGTCAGTTTCTTCTTCCACATTATAAATGCTCAGGTTAAGTTCTACTGCGATTTCTGAAGTAAGCCTTCTAATGTGTTGGTTTTTAGTCCAAAGAAGAATTGTATTCGAATTTGAAGCGCTTTTCATTTAGCGAAGATAATGCCGGATTAAAGATAATCAAAATTTAAGCGGACAACAGTGTGGCCAAATATGAAGAAAAGCAATGTGATAGATCAGAATTCCTGTCGTGATGGATAAAGTCATTGTATTTCCCAATCACCCTACCTTTATCCACTTATCCAACTTCTCCGTAAGTATTTTTTGAAGAAGACTCCCATCATGCGAATACGGTGTGTTACCGGGTGCGGGCGGGCAAAAGAAAAAAAAAAGGATGGAAATCGCCATAAAGGAGAGACTCCACCCTTCTTTTAAAAGCGCGTTTAACCTATTTATAAACAACCTCTTTCAGCAATTTGCCCCCGTAGATTGTCCTCATGCTGACCCTGCTTTCGTTCAGTTTTTTCATCGCATCATCACCCCCGATAATCTTCTTGCTGATCGCGTCGAATTTTTCTTCCGAACCCTCCATGGCAGCAAGGTTCTTGAATTCGGTCATCAACATTATGTCCCAGTCTTCAGGGTTTGCAGAAGAGCCCTCGAGAATCTTGTAGGAGAGGATCAAACCCTCCTTCACGGCTTCATCATGCGTGGCTTTCCAACTGTTTTTAAGGTTATTGACGTATTCTACGGTCATGTTGGCGCTTGTTTTGATAAAACCGACCTGCCAGACCGAACCGGTTTTGAAGGTTCTTTCCTGGGCCGAAAGGTTTGAAACGAACATCATGGTAAACAATAAAACAAACATTGTGAATATTTTTTTCATATATCGATGGTTTAATTATTGATTCAGAGCTGTTTAGGAACACTGCGGCAGGGCAACAGCCGTTAACCCCTGCCATTCAGGAGAACCATCAAATATAACAAGATTATTGTTATTTAGACTGATTATATTATAAACGCTTCTATTTTTCCAGGCTTGCATTTAGTTGCAGGTCAATCGGTTTAGATTTATTGGCTGACAACCTATCCGGGAAACCAGTAGAAAAACGCATTACCATGTTCCGACTCAGCATGAATATCATCAGGTGGCAATGTTCGCTATGCCACTGAATGTGTACAATATAATATTCCATTGAATATCGACTTTAGCAGAATGGGGTTAATGAAATTTAATCCGGGTCATAGCACGTAATCCACCACCGGGAAGATCCGTTAATCCTATATATTCCAGCTAATTTGGGGTAACTTGTAAGAAATATTTTTGCAACCATTCAAGGTTGGAAGATGAACTTTATTTTTTCATTAAAGCAGAAACCTGATCTCAGCCAACTCTTTCCCGATTTGTTGAACTCCTTTGAGAATCCGTTGTGTTTGAACCGGAGATGGCTTTTTAATCCCGCTTATGTACTGAGCCAGCAAACTTTGATTCATACCGATGCGCTCCGAAAATGCTTTTGCATTTATTACCTTGTAAAACGAGAAAAACTGGGCGATGTCCAGTGTCACTTTCAGGTCATCTTCACAAACATGTCGCCCTTTGTCTTCAAAATACAGATTGAATGCTTCGATCATATGTGATTTAAGCTCAACCAAATCTTTTCCAGTGGTAGCAACAGGATAGTTTTGACCATATGCTGAATACCCGGTATTTGTTCGCTCTACAATTATTTCTATCTTTTTCATAGCACAGGTTCTTATTTCAATCATGCATCTTTAAGGATTTTATTTTGCAGCCCGGAACCAACTTCACTTGCCCCATGATTCGGAACAACAATCTGACCCTCTTTTTCAGGATGCCGCATGATCATATGACTCCCTGACTGTCGGAAAACGTACCAGCCATCCCGTGTCAGGAGTCGGACCAATTCCTTAGATTTCATTTAACAAAAGTAATATATATATTACCTCAATACTGCTGTTTTTGAATATTTTTTGTGTAAAAAGCAGTAAATCGACTTAATCCGTGAATACTCTTTTATCATCCCTTGTATTATCCTTGACAAATCCGGAATAAGAGGTAAATTTGCCAGGCCAGGATGACAATGATGGGGAAAAACTACTAAACCGTTTTCAAAAAAGTGTCCAAGTTATAGGGTGTTAAACCAGAACAATCAATCTAAATTATATCAGATTTAAAAAGTAAAATGATGAGTTACATCAATGAGAAAGTGGGCATCAATTTCAACAAGGACCCTTACGAGTATATTCCTTTACCGTCAATTGTATTTATTGTTACAGTTTATAATAATGAAGAATATATTGCAAATTGTTTAGAATCCATTATAAGTCAAAATTTCGACAAATGGAGGTGTATAATTATCGATGATGCATCCACTGATTCAACTTGGTCGATAATCAATAATTTTATTTCGTTATATCCCCTGAAGCTTTCTGGTATAAAAAATATTTGCAGAAAGTGGAAAATTGCTAATTTGATTGCTGCGATATCAGAATGTCAGAACGATGATGTAATTGTAGAAATTGATGGTGATGATTATCTTTTACAAAACAATGTTGCATTGGAACTTGCGGAATTGCATCGTAAATTCGATGTAGTTTGGACACAGCATGAAATAGATTATAAAATTTGTCCTGATTGGCACACATGGTATTCAACTCCATTACCAGATAATTGGACTAGGATAGAACCTTGGAGACCAACGCTGTGGACACGATATATGCATCCTGGTCATCTTCGTACATTTAAATGCAGATATTTTAATCTTATTAGAGAAAATGATTTTTTGTGGAATGGTGAATTCCTAAAAGCATGCGCTGATGCAGCATATTACACTGCCATTATTGAATTAACTCCGTCTTATCTTCGATATTTTTATGCCCGACCGTGTTTGTGCTATCGAATTACAAATGGCAGTGATACACTAAACGAGTTTTTTACGGAAAACCTACCAGATATAGAGCGACAAACAGCGATTTCCAACTATCTAAAATTTTTACCTCCCTATCTACCAATCCGAATTTTTAATATTTTTATTCCAATGTATGATATCCAAGACCAATATATTGTATATAATGCCTTAAGCTGGATTCATAAATATTTACCTTTTGCTAAACTTTCAGTTGGTATTTCAAAACCACAAAACATAGAAATGCCAACGTCCTGCGGCAATTGTACTGTTTACAATGTGGATAAAATAATGAACAATTTCTTCACTAAGGCTAAACTCTCGCACAGACCGTATAAAGAGTTATTTCTAATTATGAGTATTGACTATGTTTTTCGTCACACGAATGTTAGTCATCTAATCGTCATTACTGATCCTGAAATAGTATATGCACTAAAAGAATGCGATTTTGATATATCTAAATGGATCCCAAATAAAGGTGTTGTTTATCTTCAAAGATCACCAGAATTATTATCGAGTATATTTAAATATTTTCGTGATGGAACATTCATGATTAACCGAAATCCAATTTTTCAAAAGATTATATAAAATTAAAATGATTATATGTTAGATATATTCCCGACAGATAAACCAATATTTATTTTAACATCAGGTCAAAGATGTGGAAGCACGCTTCTCCAACGTTTGCTAAATTCAAACAAAGATATTCTAATTTGGGGAGAACAACATGGATATTTAAATGGTTTTCTAAGAGAATATAGAGACTTACTAGATTATGAATCAGAGTATTCGAATCACAGAAAAACTTTTTTGCAAAATGGCTATGATAACTTTATACCTAATATGCTTCCAGAAGATGTTGATTTAAAAAGGGCTGCAATCACACATATAATTGCTCTTTTTGGTGACCCAGCTCTTAAATTAGGCCGAACTATATGGGGGTTTAAAGAAGTCCGATACGATGCACAGATTGCACTTTTTTTATATAGATGCTTCCCAAATGCACGTTTTATTCATCTTACGCGAAATATTATTGATTGTTTTATATCCTTGAAACATTGGGAAGAATCACCAGGTACATGGAATAGATCATGGACAGAAATATTTATTGAAGACTGGAAGCGAATTAATTCAAGCTTTTTAAACGTTACTGACAGAATCCCTCAACTAATGCGTATTCGATATGAAGATATGATTTCCAATCCTAAAGGCACAATTGACAGGTTGTCATCCTTTTTATCAATAACAACTGAATCATTGGATTCTAAAGTGTTTAAAAGAAAATTACATGTCGAAAGCTCTGACGGTATTAAAGACTTACGCAGTGAAATTTCGCCTGCTGACCTAAATGCGGAAGAACGAAATTTGTTATCAACAAATATTATTATTGATATTTCAAAAGAATATGGTTATAAAATTGAATTTTAATTTGGATTTTGCTTATGGGTAAATATTTCATTAATAGAGAAATTGTATTTGTTACCTTAAGAATGACTCCTCCGTTTTTTCTTGGCGGAGCCGAAATTTCCCAGCGTATATTAGCAGAAAAACTAGTTGCTCATAATTTCAAAGTCAGCTGCATCGGGTCTTATGCACATCCCATTCGTAACACGTGGGAGCGCCTTCCAGAGTATTGTGACTATTTATCTCAAAATAATATCCCTTTTGAATTTGAGGGAGCGGGTTCAAATCTATCCTATACTTATAATGGTATATTTTGTATCATGCTCACACAAGAGAATGTGATGAAGTATTTTATTGAAAACAATAATAATGTTCAATTAGTTTTTACTTGGCTTGAACGTTCAGATGAAATAATAAAATACTGTAATGACAATCAAATTAATGTAGCAACCTGGATTCATGATGTACTTTCAGTTGGATTGATGTCTCTTCAAGCTGGACCACCAATCATACTTTTCACTTCTGAATTTGTTCGTCAACGTGTTAAAAAATTGTATAATCTAAATGGTTTCGTTATTTATCCTCCTTTTGAATTAAAAGATGTCAATCAAATCTATGCAAAAAATAAATCAGAATGTAAAACAATAACATTAATAAATCCAATACCTGAAAAAGGGATTAAAACATTTCTAGAACTATCAACTTATTTTAAGGATTTTACTTTTTTAATAGTTGAGGGCTGGCGACCAGTTAATATTGATGATGTATATCTTAATCAAAATGTAAGATATGTGGCACGACAATATGATATGAATCATGTTTATGCACATACACATATTCTTCTTGTCCCATCTCACTTTGAAGAAGGATTTGGCAGGGTTGTAATCGAAGCAGGTTTTTATGGAGTTCCATCTATCGTTTCGAATCGTGGAGGATTGGTAGAAGCTACAGGAAATGGAGGTATTGTTGTAAATTCACACGATATTAATGAATGGTACAAAGCAATTAAAACCGTTGATGATGCCAATAATTATAAAATGTTTAGTATGCAAGCAAAAGCAAATGCTGATTTATTTTTCAAAGATCCTGTTTTAGAATTAATTGATATTGGGATATTAAAAAAATAAAATCATGACTATTCGAAATCAAAATAGTACATATTTTTTTTCGCCACATCCTGACGATGAAACGTTAGCCTGTGGAGGAACAATAATTCAACGTCTTTCACAAGGTTACAATGTTAAAATTATTGTGATGACAGATGGTTCAAAATCACATTCGGCAAATTTTAAGATGTTTTCTAATCCTAGTCCAAAAGAATTAGCTGACATCAGAAAACAAGAAACAAAAAATGCAGTCTCTATTTTAGGAGTTAATCCTGAAAATATATTTTTTCTTGAGGCTGAGGATGGTAACTTAATTAATGTCCAAGAAAGCATGATTTCAAATGTTAAAGCATTACTGGCAAATGAAATTGAAAATATTTCAGAAATATTTCTTCCACACGAAAATGATTATCACACGGATCATATTGCAACAAACAAAATTGTGTTAAAAGCAATTAAAGGACTAATTATTAGTCCAACATTATATTTTTACCAAGTCTATCCTTCAAATGAACAGAGCAATAATTTCGACTTAGGAACGAAAATTCAGATTGACATTTTAGACTTTTTACCACTTAAAGTAAATGCAATTAATCAATATAAAAGTCAAATACAATTATTATCAATAAAACAAGACAGACCGGTCATTTCTCCTACTCTATTAAATAAATTTGTTACAACACATACAGAGACCTTTTGGCATTACTAGAATGCCGGTTTGAAGAATAGTACCCTGGTTTTTCTTTTTAGCACACTGATGCTTTTATCTTTTACTTTCAGCCCATCAAGATGATTTTTATAAGCAGGGCATTGTTAATTGCATTATTGATTTTTACCTTAGTATTGTTTGATATTCAATCTATTTTATTTCATGATGAATCGACGTATCAGAATAAGAGCAAAAGAGGAACAAACATCTCAATATTATTTATGAAGAGCGCTTCTGATATTCATAAAGCCAAACGAATAGCATTAGAGAGTATTTTGGAAAGCCAAAAACGAGGTTATAACGGACACATATATTTAAAAAACACGGAACAAATGAAGGTATTATCGAAACTATTTATTATCGGTTATTACGTCATTTGATTTATAACAAACTATAATATTATCTTTGTTGCCATGCCAGTAAAATTAAGGGTTTTTTTCCACCTTAACTCACCTTCCTAAAAAAAGGTTACACTATATACCTGCGTTGTGTTTAAAGTCTAAACATTCTTTGAAAATATTAATAAGCAATAAAAATAATTATGGATAGATTTTTTGAAATAATGAGTAACAGCAGCTATGACTATATTACTCGTGATCTTAACACTGCCTTAAGAAAATGTGAAAATCTGCAAGAAGAGGGTTTTTATGATATGGGAGTTAATGTTTACATTTATTATCCAGACATAAATGATATTTATGGATTAGAAGTGAATAAAAGAGATGAAAACTTATTTAATTCATTATCTGAAAAATTTCCTTGTAGTGTTTCTGTGAGTTCAAATTATTTTAGTAAAAGCGAACTTATTGATCATTATGAGAGTTTCCAAATAAACGATGATTTATATAAATATATCTAGGGTCTGCCGAAAAACTCAGACCGACCAACATGGGTTAAGTTGACCAGATTTCAATGACCATAATACAATATTCAATCTTCGCCAAATCGTTCCCGAAAATGGGAAAACCAGGTACGGGATCTTTTTTAGCTTTTGCGAGCTTAGGGATGAAGGCATTATTGAGCTTTCGCTGGCAGACGGAGTGGGGACAACGCATTTTGACGATGTAGCCTCACAAACCGTCAGCATTACATTTAATGACCCGCTATGTTCAACCTGAGATATTATCACTGATTGACATGCTTGATAAGGATAAAAACGTGCAATAAACTGATTACATTGAACAATTCGGTTTGCACCTGTCAGAAGATTTTATTCTGGAGACCATCAGAAGATGAAAATCAATATTTTTTTTATCCCCGGACTTTATAATCTGCTGACAAAACAGATGAAAATTATCCATCGGAAAGTAAACTGATTTTTTTTACAAATAATCTCAAGATAGAGGCATGACAACAGAAATCAGCTGGACGGGGACATTAACCGATATTGAAAAGATCAACGATCTGACAGGGTTCATTGAAAAACTCGGGTATATGGTTCATCGCATCTATTTTGCTGAAGAACATGAAAAGGTTTCAATGAAAAAATTCACAGGAGAGTATTTAGGGAATATTGCGTTGGTGAATTCATTCATTAAAGATGGAAATAACTTTGGATTTAAGATTGAGCAGTTGCTGGAGAGCAAAAAAAAATACAGAAAAATACTTGAAAAGAAATTATTTGAAACCGGTGAAACATTCACCCAACAGCAACTCACCGCTGATGTTGAACAGTTTTTTGAAAGAAAATTCTTGGCAGATCGCGTAAAACTGTTTGGTGTAAGTTTTAAATATCCAACCGAATCGCAACAGGGTCCTCAGGATATTGACCAGTTGTCTTCAATTAGCTTTGTCTTTCTGCTGGAAGCATTTATAGGAGATGTGCCAATAAAGATTACGACCGGAAGCCTCTGTGAAGTATGGGATACTGCCGATATGAATCAATCGGGCAATAAACTCTATGGTCCTTTAGACAATATGATATTGAATGCCGGTGTTTTTGTGAGAAACTATTCAATGGAGGAACTTTATGATCTGCTCATATGGGTCGGTTCCTTTTACGTAAAAGACCTGGTTGTTGACACGCTATATACATGGTACAATGAATCGCAGATTCCAGAAACCGAATGGCTTCAAAGGGCCGGTTATTTTGAAACAATTAAAAATAAATTCAAGGACATTTGTATTTACCAGCGATCAATTGTAAATATAGATTTTGAAACCTACAAAGACGAGAAGGATTGGTATGAGGAGCAATTTGAGAAGGAAAAGAGCAAGCTTAAGAAGGAATATCAGCACTTGTAATCGGTTTGTAAACAAGGTGATTCTGGAGAAATTCAGTGATCTGTCCTGATGCACAATCACGCGCTCCCCATTGATGCAGCAATATTCAACTCATTATTCTTTATCCGGATTTTCCAGCTCCTTGAATCCATCTCAAAATAGAACCTGGATAATTTACTCAGCACTTGTTTGTCAAAAACCCGGTCAAGCTCCCGCGCATTAAATTTAGGCGAGTACCCTTTCTCTGCAACCCAGGTAAAAACCTGTTCCGAAAACTCCAGATGTACGCCCTTTCTTTTAAAGGTCTCGCAGGTTTCCTGGCAGATTTTCTGAACGATTTCCCGGCAATGCTTTATGGATAGAGGTTCATAAAACACTACGCTCTGAATCCGGTTAATAAGCTCGGCAGGCAGGTATTTCGCCAGCTCCTCATGAAGATCGGTTGGCGGGATATTAGAGCTCACGAAGCCGAAATTTCCGGGGGCTTTGATGATCGCGTTTGAGGTGATGAAAATGATCATGTCATTAAAATGCAATGTCCCCCGTGATGTTATCATATTCCCCTGGTCAAAAATTGGCAGGAAAATTTGTTGAACCTGAGGCATTGCTTTTTCAAACTCATCAAGTATTAGCACTCCGGAGGGATAATTCTTTACCCACTTCACAAAATGGCTTTCCTGTTCCTCTTCATGGGAACTTCCTGTTAAAAATGCAAGTTTTGAATAGTCATTAAACTGGCTCATATCAATCCTGAAACAAGCATTTTTATCTCCTGTAAGAAACTCGGCTGTTTTTTTTGCCACTTCGGTTTTACCAACCCCTGTAGGGCCAGTAGCATAAAAAACGGAAGGCCGGGAAGCATTGTCGGCACGGCGAAAATCACGCATTAACAACTCACAACAAATAGTTTCAATTGCTCTGTCCTGGCCTTTAATAACTTGTTTCAGTTTACCGTCAAGTCCGAGGAGTTTTTCCAGATATAACTTGTCCTCCAATAAGCGAATCTGAAAATCCCTGCTTAGGGTGTTTATGATATCATCCCTCCCAATCTCATAAATGGTAAATCTTTCCCCTGGTCGGCAGTTACGGGATACCCGTTCCATCAGGCTCACACATTTGTCGGGCAAATTGCGGTTCCTGATATTACCCGACAGTTCAGTAATTGCATCAAACACAGAATCGGAAAATTTTGTTTTATTTTCAATGAGCAGCATGGGAGCAAGTGTTTTTAAAATTTCTATTGTGTAGCACATATCCAATTCCCTGATCTTCACCAGTTCGGTTTTCCTGACGAAAGAAACCTTATGGGCCAGCTTTTCCGCATACTTGTCTTCGGATGTGGAAAATATGATTTTCAACCCATCCATTGACGGAACAAACCTGTCTAAAACATCAAGATTGGTTCCACGATGTATCCCCTGTCCTGCCAACTGCTCACAATCATCAAATAAAAGTACTGCCTGAGCATTTCTTGCATTTGTGACTATATTTCTCAATGTAGATTCCAGGTCTCCTGAAACATTCCCAGTATTGATAAATGCAGAATCAATTTTATAGACAGGGCTGTCTTTGAGCCCAGACACTTCATGCTGAATAATTCTCTTCAAAACAGTCATTGCCAGGTTTGATATCCCACTGCCACTGGGGCCAAGGATCATTGCGCAGGATTTGGTTTGACTTTTAAGGATGTTTTCAACCTGCCTGATCTCTTCGTCCCTTCCGATAGCAGGGATAAAACGGTTGGTTTTAAAGTACTCCTCCATGTCAACAGCTCCGAATTTTTGAAAAAAATCATCAGCATCCTTCCTCTTTTGCCGCAGATCCTCCTTGTCAACATAGCTGGTGTCTACTACTAAACCCTCTATATTGGAATTGTAGGATTTCAACATTTCCAGTATATGAACCTTTTCCTCCTTTGCAGCAATGGCATATTTTGATAACAGTTTGATCCTTGACTCAAAAGCCAATGTATTATCTTTCAGGAGAATTTCAGCGAATTCATCCTGAATTTCATGTTCTATCAATAAATTCCGCAGTTCAATAATTCGCTCGGGCTGATAACCTACTTCGGCAGATATCGATAAATGACACTCCAGGCATAGAAAGGATCCCAACTGGATAGTGAATTCCTTCGACTCGCAATCAGGACAGAATTTAAAATCAAGCAAATGTTTCATGATTCTATGTATTTCTCAAGTTCACTTTTTATAGCGGATCCGATAGGATTGAAAAGTGTGAGGACTGCTTTGCCATAGATTTTGTTCCAGGCTTTCAGTCGAAACAGCCGCTCCATTTCAATTGATGTTTTTTCAGTATCATCTTCCTCTTTAAGGGCTTGCAGATTTGCGGCTTCCTCCGTATATATTTTAAATAACTTATCAATCTGAAAAGACCAGAGTTCTGATACCGTTTTGGACACTTTAGTATCACCTGAACTCACATAAATAACCAGCTCAGGCAGGTCGGCAGAGTCACTGCCTGTTTCATAGTTGTATACAGAGCTAAATGATCCGATCACTAATTTAGCCAGCAGGTCCCAGTCAAAACTATCCTCAAGCAAGTCCGGAATTTTGTAGGGTAGTACTTTTATTTTAGAATAGTACTCTTTATAAAATAGCAGTTCTGTGATCTCTTTGCCATGGAGAGGTTCAACAAATTTTTCATAGCGTTCAATAATGCAAGATTTTATGGGATCATTTCTCAGTTCTTCCATGTAATCCTGGAAATCAAATATTTTCATGGGTTTCAATTTTAGTGTTAGAAGAAATAAATTACTTTTAGCAAACGTTTTCATGATGAAACAGGCGAAGGAGGTGGTCTTCAGGGAAAAATGCCTGCAATAGCCTGCGTGTGCCGGAACAGCCTGACCATCTCAGTTTATAGAATGTCAATAAGTTAAGATGGTCAACCAAAACCGGCCGAAGATTGTCAGATACTTTTTTTTATCCAAGTAGACTTTCTATTAGCGATTTGATCTTTGTTGCATCTTCATTTGTGAATCCGTTTAGCCTGATCAAATTGCCTGGAGTCACAATCATTATTTCCGAAAATATCAGGAGTTCGTTAAATTTACTGATACTGATCGAAACAATGCTCCTGGAATGAAGGGACATCTGATCTGAACCGATCAGACGCCCCTTCCTGATGCTGATAATACCTCGGATGGTGTCAATGGTTATCTTCACCGGGAACAAAGAGTTCCCTGCAGATAACCGCGAAGAAGAAAAAATATAGATCATAAATTGATGGATTTACACTCTGATTTCAGCTTGAACCAATCCGAATTTTATGGCAGTTCCACTTTCCAGAAAAAAAGAACGTCCGGGTTCTACCGGAACTACTGACTTATCAGCCCGGATAAAATACCAGGTGTCTGATGACAGGTTTTTCAGTCCCTTTTTCCTGATTGTCGGGTGAAACGATATTTCTGCAGTAGGCTTGGTAAAGTTGTATAAAATACCATTGGTATGATGCGGAAATAGCTTTTTGCTTTCATCCAGTAGAACGATGTCATTATTTATCCTGATGCGTGCAGGTGGCGCAGGAACGGTATTGCAGCACCAGCATTTAAGGTGTGATTGTGACCTTACTTTTTCGATATCGTAGAACACTTCCGCACCACATTTATCACACGTGAAAATTGTGTCCCTGATACTGACGAAAACATTTCTCCAGAGAGATTCTTCCACGCGCTTGGCAGGATCATTCAACCCTGCCGTGAAAGCCCTTTCAAACGTGTCTTTCAGTACTTTCGGCAGAACAGAATTGAAAGCGAGGGCATTGGAATGAATCTCCGGATCTGGTTCGTTTCTCCGGTCTGTCGGATGAAAAATATAAAGGGGATGGGTTCCGTAGAGCATTTTGAATGCGGCTTCATCTTTGGCGTGGATTGAAGCTTCTCTTTTTCCATCCAGAGGATGTGCAATGTAGTTCAGGAAAAACAGCAAAACAGAAAGACTGTACAAGTCCGTATCCCTGTTTGGGGTTGATTCATTTCTCACGATTTCGGGTGCCATATACGCCGGAGTACCCGCAACTCCTGAATAAGAAATGCCCTCGTAAGCGACATTGTCATTATCACAGATCAGGATATCTCCGGTTACAGGATCAATAAAGATATTATTGATAGAGATATCTCTGTATGAGAGCCCTTTTGAATGCAACTGCAGAAAACTGTCTGAAAGCTGAAAACATGCGGTCATCAGGGCTTTGAAGGTGGGTTCGATTTTACGGCTAAGCATTCCTGTTGCCGTCTTGTAATGGTTGGGACGGAATGGCATCAGGTAGCCGAAGCATCCCGATTTTTCTGTCGTATTAACCATGGCAACCGGCCATAAAAAACGATTATTTGGTGGGCCGATTTCAATCAGGATTTTTAAAATCTCCTGCTGCTCTTTGGTGGATGCATGCGGGAAGTACCATTTGAGGGCAAAATCTTCCTTGCCCTCAAATTGAACCCGATAAACCTCCCCCTGCCCTCCATCTCCAATAAATTCCAGGACCGTAACTTTACGGCCATCAGCAGTCTGCAACTTGTCTTTCTTCTTTAACATATTTGTTTCCATAGATATCGTATTTAATATATTACCATACTTTTTTTTCATCCGCAGGTTCAGGAACTGTCTTTACAATATGGGGCACTTCAATTTCCAGACCCGTCCCAGCAGGGTTAGAGACATGGGACAAAACTGCTGTTGAATAAAACTTGAAGTACTGTATTAACTGGCTGGTATTGGATGCCTTAAGGGGTTTAATTTCCTTGTTTCCAATGAAATCCTGAAGTACAGACAAATCACAATCATCCCCAATTGCAATGGCCAGCCGGACCATTTTTTTTGCCCAGGGCTCCGCGGCAAAGACATGCAGGGCTGCAGTAAAATCATCTGTAGGCTGACCATCACTAACCATTATGGAAACCGGAGGCAGGCACCTGGGAGGCATTTTGTCCATCCTGATTTTATCAGTCAGGAGCCGTATCGCTGCGCCCATATCTGTTCCGTTTGACAGTGAACCGTCAGCCAGGAACTTTTTTGCCTCCCGCCCAATAGTTTCTGCAACTTTTGTTACAAGAATGGAAGAAAAATCCTTTTTCCCTCTTCCCTTGGAGATATCCCAGAACTCACCACCGGTTCTTTTTGCGATCCCCTCATGAGCTGCTCCCGGAACACCTAAAACATACGTGGTTACCTTGTGAGCGGAAAGCGATTTGACAATATCATCCAGTCCTCCGGCACCTCCTGTTTCATCTGAAATTACCACAAGCACTCGGGTCCCTCCTTCCCCGTAAACTTTTGTAACATGGGGAAAAATGTCAACACTGTCCTTGTCTGCCAGATAGCAGCCGCCCCCTCCAAAAAGTCCCATGGACAGATCCTGGATGTTTTTCTTGAACTCCGAAGGGCTTGAAAGGTTCCAGACACCTATCGTATATCGGCTCAGTGAATGAACCTTGAATTTCGTATTCGGTTGACCACGGTATCCGCCGATGTCGAATCCGACCAGTCCAAGCTTTACCTTCAGACCTTGTTGTTCAATTGTGCGGGCAAACTCTTCACAGCTTTTTTTAACCGCATCAATTTCATCGCTCATTGAACCACTGGTATCAATTAGGAAAACAACTTCAAGACTGTTATCTGATTTTGCGCTGGAAACATCATCGGCTGTGATATTTTTCCATTCAAAATTATCTATGGGAACAGGCTCCCTGCTGGTCCAGCCTGCCCCATGGCCAAATGTTAACACGTTAACCCTGATCATCGCGGCAGGATTTGCTTCCTGTACCCGCCTGATATAGGGTATCGTTTCTTTGCCAGCCTTATTCAGACTGCCAATTTTATCCTGCTCATTCATCGTTCCCGATCTGTCCAAAATATAATTGAGATCTAGAAATCTGCGTGAAACTTCTCCTCCTGGTCTTTTCATGATTGCTGATGATTTGGGTTCATAATAGAATGGTTGGTTATTCGTTTGGGCAAAAGCCTGCGAAAAAAAGACCTTCCGGATTTTTCTTCCGGCTTCTTCGCGGGAATCACCATTTCTGGTGTTGGCAGTGCATTGTTTTTCTCCAGGCAGATAATTGCCATGGAGATATCATCCCGGCTGGAGGCTGTTGAAATCTCCTCCAGCCACAGTGCTAGATTCTCATCAATGGAACTCTGGTTTTTTTTGCGGATCAGAGCCTTGATGTCGGTAGTCCATTGGAATAAATCTTCATCATTTGCATAACTCTTGGCCAAACCGTCTGTTGCTAAAATGATGACCTCAGGCCTGTCCATTGAGGAATCCAGCAAAACACAACGGAAGTCCTCAAAAGCCAGTGGGGCGCAAAGTGATGTTGACTCATCCCCGGAACAGCGAGGATCGTCAGGGACCAGTCTTTGTGTTTTTCCATCCGGAAACAAACCAAACATATCACCGTCACCAATTTGAATAAACAGTCTGTATTCCCTGCCTATACAGCACCCGAGCAAGGTAGAGCCGTATGCGAGATATGGGTTGGCCCCAGTGGCAGTCGTTATTTCCTTCTCCGAAAAGGGATTTGTCTCCAAATCTTCTTCAACCCTTTTTCTCCAGCTGGTTACTATCTCCGCAGGAAGATCCTGCAAAAACACACTAACCTCTGCAACCTTAAAGGGAACTTTTTCCATTATGCGGGAAAATTCTTCCACAGCAAAACGACTTCCGGTGTGGCTTCTGTAACATTCCTCGGATCCATGTCCGTCAGCTACGGCAACCATTGTGTGATTGCCATATTCTTTCATGATGATTGAATCCTGGTTTGGCATCCGTTTTTCGACATGCGAATTGCCACGGATACTCCTGGCGATTTTGTAAATAATCTTATCCATATCCGCTTTTTTTACCAAACGTCAGTACCAGGAACAGTTGGGCCGGAAGCAGGGGGATCGTCAGGGCTCGTGGCCGGACCTCCTTTAGGCGAGCTTACCTTTTTCAGCGCTACCGTTGATACAAAGCGGATGGCTTTTGCAAGTTGCTCCGGATTATTAACCTGGATTGGCTTTATCTCGCTGTTGTTGATGAACTTGTTCAAAACGGAATGGTCTGCATCCTTGCCAATGGCAATTGCATGCCGGATGGACTTCTTTCCCCAGTTGGTCATTAAAAATTTATCCAGCGACTCCTTATAAGAGTCGGTAGCCTGGCCATCAGTGACAAGAATAATCAGGGGAGGATAGCCTCTTTCTGGCATTGAAGATTCCATTTCCATTGCCAGAAGGTTAAATGCTTCACCCATGTTGGTGACCCCATCCGGATTGGCACGCAGGTCTGTCCAGCTAAAATCATTTACCGGAACATCCTTGTGAATCCACTTTGCAGTGGTGTCAAATTGCAGGACACTCATCTGGATTTCGGCAACGGGATTATCTTCTCCGATCTTTCTGATATGCGGAACAGATTCTCTCATGCAATTATTCAATTCCCCGATCTTTCCATCGATATTCATGCTGTCGGAAGTGTCCACAAGCGGATATACTCTTGATACCCTTTTGCTTGTCGGTCCACCGGGACGGACCGTGTCTTTACTGGTTCTCATTGGTTTTTCCATGGTTTTAACAATTAGTTGATGAATTTGAGTTTATAACATATTCTCTTACAGCCTGCCAACCTCTGGTTTCAAGCAGTTTCTTCATGGTTTTAAAGCCGGTGCTGTAAACGGCTATCATGTTGGTCTCAAGATTGTTGAATAATATTTGACCCAGCGCTGTTCCGGATCTTTTATAGATCAAGCCGGCTCCGAGTTCACACAATCCTTCACTGATGTATTCATCCGGCGTAATCCCTTTGCAATTTTGCCAGACATGAAGCATTTCATGAGCCAGGATGCCGGATGTATGCAGGAATGGAAGTCCCCAAAGGACTTTAATATCATGGCGGGATTCGAACAATCCGATCTGTGATGTATTCAGCCCCATCATACTGGGAGAATATCCGGCTTCATTAAATACAGCGCCTGAAACCAGGCTTACTTCAATATTTTGAGGAAAATCAAACCCTTTTTCCCTGAGGAGTGTTTTAGCGTGAAGGAAAGCCCTGGTTAAGGTTTTTTCCTCTTTTACAGGTTTTTCAAACCCATAACAAAGTCCGCAGATAAACCTCCCATCGGAATATTCTACCTTCCCGCGGGAGGATGATTTACCTATAATTCTGGTACACACAGGACAGGATTCAATCTCATGATCTGCATGCGCGTAGTTCCCGAAAGGATCATGATAATATCTCCCGCTTTCTACTGCCTTATTACAAATACTACATTGCATAAGCCCTCCTTACCAGACTGTGGTGGATGTCGTTGAAACTGATGAAGAAGTTGTAACCGGAAAGGAATGCTTAGGATGCGTAAACTCATCATAATCATTGTCATCAATGTCATCTTCCAGTCTCTCTCTCAGAAAGAGTTCCTTTCTGCTCAGTTCAACCTTGGATGTATATTTTGAGGAATCCGGCAACTCTGAAAACCTGGTATGCTCCAGATCATAACTCCCATACAGAGATCGCAATTCTGTTTTCAATTGCTCCAGCCGTGATTCCGGATCCTTAAAATAGAGTACCATTTTCTGAATCTGATAAATGAGATACCCAATACTCCTGAGGAAATCATCGATCAGGACAAAAAACACTGTGTGGATGACCAGACTTAACACCATCAGGGTAAAAACCTTGATCCCGCTGCCCACCGGATGATGACTCTGGAGCATGTAGCCAGTGAAGATCAGCATGGCAGGCAGTCCGATCATCACAATCATCAGGATGAACTTAAGGACCTTGTATAAGAAACTCGCACGCGTTTCCATCTCTTCATTGATCTTGAGTACGGCAAATGCAGTGGCAAGCTCAAGGATAAAGAATACGAAAATCCCGAAAGTCCTCAGGAACCCGCTACCTGCCTGATTCCCGACCGCTGCCTGAAGATAATCTACGAAGAGTTTTAAACTGGCGTAGTCAACAAGGATGAGTATGGGTATGACCACAAACAGTACCATCAACCATCTGACAATCTGTTTACTTTCCGCTTCTTCATACATTGTGTTCCTGGCGGAAAAGTAGGCCGTGTCAGACTGGTGCTCCTTATAGACCTTTACCAGCTTGTAAAATTCATTGGTGTACCGTCCGATTTTCTGCTTGATCGCAAGAATTTTTGTCAGGACAAACGAAAGTAAATTTGATGTTTTCATCGTAAATGTATTAGTGGTTGATGATATCGTTGAAGACTTCCTCATAGCTCTCGAAAACCCTATAGGAACCATTATCCAAACCGGTGACATCCTTTACTTTCGAAGGAATGATGTTGCTTCCCACGATATACAGGGTGATTGAAGTGTCAGCCTTGATCCTATGGCCATTGGTGTCAAAAAAATCACTTAGCACGATCATTATTTTCTTAGCTCCGGAACATCCGGCAAATTCATTGAGAAAGGTCGTTGCCCGCTTTATAGCATTTACTACATCGCTCCTGTTCGCTGGCTTCCGGTTGAGTTTCTCCTCAACCTTCTCCCGAAACTTCTTGTAGGACAATGTATTAAGAGAATCGATCATGGCGTTTACACCAATAATTATACTATCGGTGTCCTGCTCATTGGTTATCCAGGGGTTGGCAGTCTGATTTTTTCCATTAGCTATTTTTGGAATGTAGTTGTATCTCAGAATCGGGGTATACGAATCCTCCTGGATGTTGGTATATCCCAGTACCTTTCTGCCTGGCTTTAACGCGAAGTAGCGGGAGAGAATATCTGTGTTGCGGCATTCAGGATTTAATGTATAGGACCCCGAAATATCATCCACAATCGCAATTGCCAGGGAGGTTTCCGAGGTCTGCCGCGACAGCAATATACTGTCCGGGTTATGATGGGTTTTATCAGAAGCTTCAGGAACCCGGAGATCTTCCCGGGTGCTGCAGGAAATCACTGATGCAAGGATCAGCGCCATAAATAGAAGATGTATTGTGTGTTTCATAGTGGTGGTTGTTTTTATAAGATGAAGTGCATGATAACAAAAATTGCATTGAGTACCGTAAGGGCTACGAATGTCCGGATACCCTTATAAAGCCGATTGTTCTGGTTTTCCAGGATAACTGTTGCCAGCCGAGTATCTATACTCTTCAAGGAAATCCTCAGATCGTAGTTGTCGTGGAGAGAAGAATAACAGGCCTGGAGATCCGACGGGATCTCCTCCCCGCTTACCTTTTTCCAGAACTCACTAAGAAGTTTCGCGATAGCCAGTGCATCAAGCGTCTTCCGGGATACATCACGCAGATACCCCTCCCTGATCAGCCGGTGATTTGCCTGAAAGTACCCATTCATAATATTCAGTTCAGGATGTTTCTGCATCACATTACTCCTTGCTTCTCTTTGATTACCTGCGCCTCCCAGATGCCGTATCATTTCCGAAAAATGATTGTTCAGCCTTTCAATGCGCTCGTTGCGATCGATGTCGGCTTCGAGGGTCTCACGTAACTTTAAATAGATTGATTGTGTTTCCATAATATTTGATTTTGGGTGGTTGATTATTTCGATTTCACTGGTATTATATAAAGACTTGTCATTAGGCTTTATCAAATGGGATTAAATTCAGGCTTGTATATTTATTTCATTTTCTTTCTTGGAAATTCGATTGGTCACTTTTATGTCTTTGGTTTTTGTTCATCCCTTTTTCCTTTTCCCCTCAGTTGTCCAGGGAAAGTTTAAGACACATAAAAATGTATCTTTGCAAGGTCCCCGTTTTTCTTACTATGTCAATGAACGATTGTCAACCCGGAACAAAATTGACGAGGCGAAATTAGGGCGGTAGCCAAGGAAACGCAACTCGGAATCAGGCGACAGATTCCATATTTAAAATCCGGAGAGATAAAACAAAAAGGCAATCGGATGATGGTTTTTGCTTTTAAGAAATGATTCTGAATTTTGATTCGGTTTTTCGAATTGAATTTCACGTTGTGTTGTAAATACCTTTGCGAAAAGATTTTTATGAAAGATTCAGATAATACTTTAAAAGTCAATAGGACTCTCACGCTTGCATTTATTCCGTTAGCAGTTGGCATCAACTTAGGAATAGGAACGCTTGTTCAAGTATTAAAACTCCCGGTTTTTCTTGATTCAATAGGGACGATAATTGCAGCAGTTCTTCTAGGGTGGCGGGTCGGTGCGATTGTTGGGGTTGTTGGTTTTATCATCACCTCCATTACAATTTTCCCCCCCGCCGTGTACTTTTCATTTACCCAAATTTGTATCGCAGTTTTCGTATACTTCACAGGTAAACAAGGATGGTTTAAGAATTTATTCAGAACTACTTTATCAGGTATGGCTTTGGCCATTGTCGCAGGATTGGTTAGTGCCCCTGTTATCTATTACTTGTTTGGAGGCATTACAGGTAACGGTATCAGCGCTTTTACAATTTACCTTCAAGTTGTCGGTTTTACCAAAGGTCAATCCGTGGTGATTTCTGGTCTTTCTGCTGAAGTCATTGATAAAACTGCTCAATGCTTAATTGCCTTCTCAATCCTGAAAAGCATTCCGAAATTTTTACTTTCCAAATTCCAAGGTGGTTGTTTAATCGAAAATGACTTTATCTAAAAGTAACCAGGAATGAGTGCAAATATTCATCCATACTGTAGGCTAATCTTTTTCCTGATCGGAATAACTGGCGTTATAGTTAGTTCAAGCCCATTGTTATTACTACTCTTTTGGTTGTTTTTCCTTTTACCACTAATGGCAATTACTCAAAATCTAAAAATCCATCTTCGCTTCTTACTCGTAGTTGTTCTTCCAATGACAGTGATGCTACTGTTTTTAAATTGGATTTTATTTAGTCTTTCAAACGAAAAAGTAACTCCCGTTTTGATGACTATCTTAAAGCTGATTTGTTACACGACTATATTCCAAGTGGTGTTACTTATTCCTTCAGATCAGGTGTTTTCGACTTTCAAGAAATGGGGGATGAGAGGAGGTACTCTTGTGACTGCTTTAGGCTCTTACATCGTTTGGGTTGATATCATTAACCGGTCCGACAAAATCATTACTGCCCGATTTGCCAGAGGGTTTATTGCTGAACGGACCTTTTTAGCAAAGCTCAAGCAGTTGCCTAAATTGCTAATTCCATTGATCGTTGGTATTATGAGAACGGCTACCGAAAGGGCTGAGTCTTGGGAACAAAAAAAGATGCTGCACCGGATAGAGGTATTACAAACAAAACAGAAACCGTACGGCTTTTTAATGAATTTCTCTATTCTGGTAATCAGTGTTTTTTGGTTCGTTTTAACTATTTATCTGCGATGGAATTAGAAAGAGATTTCGGGAACGCTTTCTCCCCATTAATTCATCTCGAAGGTGACAATTTCTCTGGACGTTCAGCCTATTTAAATGAACTTATCAAATCTAAACTTGATAATGATCCAAGCAAGTCCTACGGCATTCTGGCTGGGGAAATACCAGGAAATTATATAACTGGTTTAGCCCCAACTGTTGAAAATGAGATTTCATTACATTTGGCTGGCACTCAAGAATTATACAAACCCAGTTTATATCGATTATTATCGGAATTGGATTTCGATAAACACCATCAAAAGAATCCATTCGATCTCTCAGGAGGTGAGCAAGCTATGCTTGTTATAATATGTTCATTGCTATCGGAACCTCTTCATTTAGTAATTGACACATGCCTTGAACAGTTAGGGAGAGAGTGGAGAACACCTCTCCTTTCAGAGCTATCAAATCCTACTTATCTTTCAACACAGATCTCCATCGCTGACAATCGATTTTCGGAGTATTCGATCAAGGCGAAGACGATAAAACCCATCTCCAGCCGACCATTGAACGGTGAAAAAACACCTGGGCTGGGAAATATTTCTTGCCCAACTGGTATTCAAATAACTTCGGAAGCAAAAACGCTTGCCTTAAAAAACATAACCTTTAGCTATACGAAAAAGCATCCGATATTGAGCAATATTAGTTATGATTTTGAACCCGGTAATATTTATCATCTCGGAGGAATCAATGGAGCTGGAAAGAGCACCCTTTCAAAAATACTCGCTGGGGTTCTGAAAGCATCTGCAGGTGAAATCTATGTTGCGAACTCACGGTACAATGCCTATCGGTTCCCGGGGAAATTCGTAGGGTACTCTTTTCAAAACCCCGATGAACAGATCTTCTCAGACACTGTAAGAGAGGAAGTCTTACCAGCAAAGATGCTCAAAGAGAATAAAAATGTCACAATGGCCAAGGACCTTTTTACTTCATTCGCAATGGATAAAATTGCAGAATTTCATCCAGCAGAATTACCGTTTACCATAAGGAAAAGGATTTCCTTAGTAGCATCTTTGGCAAACGAACGAGATTGGTATATCCTTGATGAACCTACCATCGGACAAGACCAAAGAAATGTTGATGAGATTATAAAAATTATTAAGCTGTTAGCTTACAATGGAAAAGGAATTATCTTGATAAGTCATTCCGAACAGTTTATTTCTTCCTTTGAAAAATTAAAAAAAATAAATTTGTTGAACGGTAAATTTATTGGTTAAGACATGGGAAATTTTGAGGTTAGAATGGTTAATTGGAAGGAGGCTTCGCCGAAACTGAAAATTGTGAATAAAACACTGCATGACTTGATTGAGCCCATTAACAGACATTTTAAAACGGTTAAGCAGGATTATTTCTACCTGATGGATTTCAAATTTAGTGAACGGGTGATTAAGGATGGCCAAATGGTTGCACTTGAAAGAGACAGATATGGCAACTATCTTCACAAGGATAAAATCGTCCTTAATGCCGGGAGCTTTTCTGTAGATAAAGAGGATGATCTGAACAGGTTTATCGAGGATTGCGGGAAGGATAGCGATCATCCACTTTCCGTTGTAACGAAAGGCTATGTCGAGGTTTATTGCACCCAGCCATCCGCTTATAAACTCAATGGTTCAGAGCATGAATACTCCTTTCCACTAAACATCATTGAAACAGGGGGGTTATTCGGTGTATATGGTAGTATCAATTCAATCTTTAGTGACTATAAGGAGAATTTCTACGGATGGAACGCTGTTGCGGGAAAGGCTTGTATTTTGCCATTAATACCAGAACCCTTACCAAATAAATCGCATTTACTTTACCGCAAGAAGTTTAATGATATCTTTCCAGAATCCGATCAGGTATTAACTGGGATATTTAACATGACAAATCAATTATTAGGGAACGATAGCTTTTCTGAAATCCTTATTATACCTGAAAAATATTATATTAGGGATAAAGATGATAGCCCAGAATTGGTCTTCGCAAAACACAAACTAAAGGAATACCTTTACCAGGTGTCCTGGAGTCAGACGAAAAGTATCAGGGAGATGGTATGGGATGATAAAGAGCTGATGCTCATGTTTAAACTTGATAATCCAGACTTTACATTCCACTTAATTAAACACATCGCAAATATCGTGAATGGCAATGCATATTTGTTAAAACCAGTTTCCGAAAACGATGGGATCCTTTTTGACGTATTTAAAAACCTGGTAGAAAAATTTAAAAGTTTTTCGGATCGAACGGGTGATCTGCTGGATTATACGACACCCATCTTCCTTCATTATGTTAAGCTAGACAAAAATAATCCTAAAGGCTTAGAACTTACTCACTCGCCTAGTATCAACCTGCGCCTCCCTCCGACAAATTCTGAGAGTATGAGGGATAGCATTATGCGTCAAATATTAGTTGGAAAGAAAATTTCTGAAAAATTGAAAAAGAATGGACATGACATCTCGATTCAATATTTCAAGCAAATACCTAAAGAGAAAAAGGACGAGAAAAATAAAGAGAGAGAGAAAGATGAAAAGAATAATGATAACGATTTTTTACTTGGTATTGATAAATATATTGACAACGAGCTGACACAGTTATATTCCAAATATTTGCCGCAAGGCAAAAGTGTTAAGCTCCCGCAAACTCCTTCTCTGTTTAACTCGTTCATTCAGATTGAAAAAAAGAACTGGTAATTGTTATGAATCTATTTCCATCTTTGCCTGTCCTTGAGGAATTGAAAAAATATATAAACAAGGGCGGTGACTATCGTAAATTCTACATCGTTTCTGTTCAACATCTGCTTGAAACAACAGGGAGTTTGTTTGAGGCAATAATTGATATTGGGATTCAGCCTGATCATATTTATTTGCTTGGCAAACCCTATTCGACTCACCTCCCGACTAGAGAACTTTTGCAGGAAAAGGGCATACATGTTTTTACAAACCGCCGGCAGGAGCATTTTGGAACATCACGTGAGACATTGAAAAAGGATGTGGCCTTTATGTGGGAGGCAATTACACCCAGTTTGAAAAAAGGTAATGTGGTAATTATCCTTGATGATGGTGGATTGGCCATCCGGCATGCTCCCAATAGCCTCTTCGATACTTGTACGTTTTATGCGATTGAACAGACAACTTTCGGACTTAGATACCAAAAAAACAGGGATTATTTTCCGATTATTCAGGTTGCCACTTCGGCTGCAAAAAAATTTCTTGAACCTAATTTGATTGCCAGTGCTCTGATTGACAAAATACTTTCTTCACTCCGGAAGATTAAGCCTAAGGACATTGGGGTTGTTGGTTTTGGCAACATCGGGAAAGCGGTGGCTCGCAAACTATGTAAGCGCTATAATGTATGGATCTATGACACAAATCCCTTGGTAACTCAAATTGAGATGGGAAAATTATCCAGTTGCAAATCGTTAAATGAGTTAGTCGAAAGGTGTGATGTGATAATCGGTGCAACAGGAGTTGACATAAGCAAGCCTGACTGGGATGAACTCATTACTTCTGACAAAACCTTTATAAGTGTCTCTTCAGGAGATATAGAGTTTAATACATTTATTAAAAGATATAATGATCAGTTAACAAGCAACCGTTTCAAGACCCTGGATAACATTATTATTTACTTACCTTCCGGGATTACTGTTACACTATTGAGAGGAGGGACGGTTGCAAATTTTAATGGCAGTAAAGAATCTTGCCCTGAAAAACAAATTCAGCTTACCAGAGGCCTGTTGCTTGCTGGTGTCTTACAGGCGATTAATAATAACCTGCACATCAGCGATTCAAATGGTTCGTTTAAACTGAAACCCCTTTTTCAAAAAGTCATCGTTGAGAAATGGCTTACCGACAATCCAGCATTTAAAACTTTTTATCCTAAGCAATTGCTTGAGAATTTTAAAGATGAACGCTGGATAGAAGAAAATTCTGGTGGTAATTAAGAATGAAGTATTAGTAGGATAGTCCTGCATGGTTTTTTCTGCATATTGCTTTTCTAGGAGCTCCAATTCATGCATTGTCAGGATGTCTTGTTTGTTCGGCCCATACCATTGCATACAATTCTCTGCGAGATAGGTTAATGTCTTCCATCGGGATAAAATAATCCACTATCATCAAGAACAAAAATTGCTTAACTATACACCAATGGAACTTGGTTTATAATTGGCTCAGGATAAAATTATCGCTAATTTTTCTAGAAAATGGCGTTTGAAAGGAAAAGGTGCAAATTGTTTGCACAAAAAAAGGGTTTCAGATAGTTGATAAATTTCCAATTTTTTTAGTATTGATATTCATATTGTTATCTTTGATGAAGAAATATGTCTCATGTTTAATGACACACATATTTCAATAACGGAAGATTCACTTCATAACTTCGCCTCGAATAAAAATTCAACGGATGAAAAAACGAGGAAGTCCATATGAAAAAACTGTCGCTATCTGGACAACCAACAAGTCCGAACATGGATATTACGCTCTAATTGA
>SESG01009733.1_pt1 | contig 45494 bp, 70 predicted proteins | sample 3171421 | NCBI WGS metagenome assembly SESG01 (sample SAMN10866946, study PRJNA518727) | freshwater metagenome | biome: subpolar coniferous forest; feature: holomictic lake; material: water; isolation source: holomictic Lake 227, 6 m and 8 m depth | place: Canada: near Kenora, Ontario | collected...
CTCGTCAATCCTGACGGCTGGGACATTCAGATTAGTCGCGACAATACTAATTGGTACAAACCGAGCCTCTTGCTGACAGCCGACGACCCCACAGACACGGGGAGCGCGACAGCCGCCGCTTCATGGAACAGCTCCGCCAATACCGGCTTTGCGACTACTTATGATAACATCGTAACAATCGGCTTCTTGCCTGTCCCTCTCACGGCATCGGCCTTGCCACAAGCATCCGGGCAACTATACTATTTCCGTGTCCGCACGCGCGCGCTTGGTCAGACGTCCAGCGCGTATTGCACAGGACTCGGTCCGTATACTTCGCTTCCGACGCTCTACGCCGACATGGCCGCAGGTCAGGTCCAGTCCCTAACGATAAACGATAATGCAGTAATTGCCTCGAAGATTTACGCGGGAGCCGTGACCGCAGCGAAGATCGGAGTGACCAACCTTGACGTTGACGGATCGGCAAACATCCTTCGCATTAATGCTTCTGTTATTTACTCCGGCGCAACGGCCGAAGCGGCAGGTGGCACAACTCCGGGAACGTACACCATACCCACGCCCTCTACCTATGCTGGAAAGAAAGCGCTTAGTTATTTCAACTTGGACGACGGTAAGTTCCGTGTAGGGAGTGCGACTAAGTACCTGTATTGGGACGGGACGAACCTGAACATGACAGGCACAATTACGGCAACATCTGGCACAATTGGTGGCTTTACAATTGGTTCAACCTCCCTCTATAACGGTCGTTCTGGCCTGACGACTGGCGCGGGCGTCTACATCGGCACGGACGGGATAGCGCTCGGAGCGACAGCCGCGACACCGGAGTTCAAGGTCACAGCAGCAGGAGCGCTGACGGCGACAAATGCTTCGCTAACGGGAAACCTGACACTAAGTGGAACAGGGCGTATCACGAACTCGACGGGGAATATATCTATACTTCCGGCCGATGTAATTGGTACTAACCTTATCTACCAAGGCATAGTTATTGCAAATCAACCCTATAATAACACGGATTCGCCACTGTATGCCGGAGCTTTCCTTACCTCCATTAATTCAGCATCGGGTAGTTTTGCGATAACGACCCGCGTGTGTAGCGTCGCTGGATCATGGGATGGGTCCATGGCCGCCGGATTAGGGACATACATATCTACCGTAGGCTCATCTATATGGCTTTCGGCACATCTTAGCAATAGTTCATATGCCGGTATTACTGTTAATAATCTGGGAGTGGTTATAGCAGGGCTTACCGGAACGGTCGCGTTTAATTATGTCCTAAACCCGGATGGTTTATACCCGACCCTTTCTAAATCCCTCGGCCTCTCCACCAATCGTTGGGGAACGGTCTACGCGACGAGCGGGGATTTCAGCGGGAATGTGTTCATCAACACCTCAGTCTACCTTGCTAATGCTAATGAAGATACTACTGGAACTAAATTATCGGTTAAGGGCAACATTGAGATATCGCCTACGTCTGGGCCTTGGAATGAAGGTGTTGTATTCCGGATGCCGACAGTCCAACAATGGGGTGGATTACGCTGGAGCCGTGGAAGAAGTAATGCTGACGGCAATTGGGGAATAGGATACACAGCATTAGATACAAGTGATGATTTGGTGTTCGTCGCCAATAATAATGGGACTCAAGTTAATAACATATTGAGACTAACCAAGGCCGGAAGTCTCTCCGTCACCGGTAGTCTATATGTCACCGGCTCCATCCGGGCTGGTAACGGAATCCCGACAGGAACAGGCGTAGTAACAATACCTGTCACTTATTACGCCGATGCCAGCGTCGATAATTTCATGTTATTCCGTAATACCTCAGACAATAACACAAAAGCGGGTCTCGTTATGTTAGACAACAATTACGGTGGATATTTATATTTTCAGAATTATGGAGGAGGTGTTACGAATAGTGATTGTATGGTCTACGGAAGTTATAACGATCATGTCTGGCAATGTGGCACAACGGATACGATTGGAGGCAAAACTGAAAAAATGCGATTGACACAAGCGGGTTCCCTTACTGTTGCGGGTTCCCTTACTGTTGCGTCTGTCACTGTAAACGCATCAACTACCACTACGCTGTCATGTCCTAATGGCTACACCCTGATTCCCGCTGGCATCTATTTCGGATACGGAGCCGCCAGCACCTACAGCATACAAGCCAATACCCCGTCATACGGATGGCAGATTATCGCAACAAATCCAGGGGTATTGGGCGGAATACTGATAAGCGATGGTACAAATACAAGAGTCGCAAATGGAGGGACTACTTTTACTTTGCAATTGCGCAAATACTAAGGAGTTTATTATGACAAACGAAGAGAAAATCGCAGTGATCGAGGCGCTGGGAACAGCAGGCTACGAGGTCGCATCAATCAGTGACGACAGCCGGAAACGGCTCCTTAATGACTATCTCGGGAGTAGTAATGTGTTGAAGATCGTACCTAGTGCGGTCAATATTGCAAGGAGGTCGACATGACCGGAATGACGAACGAGGAAAAGATCGCAATCATCAACGCGATGGACACGGCGGGCTATGAGGTGACGGGGATTCAGGACGGCAATCTCTACCCGAATCCGATGGGAACAGTGACGCTCCCCACGGCGACGGTCCAGATCAGGCAGAAAGACAGGGCGCTGTAAAACGCCTTTTAGACACAGGAGGAGCACGAACATGAAATTGAACGAACTCGTACCAATTGGTACGGCTGTCAAAGAGCTACTAGCTAAACCCATGAAGGCCAAGACCGCCTTTAAGATCACCGTGGCGACGAAAGAAGTCCGGGAGCATATGAACGAGTTTGACAGCCAGCGCGAGAAGCTGGTCAAGGAGTACGGAACTCCGAGCGAAACTCAGCAAGGGATGTACACGTTCGCCGTGGACAAAGGAGCACTCTTTACTAAGGAGCTGGAAGACCTCCTCGATGAAGAGGTAACAATTAAACCCTTTACAATTAAGGTGACAGATATCGAGGACCTTGAGGTTCAAGGCGAGACTATCGCGGTCCTCATGCCGTATTTAGTCGAAGAGTAACGGATGCCCTCGATCTATGGGTATCGAATCAATTGTTAGGATGTTGCGATGCCCATGGCCTTGCCCTCTGGAAGTTATGCCACTGCCTCTGTCGACTCTGGCGCTCGAGAGAGCATCGACAAAGTGGAAGCAAAAATACAGGCTATTGAACTCTTACTTTCCGATCTGGAGCACGCCTTCTGGGGCGACTCCAAGATGCGGAATAATGGTGTTAGACTAAAGGTGCGCAATCTTTCAGCTAGGACACGTCACATAATAGCACGCATGGACGAGACCGATTCAAAGCACAGACACTACTTAGACAAGACGCGTCGCGAATCTTGTCACGGATTGATCGACCTAACTAAGCATTTGAAGGAGCACAAGGAAATGAGCGCAGCGGAGTTCGCCGTAGCATATGCCCTCATTCAGAAAAAAGAAAAGCGCACAGACAGAATTATCATTGTAGTTGTCGGGATATTTTCTGCCCTTGCAACAATTGCCACAATCTTCAAGCTGTAGGAGTCTAGTGTGAGTACACGCATAGAGGATCTTGACGAACCGTTCCGGACTAAGGTGCAAATGGTCGTGTCGAAACTCGGAGAGCTAGGGATATCGTTCGCGATAACCGAGACGCGGCGGACCTACATGGCGCAGTCGGAAGCGTTCAAGAGGGGAGCGAGCAAGTGTGATGGACTGAACAAGCTGTCAATGCACCAAGCGGGCCTCGCCGTGGATATCGTGCCGATTGATCCCGTCAGCCGGAAGCCCACATGGGACTACGCGAAGTTCTCGGCGGAGTACAAGAAAATCGGCGCGGTCTGCAAGGATTTTGGATTGGAGTGGGGAGGGACGTGGACGCCGATCGACCCGAAGACGGGTCTCGGGTGGGATGCTCCCCACAGTCAGCTGAAATGAGCATAATTAGGGGCTTCTTCACCAACGCAGAGGGACAAGGTTCAAGTAAGCGCATCATGGGAATCGCACTATTGACGGCGGGTATTGTGTACGTCTTTGTCCGCGTCTCGCCGGATGTGGCAATATTGACCTCGCTCTTTGTAGCGGGGACCGCGCTCTTGGGAGTGTCGGCATTCACTAAGACTTGAGGAGAGCAAAGAATGAAAGCATTGTTTGCAGCTATTGGTGGAGTGTTGAGAGAATACGGAACCGACGCGAAGGGCAGGCCGGAGATAAAGATCCCGTTGGCTGTCTTCGCCTTTGGAGCAGCAATTGCGGACTTCATGTTGACGAAAGATTTCGTCGGCTCCATCGCACTCCTGTCCACCGGCCTCGGGCTCCTCGGACTCCAGACACTTGGGGATGCGGCAATTGATAAGAAGAGCTGAAAAATAAAGCCCGCGCAATTGCGCGGGCTTTTCTATTGGCGCGATCTCAGCGCGTCCTCGTAAATCTTTTCCAACGCTTGATAGAATGGAACTTTGTACCCTGCTCTAATCCGCGCGTGCGCATCCTTTAACAATTGGCGCAACTCTTCCGTTCCGCGCGTTCCCAACATCCTGATAGCGCGGTCTATTTTTTCTTGGTTCGTCACCGTTCCAACCAATCCAGAATAGCTTTCCCCGACAGCCTAGTTAAACGCAAGGATGCAGACAAAGGAGCAGCGTATTCCGTTTTTATCTCGCCATCCCGGAAGAAAAATATACCCTCTAGTGACGCTATCGCTAGAGCGCTTATCCCTCCCATATCCGTATGGCGCTTCATCCAGGCATACTGTCCGGGTCGGAAAGGTACTTCCAAGCGGTATCGTACCGGGAATATCAGATTCTTTAATTCCATCCACGCGCTGATCCGTGTAGTGCGTATGAACAGATCGGGAATGCCGACGGCTGTTCCTCCCGACTCCACCGCTTGCACTAGAGCGCCTTCTTCCGATAGCGCTTTGCGTATAGCGCGCGAGAATGCCTCTTCATCCTTCATCCCGCGCCTCGCGTATAGCGTCCTCAATGAGGGAGGGGAAATTATTCTTCGCTCCCCACGCTCTTATAATTGTTTCAAACTCCGCCCTCTCAGCCGTTATAATTAGCAGCTCTTCGTAGAGCCGCTTCTCTATCAATCCCGCAGCGTGCGATTCTGCGTGACGTATAGCGTTCGTTATACTCGGTCTCAATCGTACATCTGCCATTCTGCTCCCTCCATCTCGTGCGTCGTTCCCCACGACTCGCCGATCTCCGCGTCTGCAATGACGGGCACCGTCAGCTTCACTGCGGTCTCCATGATTCTTTTCAGCTCTCTGTACGCTTCCAGTCCCTCCTTCGTTTTCGGAACGCTCACGCCCATTTCATCGTGAACAGTTATGTGAGGAATAAGTGTGTCATACACTCCTGCGTCCCAGCTATCTCGCATACTCTTTTTGAGCATGTCCGCCGCCGATCCTTGAATCAACCTATTGAACAGGACGTATTCCTTCTTCCTTTCCTTCATGTCCGCGCTCACTCTTGCTCTTCTTCCGAGTATCGTCTTGATGTAGCCGCGCCCTTTCCCTACATCTACTACGGCGCTCCTCGTTGGTCCCATGAACGGAACGTTGTCCATATACTTGTTCTGCAGAGCCTTCGCCTCTGCGACCGTGTAGTGAAACTTTCTCGACATCGCCGCAGGTCCCATGAAGTAGGCCATACCGAAGTTCAATCGCTTCGCCGTGAACCGATCGACGCCTGTCCAGTCCATGATCAATTGATGATAGTCCGTTTTTGGATTATCCCTGTATTGTGCGCGTATTTCCTCTGCGCGCTCCCCTCGCGCGTAATGCGCGATGATCCTGTACTCGATCTGGCTATAGTCGATCTTTCCCCAGAGACAGTCTTCCTCGGGGATGAAAATACCGCGACACAGCGTAGAGAACTCTTCGTCCCTCGACGGAATGGCCTGTAGGTTCGGATCAGAAGAAGAGAATCGGCCGGACACCGTTCCTCCGTCCTCGCGTTTCACGGGCTTAAACGTGCAATGTATTCGACCATCGACACAATGCTTAGTAAACGATCCTTCGATAAACGTGTTCAATATCTTCTCCGCGCCGCGCCCTCGCAAGATTTTCTGCGCTATCGGATTGTCACACTCTTCGAGGAAATCCTTGTCGATAGTCGGGTTTCCCGTTTCCGGCTTGATGTTGTACTTCACTCCAATTGTGTCGAAGATATCGGCGATCTGCGCGGTAGAGTTCCAGTTGAATTCCCCGAACTCTTCGAAAAGATCGGCTTCTATAAGGTCCGCCTCCTCCTGCAGACGCACTCGGGCCTTCTCCCTATTCTCCTCGCTTATCCTTACGCCTTTCTTGCGCATACGGATGAGCAACGGGTACAGGCCCATCTCCATAGTGTACAGATCGAGCAGACCCTGCGCTTCGAGTTCTTTCAATTGTGTCTTAAGGATTTTTATCGTCTGGTCCGCGTCTCCAATGGCGTACTCTCTTACTTCTTCGTAGCGCATTCGCCATAGGTGCTCACGGAAGTTCGTTCCCCATCCGTTGCGCTCGCATATCTGCATGGGAATAGAGGATCTCTTGTGCTCTCCTAGATACTTGACGGCGAGCGAATCAAGATTGTAATGCTGTGCGTATTCGTCCAGCAACGGTTCCGCGACTTGCACGTCGTGGTACGGTCCGGCTATCTTGATTCCCATTCCGTCCCAGTTTTCCATCCAGTCTATATCGTACATGAAGTTCGCGCCGACTTTGGGAATAGGTAGAGCGGCGATATCACGGATGTACGCGACGTTCGCCTCTCGCTCCTCCTCGCCTATCCCTCTATGCCCGATATTGTAGTACTCTGCGAAGCCGTCCTCGGTCGCTAACGACACGCCGAGAATACAGCCGTCGTCTCGGTATACTCCGGGTCCCATTTTACGAGACGGGCTGAGACCCGGGTCGAACGTCTCGATGTCCATCGCGATAATTCGCGCGCCTGTTAGGTCAGGTCTGTTCACGCTCCCTCCTAGCCTTTTCCCTCTTGCTCTTTGCAGCTCTGTAACACGCCGATCCGCAGTACACTTTCTTTTCCGTGGACTTCTGGAACGTCTTCCCGCACTCTGGGCACGTCGCTTCTTTGAACACCTTCTTGTCGTTGCCGTTCGCTCTGCAAATATTGTTACAATACTTCCTATCTTGCCTCGTTACGAACGGCTTTCCGCACCACTCGCACGTCCCTGCGTGAGTGCCCTTCTTTGGTCGTATTTGCGATACGGCGCGGCATCCAACATCGCACGTTTTCTGTTTCCACTGCGTTGGTCGGAACAATTTTCCACAGATGACGCATCTGCGCACCAGAAGAGATAGCGCTCCCATTTTGCTATACCTCCTGGGTCGCAGGGTATTGGCCAGCCGCGCACGGCGCGCGTCCGTCATGGTGCTGGGAGCTTAAAATCCGCGCCAATACCGCGCGACTACGCGCTAAGGAAATGCGCGTAAACCTATACAGCATAACTACTTACACCGCTTTTCGCATATTTAGTAAGAAGTTTTTTCGTCTTCTCGTCCCGGATGCGACGCAATTCGTTGTACGCCTCAGGAAATTTCTCGTGAACCATTATCTTCAATATCTCGATCTGCGTTTCTGCGTCGAAGATTTCGTCGAGCACCTCTTCCGCTTCCGCTTTCCCCTCTGCCCCTCTGGCAAAGAAGTCGGACACCGATGTGATTAGCTCCGCTAGCTCGCCCATCGCCACGAACCTTTGCTTCTCCGGTCCGTTATGCTTCATCAGCATATAGGACATATGATGGAAGACCGTGAGCTTATCGCCGCTGACCCAGTCCTTGTGGATCATACCAAATGTTACGATCTCATCGACGAACGGAAGGAGCTCCTCTTGACACGCTTTGCACGGGAAGAGGGAGGTGTACGCGGTGAGTCCTCCGATCTGAATGTCGCCCATCGACAGTGTCTGCAGAGTGCTCACCTCCGCGTGACGGACCGTGCATATCCTGTTCGCCTTGTCGTGGCAATTCTTGTTGCACTCTAGGACGGTGTTCACACCACTCGCAACAATTGCTCCCTTCTTGTTAACAATTATGCATGACACTTGCTTGTCTATGCAGACACTCTGTGCTCTGATTCTTTCCAGCTGATAGAACGCTTCGATGTCTCTGTCCTCTATTTCCCTGATCATTGCTCCTCCCCGTTGAATCCATACAGAGGCTTCCACGCGGGAAGCTTCTCTGGTCCTTTCCTTGCCATGAGTTGTTCCCAGACGCCGCATCCCTTGCAGTGATCGGTGTTGTAGTTGATCTTCATTTCGCCTCCTCCAATGGATCAATAGATAAATGGGTAAAGGCCCGACAAGCCCGGACCGAATTAACGATGTCCTTGCCGCCGTAGCCCCGAAAGCCAACGGAGAAATCCTGGTCCCACGCGCCGCCGCTGTTGCTCTGGGACGAGGACCACAGCCAGGTCTCGCCAAACCCACCGATTTCATCTTTGTTGAGATACATTTCATTTAGTTCTTCCTTGGTAGGGAGCCTCCAGCCATCTCCCAATGAGGCGCAGTATTCATGCGCTTCGTCCCACGTCATCTCGGTAGGAGCATTAGTTGGGTAGACTTCCAGCTCGGTTATGATTTTCATGGCTTGCTCCTTGTGGCTAGTCCAGCCCATGAGAGTATCCAGCGTTCAATCGCACTCCCTGCGGCGGCTTCAAAGGCTTTTCTAATTGATCCTATCGTGCGCTCATGCGGCATTATACTGCCAATCATCGTAAGCATCCTCTCGACCAGCTCCTCGTCACGCTGGGCGTCGCGGGCGGTGATGAGGGCTACGGCTTCCTCGTCCGATAGCACTAATTCGTTATACTCTCTCATTTTGGCAAACGGCACATGTTCACGAAGATGATCCGCGAACTCCCTCGCATCGTCGCTCGGATCGTCGGGCGCATCGAGGAGGGCTCGGAGGTCGCTCATTTTTCCCTCCTGACGTTTTCAGTCATCCAGATAAGCATAGGATCCGTGAGCATCGTCACGTCGTGCGTCCCTGTCCTGAGGGCGCGTTCCATGCGCAAATACTCCGGAAGCTCTATCTCGAAAGACTCGCCCATGCGCGGCATCTCCTGTCCTTCTTTTTCTAGGTCGCTCTCGTTGATTATGACGGACGTCGCTTCTTCCCAGTTCCGTTCATAACAGTGAAGAGATCCTACGAAATGGGTGTATGATCCCATCAGGATAGGGGTGAGATTGATCGCGTTGTACGCAACGAGCATCCTTTCCTGAACGAACGCAAAGAACGCGATGTCGTACGGAGTTCCGAGCCAAACGTCGTTGGAGCGCATTGAAACAGTTAGGTGGAGTGCTCCTCCGCGTATCATGAACTGAAGAGATAGCGTACATGGATTGTCTTTCGAGTCAGGGTCGCTGTCGTTCGGCTCGTAGATCATCATGACGGCTTTCCGCGTGTCTCGATCGGACAGGAGCTGGAGAAGAGCGTACTGGAAAGGCGTCGCCCCTCCCCACTTGTCCTTGAAGAGCCTCTTTCCGTACGCGCTGTTCACAGTGTGTCCATCGTCGCTGATCTTGCGCCAGAATGCGGAATAGTGCGCGATGAACTCGAGGTCGTCGGATCCGGCGAGGTAGAACGAAAGCTCGCCCGCGAGGTAGCGGAGGGAGAGGTCGCGGGAGGGTACGGAAAGCACCCTCTTGTACGGATTTTCTATCTGAATCACCGCATTAGTTATTTCCTTTATCGGCATTCCTCTCGGAGCGCTCTCGTACTCGGGATGTTCCATCAGTTCGTAGCAAGCGTTGATATACGCCTGATTGATTCCGTATCCCCTAATCATTTTACGTCCTCCTTTGAAAGAGAACCCTGATTCATGCTAATGCGTTCGATCTCGAACATGAGATCGCAGACAGCGTGAGCCATGTGAAGCTGACCGCTCTCCGCGTCGAAAAGACGGGACGTGTCAGAGCGCCTAGTTGCTTCGATCATTTCGTCGAGGTGCCTTCGCGCCGCGTCGAGATGTTGCATGACGGTCGTCGTTTTCCAGCCGCCCTCGAAGCCGTGCTTCTGTACTCCGTACATCCGCACTCTGCTCACGGTCTCTATCAGGCTCTGATAGACCATGTGCGGTTCGTGCTTTCCCTCTGCCTTCTTCATCTCTGCCTCCTTTGCGAAATTGAAGAGCGTGATTATTGCATCGCCCCAATACGTATCATCGATAGGACGATACCGTTCTATCGCCCGTATAGCTTCCGCCAGCGTCATTTCCATGTTCCCTCCTTCGCGTTGATTATCCTGCGCGCATCTCGAACACCCTCAATGCGGAGTCCCTTCGCCATGTCCTCAGGTGTTTTCATTCATCTCCCTCCTTCAATGACACACGGACATCGCCGGCGCCGACTGCACCAATTGCTCGTATCTCCGCGGGGACATCATAACTTGCACGTGGATATGCGGTCCAGTGACGGATCCGGTAGCGCCTGTAAGCCCGATTGTTTGGCCTTTCACGACGTGCGATCCGCGCGGTGTCCATAGCTCCGAAAGATGAGCGTATAGAACGTCGAAGCCAAGAGCGTCTCTTATAACTATGTACTTTCCGAATACTGGATCGCCGTACGCGCAAACGACAGCCTCGCCCGCGTTGAGCGCAAGGATGCGCGTCCCTACGCGACAAGCGTCGTCTTCACCGGCATGGTAGCCTGAGCCAGCGTTCCCTCCCATCGGGTTCTTGCGCGTTCCGTAACCGTCGCTCATCCATTGCAGACCGCCTGTCTTGTACAATAAACCGGGAAGAGGCGGTTTCTTTTCCGCGGACGCGCTACACGCGATCAACGCAATTGCCATCATTGTAACAGCCTTCATCTTTCCTCCTTAGTACACTGTGTACCCATAGCGACTATTGCTATGTATTACGTGAAGAGACTTCTTAGCGCGCGTGCAACCTACGTAAAACACTCGATGTTCGCTGTCCGGATTGTTCTGTAGATTCGTCAATACGTTTTTCGTAATGTCGAACATAACAATTGCGTGTTCTGCTTCGGCGCCTTTCGCGGAGTGTATCGTACCGATGCGTACGAGCGGCGCGGAGAGCGGGACCTTCTTTGCCACGAGGTCTCGGAAGTAATTCACGCGGCTCTCGTCCCACGAGAAGGACGCGTACCACGGTTCGGAAAGCTTGAAGTCGCGCTTAGTGTACATGGAAAGCGAAGACACTTCCTTCTGAGATATGGCGCCTTCCGCGCGACACTTCTCGTAAAGCGCGATCGCGGAATAATCGTCCTTCGTTGCGGACGCTTTGCCTTTGCGAGAGTATATCACGGCCTTCGCGCGAGCGTAGTCTTCCGCTAGATCAAGGAAGGCGTTGTTGCGACTGAGGAACATGTACGATTCGCCGGGTATTAGAGATACATCGGAAAGAGCATTGTGCTCGTCTACGTATCCCTCGTTGCCGAGGCCCTCGTAATCCTTTTCCACGCGCTTACCTATCTGTTTAGTTATGCGCTTCGCATATCGAAGGATAGGGTCAGGCAACCGATAGGAATGCTTAAGAACGCGGACGTTTCCCTCGATCCCAAGAAAGTAGTTCACGTCCGCGCCGGACCATTGATATATTGCCTGATCATCGTCTCCAGCGATATATACGCGCTCGCAATTGCGGAACGCTGTCCAAACCATCTTCCACTGAAGCGTAGTCAAATCCTGCGCCTCGTCTATGAACGCGACCGTCACAGGCAATGAAATGCGCTGTTCTACGAAACGCTCGATCATGTCCGTGAAGTCTAGGAGATCGGACTCCTTCTTGAATTTCGCATAATTGGTTCGAACGTATTTCAGTTTGTTTGCGTCTATCATATTCAGGAACACGTTCGCGGCCTTCGCGTTATTCCGAAACAGTTCGTCGTAGAACAGGTACATATCGTCGTCGTGTCGTAAATCTTCGGTGTAATACCCTGTGAAATTCATCCCCATTTTCCCGGAGAACGTCTTGTAGTGTTCCTTGCTTATGACGCCCGCGCGCCCGAGGTCCAGCGCTCTAAATGCAATGGAATGAAGCGTGCGGAAGTAGGGGAAGTCCTTCTCCACGAAACCGAACTGTTTAATTGCACGGTTCTTCCCCTGATTAGCGCCTTCCTTTGTGAAGGAGACGTACGCGATGTTCTCCGGAGCCACGGACGCAAGCTCGTTTTCAAGGAGCTTCATTAACTCCGTTGTCTTTCCAGTCCCAGGCGGACCGAAAACAATGTTCACTTGCATCGAATAGCTTTCCGAACAGTGGCGAACGGCGAAGGGACAAGAACAGCGTACATAGTATCTTCTACCGTCGTACCGTCGACGTTCGCAAGGATATTGCCGAGCGCTTTCTCTTCTATGCAGAAAAGCCAGAGCTCCAGCGCGTCGCAGTCTTTGAACAGTCGCCACTCCGCATCGGTCATAACAGACTTAGCGTGCGCGTCCGTTCGAGATGAAAACAGTTGGGTCTTCTTAGACGCTTCTGTCTCTATGACGTCCCAAGCTTCTGCCGCTTTGTCGCTCGCGTGTTTGACGGGATACAATAGATCGCCTGTGATGGCCTCCATCGCGTCGTGCGTAAAGACCCACTCTATCGCGGATGCGGACACGGGGACGTTCTCAACCTTTGCGATCTCGAGGAAAAGAAGACCCGTGTAGTAACAATGTTCCGCATCGGAATACGGACGCGTCAGATGGAAGCCCGCCAAGCGACGCACGTCGCGTAGACGTCGAAGCGCGGTGAACTCCCGCCAGTCGTGCGCGTTCGTTACCGTCCCGCCTTTCATATCGAACAGCATTAGTTGCTCTTTCTCGTGCCTAGAACTGCTCATCTAATTTCTCCTCCTTGAAGTCTACTTCCACTTCGCCGGGACCCTTCTCTACGAAAGTGTCGATCGCCTCTATCGGAAATATCCACACTCTAGCCGAAGTATTCTCTTGATTGATGTAATACCTCGCAGGACTCGCGCCCATCGCCTTAAGTCTGTCTTGTATCTCCGATATGCCATAGTACCTGAATTGTTTCTGCTGTATCAGGAATACGAGGAATTGCTTTGGCTTGAACACGTACGCCGATTTCTCCTCGTCACGGTACACGCGATCCGCGAGGATCTGCTCCTTTGTCATAGCCATTGCGCGAGATGTAAGGAACTCCGCGATGTAAGACACAAACAGCGAACCAGAGGAAATGTCCATCTCCTGTTCTACGGCCTTGACGATCATATTCTGCAACGCGCTATTTATAATTTTCGTCCACGCTGGTTCCGCAAGACGGCCAGGAAGAATCGCAAGGTGACGGAAGCACAGGTTCCTGAATGCGTTCTGCCCAATTATGTCGGACTCGCTCCAGAACTTGAGCGCTTTCTCGTTTATCATCCACTCGTAGTACGGCGGATCGGATGCGTACTGGATGAAGTCTCCAAAGGATAGTTCTGATACCTCGTCGCCGCCTATCCCATACTTCCTCTTTTTGCACTCCTCCTTGTCACATATCGAGCATATCGGCTCGTCCTTGCATTTGTACGAGTATTCCTTCTTCTTGTGCGTCGCTATGACGGTCTTCTGCAACTCGTCTATCGGAATGGGCTTAGTTAGCAGGTTATTCGCTTCAACTACTGCGAACTCGAAATCATCCCCTACCTTCGTCTTGAAGTAGCGCGCTAAAGAAAACAAGTACAGATTTCTGTTGCTCGTTTCTCCAGAAAGGTAGATGGCCTGGAGACACGGAGGCGCATCGGAAAGCGGCAAGTTGGATATAATACTTTCGATATTTGTCTTCGTCTGCATTCTATCTCGGATGCTGTACAGCGCCTCGTCTACGCTGAGCGGCCTTCCGTTCTCGTCCATCATATAGCGCTCGGTTTGCTCCGCGTGGTAGTAGGGGAGATTGATCCAGTTGCCCGCGCTATCGGACTTAATGAACGTCTGCTTCGGGAAGATCTCCGTCTTCTTGTCTAAGAGCATAGTGCGCCGTATTGTGCTCATAATTTCTACGGCGTCTTTCGCCTTGATCGGCTTCTCCCAGAACACGTAAAGATGAAGACCGCCGCTCTTAGATCGGAACGGGATCAAAGGAAGATTTGTCTTCTTGATAAACGAAAGAACGTGCAAGTGTTCTTTGTAGTACACGTCGATATCGATCACGGAAAACGAACACGTATTATCCGCACGTATTGGTACGATACCTAGACCTATTTTCCCTTCCAGGTGGTCTTGATAGTGCGCTTCTGTGACCTTCTCCGTTTTCGTGTAGTTAGTGCTTTTCCTCTTGCCGTTCTCTTCTTTCTCTTCTGACGTCTCGTTAACTCCGCGAACGTTAGCGTTACCTACGAAGATAGAGGCGAAATCGTTAAGTGTTAGAAGGGATATACTCACATTGGCCTCTCTGATCGGGATTGGGAAAATGAAGGCCCTCCCGATTTAGAGAGGGCCTCTCGATCAAAGACTAGAACTCGGAAACGTCGCCTACCTTGCGATCTGCCTTCGGGCCTTCTATCTGCGAGAAGTCGGCCTTCCTGTGCCCTTCGACCAGCGCCTGTCGGTTGTCCTTTATGAACGAGGTGTACTCGTCCGGGGTGATGAACCGCGCGCGCGAAATGTTCGTTGTCTTGGTACCAATCTGGTACCATTTGCCATCATCGTTGGAGTTGAGGACGAGCGACAGCTTCCACACCGACGCGTAGTACGGAGCGCGCTTTCCGCTGTCCAGTCGGCTCAGCAGGATCTGCGAGTTCCAGTTCTTGCCGTGCTTGAGACCCGAGGAGGACAGGGAGAAAACGATGGGACCGTCCTCCAGGTGTCCCTCCACGAGGCAGTAGAAGTTCATCGTGTCGACGACGGAGTTGCCTTCCTCGTCCTTGAGCCCGTCTTCGTCAAACACGCTTCCTACCGTGGGGATGGCTCCAGGAGCGTAGCGACCCTTGAGCCCGCCGCGCTTCGGCGCCCAGACGAGCCAAAGCGGCTCGTAGAGGAGCGGAACGAGCGAGATCTCCGCGCCGTAGATCCTCTTGGTGAGGCTGTTGAAAAAGACGCCCGCCTCTGCTCCCGGGATGTAGGACGGATCGCCCTTCGTGCATTCCGGCGAGAGCGCCTGGAGGATCTTTAGGAAAGGGATAGCGTAGTCGCTCGCGCCCATACCCTGAAAGCCGTCGCCGGCGACGTCGTCGAGGAAGGAGGTAGCGGAGGGCGCCGGAGCGGAAGCGGGAGTCTTGTTATCTGCCATGATATGTCCTTTAAAGTGAAACGCGAGCGACGATGCTCTGGGCGAATTCGGCGGCGTTCTCCGCGACCGAGTTACGATACAGGGGCGTCATGTCCGTGCGCAGAAGATCTTTGATGATATCCGACGCGAATGTCTTCAGAGCGCTGGGATCCACCCAATTGGTATCGGGCGCAACGGTCTTACGCGCTATAGTCTTTTTCTTCGCTGGCATGCGTTCCTCCTTACTTTATCGTCGTCTTCTTGTACAAAAAGAGATTCGCCTCTTTCGGTACGTCCGATACCTCGATCCTCTGTACGGACGCCTTCTTGATACCCAGAGCTCCGCGGAACCACGCTTTCAGCGAGTTCGCGTTTACGGTCGTGTTCTCCGAGAACACGTACCCTCGCTCAGACAAGAGCGCGCGTATCTCATCGTCCGGGTCCTCGAATGAAAGCTCTTGTTTGACGAGGTCTCCGGCTCCGTGATCATAGAGCCAGCCGATCACCTTCCGCCGCCCATCTTCGTTCTTCGGGACAGCTACCTCGAGCTCATCAGACACGGACAGGGTCATTCCGTTGGAAAGACCCAGCGTCTCGAGACCGTGCTGAAGAAGAAGATTCGGCACGGTTTCCCGGCTCATCTCCCTCTCCAGCTTCTTGAGTTCGTCGAGGCGCGCTTCTCTGTCCTCGATCTGCGCGCGTAGCTCCATGAGGCGCGTCGCTTGCGCCATTACCTGACCTAGAGCCGTTGCGTTTTCCTCAGGCTCTATGTTCTCTAGAAAGTCGCTCACTCTTTTCCTCCTGTGGATAAGTCGAGCTTGTCCGTGGGCGCGTTCGTTTCGTCGCGTCCCCATTTCACCTTTCGCATTTCCTGCATCTCCTCGTAGCTCTTCCCCTTCCTTTCCTCCTTCGACAGATGCACATCGTCCCAGGGCTTCTGTTCCCGCTGAACGCCGTTCTTGAGAACGTTGCGCTTCCTCATCCCGTTGAACGCCATCATCTGCGCCATTGTCGCCATCAGACGCGTCTTTCCGCTTTTCCTCTCGAGCCTGTTCTTGAGCGAGACAGGCGCGTTCTCGATCTCCGCCTCCGTCCCGAGCTCCTGATCCACCGCATTAAGGCTTTCGTTGTTCACAGTTCCCCTCCTAAGAATTGTCCTACGCTCTTTTCCCTCATATAGTCCAGCAGATCCTTTTTCATAGCAAGAACACCGAGAACCTTCTCATCAATTGTTCCCTTTACAATTATGTCCTTATAGAGGACGGTCTCGGCCTTCTGCCCATCGCGGTGGATACGGTCCTCCACCTGCGCGCGTTCGTCGAAGCTGTAGGAGTTGGAGTAGAAGTACATCGTGTGGCAGACCTGCAGATTGAATCCCATACCAATTGTCGCAGCATTTGCGATTAGGAAGGAAATTTCGCCCCTGTTAAACGCTTCTCTGATCCTGTTCCGTTGCTCCGTCGGCACGTCGCCGTATATCGTAGCTACTGTTTCTACCTCGTACTCTTTCTTCAACCGCTCCGTTATCAGCTGTATCTCTTTTACGAAGCGCGCAATTACTATCACCGGACGATCGGCGCACTCCTCCAGATCATCGACGAGGGCCTCCAGCTTCGGAGAAGGAGAGAATGCCTCGGATATTTTCTCCCCTGCCTCCGTCGTGCCGGGAAAGAATCCGCCCGTTATCTGCTGGAGCCGCCCTATCATCGTTACCTTGTTGACAGCGGATAGCTCCATGCCGTTATACTCCGCCATGTACTCCTTCACTAGTTCCTTATACACTCTCTTTTGATCCGCGCCCATCTCCGCGTACACCTTCTCGTATACCTTTGGAGGCAGGTCCAGACAATCTTTTTTAAGCACCGTGAACGACACGGTTTCTATCCTCCGTTTCAGCTCCTCTAGGTTCTTGTACGGAGACATGACGGAGGGATTGGATATGAGGAAGGACACGGACGACTCAGACACTTTCATTATCGCCGCTATCCTTTCCGCGCTCATTCCCTTCTTCGCCGTCTCTCGTACTCTTTTTATCTCGTCGCTCGTTATCTTACGGCGGATATCGTACGATCGGCCAGGGAGATGCATCCGCACCTCTATTCCGTAGCGCGCCTTAAACGAAAAGAAATCGAGGCCAAAGAAGTTCGAGGACAGAAACTCGAACGGCGCCCACACGTTGAACGGAGAGTTCGTAACAATTGTGCCTGTGAGGATCGCGCGGTATGCGGAGAGCGGCGTCACGGACACGACACGCTTTCCTGCTTTCACTACGTCGCTCAGACCCTGAATAATATTCTGGGTCCTATTAGCTTCTGGGTTCTTGATACGCGTCGCCTCGTCTACGATCACCATCGTCTTGAAGCGACGGACAAAGTCACGGAACAGGGATATGTAGGTGGCAAGGGAGAATGCTTCCACGTTTACGCAGAACCATTTCAGCTTTCCCTCTGTCTTCGCTTTCAAGAATCGGGACAGCTCCCTCTGGTACACTTGCGAGCTTTTATTTTCCCATACGAACGCGTCTGCGGGCACGGGAGAGTGGATGGGAAGTTGTTCATCGTACCATTGCGTATGAACATTATTCGGAGCTATCAGAAGTACGGCCTCTATCTTTCCTTCGAGGAACAAATTGGAAGCGATGTCTATTACGACCTTACTCTTTCCTGTGCCCTGTTCCATCAACAAAGCAAATGAGGGGAGGCCGTACAGTTTGTGAACCGCGTCCACCTGATGCGCGCGCGGCTCTGTTTTATAAATGAAGTTCGCCGTCATCGTCTCTCCTATCTTCGTACCTATGCTTAGGGTATTCGACAAAGACATCGTACAGAATATCGAATAGCGTCCGGAGGAGCCGTCTCATGCTAGTACCTCGAAAATGTCGTCGTGTAAAGTTTCCAGAGCTCTTCGTCCTGCTGAACGAACCCGACGGCCTTCCGAACTCTTTTGATCAGCGTATCTTTCATCTGCTCCCTGTCCGTCACTTTGTACTCTACGTCAAACACGCGCTTGATCTTCATATTGGGCGTAGGTCCGAACTCAGCAACGAGATAATTGAACGTATCGACTTCTGCGACGTGACAATACATCAGGTGCTGGACCGTGTTCAGATATTTCGACGAGCCGCCATAGGACGCACACGCTTTGATATCAATTATGCGATCTGGAAACGACACGTCCGTCTTACCGTAGAAGCAGAACTCCATTCCGTCTACTTCTTCTATGCGCTTCAGCTTCTGCTGGAACTTGCCTCCGCGACACTTGTCCAGGAAGACCTGAAACTCGGCGGAGCACTTGAAATCCGTCTCCTCGTCCTTTTTCTTTTCCAGCGTATCGTACACGGTCTGCTCGAACTTCATGCCGCGCGTGACGTCCGCAGAAGGCTCTTCCCATGGTTTGCGAGCAAGCTGATCGTGCAGAGAAACGTATGCGCGCTCCTTCCAGCTGGACGGCGAGTTCTCGAGCCACTCCACAGCGCCGATAAAGGAGGACGTGATAAGAAGGCTCATGCTCTCTCCTCGCATACGCGGTATTCTCGCGCGAGATTGTTCCTACGGAAACTTTCTGCAGAGGCTTCCGCTTCTTCCTTTGTACCGAGGTATACGAGGTCTTCCCACTCTGACCAGAAGACGCGTTCGGAGAAGTTGCATCCGTTGTAGCATCGTCGCTGAGGATCGGTATTCTCTACGATCTTCCTGCGAAACTGTACCGTCATGCTCTCTCCTCTTTTTCTCCCTTCTCGTCGAAGAAGTACGGATTGTCTGCGCCGTTCGGTCCCGGAGCGACGAACGGAAAGCCCGAGAGCTCGGACACAGGAATCATCGGCTTTTCGCCTATCCGGATGCAGGCAAGCTTGCGTATTGCGTTTCCCTTTCCGAGGAGATTGTAGATCGTTGCAGTTGAACGATTCGTGAGAAACGCGAATTGTTTCACAGTGTAGTACAGGTCCTCTCCGATCGCTGTCGGAACACACCTGTCAGCCATAGACTCGTTCATGCTAGTCCTCCCTCGAAGCGACGTTTACTCCGTCCGCCTTTCTCGTATTTGTCGTACTCGCACATCCAATGTTGCGCGTCTTGCATTCTGATATCAAGGAATCGTCCGCACTCGTCTTTGACCCAATTGTCAATTGTTTGTTCCATGTCCTCCGAGACGTTCGACGGCGATATTTCGTTCACCATCTTTTTCGTGTAGGCAGGAAGAGTTTTTTCTATGTACGAGAGCCACTCATCGAAAAGAACCTTCGCGCAACCGAGCCACTCTACGGGATTCATTCGCGTGTGGTCGTTACCGTAAACAAGGCGAGACATGCCTCTCCTTGATCCGGGACCCGAAGCGCTCCACGAGAACGCGTCCTCCGCGCCCATCAGGTACTGCGGAATGTACGAGAAATCGCACGCGTACTGATAAGCCATAAAGGACCCAATTGCGCGATACTTTGCGATCTCCGCCCACACCGAGCGCATTGTCGCATTATCGTCCTCTAGCTTCTCTGTGAAGTCGCCTTCGTCCATAGCAATTAGTAGATTCGAGAGGTAATGCGCTTTCGTAGGTCCCCAGTCGCCTAGACACGAGGAAAGCATGAACGCGCACGTATAGACCGGAGCGCCTCCGTAGAACCTCCTCAGAAGCGCGTCCTCTCCTGCCTTCCTTCTGTCATGCCAGTCCATAGAGGGCTCGAACGCGCCGTTCGCCTTCATGTCCTCCAGCGTCTCTATTCGGCTCACGTACCTCGCCTGAACGAGCGCCGCCCACAGATACGGGTCGTTCATTAAAGGCGTCGCCACGTTGTCCATGATCCATGCAGTTGTTTTATCTATTCTCCGGAACACGTTGCAGAAACGCTCGACCTGAAACACGGGATCGTCCGTCCACGGAGCGACAAGACCCGCGGAACGACGGAGGTAAATAGCGTGTCGTTCGTACGCGAGCTCGGCGAAATGCGCGATGTTCATTTCTCGAACCTCGACCTTAGATAGCGATTCTTAAGAGGGTACGTCGCGTTCAATTGGGTCATATTGCGCAGGTACCTCGGATAAAGACGCGCATCTTCGGCCAATATCCGCGCGGTCTCAGTGATATCGAAGGATGGTCCGACGTACGGCCACAGACCATCTCGGAAGCTCGTGCGATTGCACGCATAGCATGAGGGTATAGCGTCCCGCCTCCCGTTCTTTAAGGCGTGCCTGATGCGGTTCATCTTTTCCGACTGCCAGATGGCTTCAATTGTGTCTGTATTTACGTTCCCAACGATGGTCGACTGCGATCCGTCTGCACAGCAGGGGGAGCAATCGCCGTTCGAGTGAATGGCCAGATGGCGCAAGGGCTCACTGCAGACTTTGAGTATCGGCAGAGTAGCGATGTCCAGACCCGCCGACCGCCATTGCTCGATGTCTACGCCACCTCCCTGCGTATTGAACTCGCGATGCTTCGTATCGCCTGTATTGAACCCTTCTGTGTCGTCGATGGCGATGATGCACGGTCGCTTAGGCTTGCCGAGCTTGAACTGATTCGCGTTGTCGTCGTACATGGATAGGATATCGAACTTAGCGCCGAACGTCGTGCTCTTTACTGCCGCTTCCTCGAACTTCTCTTTGACCTCTTTGTCGTAGAGGTCGAGCGTTATGTAGTCCGCGCCAGCCTCCAATATCTCCTCGAAACCGTCGAGCGTAGGCCTCTTCAAGAGCACATCGCCGTTCGTGGTCACCATGAGCTTCGCTTTCGGAAGGATCGAACGCATGTCCGAAATGAAGAGTGGCAGGGAAGGATGAAGCGTCGGCTCTCCGTGGAGCGCGTACCCTACTGTCTTTAGGACGTCCGTGTGATCGACAGCATTAGCAAGAATATCGTCGTACGTCCTAAAGCTCATCTTAGTAATTGTGTCCATCTGCGCGATGCCGCAGAAAGAACAATGACGATTGCATCCGCCTACGGGTTCTAGGCGGAGCATCGGCGGGAAGACCGGGTAAGAATGGAGCCCTCTAGATATCTCCATTCTTAAACCTCTCGTTGGCCGATATGATAGAGGAGATAAAGACAGGGTCGTATCCCGCCTCTTTGGAAGCTTCCACGATCGCCGGCACGTCCTTGTTCAGACAATGGCTGTTGTAGTACGGATGCTCGAGGTATACGAATGAATGAGAGCGGGATATGCGCTCGTCTAAGAGCAAGCCTTCCCGGAAGGACAAGAAGTCCACGTCGAATGCCTTAGCAATACGGTGGAACGTATTGAAGAACGTCACCTGCGACGCGAGCCACGTGTTCTCGGCGTATTTGATAAGCTCCGCGCACTTCGCCGTAGTGCGAATGATGCGGTTCTTTCCAGTGAATACCTCCATCCACAACTGCGCGGCTTGCTCGCAGTCGGCCGTCTCTCCTCCGAGGATTAGGAAATCGTGCGGAGTGTTCGCATGATTCGTCGCGCCGTAGTACTCCGGACTGAACACGATCCTCTTTTTATATTTATCTATCAGCATGTCCGTCGTCCCTGGCGGGATCGTGGATTTGATAACAATTGTTTCTGCCTTTAGCTTTCCGACCACGTCATCTACGATACTGATGTCCGCCGATCCGCCTTCCGTCTTGTCGGTAGGCACGCACACGATCGCGTAGTCGACGGGTTCTGCGATGCGGTCCATGTTGAACAGGCGAGGATCGAGGAACCATGTTTCCGCTTTTCCCTCCAGCCCCTTCGCGACGTTCTGTCCTACGACGCCCGCTCCGACGATAGCCACTCTGTATTTCATTCTTCTCTCCTCTCCTGGTACGCCTGCAACCATTTCACTCGCACTCCGATTCTATTATCGCCCCAGTTAGTCTTTTCGTATAGAGAAACAAGGGAGGGAAAGCGACGAGACAGCTCTATCGCGGCGGCGCTATGCTCCTCGATCGTCCTGAACGTAGAGCATCCGCCCTCTGCGTCGGGCATATCGTCCACCGTGAAGCGGTTCCACGACCTGTTCCGTATGCCGTGAGAAAGAGTGTTGAGCGTGAAGAAGTAGTCCGTCATGAATTTCATACCGGACGTACGAGAAAAGCGCAGATCGGGTCGGGAGCAAAATACAGGGGAATAGAACGAAAAGAGCTGCGATATCCTCGCGTTGTCCCTGTATTCTTCGGTCCTTTTCTGACTGAACTGCCGCGCTGTAACAGACATGAGCGGGATAGCCCTGTCCGTCTCCAACAGACGAGCAAGCATAGCGTTGAAATGCTCGGGCTTCTGCGCTTCGTATCCTCTCTGCATATCCTTTCTATAGGCGAGCTTCAGATCGTCATCCATCGTAACAATACGTTCGAACTCTTCCGTGAACGTGTCGACGATCCAATCCATCGTATGTCCCCATCCAAAGAACCCTGCGCTCGTCTCTGCCTTCGGTATGGTGCGAAGGCCGATACCGTAGCATCCCGCGACCCTCTTATACAAGTTTTCTTCCTCTTCTCTAACAACCAGATAGGTCTTTGATTTCCACTCGTCGCTGAGGAAGTCAAGTGTGCTCATGTTTTCCATGATACGCTCGCTCCGTCGATACGAGGGAACAAATATCGCAGCGTCTTTCACGCTATTCTCCTTATGTCTTCAGCGATACGCACAGACACCTCCCTCCTTACCTCTTCGTCTTCTATCCGTTCAATTGAACGGATCATTCGACAGACGCGCAGGAGAGGGAGAAGAGATTGATCGGCGTACTTTTCTTCGAGGGCGATGACGAGGGAGGCGTAGAATTCCGCCTCCTGCCATTTCCTTTGCATTAGTCCGATTTCTATGCTTGTCATGAACGCGGCCACGTCGTCGAGCCAAGAGGAGTAGAAGTACAGATCGTACAACGGATCGACGAAGATGGCTCCGCCGTCCCATAGCACGTTATCTACGCTCAGGTCTCCGTGAGAAAAAGAGGCGACTGATGAAAGAGAGGCGAGCGTCGCCGGCTCCTCCAGATGGCGCATCAGTCGGTACGAGCTCTCCTCTTCAAAGAGGTAGCTGTACCGACGCATATTGGATGCGACTATCTGCGATAGCGTGTACGGATCCGGAGGCGCGATATAGAGTGGAATGGAACCAATTGCTCGCACCGCGGAATCTATTTCGTACACAATTGCCTCTATCGAGTGCGATGGAAGAGGCTCGGAGTAAATGCGCTCCAGGCCGATGGTGTCGCCCTCCTCGTCATGCACGAGCGCAAGAAACTTCGGCGCGCGGTCTACTCCGTGCTTCCGTATCTTCGAGTACCAATACAGTTCAGCGCGGATCTGGAGACCCGTCTTTTCAACGTGGTCTTCTTCGAACACTACCTTGGAGCGCACCGTCTACTCCGCCCTCAAAGAAGAGATGAAAGCAACAAGAGATGAGCACACGTGTTCGTCGAGGTAGACCGTGTCGGAGGGCTCAATTGGGTCGTTCGCCTTCAGCGTTATCTGATATCCGTCGCAGGATGCGTACAGGCCATCGCCGAGGTGCGTATCATTCATCTTCTTCATCTTCGTCTCCCTCGTCCCAATCCTCTTCATCATCGTCGTACTCGTCGTCCGCCTCCTGGCACTCCGCTTCGTACTCGGATATCGTCTGCTCTATGCTCTCGAGGTCCTCCTCCGTTAGGGAAGAGAGGGCGTCGGGTCCGAGCGCGTGGTCGGGAAGGTACGGCTTGAGCATAGTTATGTCGATCTCTTCCGCTTCGGGCGGATCGCCAGGATCGCCGTTCCGCTTGTACATGGATCCGGGAGAGGAAGGAGAAAAGTCGTACTCGCAATAGTACTCCTGTTCCTCTCCGTCTATCTCAAGGGTCAAGTCCATAGCTCCGCTACTCATTCTGCGGTCCTTGCGTGCGCGATCGCCGCGATCTGTCGGAGCGCGGATAGATCGGCAGTATTGTTTTGAACGCCATCTATCGCGAGGGCCTTGATGTCGATCATCGCGGTCTTCATTACGTACAGCTTCTTCTCGGCGGATATGAGAAGATCTTTCATCTCCTCCTCCGTCGTGAACGCGAGCTCCTGCTCTTTCTTCGCGGTCCGCATCTCCCGCACGGTTTTCGAAAGAACGTTCAATGCTGTTAAGATATCCGCGCCGCTCTCCTTGCAGGCCTCCGCGGTGAGAAGCGCCTTGTCGATGGCCGTCACCAGACGATCCGGTAGTTCGCGGCTTTGACCAGGAAGTCGGCGACTTCCTTGATCTTCAGACCGATGTGCGTATTCTTCCTAACAACTAGTGCCTTCTCGGTCTGTCCTCTTTCGAACCCGTTCTGGAGCGCGTATCGCTCTGCCTCCGACATGTCTTTCCATCTCTGCTTCACAGCGCTCCTCCTCGGATGTACCGGACGGAGAAGGGCAGTTCCCTGCCGCATTTTTCCGCCCAACTGTTGATATGACGTTCGGACATCGCCGACCCGTAGCCGATACCGTTCAGCCAGCTCTTCGCCTTCTCTGCGTCCGCCCTTCCGTGGCAGTACTCGGCGCAGATGAACATGAACGTTCTCTCGTCCCTCTCGACGGAAGCCTGTGTGCGAACGTTAACGGCCATCGCCGCTCTCCCATTTGACTTCTTTAATGAAGTACTCAATTAGTTCGTTCGCTTCCCCTTTGGTCAGTCCTTCGAAATCCCCGTCGTCGGTGGGCGCGCCAGTGATAACAATTGCGCCGAGGATAACGATGCCGTGGAACAATACGGAGGGTATATTTTCCTCGTTGATCCAATAGAGGAGAGCGCCTCTATGTATCGTCGCGAGGCGCCCGCCGACCGCTTCTTGTAGCTCCCCGAGCGACCAATCCTTTATAACAATTGTTACGGATCGGGCGCGCGGATCCACTACGACCGCTCTTTTCATCTCGTAGGCCTCCTAAGCCGCTCGCTTCCTCCTGTGGAAACGAGATATGAAAGATAGCCTATTATAGCACGGGGCGGGCAGGGGCGCAAGCCATAAAGCGCATAATTTATGCGTTTATTTTTATCTTATATAGCGATTTCCATATATAGGGCTCTTTTGGCATTTTGCCGGGTATGCGCGGGCATGGCCGACCCGATTTGCGCGCGTCTGGCCAATACCCTGCGACCCTAGGGTAGTCTTTTGGCGCGCTTTTGGCGCGCCCGCCACTGTTGTAGGCCATCCTTCCTCGCGACTCGCCAGAGGGTCGCAGTCAGACGCTGAGAGCTTCTCAAAAACGACCCGAGGCAAGGCGCAAATAAGGAGGATCATAGAAAGGGGTATGGCATGGGCGGCGACTCGCCAGCGACCCGATTTGACGAGGATGGTGCTCGTTTACCAGGGGATGGTGCAGCAGGGAGGCGGGAGGAACACTATATATTGGAAACGCTATATTGCGAGAAGGGCGCACAAAAGAAGAGCCCGCCATCGATGGCGGGCTCTAGGAAACGTAGGGCGGGGACTAGGCGATGGAGGTTTCGTCAGAGGGGCGATACCCGATCCAGCCGTCGGGCGCGTCGGCGCCGATCGCCACGAGCGTGTAGCTCTTCGTGGCGAAGTCCAGCTGGACCCAGATCCGCTGAGAAGGATCGGAAGCCTGTTTGATGGCGCGCTTACTGTGCGTCCTCATCTCGGCGCGACCGAGCTGGAGTTTCGTGAACACGTCCATCTCGGAGATGGAGGTACCGACGCCGCCGGGGAAGAGCGAGAGGAGGAGCGCGGCCGAGGTCACGCGACCCGTGCTCTCCCTGGGACCGCGCTCCCCATTGTACGCGACGGAGAAGAGGCGCGAGGCCGCCTTCTGCGCATCGGCAGGGCCGTACGCCTTCACGAACGCGACGAGGGTATCGATCGCATCCCTCTTGCTTCCCTTCCGCGCGTCCTTCTTCGCCTGGATCTTCGCCACGGTCGCCTCGTCCTTGCCGATCGCCCACTTCGGGAGCTTCTTCTCTACGAGAGCGCCGTCGTTCTGCTCGGGAGCTTGTTTGATCTTCGCCATGATGTACCTCCGCCCCTGTGGGGCGCTATATTGCCGCCCTCCTAAGGGGCGGCTCGGTAAAATTATAGTCGCACGGGTCCGTAAAAATGTAAAGGAGTAAAGCCCGCAATACTGCCGATTTTTACCCACCTTGCCATAGGGCAAGGCGCTTCGCCTAATTGTTCCTTTCCTCTTCCTCCTTCCGCTTCTTGTTCGCCGCCGCGATCCTCGCCGCTCGCTCTATCCTCTTCACCTCCTCTCCCGTCGCCCTCCTGATCCCCACGTCTTCCTTCGCGACCCAACTGTAACGTTCTTTTTCCTTCGCGACCCAACTGTTACGTTCTTTTCGGCTCTCTTCGCTCTGCGCTTCCGTCTGCAGTCTGCTATCCATCATGCGCTCCTTTCGGTCTGGCTCATCAGTGCAGGGGCGACCGACCCTCTGCAGACGCTCCCGGAGGAGCGTTTCGCCTAATTAGTCCTTGATTTGCTTCCGAAGAGCCACCGACTCGGCGCTCTGCCGACCAAGAGCGGCGGACGAAGAGCCGGGGTCCGTGGACGGCTTCCGCCCGGGGCGGAGATGGGGATACTTCGCGTGTAACGCGTCGCGAGCCTCGGTATCCACTACGACCAGAGCCGTGCATCCCTCGTCCTTCTCTGCCATCCGGATCTCCTGCATCCTCTCCCCGAGCCTCTGTACCATGCCGAACTTGAAGTCCTGAGGCACGAACCCTCCAATGACTTCCCGCGCGCTCTTTGTAAGCCGAAGGACGCAAGAGACGAGGTAGTCGTGCATCGCTATGGTAGAGGCGACGTTCGCCTCGCGACCGAAGATCTGGTACGTCACGGCGGATCCGGGCCCTTTTATCTTGACCATCGCGCAGAAGTTGAACGTGCAGACCGAGAAGAAAAGGGAGGAGCGCCATAGGTGCTCTCGGGTTTCGGGGACGTCGACCGACGACACAGCCGTTTCCGTCGTGCCCTTGACGTCGGACATGGACAGATTGTACGCGGAAAGGAGCGCATGCGCCTTCTCCATCGCGGACTTCGCCTCGGCTTCGTTCGGGGACGAGGCGAGCGCGAACAACTTCTGTATCTTCGCTATCACTTTCGCGTTGATCTCGTCGGACATACAGTACCTCCTACAGAACGGACTCATCAGTGCGGGCATTACCCGCAGACGCTCGCCATCGGGCCGAGCGTTTCGTCCTATGCGGCGGCAGATTTGCCGAAGACCCACCGACCGACGAGCACGTAGGCGATAATTCCATCCCTTGTCATGTCGTCGAGATAGTCCTGGACCTCGTCCGTATCAAGCTCGACACCGACGATGTTCCGGATCGTGCGCGAGTAGTCCTGCAGGGAGTACGCGGTGGAGCGGTCCAGCCTGGACTGGATGGTCTGGCGGATGGCTCCGCGGCCAAGAGCGCGCTCGGTCGCGTCCCACTGGATCGTGCGGGCGAGGAGAACGGAGTCGCCGTTCGCCTTCAGCTCTGCAGTCATGACGCTCTTGTCGTTGTTCGGTCTAGTCTTCATCTGGTACTCCTTGCGGCGCTCACCGCCACTAAAATCATTGTAACATGGTTCCCGCCTTTCCGCAAGGAGGAAACAGAAGAAATCGTAACTGATGATGCCATTATGAGAAGCTCCGGGTCGCGAGCATCTTCCAGGTTTCGACCGCGCCGCGGATCCGGCGACTGAGGTACAGGTACTGTCCGTCCATCGCGTCCACGCGCCACGTTCCCTTCCCCTTTCCCAGTCCGATCCGGTCGCCTACGTTTACCATGCCGATCTTGTTCATCTGGTGCTCCTTGGTAGCTCTCTCCACTACCTACATTCATCATGGCGCAGACCGGAAAAGAAAACAAGGGTTTCGGGCGGAAATCGGAAGGAAATCGTCGCTTTCCCTCCCAGGGAGCGAGGCGACGATGCTGTTACGAGTTACGTGGAGAAAAGACGCTGTGAAAAACTAATACTCCAGGAAAACAGAGCCCTCCTCTGTCGGATGAGGCAAACAAGGAGGCGGATGTTCGACTCCTTTATTAGGGCGGAGGAAAGGATGGTATGGGAGGGTAAAGACTGATGGCAATACGAGATATGGGGAGAGGAAGGGATGGGAAGGGATGTTAAAGACTGATGGCGCAAGAAGATGTGGAAGAGAGGAGGAAAAGAAGCGCGGAAAGGCGAGAGGTATCTGCTAACGGCATCAGGAGATGAGGGGAAGGCTCCTCGCCGTTCGTCCCAGAACGTATAACGGTGCAGGATAACTCCAAAAAACGAGCATCAAGAAGGGCCCAATGCTGTGATCGAGGAACCAATGCTGTGATCAAGGACCCAATGCTGTGATCGAGGACCCAATGCTGTGATCGAGGACCCAATGCTGTGATCGAGGACCCAATGCTGTGATCGAGGGTCGAGAGCCGATTGCAAATTAACGTATAAGGAATATACCGTATACCTTTACAACTACGGTCGGTACGGTCGTACGCTATGAGGCAAGTACGATGCCCTAATTTCCCTATGTTTTATAGGTCAAACTACGGTCGGTAAGGTCGCCCTTAAGGGTTTACAAGACGACCGGGGTTTTTGGCAAGCCAGCATAGGGTATTTGGAAAACCCGGTCGTTACTTACGCTACGGTCGGCTATTGGACCGTGGCGAAGCAAAATGCATTTTGACCATAGGTGTAGTTGGGTCGTCGGGCCGACCGTACCGACCGTACTACTAGTTATGTCCATGGTATGTTTTAACAGCGCAAGCAATTGTGTGCTATTTGTCCTAGTGTAAACCCGGTCGGTACTTACGTTACGGTCGCGGATGGGCGTACGGTCGGTACGGTCGGTACGGTCGGGTATTAACGTATAAGTTATGCGTTAATTTGTACGAATAGAAGGAACCGCATTCCTTATACATAGTTGTTTAATTGAAAAAAGTCGTGCGGAAAAGCGCGCGGCATGGTATACTTACTAGTGGTAGTATAGGCGATTCTGCAGGAGCGCTATCATGAATATAGCGGAACGACAGGAAGCCATCGCACGTTGCAAGAAGAGGGACGAAGAGCGCGCCGCGCAGGACGCTCGACGTAAGGACGCGGAAGACAGGAAGCGCGCTCGGCAAGAAAAGCGCGCCGAACAGAAGTCGCGTGCAATTGAACGCATTGATAAGAGGGAAGAGAAAGCGCATAGCCGCGAAGCTAAAAAGATGCGAGCAATGCGTAGAGTAAGGCAGAGGAGAACGTTCGCGTGACGCTAGAAGACAAGAAGTCGCAAATCTATCGCCTCGTGCGCCTCGGTATGGGGCGCGCAGAGGCGGAGCTTCTTGCTGAGACAACGCTCGAGGAGCAAGCGCTCCTCGACGCCGACACGATGTACCTATCTAGGGTAAATATCCAGAAGGTAATTGAAGAACGCGACCTCCTTGTCAAGCTAGACGACATAATTGAACAGAACACCATGAAAGGGGAGAGCGGCGCGCTTCGGTGGAAGCTGGAGCGGCTGAACCCGCAGAAATGGGGAAAGAGCGTGTCCATCGACCTTCCTGCCGCCCCTCTGTCGGAGGGCGCGCCCGATTTGTCGAAGCTCACAGCAGAAGAAAGGACACAATTGTTACGGGTCGTGTCGAGGGCGCTCGGATGAAAGGGATGCGAATATGAATGACCTAGTTATTTTTAACGAGGAAATGAACGCAATTGTTCTAGACTCTAGAGTTGCGGCGAGAGAACTAGGCGTAGATCACAAGAGTCTTAAGAATCTTATCCGCGAATATGCTGCGACCTTTGGCGAGGTGCCTTTTCAAAAGGCACCTTTGGAGTCGGGACAAACAGAGACGTTCGCGTTACTGACGGAGCGTCAAGCCTTGTTATTTATCGCGCTTGCCAAGAATACGGAAGCGGCAATTGTTGCGAAAACACGCCTCGTGGATGCTTTCCTTGAGATGCGCGAATATATCGAAACAACTAAGCGAAACGATTTCGCAACGCTGTTGAAAAAGATGGACGACATTGCGCAGTCTTTATACGATCAGATCAATTGGTCATATTCGCGTATCGCGCATTCCGATCCCGTCAACAAAGAGTTGTTAGAGCGTGGTGAAAAGACTATTGCACGTTTCATAGCTACGGCGAAAAGCATAAAGGGCGAGATACAGTGAGCGCCGTCGTCGTTCGCTCGCCCTCTCTCAGAGACGTGCAACGAACGGCCATCGCCCTCGCTCGCATGGACTTCTATGCGTACTGCAGAGTACGGATGCCGAAGTTCTATAAAGAGGACAGGACGTACCTCAGGGAGTTCTGCGAGACCCTTCAGGCATTTGTGGAGGACCGCCTCTACGAGAATGACGGGACGCCTGTCTCGCGCCTCATGATAAACCTGCCTCCCCGACACGGTAAGACGCTCACCCTCGTGATGCTTGCGCAATGGGTTCTGGGACATGACCCAAATACTAGCATCATTGACGTGAGCTACAACGAGACGTTGAGTGGACGGTATGCGAAATATGTTCGCGACGGGATGCAGGAAGTGAAAGGAAACGACCGCACTCTTGTCTACTCCGACTTTTTCCCCGGCAGTCAGATCAAGAGGGGCGACGCCGCGTATCAGCTATGGGCGCTGGAGGGTTCGCACTTCTCCTTCCTGGCGACGAGTCCTGGCGGCACGTTGACAGGAAACGGATGCCAGATCGGCATCATAGACGACATCATTAAGAACGCAATTGAAGCTTATAACGAGACGCTGACAGAATCGCACTACGACTGGTACGTCAACACCTTCCTGTCGCGTCTCGAGAACGGCGCGAAGCAGTTGATGGTCATGCATCGATGGAGCACGCACGATCTGTGTGGGCGCATCCTCGCGCAGGAACCTAATAGGTGGCACGTTATTAAGATGCGTGCGAACAAGAGGTATCCGGAACAGCCGCAGAGGGACGCGGACATGCTCTGCTCTTCTGTCCTATCCTGCGCGACCTATCTCGACAGGAAGACTAAGACCGACGGGATGGTCTTCGATGGCAACTACGATCAGGAGCCTTCGGATAGCGCGGATAAGCTGTACGGAGAGTTCAAGACGTACGACCCTGCCGCTCTCCCTTCTTTCTCCGCTGTTGAAGCGTATACGGACACGGCCGACGAGGGATCCGACTACCTCTGTTCCATTGTGTACGGAGTCGCCGGAAACGTCGCGTACGTGCTCGATATCGTGTTCACGCAAGACAGCATGGAGACTACAGAACCACTAGTTGCGCGAATGATTAACGCTCGGCGCGTGGCGAAGGCTTACATCGAGAGCAATAACGGCGGACGCGGCTTTGCAAGGGCAGTCGAGAGGATAGCGCGAGAGGAAGGAAATACCAATACTGTCTTTGAATGGTTTCACCAGACCGAGAACAAGATGGCGCGCATCCTGTCCAATGCCACGAGTGTTACTAATTGCATCTTATTCCCTCAGGGATGGAAGTTCGTGTGGCCTTCTTTTCATTCCGCTGTATCCTCGCTAGGGCGTCAAACCAAATGGCTCCATGACGATGCTCCTGATTGCTTGTCCGGCATAGTCGAGAAATCTTTATCCGTGCCTCTGTATGTGATGCTATGAAAACGGGATCCGAGTTCTGCAAGAAGTGTGGATGTCTGCTCGACACAATTAGCAAGTGTCCTCGATGCGGATATTATAACAGTGTTGGTACGATCAAGATTCCCGAGTTTTACAAGAAGATGGTAGTTAAAGCCATCCACAGGGACGAGGAGAAATAGCGTGGGTATTTTGTCGGCGGTCCTTCTAGATATGCTGCAGGAACAGTTTCGCCATGAGACCTCCAACGCGCTTCGGTATACGAGTCGGTCCTCCTGGACTCGCTATCGCGGACTAGAATCGACCGCCGACTTTTTTCAACAGGAAGCAGAGGGCGAATACGCGCACGCTGCGAAAGTACGCGGATGGATAGAAGCGCGTAATTGTGCGCTTGTTCCAGAACCTTACAACTACACGGATTCATCGGCGTTCCCCGACTACGCTTCTTTGTTCGTATCGTCGCAAGAAATAGAGCGCAATACTACGGATAGATTGAACGCTATATACGCGATGGCGCTAACTGAACGGGATTATATGTTGGTCACTGCGGTATCGGAACTCGTCCATGAGCAGATCGAGGAAGAGAACCTTTATCAAACAATCATCGACCGCATTAGTACGAGAGGGCAGGACGCCGCCTCCGTACATGACATAGATATGTGGATCGGGGAGCGGTTCGTAAAATGAGTCAAGATACGTGGGCGAAAGCTCTCATGCAGAAACTCGGCATAGGGGACGCGCTCCGTCCACGTTGGTCTTATAGTCCGCGTCGCGAGACAGCTCTCTATTATGAGTTGTTTCATACCTCCCCGCGCCTGGATGCGTTGTATATGGTAGCTTCGGACGTCGCGTCCGCTACTTTCAAACTTTATGATAAAAAGCAGAAGAAGTTTGACGAGGAAAATGCAGACCCTATACAAGAGCATATTCTATACGATGTTTTAGAAAATCCTATGCCAGACCATTCTGAAATGGACGGCTTTACACTAATGTTCCTAACAATTGTGTATAGGGAGCTAATTGGAGAAGCGTTCTGGCTTATAGAGCGCAGTAATAAAGGCGTCCCTGCCGAAATATATCCCGTCCCGCCTAATTGGGTATTGACTACTCCGACCGCTCCCACTCCTTACTTCATGATTGTTCCAATGGGAAACACGAGTCACAAGCCTCTCGCCGTTCCTGAAACAGATGTTATTTGGTTCAAAGAGCCTAACATCATTTCGCCGTATGGCAGAGGACGAGCGAGGACAGAGGCAGTTGGCGATGAATTGGAAGCAGACGAGCTTGCCGCGAAGTATGGCAAGAACTACTTCTTCAATGACGCAACCCCACCGATTGTTATAGAAGCTCCCGGAGCGACCCCTGAAATGGCTGAGCGCTTCAAGGAGTCGTGGTTCCAGAAGGTCGGCGGATTCCTCAATGCGCGCAAGCCCGGTATCATACCTTGGAAAGATAGCAAGATAACGAAGCTGGCAGACAGCGCAAGGGAAATGGACTTTGTGGAAACACGGAAGTTCCTGCGTGATGTGTGCAATCAGCACTGGAGCCAGCCTCCGGAGTTGAGTGGCATCCTAGAGAACAGCAATAGGTCAACTATTGACAGTGCGTACTACCTCTGGACGAAGAATGTAATTAGTAAGAAGCTCTCGCGCATGGAAGCGACATTAAACAGGCAATTAGTACCAATGTTTGATGATACGGTTGTCCTCAAATACGACAACGTTGTTCCGCAGGATGATGCCTTCGACCTCCAGGTCGCGACCTCCGGCCTAGCGGCGGGAGCCATCACTGTTAATGAATGGCGACAGAAGAACGGGATGAAGCCGCAGGAAGGCGCGGACGTGTATCTTCGCACGTTCTCAGTCTCAGCCGTACCAATTGGCAACATCCCTCCTCCGCCCGAACCTGAACCTGAACCTGAACCAATTGCGCTGGAAAAGAAAACTGTTACTATTAAGTACGACGAGGATCAGGAGAGGGACGAAGGCGGAAGGTGGGCGGACGGCGGCGGGAGCGCGTCTAGCGAGGGCGGACGCGCGCTAGTTTCGTCTTCGACTGGATCCGAGCTACCGCCTCATATCCAGTCCTTGAAGATCCCTCCTGCGTGGACCGATGTGAAGTACTCTGAAGACCCCGACGCCGACTTGCTCGCTGTAGGGAAGGACGCGAAGGGAAGGAGCCAATACGTTTATTCCGAATCCTTTGTCGCAGCGCAGTCCGCGGCGAAGTTTGAACGTATTAGTGCCCTCGATGATAAGATTGACGGAATACGGGAACAGGTATCGAAAGACCTCAAAGGCGGCTCTGAAGAAGCGGCGTGCCTCTCGACGATCATGGCGACTGGAATACGTCCCGGTTCGGACAAGGACACGGGAGCTGAGAAACAAGCGTATGGAGCTACGACGCTGAAGGCCGAGCACGTGAAAGTGGACAGCGATGGAAACGTGTCTCTCCAGTTCGTCGGAAAGAAAGGTGTGGACTTGAACATCCCGGTGGAAGACGCCAAAGTCAGCGCAATGCTTATAGAACGCGTAGAGGGCAAGGATCCGGGAGCCGCCATCTTCAATACGGATGCCGGAAAGCTGTCTGAGTACACGCACTCCCTCGGCGATGGCGGATTCAAGACCAAGGATATGCGAACGTATCTCGGCACGAAGACCGCGCGTGACATCGTCAAGTCCATGCCGACACCTAAGAATCCTAAAGAGTACAAGTCTTCTGTTATGAAGGTCGCGAAAATAGTTAGTACGAAACTGGGGAACACGCCCACGGTCGCGCTCCAATCATACATCGCTCCCGCTTCCTTTGCGGACTGGAAGGTAGCAAGTGGTATCTAATATTCCGCACGTCCATTTCGGATCGGCGCAAGAAGTGAATTGGAAGGCCGCGGACATCGGATCGGATGACGACGAAGAGATGGCCGTCACCGATCCTGCTGTCGTCGCTATGCTCGGCTTCGATCCGTTGGACCTGAAAGAGGAGAAGATATACCAGAAGTACGATCCGGATCAGGAGAGGGACGAAGGCGGAAGGTGGGCGGACGGCGGAGGCGGAGCGGAAGTCGCGCTCAATAGCGTCGGTGGAACGTTGCCTCAGTCCCATGTAGACGCGGCTCTCGCGTATGCTGGCGGAGGATCGCCTGATCGAAACGGTTATCCGAAAGGGCTGAACGCGGAAAAGCTGAATAGGTCTTTAAGAGGGAAAGGCGAGCTCCCTTCTGAGATACAAGAAGAAGGAGCGCGATTGACTCGCGCGCTAGACGACGCGATAGCGTCGCAAGGTATTCAAGACGTAGGCGAAGTGTACAGAGGCGCGGGAGAAAGTGTCGCGACAGCGACACTCCTTTCCGTTGGCATAGACCCTTATTCTATCGGCAAAATTAGCGCTTCGGAACTTTCTTCTAGGATGGAGGGGATCGAAATAACGGACAAAGGATTTGTCAGTACGAGCAAAGACGTCGAAGTCACGCATGAGTTCGAGACCGTTTCGGCATTCCTCACTACACAGTTCGTTATCAACGGAAAAGATGTGTCTGCGATGGATATCAACGCGGCAACTAACTCTAAGGTCGCGTACCCAGGAGAGAAAGAAGTGCTGTTCGCGAGAGACACAACTTTCGTAGTGACCAGCGCTCGTGTCGAGAACAGGTATCCGGATCGGACCGGGTTTCCTGGAAAGCGTCTGATACTAGAAGTAAACGTAAAGAAGGCGACCAAATGAGCAAGTACGATTGGGAAGAGGGCGACATCGTAATAGTTGCACCGAAGAAAAAGAAGGACGCAACTAAAAGCTTCAGTTCGCCTCAGAAGACCGCCATTTGGAAAGCCTTTGACAGCAAGTCCCGAGAGGGAGAGCAGGCGTTCATCAACGGTGTGAAGGCCGAAAGCAAGAGACAGCGAGACGCGTTCAAGAAAGCCATAGGAGACGGGATAGATGCGGAAGCCGCCTTCGCAAAGGTATTCGGGAAGGGCGCGAACGTGGCGATGAAGAAGGCTCTGTCCCCCGCATGGCTCATGTCTGGAAAGCGCGGATACGATATAGCAGAAAGCATGATTAAGAGAGGAGAAAAGAAAGCCGCTGTCAGCTCTTCTTGGGACATTGTTAATCCGCTCATGCGCGCTTGGATCGACACAAATGGTTTGATTAGGGCCGAAGGGATCAACGACACGACGGAAGAGAAGCTGAGGAAAAAGATAGCCGCGTCCCTCGCTGAAGGCATAGAGGCCGGAGAGGGCCGCGGACAACTCAGCAATCGTATCCTTGATGAGACGGACGATGTGTACGAGGACATGGACAGGAACCGAGCGAACCTAATTGCGCGTACCGAGACCTGCGCAACTGTTAACTTCGGTCAGGCCGAGACGTATAAGGCGGAAGGTGTGAAGAGCAAGGAGTGGCTGTCGACACAGGACGACCGCACTCGGGACGATCACGTGGACGCGGACGGGCAGATCGTCGCAATTGACGAGGATTTTGAGATAGGCGGCGATCTGATGCAAGCTCCCGGCCTAGGCGAAGATGCTTCCCAGAATTGCAACTGTCGTTGCACGATCCTACCAGTTATCGACATGGGAGATTGACCATGAGCATGGACACCGAGATAAATACCCTGCGACCAATGAGCGGCAGGACTCTGCGCGAAGAAGGCGTTAGTTATAATCTTGCGGACGCTGCTGAGATGAGCATGGGCGGAAAGGGATGTGTCGTAATTGCCGACACAAATAAAACTGATTCGCCTTCAGGCCAGTCCTTTGTTGCGCTCCAGTGCATCACGGACACGGTTATTGCAGCGTATGTCGCGCGTCCTGTTGCGCCTATCACTCCAACGAACGCTTTAGTCGGTATCACTATTCCGGCAGGGAATATTCTGTACGGACAGTTGACGTCAATTACACTCACTTCCGGAACCGTCATAGCCTATCTCGGAGTGAACAATGCTAGTGCTTAGTCTGGGTCTTCGCAACGTTCCGGACGTGGCAATCGCCACAATTAGGTGGATTCTCAATGCGGATGCAGCGCCAGTAGGCGCTGCGGAATATGCTTGGAAAGATGCCGACACGTGGACCGACGCTAACGTGTGGAAGGATTAACTATGTCAGGATATACTGCAATCGCGAATCTTTCTACCGGTCTTAGTGCGCGTACAAAGATCAACACGCAATTTTCCGAGCTCTTCGGGGAGACCGCGAAAGGCTTCATAGTTGTTGCAGACTTGGCCGCGCTCGCTGCGATTCCTGCTGCATACAAAGTCGCGGGAAAGCGCGTCATGGTCCTCGCAGACCATTCTATTTATGAATGGAACGGTACGGACGACTTCGATCCCGCGACAGGTCCGATCGCGGCAACTACCATTGTCACCTCCGGGAAGATCACTGCGGCTTCATTGCAGGCAATTGGTACGATCCAAGGTGATGGGATGTCTAATCTGGATGGCGGGATAACCGTCACTCCCGCGAGCAATATTCCTTCTGCGACGTTCCGTCGAAACTCTTCCGCGCAGACTGCGAAAATACTCCAACTTCAAACAGAAGCAAACGCACCTCTTGCCGACATTGACAAGACTGGTACGTTCCATGGATTAGGCGCTTCTGTAACCGGCGATCTCGCTGCTGGCGGAAAGGTAGCGGCAATTGGTGCTATCGAAGGCGCGTCCGCGGCTATCTCGGGACTCGCTGCTGCGGGGACAGGGAAGTTCGGCGACGTAGTCGGTGGTAACTATTCGGAGTTTGGATCCTCTGGAGTTATTAAGTTCAACGGGAATGCGCGTGTATGGAAAGACATGATCGCTTCCGGAATGGCGTTGCGGGATGGCGGAACGCCTCCGACTGCTGCCGTATTCACAGGCGGCATCCTTGCCAATCGCTTCGATGCAGGAGCGTCCCAGTCTGTGCATGGAGCCTTTGAACTCCAGCACGACTATAAGGAAGGCACTGCACTAGACGTTCATATTCACTGGACGCCCACTACAACTAATGCTGGCAATATCGTATGGGGAATAGAATACAGTCTGGCTAACGTAGATGGAACGTTCGGCGTCGCTGTTATACACTTGAACGCGCCTGCCGCAGCTCCCGGAGTCGTTCGGAAGCACACTCTCACAGAGGTTGTCTCAATCCCGGGAACGGGTCTATTGATAGGCACAGTTATAGCATTTCGCATATTCCGACAGAACGGCGGGACGGACACTTTTACAGGCAATGCGTTCCTTCACTCAGTTGGGATGCACTATGAAGTCGATACGGTAGGAAGCCGACAGGAGCTTATTAAATGAGCGAAGAAAAACGGGTCCGCGACTTCCGTATAGTTGCGAAGGATCTTGCAGCGTCGGACGCGCGGACATTGTTACTAATTGGTTCGACTGAGACTCCCGACCGGGACGACGACATAGTGCTGTCGGACGGTTGGGACCTGAAGAACTACATGAAGAATCCTGTCGTCCTTTGGGCTCACGACTATTCGATCCCGCCAGTTGGCAAGACCCTCTCGGTTTATGTGGATCAGCGATCCAAACAATTGTGTTTCAAGGTCTACTTTCCTAGCGTCGATGAATTGTCCACTCCCGGTCAGCCTCCCTCGGAGCACGCTCTTTTCGTGGACACGGTTTACAACATGTATAAATGCGGTCTATTGAACGCAACTAGCGTGGGATTTATTGGCAAGGTGGCGAATGCCCGCGACGACCAGAACGAGAAGCCGCTCTACAGTCGCGGAATGAAGTTTAGCGGACAGGAGCTATTGGAGCTGTCCTGCGTACCCGTGCCAGCAAACGCAGATGCGATTGTCCAAGCTCGGGGAATGAAGGGTTTAACTAGCAAGGGTATTGATTTAGTTGCTTCTTATCTTGAGAAGCAACTAATTGATAAGTCTGTCGAAACGGAAGGAGAAGAAGACATGGCGGAGAAACTCACAGAGGAGGAGGTAGTTAAACTCAAAGGGTTTATTGCCAGTCTTCCTCCTGACAAGGTAGAGAGCAAGGCCGGGAAAAAGCTTTCCGCGTCCACGCTCTCGAGTATCAACAAAGCGATGGAGCATGCAACTAACGCTATCGCGGAACTCAAGTCACTAGCCTCGGATGGTGTTGAAGAGGGGACCGACAACGGTTCCTCCGACGGTACCGAAGAGCAGAAGTCTTTGGATCTGTCCACTCTTACGGTGGAACAGGCGAACACAATCCTCCGCCTCGGCGGAGACCGCAAAGGAGCCTAACAATGGGCGACAAGACGATTGCGGACCTCGTCAACGAGAGCGTTTCCACTCAGATGGACGCGAAGCTGGCGGAGGTTCAGAAAAAGTATTCTGATATCTATCAGAATGCTGAGACCAAGAGGGAACGCAAAGGCGAGAAGGCTGTCGATCCGGGTATCCGGCTCGCGCGCTATGCCAAATGTGTTCTCGCTGCGGAGAAGGGCGGAGACCCAGAAAGCTGGGCAAAGAAAATCTACCCGGACGACAACGAGCTCCACGCCTATACGAAAACGGCCATGTCCGTTTCCACTCCTTCGGAGGGCGGATTCATGGTGCCCGATGTTCTCAGCGCTGAGATCATTGAATACCTGTATCCCAAACTCGTACTGACTAAACTCGGTGCGAGGAAGGTGGACATGCCTCAGGGGAACCTGAACATCCCGCGCTTCAATGCAACGTCCTCGGCCTACTACATTGGCGAGAATCGTCCGCAGACCACGAGTCAGGCTGCGATAGGCAGTGTTAAACTGTCTGCGAAGAAGCTCGGTGTGCTCGTTCCCGTGTCGAACGACCTAATTAGGTCGGCCTCTCCCATTGCGGATGCGATGGTGCGCGACGATATGGTTATGATTAGCCAGCTTAAGCGCGACTACATGGCGTTCTATGGTCCGGGCACTCAGTACTCCCCCTCGGGCCTCTCTGTTCTTCTCACCTCCACCGAGAAGTACGGAAGCTCGTCCACCGCTTTCACCGCGGACATCCCCGGATATCTCCTCGGCGAACTCATGGGGAAGAATATCCCGATGATAAGCGTTGGTTGGACTTTCTCCGGCCGCGCTTGGAGCTACCTCTACAACCTCAAGACCACAACTGGCGCGTACATCTATCGCGCGGAAATGGACATGGGGAAGCTCCTCGGCTATTCTTTCTTCGTGTCGAACCAGATTGCCTACACTGCCGGATCACCCGGCTATGTGGATATCTTCCTCGGCGATTTCTCGGAGTTCTACGATGCGGTCCAGATGGAAATGCAGATGGAGGCAAGTCGCGAGGCGACCTACATCGACGATTCCGGTTCCGCCGTGTCTGCGTTCTCCAACGACCAGACCGTCCTGCGTTTGCTCACCCTGCATGACTACAACATCCGTCACAAGGAGTCGTTCATTCAGGGCACGTACAAGCTCGCGGCGACCTAAGAACAATCGGGTCTGCCATACTTAAACCTATGGCAGACATCATACCAACTACAAGGAGTTCCATTTATGGACAAGCGACTTCTTCAGCGGGTGCGCGCGGTTCTTGCCTACGCTCCCAAAACCACGGTGACGAATACTGCCGTGGACAGCGTAGTCATCGACCGTCTCGGCTCTAACGGAGCTCTGGCGCGCTCCGCGCTCTTGCTCATTAGCAATCTTGCTGCAACGGTCGGGACTGTGACCATCACTCCCACCCTCTTCGACGGAGCGACAAGCAGTCCCGCGACTGCCGTGACACTCAAGACGGCTCTTCCCACGCATGATTGTGTTGCGGATTCTGTCGAAGCATACCAACTAGACCTTGAAGGGTTTAACAGGTACTTCAAGGTCACGTTCACTCCCGTGCCGGGATCGAGCGGAGTTTCTGTGTTCTCGGCCTCCGTGGTCCTTGGCGACATGGACATCGTTCCTGCGGCGACCGTTCCCGTCGTCTACGCGAAGGCATAGTCATGGCCTTAGCGGATACGGCATTGACGACAGTAGCTCTAGCGAGTAGTTTCGCGGGTGTCGCTACTCTCGTTGACGACGACACGACCATATTTGAGAGTCTCATCAATGCCGTGTCCGCTTCTATTTCGTCCTATTGTGGACGGATATTCGGTCGCAGTACTGGACTGCCTGAGTACACAGAAACGCTGTCTGCGTCAAACAGGCAATTGTTACTTCTTTCCCAGTGGCCGATCAGTTCAATTACCTCGATCACGTCTGACGGTTATCTTCTTGTCCTCGACACGGACTATCGCTGCGATCCTCAAGATAAGGCGCGCGGTGAAGTGTATAGGGAAAATGGCTGGAAGGGTTTATCTATTGTAACCGGACTGACGCAGAATGTCGTGGCAACTGAACGCAATATCGTCGCCGTATATAAGGGTGGATACATCCTTCCCGCAGACGCTTCTTTTACTCCGAGCCTTGTCACAGGCCTCCCGTTCGATATCGTAGAAACGGCGAACAACCTAGTCGCTATCAAATATTGGTCGCGCAAGCGGCAAGGATTCGGCCTCTCCTCTCTCAAGGAAGGCGGCGTGTCCTACTCATTCATCATGGCCTCCCCTGAGGTCACAGATGTTCTTAATCGCTACAAGAGATGGCTATGATTAAGAACAAGTCAATCGGTATATACTCCCGCGTAGAGGGTAAGAATAGTCAAGGTATCGTCACAGTTAGTTATGTCTTGTTGAAGACTATAACCGGCAACTTCCAGCCAAAGTCCTTGTCCCAGGTGGATGCAACTAACTATGGCGTTAGCGAGCAAGGAGCCAATGCTAAGTGGTTCGGTTTTGATACGGACACGGCTATCCATGAGCTTATGCGCGCTTTGGTTGATTCTGTCTGGTATGAAGTACGCGGAATAAATGCGTGGCCTACTCACATGGAAGCTATATTGATCCCGGTAGTTGGTATATAACATGGCTGGAAAAGATTGGCAAGCCCAATTAGAAGTCGTCAAAGCTCGGATGGAAGCGCGGAAAAAAGAGGCTAACTATTCCCTCAAGAATGCTATAACGAAAGCGTGTCTCGTTGTTGAGAGACAGGCCAAGCAGGATATGACTAACACGTCAACGAGTCCGTCTAGTCCGGGTGAACCTCCAGCAGTGGACACGGGGAGACTCCGAGCGTCTGTCACACACGTTGTGGAAGGCGGAGGATTCAAGGCAATTAAAGGATTCGTCGGTACGAACGTTGTATATGGTCGCTACTTGGAGGTCGGCACATCAAAAATAGCTCCCCGTCCTTGGCTCACTCCCGCGTTAGAAAAGAACAGGGACTTGATTATGGCGATTGTTAAGGACGCGACTTCTAAGGGCATACGCGGCGAGGTTGTAGATATGGAAGGAGGCGAAGACTAATGCTCGACATTAACCGTTATGTCTATACTCTCCTTTCGACCAATGCTGCGCTTCTCGCCTTAGTCGGTACATCCGACCATATATTCTTCGGCTTTCCTAATTCGTTTAAGCTCTTACCAATTGTCACGTTCTATGAATTGAACCAGACTACTCTAGAGTACGTTGATAATGCGCCAATTATGAGAGACACGTTTATGCAGATCGAAGTATGGACAGACAATAGTGGAACGACGGCAATTGCACAGGCTGTAGACAACGTAATGATTGCAGCCTTGTTTGATTGTGACTTTTCATCGGATACTCCTGAGCCGGATACAAAGCTTAGGCACAGAGTCATGCGCTATCGGCGTCAGTTGACAGCCGAAGATATTTCCTAAGGGAGGCCAATTATGGCTTTGACGTCGAACAGGATGCGGATTGGTCTGTCGAATGTCGTCTATTCCATTATGGATGATACGACGGACATTTCCGGAGGTGCAATCACCTATGGCACAGTGTACCCGCTCGTGGGAGCGCTTGCGCTCGGCTTTGATCGCGGAGCTTCTTCTACTGTCATATTCGGGGATGACGGACCTTTCGCTGCGGGAGAGACCGTAGGCGAAATGAAACTCAGCTTGGAAGTCGCGGACATTCTTCCCGCCGACTACGCGCGCATTCTCGGCTTCCCCTATGTGAATGGCATAGTTGCCGAGAAAGTTTCCGATCAGTCCCCCTACATCGCGATTGGATTCAAGACCCTTCGCATGGGGTCCGACAGCGGAAGCAAAGTGTATGAATACTTCTGGCTCCCCAAGGTCAAGTTCCAGAAGCCGAAGAACGATGAGAAGACCAAGGACAAGAGCCTTGCTCCCCGCACGGTAGCGATGGAAGGCACTGCTCTCAAGGTCATTTCCAACGACACCTATATCGTCCGCGCTCGCGACGATGATCCCGCCGTTTCCGGCACGACCATTACCAATTGGTTCAACTCCCCGATCTACAGCGCGTCTGTAGACCTCGGCGCTCTCACCCTGACCAGTTCAGTTGGTACGATCAGCACCAAGACCTTCCGCGTCACCTTCGCGAAGGCGGGCGGTGGATCGACCGTAATCGGTAACGCTTCCGCACTGAATATCATCATCGCTCCGGCGTCCACGAATGTCCCGATCCCACTGACCACCTTCACTCCCGGACCGGCAGGCGTCGCTCCGTATGTGGACGTCGTCACTTCCGCGGTTATCTCGGGTGTCGTCTACGGCATCACGGTCACTGCGGACCTCGTGGATGCGAATGGCGCACGTTGCACGCTCAAAGGCGTGGTCTGCACTCCCGCATAATTAAACTCATGTCAATTGCCCTCTCCTGAAAGGGGGAGGGCGTCGTTAAAACAGGAGGATCCATCATGGCGCTTGCGGATATCGTACAAGAAGGCATTCCAGTGAAACTGGATAAGGAGCGGCATCTTCGGCTCCTCAATCGCGGCTATCGCGTTCTCGCTACGGAGTTCGGCAGCATTCGCGAAGCAATTAGCGCTTTGCAGAATATCACTCCGCGTCAGGACGAGGCGGGTATCACGATTGTGCCAGAACAGGACTCAGTTTTCTTCGACTCATTTTCTGCATGGCTTTTCGCTTGCCTGACATGGGAGGATAAAGGTTTAACTAAATCTTCCCTCATGGATATTATGGATAATATGTCCTTCTTCGATCTTGTAGGAGTTAGGGTGGATATTTGGAGGGCGTTTTCCCAGTCCTTGCCGAAGGCGCAAGTATCGGAAGCTAGTGAGGACGACGACCCTACGAGTCCGACAGCCTAGATGATCTTCCATGGTCCTATTGGTACGCAATGGGCCTATCGAAGTTCGGGTTGTCGGACGAACAGTTCTGGAGCATGTCGCCGAGAACAATGTTCGACCTAGTTAATAACTGGAAGAACATTGAGACAGGATTGATGCAATTGGCATCACACATAGACAAAGGTGGGGAGGTCGAAATGTATAAGGAAAATCCCCCTCGTAAGGACGAGCCACAGATGGTCGATTCGAGGTTTATGTGAGCGGAGAAACTGTTGATGCGGTTAATGTAGAAATCGGTGGGAACACTGATAAACTGCAAGCGGCCCTCGCCGCGGCTATAGGCAAGCTCGGCACGTTCGGCGAGATAGTCGAACTCGCAGAAAAAGCTTTGAAAGGTCCCGCGGGACTCGTCTTAGCTGTCGCAGGATTAGCGGCAATTATTGGGGAGTTAGACAAAGAGTTCGCATCCAATCAACGTGCGGATCTTCTTTTTAATGCTGCTCTCAAGAATGCGGCAGAAGCATCGTTAGGTTTGTCGAAGAGCGCCAATGAAGCTGTAGAGAGCTATATGCGCTTGACTGGAGCGACGGACGAAGTTGCGAAGGGTCAGATCGGGACTCTTGCTTCAATGGGGCGCACGGCCGACGAAATAGATAAAATGACGATAGCGGCAATTGGCTACGCTAATGCGACCAATCAGTCTGTTGAATCGGCAATGCAGCAATTGAACCTATCATTCAACGGAATGACTCGCGGAATTGCGCGATACATTCCTGAAATAAAAGACCTCTCCAAAGAAGAAATGGCTCACGGCGACGCGGTTCAAATCGTATTCGACAAATATAGTTCGTATGCAGACGTGTTGGAAAATAGTGCGGACGTTTCGATGAAGCGCAATAAGGTGGCGACAGAGGAACTGACGGCAGCGATAGGACAGTTGACTAACGAGGCTGTCCAGCCCTTCCGGGATTCGGCGACAGGGATGATGGACGCCTTGACGGGTCTCATCAAAGGCGCGACGGATGGTAAGACTGAGTTCGAGCACTGGTCTGAACAGATGTCCACTGCTAGTAACAAAGCATACGATATTATCGGTCCGGTCACAGAACTGAACGCGGGTCAGAAGCTGTCAGGCGAGCAGATTACGGCCCTCGTGAAACTGTATCCTGAATTGACCGGCAAGATGGATGCTAATAATACGACAAGGCAACGTGCCAATGAACTAATTTATGATGAGAACAGGAAGCGGGCGGAAGGAATAGTTAGTAAAGAACTGGAAATACAAAGGCAATTAGGGAAGCAGAGAGAAACAAGTCTCCAATACATAAAGGCAGAAACTCACCTTAATGAAGAGCAATTACAACAATTGACCAAACTGGACACAGCTTATTTTAATAAGAAAAAGTCAGGGCAGAACGCCACGAAAGAGATGGATGCTTACAACGAAGGCATTCGGAAATTAGGGATCACAACGGACACTGCGTCTATTGCAGTCGGTCTGTATGTAAGTCAGGTCGTAGCAGAAGATAAAGCCCTAGCCGATTCCGTCGTTAGAATGAATGCCGCAAAGCAGTCCGTCTATGACCTATCTGCGGTGGGTATCGAAGCGGCTCGGAAAAAAGAGGACGATGCTGCGAAGGCGCGTGCGGCTGAGAGGGAAAGACAGCGCGCAGAGGCGGCGAACAAGAAGGCGAAACAGGACGCTCAGGACGCGGCAGATAAGGCAGAGATAAAGAATGCGCAAGATCTCGAAGCTCTCCGCATCAAGAGCATACTTGAAGGCCAGAAGGCGAAACAGGCCACTCAGGACGCGGCAG
>SESG01011275.1_pt1 | contig 45165 bp, 36 predicted proteins | sample 3171421 | NCBI WGS metagenome assembly SESG01 (sample SAMN10866946, study PRJNA518727) | freshwater metagenome | biome: subpolar coniferous forest; feature: holomictic lake; material: water; isolation source: holomictic Lake 227, 6 m and 8 m depth | place: Canada: near Kenora, Ontario | collected...
TGGTTGTTTGTTTTTTGTGGAAGTTTTTTCTGCGGTTCTGTATTGGCGCAGGCTGAGAGAGACAAAGACCCCGGGAATAAAAACGAAAGCGGGTTTGAAAACTGGCTCGGACTCAAACCAAAAGGCTTATACAATGCCACTAGTTTTGCGATCGTAAGCGAAAGGGGCAACTGGTTTAGCGGTATGCAAACTGTATTCGGGTATAAATTCAACCCGTATCTCGGCGTTGGCGGCGGCATCGGCATTGAACGTTTCACCGACCTTCCCACCTACAGTTATTACACCGCGAATTTCACACTAATGCCTGTGTTTGCCGAGATCAGGTACACCATGCTAAAAAAGAGGGTTACGCCTGTTGTTGCATTGCAGGGAGGGTACAAATGGCTGATCAACACTCCTTCTTCACAAGCCGATGAATGGCTGAAATGGGTTTATCAGCCTTATGCCTGGAATTATTATTACACCTACGATACTTACCTGAGGGGCGGACTTTTCGCCGCCATCGAACTTGGCGTGAATGCAAGGATTTACAAGCGTTTTGGAATCTATGCCGCGCTGAGTTATTCGATTTGGTCGGTTTCGGGAGAGAACCATTACTGGGTATTCCAGTATACCTCTTTCGAAGCCGGGAAGATCACCGAAGTAGTCAATGAATACACCGAGCATGTGTTAGCTTACCAGCATGTTTTCCTGTTCAGGCTGGGATTTACTTTTTAGACTGCGAATTTTCTGCTGCCCTTTCTTTCAAATTAGGCTGCAGATTTTCTGCTGCCCTTTCTTTCAAATTTGACTGCGGATTTTCTGCTGCCCTTTCTTTCAAAACACCCTTCTCGCAAAGTTCTTTACCGTTCTCAAGGTCATCTCCGGAGCCTCGATATAGCCCATATGTCCGCAATCGCGAAGGATCAGGCTTTCGCTTAAGGCCGGCAGGGAGATCATATCCCAGAGTTTAGAGACCGGTGCTTTTGAGTCTTTTAGTCCGAGAATGAACAGGACCGGCAGCTTTGTCGATTTCAGCAGTTCAGTCTGATCAATGCGTTCCTTCATTCCCTTCAGGGCCGCGATAATGCCTTCTTTCGGGATCTCCCTTGCACACCACATCAGGAAATCGATCTCCTTTTTGAATTTTTCGCGGCTTTCTTCGGGGAACAGGCCCGGGATGAACATACCCAGGAAGCCAAAACGATCTTTCTTAACAAGCTCGATGGTGCGGTTGCGGTTTCGTTTGTCCTCTTCCGAATCGGCAAAGCAATGGGAATGGAAGAGTCCGAAACCCTTAAGCATCCGGGGATACTTTGCGGCGAATGCAAGAGTGACGTAGCCTCCCATGGAATGGCCAATGAGGAGGCATGTTTTAATTTTCAGTTTTTTGAGGATGTAAGATACCGTATCGGCCATGACCTCCATCGTATGTGTGAGGGCGACGCACTCGCTTTTCCCGTGGCCCGGAAGGTCGATACACAGGACCCTGTAATTCTTTGAAAGCCGGGCCGAGAACTGCTTCCAGATCCGGAGATCTTCGGTGAAGCCGTGAAGGAGAACGATTGTATCGCCTTTTCCTGTGTCGCTGTAATGAATTTCCTTCTTTTTATACGTTAAATACGCCATAATGATATGTTTATAACGGGATGCAGGGCGGCTGACAAGGTTATTAAAGCAGTTGAATGACCTGCACCGGGATAAGACATCCGCAGTCATAAAGATACAAATTTTTAATTCATTTGAGGAAGAACCTTAACTGACAACAGGTTGTTGACAAAAAAGGGCAGCTTGGGATCGGGCTTCAGGGATTTGGGGGTATTTTTACGAAGTTGATAAGTGGCTTTATGAAATCCTGTCCGGGTCTGATCCTGGTCTTATGGTTATTCTTATGGGCGGGGACAGCATCGTCGCAGGTTCAGGCTACATCATCGAATTACAATTCAGTACTCAGGAATACCGGGCAGTTTGGGTTGATGTTCGGTCCTGCCATCTATAAGGGGGACCTGAATGTGGGTAATTTCACGCTCAAAAGGTCGACCGGGCTGGCGGCAAGTCTTTACGGACAGTACTATTTCTCGAATGTCTTCGGATTCAGGCTCTCTATTTACAGCGGGATCCTGAACGGGGGTATCAAGACCTATGTTAAGAACAATATAGAGTTGCAGGAATCTTTTACCGGGATCATTCTCGAGGGGGATCTGCATATGATCGTCAATTTTTCAAACCTGTTTTTTGGGGCAAGCGAGAAGAGGAGGTTTTTCGTATATGGCACGGTAGGGCTGGGATACGGGGGGTGGTATTCGAAGCTGAACAACAAGGTGTATGATTATGATTCGCTGAAGTATGACAATCCCCTTAGCAATTTCAATGCATCATTTGTGATTCCTGCAGGACTGGGGTTTTATTACCGGATCGGGAACCGTTTGAACCTGGGGTTGGAATACAGCTATAAGACTTATCTGTCAGACAAGCTTGACAATTTTCCACCGGGAGGATATCCTTATGATGTTGTTCATTATGTTGCGGTGAATATTTCATTCAACCTGGGGACCGGTCTGGCCGGGCCTCGCAGCAAAAAGGTGAAAAGTTCGAAACTACAGACGCAGGATTACCAGGCCTCGTACCCTGTTTACACTCCCCGGCAGAGCGTGGTGTACACTCCGCCTCCTGAAGCCCGGCAGCCTGAACAGGCCATGCCTGTGATGGTTTACCCGTCAGAAAAGCCAAATCCTGTGGTGAAACAGAAAAGCAGTTCCGGGTTTTGTTATTCGGTTCAGGTCTGTGCTTTTGACCGGCACCGGTATTCGGCTGCATCGATCAAAAAGCGGTACCATATTGTTCAGGAAGTGAGGCTTGAGAAGCAGGGGAAGGTCGAGCGGTTTATGGTGGGGAGATGTGCCGACGTTCAATGTGCTAGAGATTTGAAAGAGAAAATGCAGAAACTGGGCATAAGGGATGCGTTTATTGTTGCCTACCAGGACGGAAGGCGTCATCATTCGATCAAATAACTTGCTTTTGCCTCCGGATTTTCTTATATTTGGAGGTGCAATTAAATGAAACTTATTAAAATGAATCATATGAAAACACGCCTTATTTTTTCGCTGATGATGGTATTTGCCGTGCCATTGATCCTTTTCACCTCCTGTAATAAGTTGAAGGAGCTTACGGCGGTGGATGTTTCGATGAAGATCCCCACCCAGCATTTCACCTATACCGGCACAGGATTAAAAACCAATGAGGTGATTTTATATTCGGGGATAATCCGGATAAATCTTGACAGCTTAATAAATTCTTACGGTTTTTCTTCCGCTGTCATTCAAAACACTTATATCACTTACCTGTCAGTTACTATTGAGCAACCTCCCGATGCGACATTCAACTGGCTGAGCTCGATGCGGGCTACAGTTTCAACCAATGCAGGTTTCACACCTGAGAATGAGGTGGGGAGTGTTACGAATACTAACCCCCAGACAAAAACGGTGGTTGTTACGATGAATAATGTGAACATCAGGCCGTACCTGAGCAATCCGAGTTTTTATATAAGGATCTACGGTGTGCTGAACGGGCCCTTACCGGCGGCAACAGTCGGGATGTATCTCAATGGGAACGTGCAGTTGAGGGTTGAACCTATTTAGGGAATTTGCCTAAAACAAAAAAGGCTGCAAGATCCATTGCAGCCTTTTTTGTTTTAGGGGGTTTTAGTTTATTGCGATGCCTGACTTTACAAAAGCACCTTCATTTACGAAATAGAATTTTTTACTGCTGAAGTCTTCCGATTTATAGTTCCATGGGCATACTTCGATGATCCCGGTTGAGGATGCGGCAAGGGTTCCCAGTTCGGCAGAGGTAAAGACACACTGAGAGGGCGAGCCTGAAAGGTGTTTAATGATCTGGCCTGAGGAACTGATGATCACGACATAGACCGAATCTGCACCAGTGATTTTCCCCGACAGGTCAAGGGTAAAACCGGCCGATCTGGTGATAGCCGAAGGCAGTGAGGCATAATCGGAATAAGAGGGCATGGGTCTGTCATCGGAATAGGAAATAGACGGAACCGATGAAGAACCGGCAACGGTCCAGGTAAAAGTACCGCTGAAAAGCAGGGGATCGGTGAAATTCGAGTAAACGTAGGAATTGTTGCTTTGTTTCGTAAGTGTTTTTCCGTTCAGTGTTACGGCACCTGCATCGGCCATGCTGCCCGACCCGGCTGAAGTGTAAAATGCAGCAACCCCTGTGTTCAGGGTGATAGGAACAAGTGTGCCTGCGATGAGCTGGTAACTGACGGTGGAAACTGCAGCAAGGGCACCGTAACCATCAGAAAATGCTGGTGTGGTACCAGTGGTGTTTCCTGTAGGAGGGGTGATTGTTTCAATTGGATTGTCAGATGATTTGGAACAGGCCGACAGACCTATTGCGACTACTGCAGAGAGTGCGATAACCTTTATAAATATAGCTTTCATGTTGTTTTTTTTTATAATTTGATCTGCAAATTTAAACCTATTCAGACTATTTCCAAATAATTGAAATAATTTTTTTAACATAATCCGGCAGACAGTGCGGATATTCGTTTTGTATCTTTGTGTGGCAGTAAACCATTGAAATTATTCAGCGGGGGATTTTAATTCGAACCATATGATACTTGAATCCATTGTAAGCCGCAGGGCTCATCTCTCCTTTTCGGGTGAGCCTGTAACACAGGAGCAGATCACTAACATTTTTAAAGCGGCCATCCTCGCTCCTTCTGGCGGGAACAACCAACCCTGGAGATATTTTTACGGAATCCGGGGAACCGAAGGTTTTAAAGCCCTGTATGATTGCCTTGATGAAGGAAACCAGCGCTGGGCCAGGGATGCCGGGGTCCTGATACTGTCGGCAGCCCAAATGACTTATGTTTACAAGGAAAAAGTATTCACAAATTCGCATGCCTGGCATGATACCGGGCTCGCCAATTCCATGCTTATGATACAGGCGGCTGCTGACGGGCTGAAGACCCATCCGATGGGAGGGTTTGACAGGGAGATGGCTCGTAAGGCTGCCCAACTTGGCAGCGATACCGAACCTGTGGTAATGTTTGCTGTGGGAGCCCCGGGAAAGGAAGAAGACTTACCATCTGATCTCCTTAAAAGGCAAACCTCTCCCCGGCAGCGTAAACCGCTTGAAGAAGTGGTGACTAAACTTTGAAAATTTTTCCGACCTTTGATACGTTCAAAATAGCTTTTATGAGAAAGATTATGTTCACGATGGCCCTTATGGCAATCCTAATGGTATTTACATTATGTAAACCCGGTAAAGTCACGAACCAGGGCCCTGATGCAATGGCCTCGCATATTGACTCAACAGTAAAACCCGGCAATGATTTCTTTTTATTCGCCAACGGCAAATGGTTCAAGGCAAACCCCATTCCTGCAAGCGAGCAGTCAAACGGGCTCTGGCAGCTGATCCAGGATACCATTAATGCACAGATACGCAATATTTGTGAATCTTCTGCAGCACTGAAGGATGCTCCCAAGGGGAGCAATAAGCAAAAGATCGGTGATTTTTTCTTCAGCGGGATGGATAGTGTAAGCCTTAACAAGAAAGGGCTTGCCGATCTGAAACCTGAGCTCGACCAGATTGATGCTATCAAAGATACCAAAGGACTTTCAAAGGAAGTTGCGCTGATTCATGCTGTGTCAGGTGCTCCCCTGTTCAATTTTTACGTAGGGCAGGATGACCGTATCAGCAGCAAACATGCATTAATCATTGCACAAGGCGGATTAAGTCTTCCCGACCGCAACTTTTATTTTGACAATGATGCCAGGGCAATAATGATACGTGAAAAGTTCAGCAGCCATCTGTGTAATATGTTCGGGCTGATGGGATATTCAGAAGCAGAAGCAAAGCAGGCCGGCGAGCAGGTGATGAAACTTGAAACTTCTTTAGCCAAAACTTCACGCAAGAGGGAAGATACACGCGATCCGCTGAAGAATTACAATAAAATGAGCCTGACTAAACTGAAGGCCATGATGCCCGATTTTGACTGGGGTATCTTCAATCAGTCGGTCGGCCTGAGAAATATTGATACGGTAATTGTTTCACAGCCGGAGTTTTTCGTTGCCGCTAACGGATGTTTGAAATCTTTTCCCCTGCAGGGCTGGAAGAACTACCTTAAATATCATATGGTACATGGATTGGCCAGGTTTCTCGACGATAAAACCTACCTGGAGAATTTCAGTTTTTACTCCACTGTGTTGCGTGGGATACAGGAGCCCAAACCCAGATGGAAAAGGGTTGTCGAACAAACCGACCGCTCGCTTGGTGAACTGATCGGGCAGGTTTATGTGAGCGAATACCTCCCGAAAGGCACAAAGGAAAAACTGCTGGAAATAGGTACTGCCATCAAGGAGGTGTATGCCACAAGGATCAGGAACCTGGACTGGATGAGCAATGAAACGAAGGAGAAGGCGCTGAAAAAACTTGACGCTGTGATTCTCAAAGTAGGTTATCCTGATAAATGGAAGGATATGTCCTCTCTCGAAATTGGCCGTTCTTCATATGTTAAGAACGGAATGAACGCAAATCAGTGGGACTTAAATTACAATGTTTCGAAGTTCGGTAAGCCCGTTGACCGCACTGAATGGGAAATGCAGCCCCAGAATTACAATGCATACTACAATCCCTCGAACAATGAGATCGTGATCCCGGGCTGTAACATCATCGTCCCCGGATACGAGAGGGTGATGGCCGACGATGCTATCCTGTATTCGATCATTGGAGGATCCACTTTCGGGCATGAGATCACACATGGATTTGATGACCAGGGAAGCAAGTATGATGCATTTGGGAACCTTTCAAACTGGTGGACAAAAGAGGACAGCGCGAGGTTTTTTACAAAGACAAAACTGATCGTCGAACAGTTCAGCCAGTATGTTGCTGTCGACAGTCTGCATATAAACGGTGAACTCACCCAGGGCGAGAACATTGCCGACCTTGCCGGCGTGATTATGGGATATGAGGCTTTTAAAAAGACAGCCCAGTACAAGAATAAAGAGGTCATCGCCGGACTCAGCCCCGACCAGAGGTTTTTCCTGGCTTACGCTTTTGCATGGATGATTAATATGCGCCCTGAGGCAGTTGCGAACCAGGTAAAAAGCGACGAACATTCACCTGCAAAATTCAGGGTGATAGGCCCGCTTTCTGACATTCCTGAATTCTATACTGCTTTTGATGTAAAACAGGGCGATGCAATGTGGAGACCCGATAGTCTCAGGGTAAAGATTTGGTAGACAGGCTTGTTTTCAAGAGGGCGAATTTCAGATAATTGCCCTGCTTTTCGGGGAAAATTAAGTTTATTTCCTTATTTTTGATTTCTAATATTGATTTAAAGACTCAAAACTGACCAGGAATTAAAAACCTTTCGATGCCGAGATCACAAGCCAGCAATGGAAAATCATCCAAAAAACCAGTATCCTACATTTTCAGTCTCCTGAATCCACTAAGGATAATCAGGGCCATAAACTTCCACCACAAACAAAAAAAATATTGTAAGGTAAGTCATGATATGGAGCTGAAGCTCTATTCTGAAGTGCTTTCGAACGACATGCTGCATTACGGCTATTTTGAGGATCCGGAGGTCAAGCCCGAGGATCTTTCGTTCAGGAATGTTGAGGATGCACAGATCCGATATGCCGAGAGACTCATCAGCCATATCAGGGATAAATCCCTGCCGGTTCTGGATATAGGCTGCGGCATAGGTGGCATTGCCAATCTCATGACGAAACATGGTTGTACGGTGGAGGTCCTTTCCCCGAACATCAGCCAGATAGAATATGTAAAAAAAACGTATCCCGCGTTGACATCATTCAATGTCAGGTTCGAGGAATTCAGCAGTCAGCATAAATACGGCACCCTGCTGAATGCTGAATCGTTTCAGTATATCGACATGGAGACATCGTTTGAAAAGGCTGAAGAGCTGATGCTGCCCGGGGGGAGGTGGATCATTTGCGATTATTTTTCGATCCTTCCGCTTACCGAAAAAAATAACCAGAACAGGCTTGAGGACTTTGAAAAAAAGGCAGCCCAGAACGGGTGGACTATCATTCACAAAGAAGACATTACGCTTAATGTAATGCCCACATTGAAATTTGTCAATATGTATGTAACCCGCATCGTAAATCCTTTGCTGTTTTACCTTGAAAAAAAATTACAGGTGAAATTTGGCTGGCTGCATCATCTGACCCATGAAATAAGGGATAAGCTTTTAAAGAAGCTCACGAAGGAATTCTCAAAACTTGATGCAGCCGCATTTGTTTCTGAGAAAAAGTACATGATCCTCGTACTTACAAGGTGATTTGCCTGGAGCCATATTTTGGAATTTACAACGCCCCTCAGAATGTGCTGCATTCAAGCCGTTTGAAATTGATCTCCCTTGTTCTTATAGCAGGGCATTCCTCGTAACGGTTTTTCCCGAACAACCTCAGTCTTGAGAATTCGAGGATGATGCCTATTTCATGAGCTCCACCAGTTCCAACGAGATGTCCGGCAATCTCCAGATCATAGCTGTACATGAATTTTATTGTAGCATTTTCGTTCATGATATACCTGTATCCTGCAAGGATCATCAGGGATGAAGTATGGTCACTGATTGCCGTTGACTGGTAGTAGCATCCCAGGTAAATGTTATATTTAAGAGCATTCATGCCGACCTGGATTGAACCAAGGTTATTCTGGTTCTGGTAAAGCAAGCCGGGGTTGAGTCTGAGGGGGTCGTTAAAACCCTTTACAGGTGCGTGTCCGGGGGCTTCTTCGCCAAGGGTGAGGATCACATCGAAGTGGCCAACATATTTCCTGGGAAGTTTAGATTTTTCAACATTGTAAAATGATTCATCCGGTTCGAACACATGGTCGACTGCAAAACCTGAAGTGCCCACGATTACCCCGTCAAGAAATGCGAATTGCAGGATGCCTCCCACTCCGAAATCAGGAAACAGGCGTTTTTGCTGATCAGGGGCAGGAAGGTTGGTGCTGATAATATTACCGTATTTATCGTTCAGCTGATCGCTGAAGACAAAATCGTCCCAGTTCATACATTTCTGCATTATACCTGCTTTGATCCCAACCTGGCTGGTGATGTTCGCGCTGATGGGAATCCTGGCCGACATGGTAAGAGATGCCGAAAGGTTCTTAATGAACCCGAATGACTGGTTGTCTGAGTTGATGATCAGCCCGAGTCCTCCGGCCCCGGGCAGGCTGCGGTCTCCAAGATCGGTCGAAAAGTACATTGTACGGTAATCGACTGGAAGGTTGGGCCACTGGTCCCGGAACGAAAACCTGGCCCTGAGGCCTGCATTCAGGCCTGTGAATGCAGGGTTGTAGTAGACCGGAGTATTCAGCCATTGCGAATAATTCGGGTCCTGGCCGGATGCTTCGTGCCGGCATATCATGCCGGCTGAAAAAATCATCAGAACTGATAAAAATCTTTTCATACTCCATGTTTTTATTGATAAAAAATCATCTGATCAATGTTACAGTACCCATTGTTTTACCTTTGCCATGGCCGATATCGGAGCCTGTAAACATTGTGCCGTCCCTGAACACGGCGTACACTTTCCACATATAAGTCCCCTGTGGCATCAAGCTGCCTTTGCAGGTGCCATCCCAGGCTTCAACCGGTTTTCCCGATTCATCGATCTTATCCGACTCCCATAACAGATGCCCCCATGAATCAAAAACCTCGATTTTATACTCCCTGAGGTTGGTTCCTGCCGGTTTAAACACATTGGCGGTGGAAACACTGGTTGTTGGTGCAAATGCATTCGGGATATAGAGTCCTTTTATGAGCAGTTCATAGAGATAATAGGCAGTATCGGAGCAATTGTACTGGTTGGATGCGATAAGGCGGATCAGGAATGCCCCATCGGTTTGATACTTAACAACCGGGTTTTCTTCGGCGGATGTTTGTCCGTCACCAAAGTCCCAGTTCCAGATATCTGCATCCTTTGATTGGTTCACAAAATGAAGCTGCCAGCTGCGCTGGTATATATTTTCGGAAATTGCAAAGGCTGCCTCCGTTTTATAAACAGTCATCCTGACCTCGTTGGAATGCACATTTACAGGATTTGCGAGCTTCAGGCTGGAAGTCAGCTGGCAAGTGATCACGTCGCCGGCTTTCAGCGTATTGTCGAAAAACCTGGCGCTGTTCATACCGACAAGTTTCCCGTTTTTCTGCCAGCGGTAAATTGGATACAGGCCCTGGTTTGCTACAGCCGCCGTGAACGTGACCATAGTGCCTTCGCAAACCGGGTTTTTATCGGGAGCGATTGCTATCCCCGGGGTCATTCCTGCTGTCTGGTTTACGAGCACCATCCCGACCTTCATGTTCATGCACCCATTTACACCAACTGCTGCAACGGTAAAGAAATATGTGCCGCTTTTCTTCCATTCAATTGTTACAAACGGCCCGGCCCGGGACGAATGCCACAGCACCTCATCCGGCGAAGCCTGAACCGAGAGTGTATAGTCTGAATAGATAGTCCATTCGTAGGTTTCACCGGGCACAGGGATCACCGAGAGAGTATAATTTTCTCCCACGCTTGCCTGGATGCCCGATTGGGCTGTAATGTCAGTAACCTTCAGAACAGCCAGAAAACAGAGCAGCCATAAGATCCTTACAATAGTCACAAACCTCATCGATACTTAAGATCAATGGTGTCAATATTACAATCTGTCCCTTTGCAGGGTAATCCACATACCTGTTAAGTCATGCGCCATATGCCGGCCGGGAATATTCCCGGCCGGCAATCAGGCGACAGCAATATGACTAAGCAAATACTTCTCTCCAATCCGCCTGGGATCAGGGATTCTTTGTGATGAACGGACCGGTAGCCGGATCCGGAGTAACAGTCGGGCGAGCCTTGATTATGACAGGCAGTGACTTTCCGAACGGGACTTCGTTGTTACAGTCGGTCTCAGAAATAACGTCGTTGAGTGTTGTAGCTCCAACGTTTATCACGCCATCCACACCAATCGTTATTGAAAGATCGGCCAGTGTTTCAAAATGGTGGTTGTCGACATCGATCTTCAGGTAGAGCTTAGCACTTCCGTCAAATGCCGAAACATGCGGGTCGGTCGAGGTGGCGGTTGTTCCCGAGATGGTTGTGGTATGTGAGGTTGTAAACAGGGAGTCGGTACTCCAGGTAACGCTCGAGAGAGTCTGCACAGCATCCAGTCCGTCGATTTTGAAAGAGGGGGTCCAGTTGCCTGTATAGTTCTTTGGAGTCACCCTTGCATAAAGAGTATTTACGCCATACTGGTAGTTAACTGTTGGTGTTGCACCCGGGGTGACGGTTGCAGAGCTCACAGGAGCGGCGCAGTATTTGTCGGTACCGTTAAACACATTGACTGCAAGCAGGAACTTGTTGATGGGCTTCACTTCCCATACTTTCATGTTCATGGCATCGCAGACCCCTGAATTGCTCCCGGCAAATTTAATAACAAGATAGTATGGATTGGTTAAACCGTTTACAATAGCCTGGGACGTCCAGGTGATCGTGATAGTGTTTTGTCCGGCCGCCGGTGCATTATATGTTCCCGTTGCGATAATCTCTCCGCCGTTGTTGGGAACAATACCGGTGGCATTAAGAAGATCCACATTTGTTGTGACATACCAGGTATATTGCCCGGTAGTGCCGTTAAACGGAGGGTTATTGACAGTGACCGTGTAGGTATAAGGATTACCTGCAGCAGGTGCTAACGGGCCCTGGGTACAATTTGGCTGGCCATAGGCAGCCGACAGTCCGCTTATAACAAGCAGAGTGAGAAGTAAAAATTGCTTTTTCATACTTTTAGTTTTAGTAATTGGTTTTTAGTGATTAGTTGTTGGTGATTTGTGATTTGGTGCTGGGGGTTAGGGGTTAGGGATTAGGGATTAGGGATTAGGGATTAGGGCATAGGCATAGATTTAGTGAATAAATGGGTTAAAAGTTTCTTGTGATATTGGGTCGCGGATGGACGATTACCAGGACCACCGGCCTGCCGGCTATTGGCGTAAGGTTGCCTGCCTGGTCTTCAAGCCAGTATGTTATTGTACTTGTCCCCAGGGGAAAAATTATATTAACAGGGTAAGAGGATATCTGACCGGTCCCGGTGATCACTCCTCCGCCCAAAAGGGTTATTCTCCAGTGCAGAATGAGGCTGGCTGGCAGGCTGCAGTTATCGGAAAATGTCGAAGGGTTAAGGTCGAACGTTGTTAGTCCGGCGAAAAAAGTATACCAGTCGGGCCTTACGGGAGTTATATCACCGGCATAATCCCAGAAAGCCTGCACAATATCCTGAACACAAAAGTTGACGGTCTCCGGGCTCATGAGAAAAAGCGGGGGGGTATTATCGCCCACACTCACGCTGGCTGTAGTCGAGGAAGTACATCCGCCCGCAGTTGCAGTAATTGTAAATGTGGTTGTAACGATAGCCTGGGGAGTGCTGCTGTTAAGTATACCGGTTATAGTATTTCCTGATCCCGAAGCGGGGATGCCTGTTAAAACTACAGTATTGTCGCGGGTCCAGGAGAATGTAGTGCCCACAATATTATTCGGGTTTGTGATGCTGATCGGGGTGATTGCTTTACCCGGGCAGATGGTTTGTGTAACAGGACTTGCGGTTACGGTCGGGACTATGCATCCGCTGGTGACAACCACATCATCTATATAATTATAGGCATCGCTCGTAACTACGCCTCCGCCCTGGGTAGGTGTATTTGTTTGCATAATCCAGCGGATATACAATGAAGGCTGATTGTTGCAGGCTGAAGGGAGGCTGGTGGTTGCAAGTGAATCCCATGAATTGCCAACACGGATGTCAAAACTTGCGAAGGTTGTCCAGGTCCCCGATGGGCCTATACGATACTGCACAAGCCAGTCCCTGGGCCCGAAATCGGAGGGCTGAAAGGATTTATGCTTTGACCTGATAAATAACTGGCTGTATGATTCGGTGGAGAATTCAGCCTGCCAGTATTTCAGGTTGGCCCCGTTATGCCATTTTGTTGCTCCGGCACATTTTGTTGTATAGCCGGTGTAGCCGAATGCAGGGGCAGATGTACCTCCCCTTGGCCCAATGTATTTACCTGCATTTGCAGGGATCCCACCGTCTGAAACTGAATCATCAGGGTTATTCGGAAAATCCCATTTTACGATCAGGGTCTGGGAAACCCCATCGCTGAATGAGGACAGAAGCAGGCTGATAATGAAAATGCCAATAATGTATCTGTACGATATCCTTATAAAGGACCGGATTTTCCTTTCAGCATAAAATTCAACATCAGCACCCATCAGTATTGAACCAGGAAAGTGATTGTCATCAGAGGCTTAGATGGTTCGGCAGGGATAATGCAAACAGCGTACCGAAGGTGCTGAACAAAAGCAAATGACCGAATGTTCTCATTTTAACATGCAGACATTCTGACAATTACAACATAGCTATAAAATCACCGGAGCTGCCCGGGAATGCATCCCGGCGAGGAAAGTGTTGCATAAAACCGCACAGTTGTGTGGTTAAGGGCAGGCAAAAGAAGTTAAGGATTTCGAATTATCAGCTGGATTCTGAATGCCGGCCAACCGTAATATTGAATTTCTTCATCTTCCGGATGAGGGTATCCCTTGAGATTCCAAGGAGGGCAGCAGCTTTTTTCTGGTTGAAGCCTGTAGTTTCAAGCGCAAATTTTATTGTATCTGCCTCTTGTGCCAGGAGATTGACTTGACGGGGTTCGTCTGAAGCCCTTGTCTTTGTTGGGCTTTTCATGGGGAAGTCAGTGATCCCAAGAGTAGTCCCCTTTGAGAGTATCACTGCCCTTTCGGCCATGTTTCTCAATTCACGGACATTTCCGGGGAACATATACTTTTTAAGTTCTGCAAATATATTTTTATCAAGAGAAGGGAGGGGCATGTTGGTTTTCACGGCAAAATCCTCCACGAAAAATTTCAGCAATGGTTCAATATCTTCAGGCCTTTCGCGAAGGGGTGGGATATAAATCTGCAGGGTATTCAGACGGTGCAGCAGGTCAAGCCTGAATTTTTTTTCATCAACCAGGGAATCCAGTTCATGGTTGGTGGCTGAGATGATCCTGAAGTCGGTGGATATCTGCTCTGTATCCCCCACCCTTGTAATTTTTTTCTCTTCTATGGCCCTAAGCACTTTTGCCTGGAGATTGAGAGGCATATCTGCGATTTCGTCGAAGAAGAGGGTCCCATGATCACAGATCTCAAAGAAGCCCTTCTTATCGGAGAGTGCCCCGGTGAACGAACCCTTTTTATGGCCAAAGAATTCGCTTTCCATCAGAGAATCACTGATGGAACTGCTGTTTACCGTAAACATAATGTTGTCTTTACGGTTGCTGGCAAAATGGATGATCCTGGCAATGTTTTCTTTTCCGGTTCCGCTTTCGCCTGTAATAAGAACGTTGGTATCGGGGAAGCCAGCGGCAGTCATCGCGAGATCCAAAACTTTAAGGATTTGCGGACTTGCACCGATCAGATGGCGGTCGATTCTTCCGGCCAGGGTCTCGGAGATCAGGGAATTCCTTTCTTCCATCATCTTCAGCCTGTGCTGAAGGTGAAGGAATTTTCTTGTCCGCTCGATCGAAATCTGAATATCGGCCAGGCGGAAAGGTTTACGGAGGTAATCGATTGCCCCAAGCCGCATGGCCTTTATCACTGTATCCATATCTCCATGTGCCGAAACAACTATGACTTCGATCGACGGATATTTTATCTTAACCTCCCTAAGAATATCCAGTCCATTGATCCCAGGCAATCTTACGTCGAGTATCAGGAGGTCAATCGGATATTTCTGCAAAGCTTCGAGCCCGTCCTGGCCTGTATTGGCTATATACGGATTAAACCCGGAGTTTCTGAAGAACTCTCCCAGTTCTTCTGAGAACTGCTGCTCATCATCAATAATGAGGACATTGAGCCCTGATGGGTCTGCAGTTTTTTTGGCAGTATCAGTTTCGGGGGTTTTCATAGTATCAAAGGTTCTCCTGTCGGCCAGAAATTTTATTTGGTTCAGGTTTTTCGTGATCCTTGAGAGGAAGGGTGATGATCACTTTAGTCCACCGTGAATACTCACTCTCAATATCTATGGTCCCATTCATTTCCTGGATGATTCCGAAAGATATAGAGAGTCCAAGCCCGGTGCCTTTCCCGGCTTTTTTGGTGGTATGAAAAGGGAGCATGATCTTGTCGAGGTCGGCCGAACGTATACCCATTCCATTATCCATGACTTCGACTGATAAATTTAATTTATTTTTATATGTTTTAATGCTGACCAGCCATTGGAATTCGGTTTTTACAATCCCCATTTTTTCTTCTATTGCATCCTGGGAATTAAGCAGGAGGTTAAGGATCACCTGTTCGAACTTATATGGATCTCCTGTTATTTTCGGGATGGTCTTGTCAAAATGCACAGACAGTGATATCCCCGAGTTCCTCATCTGGTTCTCGATAAGGGAGACTGCATTTTTAATGGAGTCGTGAACATCAAATTCAAGCTGTGTAAAATCGGTATTCACCCGTGAAAAAGTCTTGACATGATCGATTATATAGGTAATCCTTGTAATATTATTGAAAATCAGTTTTGCCTTATTATGAAAATACTCAGGGTCGACTGATTTGCTTTTACTGATCTCGACCAGCAGGTTCTCTAGTCCGAGTGAAATGATATTCAGAGGCTGGTTTATTTCATGTGCGATGCCGGTTGCCAGCTCGCCAATGCTGGCCATTCTCTCGGTATGAATCATTTGCTGGCGGATGGCTTTACTCTTTGAGGTGTCCCTGATGACCGCCATCAAAGCTGCAGGTTTTCCGCTTATATCCCTGATCAGGTTGAGACTTATTTCGCAGCTTAAGCTGGTCTGATCTGAGCGTGTCACCTGGAACTCGACGTTATACGCAGGACCCAGGTCGATAGCTTTATTTATCGTTTCCTGAAGTTTTGATTGTTCGTCGGCAGGGAAGAGCGCTTTGATGCTGTACCCGACAAAGAGGTCCTTGCTTCTGAGACCGAAGATCTCAGCGGCGACATTTGAGATTTCCCTGATAGCTCCTGCGATGTCCATGATGATAATCCCTTCGGGGGAAGCGTTGAGCAGGGTCCTGTAAAGTCTTTCAGATTCAAGGATTCTATGTTTCTGGCGGTTTAGTTCGAGCAGTATTTTTACTTTACTGATGAGGAGTTTCGGATGCACGGGTTTGAAAATATAATCGATGACACCAGTCTCGTATATCTTCTCAAGTTCATTGTCGTTACAGGGATACGCTGTGATGAAAATGATGGGAATCAGGTTCCGTCCCTTGTCTCTAAGAATATGTGAAGCAAGGTCGATCCCGCTCATTTCGGGCATATGCACATCGATCAGGGCCAGTGCAAGTTCCTTTCCCCTGATCTTTTCCAGCGCTTCTTTCCCCGAAAACGCCCTGATGATATTGGCCTTGAGATGCCTCAAAGTAGTCTCAAGAAGGATAACATTCGGTTCAATGTCATCGACGATCAGGATATTTGATTTTTCATCTGGCTTCATTCCAGTAAAGATAAATCAATTAATATATCTTATTGCGGATCCGGCAAAATTCCGGTAATTGTGAATTCGGTCCTGCGGTTTGCCTGGTGTTCCTCCTCAGTGCACTGAACCCCGGTTTCACAATTGCATCTGTTGATGAGCCTGGTTTTCCCATATCCTTTGTATGAAAGCCTGGAGGGGTTTATCCCCTGCTGAATGAGATACATGACCACCGATTCGGCTCTTTTCCCCGACAGAAGATCATTATATTCTGAAGATCCCCTGCAGTCGGTATGAGACCCTATCTCGACAGCAACCGGATATTCCCTGAGTATTTTTACAAGGCTGTCGAGTGATTTTTCTGCATCCCTGCGGATATTCCATTTATCGAAATCATAGTAAATATTCTCTATCCTGTAGGTCTTACCCACCGAAAGCCCGGGTGGGAGCTGCTTTTGAGGGGAAGAAACCAAAGCGGGAGGCACAGGAGGAACAGCCTGCTTATGTGGCGGGAGCATCCTGAAGCAGTATATATCGTCACTGCCGGCACCTCCCGGGCGGTTCGAACTGAATGTCCCGCTATGGTTGTCGTTCATAAGCACCAGGGAAAAATCATCCCAGGATGAATTCACCGGCTGTCCCATGTTTCGGGGCAAACTCCATGAATCACCGGTTTTCACTGAAACAAAAATATCCAGTGAGCCAAACCCCGGATGCCCGTCGCTAGCGAAATACAGGTCTCCGTTATCCGCCTCGAAGGGGAACATTTCATTACCTGTTGTGTTGATGATTTTACCCAGGTTGACAGGCTTACTCCAGCGTCCTTCAAGGCGGCTGCAAGACCAGATATCTGTACCGCCACATCCGCCCTCCATATCTGAAACAAAATACAGTGTTTTCCCATCGGGTGAAAGAGCCGGATGGCCCACAGAGTATTCACTGCTGTTTAAAAAGAAAGGTTCAGGTTTGTTCCATTTCCCGTTTTGCTTTTTTGAATGATAGATTTTCAGAAGGTGGGTCCTGACCAGGGCGACATCCTTGCGACCTGGATCGTTCCTCTCAATTGTACGGTTGATGAATGCTTCGGTGGCATCCTTGTTAAAACAAACCGGGCCGTCGTGAAATTCCTGGCTGAACACCCCAGGAGTAGCTCCGGGTGCAGAGAATGAAGGCCAGGCGGTGTCGTGGCGACTAATTTCAGATTGGTATATCCTGAGGTAGCTATAACCCGTCCAGCCCCAGGACTGGCCTGAGTTTCCATACAACCTGTCGCTGGCAAAGAACAGCTGGCCCGAAGAAAACACTGCGGAGAAATCCGACTGGGGGGAGTTCAGTTCCTTTGCGTTTTCTATTTCAAACCGGGGTTCGTGTTTAAGCCATTCCAGGGCTGAATCGCAAAAAGCAGCATTTGGCCTGGCCTTCGGACCTCCCGGAACCATCGAGTCATATTTCAGGAACAATTGTTTTGCCCTGAGATAATCACCGCAGGAGCGGGTGCAAACTGCAAGAAAGTACCAATTCATGGGATCATTATTCCCGAGGCTGATTGCCTGGCCGTACCACTCCCTGGCTTTGAAAACATTATTCTGGAGGCGGTAGCATTCGGCAAGCAAACCTGCGGCTTCTGAGCGTACAGGCTGGTCTCCTTTCTTAAAGGCTTTTTCAAGCAATACGATGGCCCCTGAATAATTATACGTAAGCATCTCCTGTCGTGCCGTTCTAAGCTGTGCCTGTGATGACAGGCTGACAAGAAGCAACAGTATGGAGATGATCGTTCGTTTCATATCCGGTATTAAAAAAACCTTGGGCTGAGCATTCGTGTTTTAAACAAGTCAATATCGTATCCAATCCTTATTTCATGGGAACCCTGGTTGTTCCCTTTAAGCGCATTGAACCAGATATCATAACTGTATCCAAGTGAGAGTCCTTTGTAAACTGCAAGTTCCATGAGCAGGCAAAGCGCATCATCGGTCCGGTAGGAAGCCCCAATGGTCAGAATATCGACAAACCTCATCCGCAGGCTCACATCAGCCTGGAGAGGGGCATTTTGAACATATTTCAGCAGCAGGGAGGGCATGAGTTGAAAATCACGGGAGACCGGTATGGTCCCGCCTCCGATGAAATACCAGGTTCTGAGAAGGCGGGTATAATAATTACCCGATTCGGGAGGAGAACTGGAAGTAAGCATCTGGTTTTGCAGAAGATGTTTAACCGAAGCACCTGCATAATAGTTTTTAGAATAATAATAGATCCCGAAATCGGCATCGGGGACGACTTTGTTCTTAGTTTGATCTGAAAGTGCCGGATCCCCGGCATCTTTGGGGTTGAGAGCCGACCAGTCCACATCATAATATTTGATACCTGCAGAGATCCCGAACGAGAGTTTGGATTTCGGGAATAAAATGCGATAAGCGAACGTGCCCATGACATTGTAATCGATGCTTGGGCCAAGCTGGTCCATGTACACATACATTCCAACACCCAGGTGCTGGTTTGGGAGTGAGGTATGGGCAGTGAGACATAGAGTTTTGGGGGCACCCTGCATGCCCACCCACTGGAACCTTCCAAGCAGGTCGAGCGAAAGCGCTTCGTGGCTGCCTGCGTAGGCCGGGTTGAACTCGAGTTTGGTGTACATATACTGTGTAAACAGCGCATCCTGCTGGGCAAAGAGCATGAGCGGGAAGCTTACAAGCAGTATGAGTATCGCGTTTCTCAAGTTTATTCTCCCTTTTATCTTAATTACATCCTATCTCGATCCGTCGCGGATAAACACCCATCCGCTGCGGGTTCCCAGTTGTTTAATGGTCAGAACATAGTAATAGGTGCCGTCGGGCAATGGCTCACCTTTTTCGTTTGTGCCGTCCCATCTCACGTTCTTGTTGTCGTAGTGTTCAAATGACTTTATCATCACTCCCCAGCGGGTAAAGAATTGTATTGTATTGTCGGGATAGAGGTCAATGCAGTCGATGACAAGCCTGTCGTTTAGGCCGTCACCGTTAGGTGTTATCACATTATGAACCACGATGCAGTCTTCGACCGGCGGCGGAGGTGGTGGCGGCGGCGGAGGTGGTGGCGCGAGAACATCTATTCTCACCGTGTCGGAGCTGCTGCAGGACGAGTTAAGGTCCTGCACCTTTAGCATGAAGGTGGTCCCGGATGTGAGAGGCAGTGTTTCGGTGGAAGCTGAAGACGGATTTACCAGTAATGGAGCAGGCTCCCATGAATAAGTAAAAGCCCCTGAACCGCCAGCTGCCGAGCCATTCAATACAGCTGAGCTGCTGTCGGGGATCAGCTGCGAAGGGCCCGCATCGGCGGTTACTCCCTTATAAACAATAATTTTCAGAGTCCTGGTCAGGACAGAATCCTTGCAGGAAGTTATCCCTGTAACCTTCAATGTTAGAGTCACCTCCCCTGCTTCATCAGGTGAGGGAGTATATTCAGGTTTTAGTGTTGCTGATCCGCTGAGAGTTCCCTTACCATTATGCGTCCATAATACAGCCGAGTAATCTGAGGCGGTTGCATTACTTACCCTGAACGGAGTTCCCCCGCAAACCACACCTCCGGTTCCTGCATAGGCCGACGGGGCTTTTTGTATCAGAAGCTGCATTGAATCAGAAACCGGATTGCAGGGCTCTTTTGAACTGGTTGTGAGGGTGAGGATGACCTGCCCGTTTTGAACATCCTGCAAGGAAGGGATATACTGCGGATGAAGGACCGCGGGATCGCTGAAAACCCCGGTCCCGCTGCCTGTCCATTGAATGCTTGTATACTTGTCTGCGGATGAGGTAGTAAGAACATAGCCGGCTCCTTCGCATACCGTAGCATCCTCTCCTGCCCTGCACAAGGCCTGAGTGTTATACAGCAAGGATATTGAGGCCGTGTCGTTGGCACAGGGCGGAAAGGCATATGCGACAAGGGAAAGGATGATTGTTCCTGTATCCCCTGCCGAAGGTGTGTACACCGGGTTCAGTATCCCGGCATCGGAAAACATCCCCTGTCCGCTGCTGAACCAATGCAGGCCTGAATAATTCTGAGCATAGGCCCCGGCGGCGATGAATACAGTTCCCCTGCAGAGTGTATCCCCAATGCCTGCCGATGCCTGCGGACTTTCTTGTATTTCTATAATCAGAGGAGGAGAGGCAGCGCCTTGTCCGCAGAAATTAACTGCATAAACGCTGATGCTTCCCGATACGGTTCCCTGAGGGATCTGAACTGTAATGGAATTTGTTCCTGCACCCGAAAGAACTATCATCCCGGGAAGCAGGGTCCACATATAGACTGAAGCCTCAGGAACAGGATCAACCGAATACACTGCTGTATCTGACCCCTTGCATAAAGGAGTCGGCCCTGTCACCGGGCCTGCGGGGCCGGGAGGCCTGGCTACTGTTACATGGATGATGCCGGGTTCCGGGGAACGACATCCGTTGGGATCTGTAAAACTTACTCTTACCGATTGTTCTCCCTGCCCGGTCCAGGTAACCGTAATTTCGTTGCTTCCCTGTCCGGAAGTGATCTGCCCTCCGGCAGTGACATTCCAGAGGTAATTCAGCATCCCGGGTTGCGTGGAATAAATATGTCCGCCTGTCGCCTCGCATACCCTGGAGGGACCGTTAAGTATCGGTTGCACCAATGGCAGGATGGTTGCGACAACCGGGGTACGAACGGCGCTGATGCAGCTGGCAGCGGCATTTCTTGCCTCGGCATAAAAGGTCGTCGTGACATTCAGGGGCGGGGTTATGAAGATTGTGTCTCCCGCGAGAAGAAGGTTGCCGCCGGTAAGGCTGTCCCACCACCAGACCGTATTCTGGGGTTGTACTGTAGCGGAAAGCATGACCGTTCCCACACCACAACGGGTTGAATCATGCCCGACCGCATTCAGGGGGGAGGAAGAAAAAACCGTGGTGAACATGGCTGTACTTGCACTGCTGTACCACCATGTATTGATCATTTTGTCGTGGCAGTCGGCCTGGTTCACTCCCCAGGGATGACAACCGGGGTAACCCGGGATGGATCCCGGGGTGCAACCGGAAAAATTGGAAGACTGGGGGGCGACCGGACAATTATATCCTGCTGGTGACAGCTGGGAGTCATCCCAGTAAGTCATGGGTACCATCACTGCTGCCCCCGTGGGCCTGACCAGTGAAATTGCATAGCCGTCGGGATTCCTTTCCTGGTCCCAGATCGGCAGATTGGTGAGGCCGTTCACATAACTCAGCATCACCGTGATCAGGGTTCCCGGGGGAACGGGGCTGCCAAGTCCGTCAAGCCCGTTCCATGGAATGTTATTGATACCGCTGATGACCGGTGTATAATAGTCGACATTTGTTGCAGGGCTGCCATAAGGAAAAATAATGGTAGTCTCAACGATGCCGGGTTTGCTCACACTTACCACGATCTGTTTTTCGGGGCTGCAGGGCGGAAATGCAGGATCAGAGATCATATAAGGGATGCCGGTAATCTGTCCATAGGAACCGCTTGGGTAGATGAGTGAATCAGGGTTATTCAGAAAAACCTTGTACTGTGCGATCCCCGGGAAGCCGATAAAGGTATTGGAATTCACCGAACGGCGATCATTGGCAAAGTTCCCGGTATTCAGGCATCCGTAGGGATTGCAGAAAATGGTAACGGCTCCGACATGTGCATTGCTGAAAGCCAGTTTTGTCACTATTCTGTCGTCGGAATACACAAAGAATTTTCCGTTGAATGGCTGAAATGTAAAGTTTCCGAGGTCGGCATACAGCTGCCAGGACTTTGACCACACCCTTCCATTGATCGTATCAGAAGGGAGGGGCGGATTGTGTGCTCCCGAAACAACCTGGAAATCCCAGTAATCGAGAGTAAGGTCGGTATATGCAGGGGCATTGGCGATCTCGAAATAATAGTCGCCTGTATCAGCCGGGCTGCTTACAGCATATGACAACGGAATGTATCCGCTGTTCTGTGGAAATGGGCCTGCCATGGCCTGTTTAAAATACCTGAGGTAACCGGTTTGGGATGCTGCATACGGACAAGTCCCGGAAAGGGCGATGGTGCCGTTTGGTTTTCGGAGATTATAAACCATTCCCGACAGGGGTAACCTGAACCCGAAAAGAATCACTTCACCGGCATTGGCGACATGGATGTTCAGGCGATAGTTAGGGGCGCAGTTTATGACTGCGAATTTCGTATATATCGAGCCTGAGGTGTTGTCGATAAAGAGCCCTGCAGCCGAGGCTGTTGAATCTGGCATAAGCTGTTTGACCCCTTCGGAATAACCCGTTATGATGAACAACAGGATAAGAAGGATTGAAAGAAATGCCCGGTGCAGACTGTTTTTACAAATAAGATATTAGGTTGAGGCCGATAAACAAAGTTAAATTATTTCGATCATGATCCACCTTCCTGGTCAGATTTCTGTTGTTTCAGACATGCCGTTTATATTATTATCTTAGCCGATAAATTAGTAAAACCCATGCGACTTTCAATTTACTCTAAACTGTTATCAGCTATTGCTGTATTGTTTTTTCTGCAACTTTCAGTCATTGCCCAGCCCGTCAGTGAATGGAGAGGAACTGAGCGAAGGGGAGTTTACCGTGAAGCCTCATTAATGAATTTCTGGCCGCCTGAGGGCCCTGCCATGGTATGGGCCAGTGAAGAAATCGGGAATGGATACGGCTCTCCATCTTTTCACGAGGACAAGCTTTTTATCTGTGGCGAGGCAGAGGGCAACGCATACCTGTTTGCCCTGAATGCAGGAGGTAAAATTCTCTGGAAAACCCAGTTTGGCACTGAGTGGACGAAGACTTTCCCCGGCTCCCGCATGACACCAACGATCCACGAAGGACTTATCTATGTCAGTTCAGGGAACGGTAACATAGCCTGTGTCGAACTGTCTACAGGCAAACTGAAGTGGATGGTTACCCGGGAAGAACTTCACGGGGAATTTCCCATGCACGGGTATTCCGAATCACCGCTTATTGACGGGGATATGGTATTTTTCATGCCTGGAGGAAAGGACACAAACGTAGTGGCATTAAACCGGTTTACAGGCAAGATCATCTGGATCTGTAAAGGAAAAGGTGAAAGACCGGCCTACAACTCCCCTTTACTGGTTAAATACGAAGACCGATCATTGCTCGTGGTGTTTTCAGCTTACTCCCTGCTTGGCATAGATTCCAAAACAGGTGAACTTCTCTGGACCCATCAGCAGGTAAACACCCCTCCCGACCAGAGAAAACTTGGCAATGGCGACACTCACAGTAATACAGTTTGGTATGAGGATGGCGCCATCTATTATATTGCAGGAGATGGTAACGGAGCAGTGAAACTGATGCTTGAAAATAAAGGCAAGTCAGTGAAGCAGGTTTGGAGGAACCCCAGTATCGACAACTACATGGGAGGATTTATCATTAAAGGTGAAAAGATCTACACCTGTTCCGACAGCAGGAAATCCCTGCTCTGCCTTGATTCAAAAACGGGAGCTATTATTGATTCCCTTAAATGCGGAACAGGAGCGATCATTTCAGACGGGAAAATGCTGGTTTATTATACCCAGAAAGGGGATGTAAATCTCATCGATCCTGATAACGGAAGGATGGACATCAAGAGTTTCTTTAAAGTTACAAAAGGCAGTAAGGAACATTTTGCACATCCTGTGATATACAAGGGCATTCTTTATATCAGGCATGGCAAGGCGTTGATGTCTTATTATATTGTGAAGACCGATTAATTTCAGTCTGCGGATGCTCCGGGGAAAGCAAGGCCCCCGGAGCATCCGCAAAAGACCTACCTGAGGATAAAAGGTACAACACAGGCGATTAATCCCGTGAACACCACCACCATCAGGAAAAGATTATACCTTACATTGTAGTTTCCAAGAAGGCTTTCATCGTAATATTTCGAAACATTCTGATCGCGGTACATTGCAATCAGTCCGTTGGTTAGCTTCTCCCTGGTTTGCCTGCCTTTGAGCAATCCTATTACAACAACGATGTTAACCACGATGATCAGGGCTACAAATAAAAACATAACTGCCAGGGTGGAACTTTCAGTCCTCGATTTTTCGACCATTCCTGAGTTCACTGCAAGAGTGATCAGGTTCAGGAGGATTGAGGTAAGAATAAAAATGGTATCGGTCCTGGTGTTCTGATCCAGTTCCTTTGTGATGTGATTATGAACATATTCTATCATGGCTATTGGTTTTTGGTGATTGGTTTTTGGTTATTAGTTTGAGGGATTTTCAAAGTTAAAACTTATTTCTTTCCGAACTTGTTACAATACCCGTCGAGCATTTCGGTTTCAATGCCAAAGTCCTGAATCGGGATAGGTTGCTGAGCTGTTATCTCCGCTGCCATCTTGTCGATATTCTCTTTGGGCTGAAAAAGCGCTGCAACCTGGCTGGTAAGGTCGATGACTTCAAATGAAGGATCGTAATAATTGAGTTCCCATTTACTTACAATGAAACTAACACCCGACTTTTTTGCCAGCTCAGGAAGCTTGTCTTTTATTATTACCATAACAGATGCAACCGAGCCAGTGCTGAATATCATAAGGTGGAGAAGGTGCTGGAACGACATGGCCTGTACCGACAGTTCCTTTATCCTTGCACTGTCATTTACCTTTCTTGCCGAATCAGTCTGCTGGCCCAATTTTACCAGATGCTGTTTAAGCAGGTCGGTCCTTGACCAGGCAAATATAATTGTGCGTGAATCATAGGTTCCGATCTTAATAACCGCTGACTTTTTCTGAGCCATTACAGGTGATGTATTAAATACAAAATATAAAACCATCATGGCAGATGCTGCAATTAAAATGATGCTTTTTAACTTTCTCATTGTTTGTTCCTCCATTTTTCGTGTTTGTTAAAATTGCTTTCCTTTATTCTTTTTTCTATTTTTGGTTTGGCAATATCCCAACGGATATTTTCCGTGGCGAAAGTACATCCGCTAGCAGGGAAACTTTAGAAATACTCTTGTAAATTGATTGTAAAAAGTTTTACAAGAGTTTTACATACAATAACTTATAAAACAACGCAACTTTGTCACAGAACGATCACAGATATTTTTCTGAGCTGAAAAAAAAGATTGTGGCAAAGATGCAGGAGTCATATCCGGGGATAAACCCATCGATTTCAGAATGGAAGGGACAGGAGATAACCGACTTCCAGGAGGAATTGCTGAAAAGCGTTAACGCCCACCTGAGCGAGAAGTGGTTTTATACCCATATGAAGTCGGTCAGCAAATCCCTGCCGAGGATTGATGTTCTGAATCTGTTAAGCAAGTATGCAGGGTATGCCAACTGGGATGATTTTGTGTTTAAGAACCAGGATCTTATCGGGCAATCTCAGAATACCGCAGTTCAGGGTTCAGAAGCTGGAAAGAAAGCTCCCGATACGGCAAACAGGTATTTTTACATCATCCCGCTTGTCACGGTGACCATCGTTTTGATCTTTTTCGGCATGTTCAAGCTTTTCAACACCAGGGAATACAGCTTTTGTTTCTATGATGCCGACACCATGGAACCGATCAAAAATTCAAAAATCGAAGTAAAACTGCTTCTGGATGGCGAATCCCCGGTTACAGGTTTTTGCTCTTCCGACGGAAGTTTTATCCTGAAGACCGATAAAAGCCTGGTCAGGATGGTGGTCAATGCACCATATTATAAAACTGACACCATCACAAGGATTGTAAAAAAACTCAACAGGAATGAAATTGTAAGCCTGCATGCCAATGATTATGCCCTGATGATACATTATTTTTCGAAGATGAAGGTGGATGACTGGGGTAAAAGAAGAAGCAAACTCGAGAGTATGATCGACAACTCTGCAGTAATATACCAGGTTAATACTGACAGGTCGGCTGCTTCGGGTATGGAGATACTCAACCGGGATGAGTTTATCGACAGGATGACGATGCCGGCAGGCAGTTTGAAAAACATCGAAGTTGTCGATACAAAATATCAGAACGGAAAGATCATGGTGTTACGATTCAGGGTTAACGGGGATGAAAAATGAGAAGGATTTTTAAGATACTGCCTCTTGTAATTATCTATTTCATCACGTGTGCAAAGAGCTGCAACGAGAAAGAGGAGCGTACCCTTGAAATGGAAAAGCGGCAAGCCGTGGTTGCCAGAGACAGCATTTCTTCACTGTTTGAAACGGCCCGGCCTGACCAGGCTACATTAAGGGCGTTTGAAGTCACTGCAGGTTTGAAGCTGAAAGACCTGTCAGATTACCTGTCGGTAATGAATGACAGCAATAACGAAAAGGCATTCAGGGAGAAAGCCGGGAAAATGGCTGCGGCACTGTTTGTCGGGGGGAAAGACCTACCTCTTTTTCCAAAGGGGACTATCTTTGATTCCATAAGGGTTGTCAGTCCGCTTGCCAGGGTAAGCGATACATTGTATTCAGGGCAGATCAGCCTTCTTGCATGCCGGGATCTGCAGAGTGCGGTAAAAACAAACACTCCTGCAGCAAGCCGCAGGAGTGTTGATTTCTTTATCGTTAAACAACGAAAAGTGTTCGGAGGAGATACCCTGAGAGTATGGAACGTCCTCTTTGGGAAATTCAGGTAATCAGGATTTTGCTGTCACTTTTCCCTTAATCTGCAGAATAACAGGCTGCTCCCCTGCATTTGTTTTCACAGTGATCGTTTTAGTGAAACTTCCAACGACTGCAGCATTGTATGTTGCCGAGATGGTGACTGATTTTCCCGGGAGCACAGGGTCCTTCGAGTACGACAGGTTCGTACATCCGCAGGAAGCTGTAGCTGAAGCGATCAGAAGTGGTTCATTCCCATCGTTGGTAAGAACAAAAGCGGCAGTACCGGGAGAGTTCTGGATCAGGTCGCCCAGATCACAAACCGTTTTGTCGAATGTTGCAACAGCTCCGTTTGTTTTTGTTTTAGTGGTGGTTTTTTCGGAATTGTCTTTTTGTGTTTCCTGCGAATAAGCACTTAAGCTCAGGCTCAGGATCACAGAAGCGAATACAAATAGCATTTTTTTCATAGGTTTTGGGTTTAAAATTATCAGGTCACAAAGATGGACTGCTTCAGTGAAGTTCCATGTTAAGGGCTTGTAAATCATCGTAAACGAAATGTAAAACTTTGTAAATGAAATGTAAATGCCTCAAATGCTTGAACAAAATCAGTAATTTTACCTGGGTTTGAAAAGCAGCCGGCGGGATTAAATCGGGATTAACCCCCTGGCAAAACCTGAACCCCGGTTTCGACCCAGGGGGGCAGGAAATTTAGCGGGAGAGAATAAACCATCAATGAGGCGACACAAATTAAGATTCGTGGTGTTACTTGGAGCCATCTCCATCCTGGGGATCATCTCGGTGCAGGCGTATTTTCTTGTCAAAGCCTGGAACATCAAAGAGAAACAGTTCAACCAGAGCCTTGTGATCGCATTGAAGACCGTTGCAGAAAAGATCTGCCGGCTTAACCAGACAGCTCCTCCTTACGGCAACCCTGTAAGGCAATTATCCTCAAATTACTTTGTTGTAGATGTCAACAGCACTATTGACGCCAATGTTCTGGAACATTACCTGAAAAGTGAGTTTGAGCGTTTAAATATCAGAACCGATTACGAATATGCAATTTATGATTGCCATACCGACCGTATGGTTTACGGGAATTACATTTCTTCGTCAGGATCCGGTGAAAAGATAAAGCCTGGCAACACCCTGCCGAAATACAGCGAGTACCTGTATTATTTCGGCATCCGGTTCCCGACCCTGAGGAACACCATAGCCGGCGACATGGCGATCCTGTTCTTTTTCACCTTTATATTGATGTTATCGGTCATCTTCTTCGTGTATGCGATTTTTGTAATCCTTCAGCAGAAAAGACTTTCTGAAATGCAGAAGGATTTCATCAACAATATGACGCATGAGTTCAAGACCCCGATCTCGACCATCAACATTTCAACGGATGTGATCACTGATCCTGAAATCCTGAAAGACCCCCAGAGGCTTTTCAAATACGGTGGCTTTATCAGGCAGGAGAACCAGAGACTGAACATGCTGGTTGAAAAAGTCCTGCAGATTGCCCAGATCGAAAAAGGGGTGTTCCGTTTGAGGAAAGAACCGATTGACCTGAATGAGCTTATATCGACAGTGGTGGAGAACTTCAGGAACAGGCTGAAATCGGGCGGCGAAGTTGAATTTACCCCTGATCGATCGGCTGGTGTTATTTCGGCCGACATCATCCATCTGACGAACATTTTATATAACCTCTTTGACAATGCGGTTAAATATGGTCCGGAAAAGCCGGAAATCAGGGTCTCGACAAGAAAGGAACTTAAGAAAGTCTGCATCAGGGTTGCCGATAACGGGCCCGGGATTGATCCCAGGTACCATAAAAAAGTCTTCAGGAAATTCTTCAGGGTCCCGTCAGGCAACGTACATGATGTTAAGGGCTTTGGCCTGGGATTGTATTATGTTAAGATCATTTGCAGGGCTCATGGCTGGAACATAGAGGTAGAGGGCAGGTCCGATAAGGGTGCGGTATTTACGATTGAAATTCCGGATAAATAAAAGAAGGAACATGGAAAAAAAGGCAAGAATACTCTATGTTGAAGACGACCTCACCTTATCGTATGTGACCAGGGATAATTTAGAGATCAGAGGGTATTCGGTAGATTTTTGCGAAGACGGGCTGATGGCGCTTGAGATGATGAAGGGTTCCGTTTATGACCTGTGCATACTGGATGTGATGCTTCCGAAGATGGATGGCTTCACCCTGGCTGGAAAGATCCGTGAAACTAATCCCGGGATTCCCATACTGTTTCTTACGGCGCGGTCAGGGAGGGAAGACAGGATTACAGGGCTGAAACTTGGGGGGGATGACTATATAACCAAGCCGTTCAATATCGAGGAACTGGTGCTGAAGGTCGAGGTTTTCCTGAAAAGAAGGAATATCATCCAGGGACCTGAAGCCCAGAAAAAGCATCAGCAGAAGCTGGGGGCTTTTATTTACGATTACAGAAACCAGCAACTTATGCTGGAAAATAAGGCGGAGGTGCTTACCCACCGGGAAAACGAGCTGCTGAACTTCCTGTTTATGCACCAGGGGCAGATCCTTAAAAGGGAAGATATCCTGAAACACGTGTGGGGTAACGATGATTTTTTTGTAAGCCGCAGCCTGGATGTGTTTATCTCAAGGCTTAGGAAAATCCTGAAACCTGATCCGCAGACACAGATCGAAAACATTCATAATACAGGTTACCGCCTGAAAACAGGATCAAACGAAAGTGCTTAAAAATGGCTGGAGCCATCCCAGCAATGCGTACAGAGTTTTTCTTTAGGGAGGCCCACTGCCTCGACCAGGTCGTTCAGTTTCTGGTATTTCAGGGAAGTACATCCAAGCTTGCTGCCAATGTTCTCGATCATTGCATGGTAACGGGAAGTACCAGGAGTAGCGTACTCATCCAGGTGGACATCTTCTTTTCCTTCAAGTTCCTTAATGGCCTTACGGCCGGCAAGGTCAAGTGATGAGCGGGAAGTAGAAAAATTCAGGAATTCACAGGGGAAGATCAGGGTGGGACAGGCAGGGCGAACGTGGACTTCCTTTGCACCGTGCTCGGTAAGGATCTTTACATTGTCTTTGAGCTGGGTTCCCCTTACGATGGAATCATCGCACACGGCCAGTCGTTTGCCGGTAATGATATCCTTAATTGGTATAAGTTTCATTTTTGCAACCAGGTCCCTGGTTTCCTGGTCCTGGGGCATGAAACTCCTTGGCCATGTGGGAGTGTATTTGACATAGGCCCTTTTATATGGGATCTTTTTCTCATTGGAATAGCCTATTGCATGGGCTATCCCTGAATCGGGAACCCCGCAGGCAAAGTCGACCTCGGCATCATCATTACGGGCCAGGGCTGCACCGCAGCGATACCGGCATTCCTCGACATTGATGCCTTCATAATATGAACTCGGGTATCCATAGTATACCCAAAGGAAAGTGCAGATCTGCATCTTATCATTGGGTTTCCGTCTTTGTTCAAAACCATCGGCTGTAATGCGGAGTATCTCCCCGGGCCCGATGAATTTTTCAAGCGAGAAACCCAGGTTTGCAAATGAAGTCGTTTCGGAACTGACAGCAAATGCCCCATCCTTTTTACCCAGGACGAGGGGAGTACGACCCAGTTTGTCACGGGCGGCAAAGATCCCCGAAGAAGTCAGCAAAAGCAGTGAACACGAACCTTTCAGGTTATTAAATACATTCTCAATACCTGCTTCGAACGACTCACATTCATTGATCAGCATGACCACAAGTTCGGTTGGGCTCACCCCTGCCCCGCTGGTTTCGGAAAAATGAATATGCCTCTTGAGGGCTCTTTCGGTAAGCTCATGCATATTCACAATCCTGCTTACAGTCACTATTGCATACTCCCCGAGATGGGAATGAATAAGCAATGGCTGGGATTCGGTATCACTGATCACACCTATTCCGCTCCTGCCGTGAAAATGATGTAACTCCGGTTCGAATTTGGTCCTGAAATAGGAATTCTCCAGGTTGTGAATTGCCCGGGTAAAGGTTTTATCATCCAATATCGCCATCCCGCCTCTTCGAGTGCCGAGGTGAGAATTGTAATCAGTTCCGTAATACAGGTCGCTGACGCAGTCATGCCTGGAGATTGTTCCGAATAATCCGCCCATGATACTATGATTTAACGATTTGTAAATTTGATATGCTGAAACAGAGGCCCTGTAAATATCGGAAAAAAAGAAGGTAAAGTCCCGGATGTGAAAAAAATTACTCCTCCCGGTTTTTTTTGAAAGAAAAATAGATACTAATGTAACTTATGTCGTATGTTTGCGTCATAAAACACAAATCAGCAAATCACCAACAAATGACCTGGTCAAAAATCAACAACTTCAATTCGACTCAACAGCAGATCGCGAAAATCGCCAAAGCCATGTCTCACCCGGCCCGTGTCGCCATACTGCAATACCTTGCAGCCCAGAAATCCTGCATTTCGGGAGATATCACTACTGAGATCCCCTTAAGCAGGACAACGGTTTCGCAGCATCTTCAGGCTTTAAAAGCAGCCGGGCTCATACACGGGGAAGTATCCGGACTGAATGTGTGTTATTGCCTGAACGACGACATGATGCTACAGTGCAAATGTATTCTTGAAGTCTTTATGAACGAACTGAATTCACACAGGCTGTCAGGTTGCGGGAGTGAAGCCGAAACCAAATCCGCCGAAAAAAAATCCAAAAAATGAACCCCTCATATATTTCAGGCTACCTCGATTCGCCTGCCGGTAAGCTTGCAAGGATCGCATGCTGCTGGAATTTCAGGGACTACCTTGGAACCATAAAAGTAAGAAGCCATATCGGCAGGGACAACTACAAAGTTGAGCCGGGCATGTATGCCATAGGCAATCCCGGGAAGGAGTCGGAGGTAGTTGTGACCGCCAATTACAAGCTTACGTTCGACATTGTGAGGCGGGATCTCGAGGGCCTCGACATATGGCTGATGGTGCTCGATACAAAAGGCGTGAATGTTTGGTGTGCGGCAGGAAAAGGCACGTTCAGCACGAAAGAACTCCTAAGGCGGATTGAGAAAGTGCAGCTCCAAAAGATCGTTTCCCATCACCGGCTTATCCTCCCCCAACTTGGGGCGACAGGAGTTTCGGCCCATGAAGTGAAGAAATCAGGAGGGTACAACGTGATCTACGGACCTGTGCGTTCTGCTGACCTCAAGCAGTTTATAAGCGACGGATTAAAAGCCTCCAAAGCCATGCGCACTGTTACTTTCACACTCAGGGAAAGGGCCAGGCTCATCACCAGCGACTTCATGTATTATGTTGTTTACCTAATGGCATCAATGGCAGGGATGTTCCTGTTATCGGGATTGTACAGCTGGGGCTATTCTTTCAGGCTCGCTCTTGACCAGGGTATTATTGCAGCCCTTAACCTTTTCATGGCCTATTTGGCCGGCATCATACTTGCACCATTGCTGCTGCCCTGGATTCCCTTCAGGACGTTCTCAATGAAAGGAATGGTATGCGGATTGCTGCTTGCCATTGTTCTTGCTTTCACCGGTCTTGCGGGACCATCGGCTTTGGGGATTATCGCCTGGTTTTTTATTTCAACCTCAGTTTCTTCATTCGTGATGATGAATTTCACAGGCTCATCCACCTACACTTCGCTTTCCGGAGTTCAAAAGGAAATGAAGACAGCCCTTCCCCTGCAGATCATTGCAGCTTCACTCGGATTGATTATATTTATTGTTTCAAAATTTTTCTGAAAATGTCAGCTTTAATTTACATGAAAGATGTGGTGACCCTCGAACTGGATCCGGCCTTATGCAACGGATGCAGGATGTGTACGAGGGTTTGTCCGCATGATGTGTTCGAAATAGTAGACAAAAAAGCCAGGATCATCAACCGCGATTACTGCATGGAATGCGGGGCCTGCGAGAAGAATTGCCCTGAACATGCGATCAGTGTAAGGTCAGGTGTGGGCTGTGCTGCCGGGATCATCAACGGCATCCTCAGGAATTCTGAACCCAGCTGCGATTGTTCAGGGGGTTCGTCATGCTGTTGATGTCATTATGCTCCGGAACTTTTTTCCCGGAATCCTTCCTTAGAATACAATCAGTTTCTTTGTGAAAATAGTGTTTTCGTAATACAGGGAATACGTATACACTCCTGCCCTTAATCCTGGTGCCGGAAGTCTCACAGTATGCTTTCCTTCCTGTAAGACAGCATCGATCATTACGCCTGCCTCTTGCCCGCTGATATCGTTAAGAACAAGTTTCACCCTGCCCGGGTTCCTGAGTGTAAAACTTATTGTGGTGATGTCGCTGAAAGGGTTAGGATAGTTCTGATACAATTCAGCGCCAAGGGGGTCCTTCACGGCTTCAGCCAGTCCGGAGGGATGTAACAGATGGTCAATTCGCACCCACCAGAGCCTGGTTGTTCCCGGCTTTTCTTCTTTGGCATAGAACAGGTATTTCTGATCGGGGGAGACTGAACCGCAATACTGGCTGTATCCCGAGTTGATGAGGGCATCAAGTTTCTTTGCAGGTTTCCACGAACCATCGGGATTGCGGTAGCTGATATACAGGAAATTATACCATGTGGTTCCGCTGCCCGATATGGCATCGAAGATCAGCCAGGACTCATCAGGGGCGATGAAGGGATGTGCCTGTATCATCTGCCTGTTTATGGCAGTATCAAGGATCACCGGTGCCTGGTACTGGCCATTTACAAACTCTGATTTTGCGATCACAAAATGTGTTGAATCGAGTATTTCGGTAAAGTACAGGTTACCGTTTGATGCAACTGTTGGGTACATTTTTGCATTTGATGAAAATGGCCCCTGCAACGGGCTTGGATCAGACCAGCCCAGGGCGGTACGTTCCATGGACCAGATCCTCAGCACCGGCCAGTTAGGCGGGCCCGGGGGAATGTCGGGCATGTCGGAAACAAAAAAGAGTTTATTCCCGTCGGGGGAGAAATTCGGTTCAATCGTCCAGTTACTTTGAGGGAACGGAGCTTTTGCCGGTGTTAACCAGCGGTCGCCGGGCATGGAGGTTTTCCATATCCTGTTGGTTGTGCTTACGCAATTTGAAAAATAACATTCCTTCATGCCGGGCGAAAATGTGATGGAATAAACCGTATTCGGTGAGACCCCGATGAAGTCTTTTGCAAAAGGTTTAGGAACGGTATCAGGGGGTGTTTCTCCAAGGTATTCAGTAAAACGCGGACGGATCTGGTCAATATATGAAGCGTCCATCCACATGATATAAAGGTCCTTATAAAAGAAGAAATATTTCCTGTCGGATGATACATAAGGGCACATGCTATAGGTGGCGTTGTTGAACATTGTTCCCATGTTGACGGCTTTTGTCCAGCTTCCGCCGGGTTTCCTGAACGAAATATACATATCCCTGGCCCCGTTGGCCGAGTCGGTAAGAACATCGAACACCAGGTAGCTCTCATCCTGGGCAATAAACGGATGGGCGGGCGCCCATGTATAATTTATGCTGTCGCTGAGTTTTTCAGGTGGCAGGTAATGTCCGTTTTCATAGCGGGATACCGAAATCCATTGTCCCAGGTTGTCGAAAGATGTATAATACATGCTTTTATTTCCTGACACTGAAGGGAACATCATGGATTCAGTGTAGAGCGGGGGATCCATGGGTTTTGGCTGGGACCAGCCGGAGTCAGTCTTTTCGGCATACCACTGGTAAAGCTGTCCTCCGGGGCATCCGCTCCTCGGCCTCATCGAACCGAAGTATACCCTTTGTCCGTCGGGGGTGATGAATGATTCCATATCCATATATACGCCCGAGAAGGGAGCTACTGAAAAAACAGTCCAGGAGTTTTGTATTTCCCTGGATGTATATAGTGTGTTTGTGCCGCCTGTGTTCTGGGTGACGAAGCATTCTTTTCCGTCGGGAGTGAAGCTGATTCCCCAGGCTCCGGCCGGCATCATTGATGCTGCAAACCTCACAGGCGTCAGTCCGGGTGCCGGCTGTCCGAAATACGGTCCTGAAACAGCAGGTGAATCAGGTTTTTCGGGAGCGGCAACCCCTGTGATATAATATGGGCCCGGAACAGTTGATGGTTGCTTGTCGGGAGATTCACTGCGGGCTACACCTGTAATCACGTTCTGGGAGCAGGTGATCTGCCATCCGCAAAACAAAACAATACCGAGGGTAAGTAAAATGGTTTTCATAAGAAAGGGCTTAGGTAGTAATTGCAGGCTAAATTACCACAGCCTAAAGGAGAAAACCCTGGTGGTTTAACGGATGATGATTTTCAGTTGACGGATGGCATAATACGGAAGGCAGGCATCCCCGGATTGATAATTATTTCGAGATCGCAGCCATTCGGGCGAGGAAAAAATCCTTGCGTGGTCTTGAGAGAGGGACCTGGGAACCATCGTCCATTTCTATGATACCGCCTTCGAGGCGGATATATTTTTTCACATGCCCCAGGTTTATAAGATGGGAATTATGCGGCCTGAAGAATGTTTGTTCACCCAGGAGTTCCTGGTATTCTTTGAGATTTTTCGAAACCAGGATCTTCCTCCCTCCTTCCAGGAAAAACCAGGTGTAGGAACGGTCAGCTTCGATACGGACAATTTCGGTTGTTTTAAGGTATTCCATGCCATCGCTGGTCGGGATTGCCAGTTTGGAAGGGTTAACAGTCTGAAGGTTTTCGAACAGGCTTGAATAGCCTGCATTGCGTGCCTGGACCGTGCTGCGCTTATTGATCACCTTATCAACAGCCTCCCTGAATTCACTGATATTGATCGGTTTCAGTATATAGTCCAGGGCGCTGAACTTGATTGCGCGGATTGCATAATGGTTAAAAGCCGTAATAAAAACAACATCAAAGGCTTTTTCGGGAAATTGCTGGAGCAGGTCAAACCCGCTGCCATGGGGCATTTCGACATCGAGAAAAACCAGGTCGGGAGAGGTTTTCAGAATTATTCCCACACCTTCTCTTGCATTTGAGGCAGTGCCGATGACCTCAAGTCGAGGGCAATATTCATCAATGATCGAGGCAATGAAGTTTACGGCATCAGGCTCATCGTCGACGATCAGGGTTTTCAATCTGTTTGTCATGTGAGCACCGGTATTTGTATTTCGACGCGGGTGCCAGAGGCATTCCCGGCTTCATCGTGAAGATCGGTATACTGCACTTTCATCCTTGTTCCGTAAAACGCATTGGCGAGTTCCATGCGGGACTCGGTTATTTTAGTTCCAAGTGGAGGATAATGTTTATCCCTGCCCTGTTTAATCCTCATGGCTTCTTTGCGCCCGACCCCGTTATCCTCTATGGTAAAGCAAAGATAATCCTGTTTCAGTTCGATGCGCACATCAAGTTTTCCCTTGCCTTCCTTGTTGTTAAGCCCATGACCGATTGCATTCTCAACATAGGGCTGCAGCAGCATGGTTGGGATCTTATAAAGAAGCAGGTCAATCTCTTCATCGAGCTGGATATAATAATCGAATTTCTCCTTGAAACGAAGGGATTCCAGTTCAATATACAGTTCAAGCGCTTCCAGTTCATCTTTGATTGGTATTGCCGTATGCTGGGAATTTTCAAGGGTTTTCCGCATCAGGCTTGAAAATTTCGTGAGATAATTGTTTACCGCCAGTTTATCGTGCTGGTACATGTAGTACTGGATGGAATTCAGGGTATTGAAGATAAAATGCGGATTCATCTGCTGCCTGAGGTTTGCCTGTGTTATTTCTGAAATCTGCCTGTTCATCTCGCTGATCTGCCGTTTTGCATTGAGCCTGGATTGCCTGAAAAGGAGAAATCCAATGAATAGAACCAGGAAAATAAACCCTGAAAGGCCGATGATATAATACTTTTGCTGGCTTACCTTCAGGTTGATGAGTTCAAGCGCCCTGGCTTTGGAATCGGTTTCATACTTAGCCCTTGCATCTGCCATTCCGACCGAGTATTTCTGTTTTGACAGTGAATCGTCGTATTGCTTATACAGCATGGCACATTCATATGCTTTTTTGAAGTCACCCATATTCCTGAACATATCGCTCATGTCCTTGCTGGTCCATGATATTGTATACCAGTCTTTAACTATCATCGCATAAGCATTGCTTTTCCCGTAAAAATACAGGGCTTTATCATAGTCTTTTTTATCCCGGTAAATGGTTCCCATGTTCCCGTACGAATTTGCCACTGAAGAATAATTATTCAGCCGAAGGCTTACTTCGAGGGTTTGCTTGTAATATTGCAGTGAAGTATCATACTGATGAAGCAGGTAATAGTTCCAGCTTATCCGGTTCAGGATGACGGGAAAAGTCGCGGAATCTCCTCTTTGCTTTCGGATATTTAAAGCTTCCTTATAATACCGGTTTGACTCCCTAATATTACTGTCGGCGGAGAGGCTGATCTGCCCAAGCCTGAAATAGGCCCTGGCCAGGTAATCCATATTATTTTCCTTCCTGGCCCATTCGGCCAGCAGGACTGCCGACTCCCTTTCTTCAGAAGTTTTACCTACTGTGTTATATACGTCGCAAAGTCCACGGTAGCAATCGGGGATGACATTTTTAAGGTGTTTTTCCTTAGCCATTGTTATGACATTGGAGTAGAGTTCAATGGATTTATCGAAATTACCTGTAAAAAGCAGGAGCCGGGCATAGAAGGAAAGCGCTTCGGCCGTTTCCTGGTATTTTGAAGTACCCTTAAGTATCTGGCAGGCTTTGTCCATATTCTCCAGGGCGCCCCAGTAATCATTTTGTTTATTCAGTATCTCAGCATTTGCCCATAGCAGAGTATACGGGACTTTCAGGGTTTTTTGTTTTGCGAGGCGGAAGGCTTCTGCGATATATGACTTAGCTTGAACAGGAGATGTTTTGGAAGAGTTTTGCTTTGCAAGTCTCGATAACAATTCAAGACGATCATTATCGCTGAGACCTTTGTTAATGGTTACCGAATCTTTCGTATGAAATTCGGTTCCGGCATCAATCAGAAGGTCGGCGTTGAAAACGGGTATTGCAAGGCAGTAGACACCCACAAATTTTCTAAGCTTCCTGAACAGAAGGTTCCTCATAATGTTATAAAAATACAAAAGTAATCTCACAACTGCTGATTACACATCCGGGTTTGCAGATTGGTGATATGGGTTTACGAATTGATGCCCCTGGAAAATATCAAGCCTTCGGCGGTATCAGCGACATGGTATATTCGGCCTGGGCGGTGATGGTAAAACTCGGGTTCACTCCCAGGTTTCCCTGAATAGCCGATCCGTCCACGATATACATCCCGGGGAAACCATGCACCTGGAAATCGCTCCCGATAAGGCCTTCCCTGATTGTTTCTCCCATTGGGCTGCCTCCCAGTATATGCGCCGTGGAGGGCACATTGAAAAGCAGTTCCATTGTAGAGTTCTGGGGGATGGCATTGACTTTTTTTGCATACCGGTTCATGACTTCCTGGCCCAGGGGGATGAATGCATTGACCTTTGCTTTACCATCATTCTTCAAGGTGAGGCGTTTCCTGAATATTCCTTTTTTCAGGGTCATGCGCATGGCGTTATCGGCAGTTTGCATGACCAGGAAAATAACCGTATTTGAGGCCCAGTTCATATTGAACAGCATGCGGATGAATTTGACCGGATGGCCAAGGATGTTGAGTATGAATTTCAGGGAGCGCAGGTAATATGGGTTGGCATTGCCTGTGGCAAGGGTGACCAGGCCTTTCATAACATTGGAACCTGTAGGGTATTTCACTATTTCGATCCAGGTATCATCAGATGGCTTGAAGATGGAACTTATCGCCAGCCCGTTATTCAGCTTCACATTCGCGCCCGAGGCGGTGCAAAGAGTCTCAGAATTGGTCCTCAGGCATTCGCCCAGCCTGTCGCTCAGCCCGGTCATTGTTTTGTAGATGTGCTTTTGATGCAGCAGGAGTTTCATAGTGCCAAGAACGCCTCCTGCCACTATAAGTCCTTTGGACCTGAACACATTTACTCCTTTTTGATTCAGGCGGCGGGTGTAGACCGAATAAATGCCGTTTTCAAACGAAATTTTAAAAGCCTGGGTTTCGGGCAGAATTTTTGCACCATGTTTTTCGGCGAACCAGAGATAGTTTTTATCGAGGGTGTTCTTGGCATTTTCACGACAGCCTACCATGCAGCCCGCACATTCCACGCAAGGATTTCTCAAAGGTCCTTCACCATTGAAATAGGGATCGATGGCTTGTTCATCTTCATTATAATAAACGGCTACATACACATGATCGAATGAATCTTCTCTCCCCATATCCTTTGCAACATCCCTGAGGGTTTCATCCTCAATATAGAACTTGCTGAGTTTAACCCTGCCCAGCATCCGGTGAGTTTCGTCATAGAAAGGTTCGAGAACTGATTCCCAGTCTTTGAATCGTTTCCACTGGTCATTGACAAAAAACTGCTTAGGAGGTTTCATCAGGGTGTTGGCATATACGAGGCTGCCGCCTCCAACACCGGCACCGCTGAGGATGAATGCGTGCCTGAAGAGGTCGAGCCTCTGGAAGCCATATAATCCGAACCTGGGCATCCAAAGGTATTTCCTGAGGTTCCAGTTGGTTTTGGGAAAATCAGAGGAGTTGTAGCGTTTGCCTTTTTCGAGGACGAGAACCGAGTACCCTTTCATTGAAAGCCTCATGGCAGATACGCTTCCGCCGAAGCCAGAACCGATCACGATATAATCCCGGAGCTCATCCATCCGCAGTCAAATAAGATTATAAGGAATCCAAAGGTATCAAAATACCTTGAAAAGCGCCTGGTATAGGTTTTACGCGGGCGCTTTTTTTATTACTTTTACTTCAATTATTGCCATCTATGAAAAAATTGATATCCATACTGCTGTTCATCTCACTAACCGGATTCAGTCCTGTAATAACCTTTTCTGCAAATTCCCCACCTCCGGCAGCAGGAATGCAGAAACCAAAACCTCCCCCTCATCCGGGCAGTCCAAAAAAGCCAAAGCCTGCACCCAAGCCCAGGCCGGTTAAAAATCCACCTAAACCAAAAAGTCCTAAAAAGCCCAAAGGCCCTCCTCGTCCGCCTTCGCCATGGAAATAAACTGATCTTTGTTGCATTATTCAAAACTGATATTTTTCATCCCGCTCTTGCTGCCGGGTCTCGCGAATTCACAGTCTGCCGACTGGGATCAGCGTGTTGCTTTTGCTGAACAAATAAGAAATATCAGGTATGTTGCATATATAAGGGGAGATCAGGCATACCGTTGTTACACCGATGCAATCACTTCCATCGAAGATCAGCTAAGCCATAAGGGGTATACTTATACCAGGGTATACTTTAATCCTTCATCAGGCCAGAACTTTGATGTGTGGAAACAGTTTCAGATCCGTTCGTTGCCGGCTGGAGAGGCATTTCTTGAAGTGCAGGTCACTTCAGGAATTGACAGTTCGGCAACAGGGGTGAATACAGGAACAGTGCTGATTCAGGATGGCAACGGGAATGTTTATATGCAGCATGAGATAAGGCCGGGGACTGCTGACATGATAAAGTACCAGTCATCCTCAGAAGCAAAGATCTATTTAAAACCTGCAGATTCACTTTCCAACATCGAAATTTTCTATTCAAAAAAAGCGAGTGTCGGGAGTGCTTCAGCGGGAGACGCGGCAGCACGTTCTTTACGTGGAATCACTTCTTCACACCATCCGGCCGCGAAACCAAAGCCCGTTTATCTCAACAGCGGGGGCAAAACCAGGATTGAATTTGTAATTTTCGGCGGATATTGCGCAGGTGCTCAGATCCGGGTCACCGAAGGCACGGCAATGTTTGAACCCGGACCAGATTACGGCCTTGAGATGATGGTCAATGTTTACAAGGGTTTGGATGTTGCAGTGGGCTATAAACGTGAAGATACGTTTGCCGATGTGGATTCCCCTAAATATCCTAAAGAGGGAGATCTCGCCCTGAGCAATAATTACATCCTGCTTGGTGCGATATACCGGTTTTTCCAGAATAAAAGCCTGCAGCCTTACCTGGGCTTTGATTTTGGAAGCGTTAATGTGGTCCCCAAAGACAAATTTTTCAGGGATGTCTGGTATTTTGCGATCGGGGGAAGGGCTGGCTGCAACTGGTATGTAAACAAATTCCTGGGCTTCAGGCTTCAGACCCAGCTGCTTTACCAGGTACATCCCAAAGATGCGCCCTTCCTTTATTCCGATGAATTACGTGAAATGCCTTACCCGGTCAATGCTGATCAGAATCTACCGCAGTTCGATGTGACCTTCGGACTTGTGTTCAGGCTTGGAAAATAATCCCAGAAAGGCTGATCACTGTCCTCCTTAAATTTTTGAACTGAGGAACCCGGTGATTTCCTCTGATAACCCATCCCCGATTTTCTTTGCTTTCAGAAGTTCAAGTATCTCGAAAGCACACAGCCAGTCATCGGCATGCTCTTTTTTCAGCTCCTCCCACAGAGAAGAAAGAAGGGCGTAGGAACAATTTTCCTCCCGTATATCCCTCACTTTCTGATAAATCGCATGTAGTTTCAGCGTTTTGGCATCATGTGTTATTTTATGGGTCTTTTCGTTGGGGGCCTGGTAATTCAACCCAAAGGCCTCCGGGTCGGCCGGACCGGAGAATACTGATAAGATGTTTTTTCCGATAGCCATATCGTAAGTTCCCCAGGAGGGTTCAAAAAGGATTTTACCGTTGTATGAAACCTGGCAATCGGTAAAACTCAGCAGTATAAGCCGGCCGTCACCGAAAGTAAGTTTACTGATAAGCCCTGCCACATGAACCCCTGATTCAAAATCCAGGTTCACATGTTCACCTACGGTGAGACCAATCTGCCCAAGTTCCTCTTCCGAAAAATCTTCCAGTGGTACCGCAACATACCTGAGTGTTCCGACAGCTGAACCAAAACCTTCTGAATGATGGGTTTTGCCGTGCCCGGGCAATTCTTTACCATTAAAATTAAGGTTTGTCTCACCCGTAGTCTGAATATAAACAGGCTCTCCGTTTCGTTCCATCGTGTTTGTAAAAGTTCCTGAAACTTCCAGTCCTGAACTGTACACACAAGTCGCCGTATTTTCGGAACGAATAGCCTGTTGTAATCCATACAGACCTCCTCTTCGGAATGCCATGGTATTGGCAAATTCATCAAGAACTTTGTTAAGGTGGTCGAAATCGGGAGTCACGAAGAGCTGGGGCTGGGGTTCTGTAATGTCAAAATTGAAGTCAGCCGCTTCAACCGTGAGAGGTAGTTTTTTTACATGCGGTTTGAGGCATTCTTTACTTTCTGCTATTGATGAAAGCAGTCCCGCTCCATAGATCTTCGGATTTTCAAGGCTACCCACCAACCCATATTCGACAGTCCACCAGTGCAGGCTTCTTATCTTTGCCAGCTCCGAGGCCTCACCCATGATGGAAGAGCAATCCTTTAACTCCTGCTCAGCAAGTCCAATGGCCTCTTTTGTTGAATAAGGGTCTGCTTTAATAATTGAGAGATGGCGGATGGCCTCGTACAGTTTATAATCCTCAGGGGATAACAAGGCCTTTGAACCGATCTCACCAAAACGCCTCAGAAAATCTGCGTATTTCGGATCAGCAATGATCGGGGCGTGCCCAGCGGCTTCATGAATGATATCCGGGGCGGGAGTATATCCAATCTGGTCAACAGGCCTGATGCCGGCTGCGATGACAAGTATATTATATGCCTGGAAAGCCATGAAAGCCGAAGGTGGTATAAATCCGTCAACCGTGACTGCCGACCAGCCTATATCCTTCAGAATCCGGTTCATTCCGTAAATGCCGGGGATCTTTTCAAGGCTGATGCCGGTTTTCTTCAGTCCTTCGAGATAAGATTCATGAGCCACTTTCCCCAGGTAGTCCACATTCTTCCTCATTACATATCTCCATACGGCATGGTCCTGGGCAGTATATTCCTCATAAGGCTGGTCTACGACCAGGCTCATCAGGTGTTTTGGTAATTTTTCAAGTATCTCGTTCATTTCCATAAAAACAAGTTTACCATTACAATCAGTCCTCGGGTTTGGCCACTTCGAAAAGTGCCTGTCCTGAAGCTCTCACATAATAATTCCCTCCCATCCGGCCAACAAGGTCAGCTTTGTGAGGATCAATCCTTCCTTTTTCATCCAGTATTCCCGGGTCGACATGCATTCTGAGGATCTCGCAGATCACAAGATTCCCTGCCGCCCCTCCGGTTCCCGTTTCGACTACCTGCAGGACCCTGCATTCGAACTGAACCGGAGATTCTTTAACCCTGAAGGGTTTTACCAGCTCAGAAGGTAACATTCCAAACCCGACTTTTTCAAATTCATTCACACCCCTTGGGAAGCTTGCACTTGAGTCGCTCACTTTCTGCACCATACTGTAAGTAACAACATTGATCACCACTTCAGGAACCTCCTTTACATTCAGGTAGGTGTCCTTAACTGTATTTTCGCGCCCCTTTCTTGACGGTGAAAAAATCATCAGTGGTGGATTCATCCCGAAGACATTAAAAAAACTAAAAGGAGAAAGATTGGGCCGACCCAGGAGGTCGATGGTGCTGGCAAAGGCAATAGGCCTTGGGCCTACGGCACCCTGGACCAAGCCCTGAAGCTTTGGGATGCTCAGGTCTTTGGGGTCGAAGCGGAGATAGTCGGTTTTATGGTCCATGGAAGTTGATTTACAATTTACGAATTACGAGTTACGTTCGGCGAAGCCGAAATGAGCACCAATTAAAATTAACAATATTGCGAATAATTACGAGTTACGAATTACGAATTACGAGTTACGAATTACGATTTCATTTACGAATTACGATTTCATTTACGATTTACGATGTACGATTTATAATTTCCTAATCCCCAACCCCTAATCCCCAATCCCCAATCCCTAACCCCCGGCGATCGCCGGCAATATCTTAGTTGTTACCTCTCCGAAACCAATCCGCAGTCCCTCCTTCTCACAATATCCCCGCATGATAATGGTGTCGTTGTCGTGAATGAAGCTGCGGTCGGTTCCATCAGGCATTTTAACAGGTTTAGTGCCTTTCCAGGCAAGTTCGAGCATTGATCCGAAGGAGTCGGGGGACGGGCCGCTGATCGTACCTGACGCATATATATCGCCAACGTTTATGTTACAGCCGTTAACGGTCTGATGAGCCAGCTGCTGCACCATGTTCCAGTACATATACTTGTAGTTGGAACGGCAAACCCTGAACTCCGCCTGGTTTTCAGGCTGTATGAAAATGTCGAGGCCGATGTCGAAATTATGATCTCCTTGAAACTGCAGGTAAGGCAGAACCTGGGGTTCCTGAACAGGGCCGGCCACCCTGAAAGGTTCAAGCGCATCAAGTGTGACTACCCAGGGAGAAACTACAGAGCCGAAGTTCTTTGAAAGGAAAGGACCAAGGGGAACGTATTCCCAGCGTTGAATGTCCCTGGCCGAAAGGTCGTTGAAAATCAGCATCCCGAAGATATGATCTTCAGCTTCAGCAGTGCTTACCGAACTCCCGAGGGCAGTTTTTTTTCCTGTAATGAAAGCCATTTCCAGTTCGAAATCCAGCTCCTTCGTCGGCCCGAATACCGGATCATCGGAAATCGTGGGTTTAATCTGTCCTTTTGGCCTGTGTATTGATGTACCTGAGACTACGATGGAAGAACATCTCCCATGATAACCCACCGGCAAATGCTTCCAGTTTGGCAGCAGGGCGTTGGCCGGGTCCCTGAACATAATGCCGACGTTGGTGGCATGTTCTTTGCTTGAATAAAAATCGGTGTAGTCGCCAGCTTTGACCGGGAGCAGCATCTGCACCTCAGAGATGTCATGCAGTATATCACCTGACGACCTGATCCTGTCGCGGATCTCGTCATTCCCATGGCTAAACAAGACCGTCAGCTGTAGGCGCACAGCCCTCCAGGCAGGCCTTCCGAGTTCGATGAAAGGATTGAGTTTCGGAGAATTGAATACCCCCGGATTTATACCCAGCCCATCGAGGAACCCACCTTCACCAAGGTTGAAGAGGTCGATCACGGTATTTCCAATACGTGTTGCCGCATGCGGGGAGCCCATTCCCTGCCGGAAGATCCCGAAGGGCAGGTTTTGTATCGGGAAATCACTGCCGGGACTTACGTCGAGCCAGGTCTCCTGATTATTGGTGTTATTTACAGTCATTTTCGGTTTGATCATTTAATATTTCAGATGCGGGATGCGG
>SESG01003856.1_pt1 | contig 44889 bp, 40 predicted proteins | sample 3171421 | NCBI WGS metagenome assembly SESG01 (sample SAMN10866946, study PRJNA518727) | freshwater metagenome | biome: subpolar coniferous forest; feature: holomictic lake; material: water; isolation source: holomictic Lake 227, 6 m and 8 m depth | place: Canada: near Kenora, Ontario | collected...
GCTGACCGGTACTAATCGGGCGTGAGGCTTGGTCTCCCTCTTCTCAGGCCGCAGACGGCCGAGTCGAGGCCGAGATCGAGGTTCCCATCGGGAACCCGATCCGGTGAAATCGTTGCCGGTGCACTTTTACCCTTCGTATGGTTGTTAGACGGTTCGTCCGTCCGATCTTTTCCAATTTGCGGTGGCTATATCGGCAGGGTCACACCCGTTCCCATCCCGAACACGGAAGTTAAGCCTGCCAGAGCCGATGGTACTGCACGGGAAGCTGTGTGGGAGAGTAGGTCGCCGCCGCATCCTTTATGAAGGCCCGCCGGGAGTCACCGGCGGGCCTTCTCCTTTTCCGGTCCACCGGGCGAGGGAGGGAGGTTCCCGATGAGCCCGTTCCCCGAGTTCCACAGGCCGCCGCCCGGTGGCTCCGTGGAGGTCGCCGCTGGCGTGCACTGGGTCCGCATGCCGCTCCCCTACGCGCTCGATCACGTGAACCTCTGGCTGCTCGCCGAGGAGGGCGGGTGGACGCTCGTGGACACGGGGCACGGCGACGCCGCAACCCGTGCCGCCTGGGAGTCGCTCGAGGCCGGCCTGCTCCGTGGCCTCCCCGTGCGCCGGATCCTCTGCACGCATCACCATCCCGATCACATCGGCCTCGCAGGCTGGATGCAGGATCGCTGGGGAACCGAACTCTGGGCCACCCGGACCGAGTGGCTGGAGGGGAGGACCTTCACCGCAGGAGACCTCCGGGAGCAGGAGGAGCTCTCGACCCGCTTCTACCGGGCGGGCGGAGTGCCGGAGGAGATGCTTCCGTTGCTCGCGGAGCGGGTCCACGCCTACCCGGAGAACGTCTCCCGGGTTCCTCCGTCCGTCCGTCGCATCCAGGACGGCGAGGTGATCGAGGCCGGCGGAACCCGATGGCGGGTGCAGGTGGGGCGAGGCCACTCGCCGGAGCACGCCTGTTTCCGCTCCGAGGATCGCGCGCTCCTCGTATCGGGCGACCAGGTACTCCCGCACATCTCCCCCAACGTGAGCGTCTGGCCCGACGAGCCGGACGCCGATCCCCTCGCCGACTTCCTGGTGAGCCTGGATGCGTTCCTCGACGTGCCCGACGACTGGCTCGTCCTTCCCTCCCATGGCCACCCGTTCCGAGGGGTTCGGCGGCGTGCCCTGGAACTGCGGGAACACCACCGCGAACGGCTCGACGCCGCCTGGGCCGCCTGCCGGGAGCCCGCCACCCCCCACGATCTGCTGGCCCGGCTGTTCCGGGGACGGCTCGACCCCCACCAGACCACCTTCGCCATCGGCGAGGCGATCGCCCACCTGCACCGGCTCGAGGCGCAGGGGAGGGTGAAACGGCAGCGGCAGGCCGGGAAGCCCGATCGGTTCCTCGCCGTCCACGTGTAGACTGACCGCTCGGCTCAACGGGGAGGAACGATGCTCGGGATCATCGGTGGATCGGGGATGGAGAACGCCATGGGGGCGCTCGGGAAGACCGAGTCGCACGACATGGACACCCCCTTCGGCAAACCCTCCGCACCGATCATCACCACCGAGGTGGACGGCGTCACGCTGGCGATGCTCAAGCGGCACGGGGAGGGGCACGTCTTCTCCCCGGCGCAGGTGCCCTACCGGGCCAACGTCTTCGCCCTGAAGAAGCTGGGGGTCACCCGGATCCTGGCCACCGGGGCGGCGGGCAGCCTCCGCGAGGAGATCGCGCCCCGGACGCTGGTCGTCCCCGACCAGATCATCGACAAGACCTTTCGCCGCGCCGGCAGCTTCTTCGACGACATCGCCGTCCACGTGGAGCTGGCCTCGCCCTTCTGCCCCTCCCTCCGGCAGGTGCTCGCCCGGGCCTCGGCCGCCTCGCCGATCCGCGTCCAGCACGGCGGGACCTACGTCGCCATGGAGGGGCCCCAGTTCTCCACGCGGGCCGAGAGCGAGATGCACCGTTCCTGGGGGGCATCGCTCATCGGCATGACGGTGATGCCGGAGGCGCGCCTCGCCCGCGAGGCGGAGATTTGCTACGCGGTCGTGGCACTCGCCACCGACTACGACTGCTGGCGCCCCCATCCGAACGCGCTCGACCAGTTCGAGCTGCTCGAGGAGATCCTCGGGAACCTCAAGGCGGCGAGCACGAGTGCCCTCGATCTGATCCGGAACTCCCTGCACCACGTGGCCGGGCTGGGGACGAGCCCCTGCCCCTGCCAGACGTCGCTCGAGCTCGCCATCTGGACCGATCGCTCGCTCATCTCGCCCGCGATCCGCGAGCGGCTGCAGCCCATCCTGGGCCGGGTCCTGGCTCCGCGTTCGTAGCCGGGGAGGAGGGGAGGTCCCGTGCGCCCGTTCCCGATGAGCATGTCGCGGGCCGTCCAGTTCATCTCGCTGCTCTCGACGCTCCTCGTCCTCGCCGTTCCGCTCCTCGTCTGGTCGGCGATCCCCGGCCTGCGCCTCACCCCGAGCGCCGAGGTGGCGCGCTGGTCGGTGCTCCTCGTCCCGCTCATCCCCCTCGCGAGCTGGGCGCTCGCGCCGAGATCGCTGGAACTGGAGGGAGGGGAGCTCCGGATCCTGCGGCGGGCCTGGCGGGCGGCCAGCTACCCGCTGGCCCGCATCGACGAGGTTGCGCTCCTACCGCGCGGCTGGATGCTCGGGGCCTGGAAGACTTTCGGGAACGGGGGGCTCTTCGGCTACTACGGCTGGTTCTACCGGAAGGGGTCCGTCCGGCTCTTCTGCACGCGCGGCGACCGGCTCGTCGAGGTGATGATGGACGGGAGGCGCATCGTGGTCTCCCCCGACGAGCCCGGACGTTTCATGGAGGAGCTCCGCGCCGTGGCTCCGCGAGCCCGGGTGCGCGCGGGCCCGTAGCGCGCTATCCGCCGGAGCCGGGAGCGGCGAGCGCGATGGGGACGAGCTGCCGGACGTTGGCCGGGCATTCGAGCCCGGAGGCGTCCTCCAGCCAGCGGGCCTCGGTCCACTCGTCGCACGGGACGAGATCGCGCGACGCCACGTCGGCCACGAAGGCGAAGTTCATGTGGAGCCCCTTCGACCCGGCTGGATGCTCCTCGTAGCCGATGAGCCCCGGTGGCGTTCCGTCCACCCCCAGGCCCGCGGGGAAGGTGCCGGCGAGGCCGGTCTCCTCCCGGAGTTCCCGGGCGGCGGCCTCGAGTGGAGTCTCGCCGGCCTCGATCTCCCCTCCCACCGGGAGCCAGGTTCCGAGCCGGCGGTGGCGCACGAGCAGCACGGCCCCGCGGTGGCGGGCGAAGATGGCCACCGAGAAGGCGCGCCGGGTCACCCCGACACCAGATCCCGGATCCCGGTGACGACGAGGAACCCGGTGAGCACGATCATGACGACCGTGGTGGTCCAGGCGATGAGGTTGAACCAGCGCCCGTTCCGGTGGACGCCCATCAGCTTCTCGTCGTTCGCGAGGCGCAGCATGTAGATGAGCACGAACGGCAGGAGGACGCCGTTCACGATCTGCGACACGAGCATGATCCGGATGAGGGGCAGCCGGGGGATGAGGACCACGCCCGCGCCCACCGCCACGATCCCGGTGAAGAGCCAGTAGAACTGCCGGGCCTCGTTCCACTTCCGGTCCAGCCCCGATTCCCAGCCGAACGACTCGGTGACGAAGTAGGCGGTGGAGAGGGGGAGGATGGCCGCAGCGAAGAGGGAGGCGTTGAAGAGGCCGAAGGCGAAGAGCCAGGAGGCGTACTTCCCGGCCAGGGGCGCGAGCGCCAGCGCGGCCTGGTCGGCGGTCTGGATGGAGATGCCCTGCTTGTGCAGGGTGGCCGCGCAGGCCATGACGATGGAGAAGGCCACCACGTCGGTGACGATGCATCCCATCACCACGTCGATGCGGGTGAAGCGAAGCTGGTCCACGTTGATGCGTTTCTCGACCACTGCGGCCTGCTGGTAGAACTGCATCCAGGGGGCGATGGTCGTTCCGACGAGGCCGATGAGCATGGCCACGTACGTGCCCTCGCCCGAGAAGGTGGGCGTGACGGCCGCCAGCGCCACCTCCCCCCAGTCGGGCTTCGAGAGCACGAGCGAGATGGGGTAGGCGATGTAGAGGAGGCTCGCCGCCAGGAAGACCTTCTCCACGACCCGGTTGGACCCCTTCAGCACCAGGAACCAGACCCCCACGGCGACCAGCGGAACCGAGATCCAGGGAGGGATGCGGAAGATCTGCAGGCTGGCGGCCACGCCGGCGAACTCGGCGATGGTGTTGGCGAGGTTGGCCACGATGAGTGCGACCGACACCCAGAAGGTGGTCCGGACCCCGAAGTTCTCGCGGATGAGGTCGGCGAGCCCCTTGCCGGTGACCACCCCCATGCGGGCGCTCATCTCCTGCACCACGATGAGCGCGACGGTGATCGGGCCGAGCGTCCAGAGCAGCTTGGTGCCGAACTGGGCGCCGGCGAGCGAGTAGGTGGTGATGCCGCCCGCGTCGTTGTCGACGCTGGCGGTGATGAGCCCGGGGCCCATCACGGCGAGGAAGAGGGTGATCTGACGCCAGCGCCCCGGCCGGGCCTCCCGCTTCTCAGCCTGCACCGACCACCTCGGCCAGGATGTCGTCCACCGTCACCATCCCCACCAGCATCCCGGCCGAATCGACCACGGGGACCGAGAGCAGGTTGTACTTGGAGGCCGCGCGCGCCACGTCCATGACGTCGGCGTCGGAGTGGACCGAGGCGGGGACCTCCCGGAGCATGGCGGAGAGGGGCGTGGCCGGATCGGCCGCGAGGATCAGGTCCCGGAGCGTCACCATCCCCTGCAGGAGACCCTCCTCCACGACGAAGACCTCGTACACGACGGGGAGGTCCTCGGCGCGCCGCCGCAGCTCCGCGAAGACCTCGGTCACGGTGGTGGCGGGCGCGAGCTCCATCACGTCCGGCGTCATGAGGCCGCCGGCCGAGCGGGGGTGGTACTCGAGCAGCTCGGCGACCTCGGCGGCCTCCGGCCTCTCCATGGCCTGGAGGAGCTCCTCGCGGGTCTCGCCGGGGAGCTCGGAGAGGGCGTCGGCGGCCTCGTCCGGGGCCATCTCCTCCAGGATGTCGGCGGCCTTCTCCGGCGGGACCGCCTCGAGGAGCTCGGTGGCGACCTCGGTGGAGGTCTCCTCCAGGGCGTCGGCGGCCGTCTCGACGTCGAGTCGCTGGAAGAGCACCTCGCGCTGGTGCCGATCGAGATCCTCCATGATCTCGGCCAGGTCGGCGGGATGAAGGGAGGCGAGCGCCTTCTTGGTGGCCTCGATCCGCACGCGCCCCGGCGCGCTCTCGATGGGCTGGACGAGCTTCCAGGAGAGCAGGGTGTCGGAGTTCAGGTAGCGGGACCGGGGACGGACGAGCGAGACCATCCCGTCCACCGGACGCTGCCAGCCCATCCGCCGGACGAGCCCCCGGAGTCCCACGTCCACGTGGGCGATGCGGAGCTGCCCCTTGGTCTCGAGGAAGTGCAGGTCGTTCACGCGGACCAGCTTGGCCCCCTCGATGTCCACGATCTGCCGATCGAGGATCTCCAGTCCGAGCCGGATGCGGTCGGCCACGGGGGTCGCGGGCGTGGGCTCCACGGGGGCGCCGGCGGCGAGCTGGACGGCGCCGTTCACCGAGGCCACCGAGCTCCAGGGAACCTGACGAAGCTTCCTCCCGGAACGGAGGACGAGCGACTCGACGGGCGGATAGGGCTCCCCGGTCACCGCAACCAGATCGGCGAGCCGGCCGAGCGCCTTTCCGTCCGAGTCCACGACCTTCTTCCCGACGAGGTCGGTGAAGAAGAGGAACCGGAACTTTCCGGACGGACGCTCCATCAGGCACTCCCGCGCGTGGTCTCGCGCATCTACGCTCCGCCGCGCCGACTGTCAACGCAAGTTCCCGACCGCGATTCAGGGGGCGGCGAGCGCGGCGGCGAATCGGCGGGTTCGCCGGGCCATGGCGATGTTGAGGAGGGGGAGGAACATCACCTGCCCGGGCACCGCCAGCCAGGCGACGCGCTCGCCGGGAGGGGCCATGAGGACCACCACCACGAAGGCCAGGACGAAGGCGGCGTCGGCGATGCGGAGGCGTCGGCGCGCGGCGAGCACCCGTCGCAGCCGGTCCGACTCCTCGGTCCGCCAGATCTCGGGGTCGCTCCGCTGCCGTACCAGCGCGTCGGCGTGGCGTGCCACCTGCCGGCGCAGCGCCCAGAATCCCGGGACGATCTCGAGGAGGCCGATCAACCCCAGTGCGAGCGCGAGTAGCCGCTGGCCCGGGACGGCGAGGAGGATCGCCAGGAACGCGCCCAGGTTGGCGGCCCCCAGGAGCGCGAAGACGAGCGCATCACGCCGTTCCCCCGCGAAGTACGTGTCGATGGCGCGACGGGCCGCGGCCTGCTCGCTGTAGGTGCTCATCAGCGCCTCCCGCCTCCGCCGCGGAACCCTCCGCCGCCCCAGCTCCGACCCCCTCCTCCTCCTCCTCCTCCTCCTCCTCCGCGGTCCCAGCCGCCCCCGCTGCTCCCTCCGCCGCCCCGCTCGGCGCTGCTTCCCCCGCCCCGGTCCCACCCGCTTCCGGAGTTGTCGTGGGACCAGCTCGCGCCGGCGGAGCGCTGGTCACCGCCGGTGCGGGCGGCCTGCTCGTTCGAGAGCGACTGGCTCTTTTCGGGAGTGGCGTTGCTCCAGCCCCCGCCGGAGTCGTGCTGCTGGAAGCTCCCGCTCTGGGAGTTGTAGCGGTACACGTTGCCGTCGTGGTCGGCGTAGGTCTCGTTGCCGGCGTGGACCGCACTCGTGGACTGCCCGCCCGGACCGGTGACCTTCCCCGCGCTCACCGTCTCCGACTTGCCGGTGTAGGCGTTGCCCACGGTCGCCTTGGCGCCGGAGGCGGTCACGCCGGTCTTCGGGTTGTAGGTCGTGCCGGCGGCGTCATGGGCGTAGTTTCCCGTGTAGACGTTCTGGACGGTGCCGCGCTGCCCGGCGCTCATCCGCCCGGTGGTGGAGTTGTAGGAGTGGGCCACCTGGTTGGACCAGGCGTTCCCGGTCCAGGCGTTGTAGCCGCCCGACGTCCGCGTGACCGCGCCGGTGTTTCCCCACTGGTGGTAGACGTTGCCCGACGTGGCAGCCCACCCGCCCGCCCCCCAGGCCACGCCCCCGTGCCAGCCCCAGGCCGCACCCCAGCAGGGCGCCGGTCCCCACATCGCCATCCCCATCGCGAGGCCGAATCCGAAGCCCATGGCCCATCCGGTCCAGGGGGTCCAGGCCATCGCCACGCCGTATCCGTAGGTCACCGGAGGCGGGTACCAGACCGCGACGCCGACGTAGGCCGGGTAGACGTATCCGGTGCCGTACACGACGACGCCATCCGGGGTGACGACCTCGCCCAGGTAACCGGGCGTGTAGCCCACCACCACCGTCTCCGGCGTGGCCGCGTAGATCTTCACGTAGGTCACCCAGTAGAGCGGGGAGCTGGGCGGGATGGAGTAGATGACGGCCGGGATCATGGAGGCCGAGAGCCAGGGGCCAGAAGGCGCGCGCGAGGTGAACCAGATCCCGAGGTAGAGCGAGTACCACTCGGTCGCCGAGACCATGATGATCGGGTCGGGGGAGTTGAAGACGTACTGGAGCGGCGTCCCATCGATGGGCTTGAGCTGCGTCGCCCCGCTGATGGTGGAGGTGAACGCGGTCTTGCTCCGGTCGACGGTGGCCTGCTGCGGGACGGTGGCCGCGATCACCGCGGCGGCGGCCTGCGGCGTGCCGGGCACCGACGCCTTCATGTTCTCCTTGGGGCTTCCGTCCGGCACCTGGGCGAAGTCGGGCGGGAGCGACTTGCCGGGCACGTGGGTCCAGGGCCCGCTCATGCCGAGGGAGGTGAACCATCGGCCGGTCACGAGCACGTAGGTGAGCTGGTCCTGCGTGTAGAGGAAGACGTTGCCGGAGGTGTTCGAGACGTAGAGGAGGTTCGTCCCCTCGATGGGGGCCCAGTCCGGCGCTCCCTCGAACACGATGAGCTCGGTGGGGCGCGTGGCCACGTAGAGCACCGGCGGGTCCTTCTTCAGGGTCGGCATCTTCTTCGTGGTGTCGTCCGCCGTTCCCGCCATCAGATCGACGGTCTGGGCCGCGGCGAGCTGCTTCGCGATCTTGTCGCCGTCCTTGGGCGCCTTCGAGACCGCCCAGGGGCCGGCGAGCGACGGCGCCTGCATCCACCCGTCCCAGACGTGGACGTAGTTGACGCCCTTCGAATCCTGCAGGACGAGCGCGCGGGTGTTCAGGATCCGGAGCAGATTGCTTCCCGCCACCTGTCCGAACGCGGGGTTCCCGTCTACGAGCACGAGCATGGCCGGGACCTGGCTGAAGAGGAAGGCCGGGGGATCGTTCTTCACGGGGACCCGCGCGGCCTTCTGCTGCGCCTGGATCACCTGGAGCGACTCCTCGAGCCGGTCGAGCGACATCGTGGAGGGGCCGCCCGCGAGGGCCTGCTGGACGGCGACGCCGAAGGCGTTGGCCTTGTCGGGTGCGCTGGGGAAGCGGGGGCTCGCCACCTGGATGTCCTGGAAGGCGACCGACCGGGCGGTGCGGTCCACCACCGTGATGGCCTTCAGCTCCACCACGCCGAAGGTGGCGTCCTTCGTGCCGTCGGGGAGCACCGAGACCGCGGCGTGGGCCTCGATGTTGTAGCCGTCCCAGGAGTCGAGTTGCGGCTGGAACACCGTGAAGGTCTGCCCCCCCTGGGCGAGCGTCTTGGGCCACGGGTCGGGGGTCACGGCGGAGGCCGGCGGCATCGGTGCGGGCGCCTGGGCCGACACGGCCGGTGCGACGAGCAGGGCGAGGAGGGCGACGCAGGGGATCAGGGGTCGGTTCATGAAGCCTCCGGGTGACGGATTCTCCCTCGCGAGGGGCGTACGCGCCATCCCTGAAGTGACCTACTTTTCGGGTATCCGCCCGGCTCCGGGCGGAGCCCTGCACGCCATCGATACCGCCGCCCGGCAGAGCCAGGTGGCGCCGGAGGGCTCGACGAAGGGGAGACCCGAGGCTCGCTCGAAGAGGCCCGGATCGAGGGCCAGGGTCTCCTTCAGGTCCACCCTCCCGGCCGGGCAGAAGATGCATCCTCCATTCGAGCCCCGGAACTCGAGGTCCTCGAGTCCGGCGGGGCAGACCCTCCGCAGACAGCCCTTCCCGTGCGGGCCGGGAACCGCCCGCGGTTCGACGCACCAGTCCTTCGGCGCGACCGAGGCGATGCAGGTCGCCCGCACGGAGCGGGCTCCCTCCGGCCCGGACACCCGGGCCTCGAGCTTTCCCCGGAGCGGGCAGAAGGGGATCCGGCGCCGCGCCACGACGAGCGCCGGGTCCTTCCGCTCGCTGGGGAGGAGCCCCGCCTGGGCGTCCCGTTCCGAGCGGAGCTCCCGCTCGACGTCGGGGCCGTCCAGGGTCCTCTCCACCGCGCAGACGTAGGCCTCCACGCCCGCCTTCGAACGCTTCATCACGTAGAGCGATCCCCCGGCGCGCTCGCACACGGTCTGCGACGGGACCTCCTCCGGGGGCAGGAAGAGCCCCCGGTACCATGCGTATTCACCAGTAGTGAATTCCGGAGGAGGGCAGGGTACAGCTTCCCCGGAGGGTCCGGATGGCGCGAGCAACGCCAGGAGCGAGAGGAGGGCGGGGAGGGCCGGCACCCCGTCATCTTGCCTCAATGGGCCCCCGTTCCGCTCGGCTCCTTGCTACTCTCTCGCTCGGCCATGCCGGGCGGCCAGCGAGGGGAACGATGGGGAAGCGAAGGGTCGTGGTGACGGGGACCGGCGTGGCGAGCCCCCTCGGTTGCGAGGTGGAGACCTTCTGGCGACGGCTCGTGGCCGGGGATTCGGGCGTCGTCGCGCTCGACGGAGAGCCGATGGCGACCCGCATCGGTGCCCGGGTGCAGGGGTACGTGCCGTCGGAGCACTTCGACCGCAAGGAGGCCCACCGGACGAGTCGCACCTCCCAGCTCGCCGTGGTCGCCGCCACGCAGGCGGTGAAGCAGGCGAACCTCCTGGACGGCGGGGTGGACCGCCAGGAGACGGCCGTGATGATCGGCAGCTCCATCGGCGGCTTCAGCGCCTCCGATCCCCACTTCCGGCTGTTCTACCGGGAGGGGAAGGCCGGTCCGCTCATCATCCCCACCTCGATGAACTCCGGCCCCTCGGCCAACGTCTCCATCAAGTTCGGCCTGGGGGGCACGCTGTTCAACGTGGACGGCGCCTGCGCCTCGGGCACCCACAGCGTCGGCCAGGCCTTCCGGCTCATCCGGGCCGGCGACGTCGATGTCGCGCTGGCCGGCGGGGCCGACTCCATGTTCACCCCGGGCGTGGTGGCGGCCTGGGCCGCCCTGCGGGTCCTCTCCACGCTCGACGAGGATCCGGCGCGGGCCTGCCGCCCCTTCAGCGCCGATCGAAGCGGGATCGTCCTGGGGGAGGGCGCCGGCGTCCTCGTGCTCGAGGCGGAGGAATCGGCCCGGCGGCGGGGCCAGCCCATCCTGGCCGAGGTGATGGGCTACGGTGCGTCGGCCGACTGCCACAGCCTGACCCAGCCGTCCCCGGAGGGACCGACCCGGGCCATGCGGAGGGCGATCTCCGACGCCGGGGTGGCGCCGGGGGAGGTCGGCTGCGTGAACGCCCACGGCACCGGCACCGACTGGAACGACCGGACCGAGACCACCGCCATCAAGAACGTCTTCGGAGAGCGGGCCCGCGCGCTCCAGATCGTCGCCAACAAGGGGGCACTGGGCCACGGGATCGCCGCCGGGGGCGGGCTGGAGCTGGTGGCGAGCCTGCTCATCCTGCGCGACCGGATCCTCCCGCCGACCATCAACTACACCACCCCGGACCCGGAGTGCGATCTCGACTACGTGACGGACGGCTCGCGTCCGTACGACGGGGACCTGGTGCTGAAGAACTCCTTCGCCTTCGGGGGCAGCAACGCGGTGGTGGTCCTGGGGCGATACCGTCCCTGATGGCGCCCGCCGCTGTGACCGGGGGCCCCAAAAGAGGTGCGTGGCGCGGCGAAACGCGTCATAATGGTAATCGTGCACCGGAATCCCAGTAATGCCCGTCCCGACGTCGTCGTCCGGGCCGCTCAGCCGGGTGACCTCCCGGTCGTGGTGGCGCTCGACGCCGAGGCCACCGGGCTCGAGAAGTCGGCCTACTGGAAGGAACGATTCGCCTGGTACGCGAACGGCGACCGGGGGCGCTTCTTCCTCATCGCCGAGCGGGGCACCGAGGCGGTGGGGTTCATCGTCGGGGAGGTGCGCGCCTGGGAGTTCGGCTCGCCCCCGGCCGGGTGGGTCTTCGCCGTGAACGTGCGCAAGGCCGAGCGTCTCCACGGCCTGGGCACGATCCTCTTCGACGCCATCTGCACCCGGTTCCGGAAGGTGGGCGTCACCATCGTCCGAACCATGCTCCTGAAGGACGAGCAGCTCGTCATGTCCTTCTTCCGCAGCATGGGGATGATGGGCGGGCCCTTCATCCAGCTCGAGAAGCGGCTCGACCCGTGAAGCTCCAGACCGCCACGCGCATCGCCATCCACGCGGTGCTGGAGCTGGCCGCCGACCCGGGCAGCCAGATCTCCGCGGCCCAGATCGCCGAGCGGTACGACATCTCCGTGAACCACCTCGCCAAGGTCCTGCGCACGCTGGGGCGCGCCGGGCTCGTGGAGGCGCTGCGCGGCGTCCGGGGCGGGTACCGGTTCCGCGGGAATGCACGGCGCGTCACGCTCCTCGACATCGTCCAGCTCTTCGAGGAGGTGGACTCGGTGAAGGGGGCCAGCCGGGAGCCGGGTGCTCACACGGCCGAGGGGAGGGCGCTCCACGCCGTCCTCGCCGAGATCGACGACACCGCGCGGGCCACCTTGAGCTCCATCACCATCGCCACGATGCTGATGCTGGTGGCCCGGCAGCCGCCGACCTCCCCGGCCCGGGGCAGGTCGGCCGCCGGCGCGTCCCCGCGTCGCTGAGCCGCCGCCTCGGCAATCCCCGGGCGATCCCGTGCAGAACCCGGCTGATCGGGGCTGGACGCGGTATGGGATTGACACATATACACGGAATCACGTACCGTTATACCGAATTATCGGAAGCCCAGCCAACCAGGCGTTTCGTGGAGGAGATGCCCCGATGACCCCGCACCGCTGGATGATGACCGCCGTCGGGCAGCCGCTCGTGAAGGAGGCGATGGAACTGGGACCGCTCCCGGCCGGAACGGTCCGCGTCGAGGTGGCGGGCTGCGGGGTGTGCCACACCGACCTCGGCTTCCACTTCGACGGGGTCCGGACGAACCATCCCCTGCCGCTCGCGCTGGGGCACGAGGTGAGCGGGCGGGTGGTGGCGGCGGGTGCCGGCGCCGAGGGATGGGTGGGCCAGGCTGTGCTCGTGCCGGCGGTGATGCCGTGCGGCGAGTGCGATGCCTGCAAGCGGGGCAAGCCGACCATCTGCCCGAGGCAGGAGATGCCCGGCAACGACATCCAGGGCGGCTTCGCGACCCACATCGACGTGCCGGCGCGCGGGCTCTGCCCGGTGGACGAGGCGCGCCTCGCGAAGGCGGGGCTGCAGCTCGCCGACATCTCGGTGGTGGCGGACGCGGTGACGACCCCCTACCAGGCGGTGATCCAGGCCGGTGTGGCGCCCGGCCAGCTCGTCATCGTGAACGGGGTGGGAGGCGTGGGCGGGTACTGCGTCCAGGTCGCGGCGGCCTTCGGCGCCACGGTGGTGGCCATCGACGTGGACGCGAAGAAGCTGGAGATGGTGGCGGCCCACGGGGCGTCGAAGACCTTCGACGTCCGCGAGGTGGATCCGAAGAACCTGAAGAAGGAGATCGGGGCCTTCGCCCGATCGAAGGGGCTGCCCTCCCGGGAGTGGGCCATCTTCGAGTGCTCGGGAACGGCGGCGGGGCAGCTGACCGCCTGGAGCCTGCTCGTGCACGGGGCGACGCTCGCCGTGGTGGGCTTCACGATGGACAAGGTGGAGGTTCGCCTGTCCAACTTGATGGCCTTCCACGCCCGGGCGCTCGGCAACTGGGGCTGCCCGCCGGAGCTCTACCCGCCGGCGCTCGACATGGTGCTCGACGGGAAGGTGAAGCTCGCACCCTTCGTGGAGCGCCACCCGCTCGAGACGATCAACGAGGTTTTCGAGGGAGTGCACGGAAGGAAGCTCACCCGCCGCGCCGTACTCGTCCCGTAGGAGAGGCAGAGTCATGACCCAGACCACCGAATCGATCGTCGCCGCCACCGCGCCCGCGGAGTTGAAGGACCACGACCTCGCCCCCCAGGTGGAGGGCGCCGGCGTGCGGTACGAGAAGCGGCCCGTGAAGGACGCGAAGGGGCAGCCGGTACCCGGCCTCTTCAACGCCTGGATCACGCTCGACAACCCGTCCCAGTACAACAGCTACACCACCGAGATGGTGAAGCAGGTGATCCTGGGGTTCCGTGCGGCGTCCAACGCGCGGGACGTGGTGGCGGTGGTCTTCACGGGAGCCGGCGACAAGGCCTTCTGCACCGGCGGCAACACCAAGGAGTACGCCGAGTACTACGCCGGGAACCCGCAGGAGTACCGGCAGTACATGCGCCTCTTCAACGACATGGTGAGCGCCATCCTGGGCTGCGACCGGCCGGTGGTGTGCCGCGTGAACGGGATGCGGATCGGGGGCGGCCAGGAGATCGGCATGGCCTGCGACTTCACCATCGCGCAGGACATGGCCCGGTTCGGGCAGGCCGGTCCGAAGCACGGCTCCGCGCCCATCGGCGGGGCGACCGACTTCCTCCCCGAGCTCATCGGCGTGGAGCGGGCCATGGAGTCGGGCGTGCTCTGCGAGCCCTGGTCGGCCCACCGGGCCTACCGGGAGGGGATGATCACCGACGTGGTCCCGGCGCTGAAGGTGGACGGCGAGTGGGTGCCGAACCCGCTCGTGGTGACCGACCGGATGCTCGATGCGTGGGGGCGGTTCGTCCACGGGGAGCCGAAGACGGGGGGGGAACTCGCCGCGGCCAAGGAGCTCTTGAAGAAGGGGAAGGTGGACCTGTCCCTGCTCGACGAGAAGGTGGAGCAGCTGTGCGGGAAGCTCGCGCTCACCTTCCCGGACTGCACGACGAAGACCATCCAGGAGCTGCGCAAGCCGAAGCTGGAGCGCTGGAACGCGAACAAGGAGAACTCGCGCGACTGGCTGGGGCTCAACATGATGACCGAGGCCCGCACGGGCTTCCGGGCGTTCAACGAGGGGACGAAGGAGGACCGCGAGGCCGACTTCCTGGCGCTGCGACGCGCGCTGGCGGAGGGCGCCCCGTGGACCGCCGAGCTGGTCGAGAGCCTGCTGCCGGCGGCACGCGCCTCCCGGGTCGGCAAGTGATCGGCGCCGGGACGACGGGTCCGCTCCGGGTCTGGCGGGAGCGGGACGGCCGGCTCCTGCGGCTGCGCCTCTCCCGGCCCAAGGCCAACGTGGTGGACGCCGAGATGATCGCCGCGCTCGACGCGGCCTTCGCGGCGGCCGAGCAGCCGGAGCCGGGGCAGCCGGCCCTGCGCGGGATCCTGCTCGACGCGGAGGGCCCCCACTTCAGCTTCGGCGCCAGCGTGGCCGAGCACCTGCCGGGGAAGGAGGCGGCCATGCTCGCCTCCCTCCACGGGCTGGTGCTGCGGATGCTGGCCCATCCGGTGCCGATCCTGGTGGCCATCCGGGGGCAGTGTCTGGGGGGCGGGCTCGAGGTGGTGAGCGCCGCACACCTGCTCTACGCCACGCCCGACGCGAAGCTCGGCCAGCCGGAGATCATCCTGGGGGTCTTCCCGCCGGTGGCCTCCTGCCTGCTGCCGGAGCGGATCGCCCGGGTCCACGCGGAGGACCTGCTCCTCTCGGGGCGGTCGATCGACGGGAACGAGGCGGCGCGCATCGGGCTCGTGAACGCCGCGGTGGCGGATCCCGAGGTGGCTGCGCTCGCCTGGTTCGACGCCCACGTGGCGAAGCACTCCGCGGCGGTGCTGCGCCTCGGCCTCGGGGCGGCCCGCGGAGACATGGTGGAGCGGGTTCGCGCCAAGCTGGCCGGCCTGGAGCGGGTCTATCTGGAGAAGCTCATGACGACCCACGATGCCGTCGAGGGGCTCACCGCGTTCCTCGAGAAGCGTCCCGCGCGCTGGAGCGACAGCTGACATGGCCGAGACCCGGACCACAGCCGAGATCGTGGCGCAGTGCCAGGCTCTCTTCGACGACCTGGAGTTCACGCACTCCCGCAGGTGGAAGGAGGCCGCCCCCGGACGCAAGGTGGTGGGCTACCTGCCCGTCTACGTCCCCGCCGAGATCATCCACGCGGCGGGGATGCTCCCGCTCGGGATCCTGGGCGGCGGCGAGAACCTCGAGGTGATCCACGGGGACGCCTACTACCAGAGCTACATCTGCCGCATCCCCCGCTCCACCCTGGAGCTGGGGATCACCGGCAAGTTCGACTTCGTGGACGGATTCCTCTTCCCGTCCATCTGCGACGTCATCCGGAATCTCTCGGGCATCTGGAAGCTGCTCTTCCCCAAGGTGTACGTCCGCTACTTCGACGTTCCGCAGGAGTTCACGGACGACGTCGGTGGGGTCTACTACGAGAAGGAGCTGCAGGAGCTCCGCGAGGGGCTCGCTCACCTGGGCGGACGCCCCATCACCGACGAGGCCCTGCGCACCTCCATCGCGCTCTTCAACGAGAACCGGAAGCTGGTCCGGGAGGTCTACGATCTCCGCGCACGGACCCCGTGGCTCACGCCCACCTCCGAGGTCTACCTGGTCATGCGGGCCGGGATGGTCGTGCCGGTGGAGGAGCACAGCGCGCTCCTGCGCGAGTACCTGGCAGCCGTCCAGGCCGAGCCCCGTCCCATGCGGGACAACTGCCGGGTGATCCTGAACGGGGTCTTCTGCGAGCAGCCGCCGCTGAACCTCGTGAAGGCCATCGAGATGTCGGGCTGCTACGTGGTGGACGACGACTTCATGCTGGTGAATCGCTGGCTGCTCGACGACGTGCCCACCTCCGGCGATCCCATCCAGGCGCTCGCCCGGGCCTTCCTGCACCGCTCCGCCGAGACCGCGGCCAAGTACCAACCCGACCTGGCGAAGAAGGGGCAGTACCTCCTCGACGCCGTCCGGGATCGGGCGGCCGAGGGGGTCATCTTCGCGGCGCCGAGCTTCTGCGATCCGGCGCTGCTGGAGCGACCGATGCTCGAGTCCCGCCTGGAGAAGGTGGACGTGCCGCACATCGGATTCAAGTACGCCGAGAACTCGGGGCAGATGCAGCCGGTCCGGGAGCAGGCCGGGACCTTCGCCGATTCCATCAAGCTGTGGAGCTCGCCATGACCCAGAGAATCGATCCGACCCGCGCCGCCGGGGTCCCGAAGGCGGAGGTGGTGAAGGAACTCTCGATGCTGAAGCAGAAGGACATGATCGCCGGGAACTACGAGGCGCTCACCAGCGCGCCCCAGACCGGGCGCAAGGTCGCCTCCACGTTCGTCCCGGGCAACCTGAACGAGCTCATCATGTGCTTCGACCTGCTCAACAACCTCCCCGAGATCAACGCCATCCAGAACGGCATGCGCAAGGTTTCGGGCGAGCTCATCCTGGAGGCGGAGAAGCACGGCCACTCCGAGGACGTCTGCACCTACGTGAAGGCCGACCTGGGCATGATGGCCAAGGGCAACCTGAGCCCCAACGGCAAGCCCCTTCCGAGGCCGGACGTCCTGCTCCTCTCCTACACCGGCTGCTTCACCTTCATGAAGTGGTTCGAGCTGGTTCGCGACGAGTACAAGTGCCCCACGGTGATGCTCCACGTGCCCTACCAGGCCGACGGGCAGGTCACCGACAACATGCGGTCCTACATCGTGAAGCAGCTCCGGGAGACGGTCATCCCCACGCTGGAGAAGGTGTCCGGGGTGAAGTTCGACATCGACCGGCTGCGCGGGTACCTGGCCGAGTCGGCGAAGGCGGAGGACGACTTCGTCTGGGTGATGGAGAGCGCCAAGAACAAGCCATCCCCCATCGACGCCTACTTCGGGGGCGTCTACTACATCGGCCCCATCTTCACGGCCTTCCGCGGCACGCCCGATGCGACCGAGTACTACCGGCTGCTGCGCGGGGAGATCGAGGAGCGCATCCGCCTCGGCCTCGGCCCGATCACGCCCGAGGGGGACATGAAGGAGCAGCGCTACCGGCTGGTGGTGGAGGGTCCGCCCAACTGGACCCACTTCCGCGAGTTCTGGAAGATGTTCCACGACGAGGGGGCGGTGGTCGTCGCCTCGACCTACACCAAGGTCGGCGGCACCTACGACCTGGGGTTCCGGCACGACCCGAGGAACCCCCTCGAGTCGCTCGCCGACTACTGCCTCGACTGCTACACGAACCGCAGCCTCCCGCAGCGGGTCGGGCAGATCGAGAAGTACATGAACGACTACCAGGCCGACGGACTGGTGATCAATTCGATCAAGAGCTGCAACAGCTTCTCCGCGGGGCAGCTCATGATCCTGCGCGAGATCGAGAAGCGCACCGGCAAGCCCGGCGCCTTCATCGAGACCGACCTCGTCGACCCCCGCTACTTCTCCGCCGCCAACGTGAAGAACCGGCTCGAGAGCTACTTCCAGATGATCGATCAGAAGCGGGCCAGCGCCCACGCGGCTTGACCGGGGGAGACACGCCCATGAAGTGCTTCATCGGAATCGATCTCGGATCCACCACCACCAAGGCGGTGGTGATCGACGAGAACACCCAGGTGCTGGGCCGGGGCATCACCAACTCCCGGTCCAACTACGACACGGCCGCGGCGGTCTCCAAGCAGGAGGCGCTCATCGACGCGCGCTTCACGCTCCTGCGCCGGGGACTGCAGCACGTGAAGGGTCTCGAGGGGGGCGTGGATGCCTTCCTGGGCGTGCTGGAGCGCTCCTTCCGCCACGTGCAGTTCCTGGAGCAGCTCGACGACCTGGAGGCCACCTGCCACAAGAACGGGAGCGGCCTGCGCTTCGCCGGGCAGGAGAAGGGCATGGCCCGGGCGCTCGGCCAGATCTTCCAGGGGCTGCGCGAGGAGTCGGCGGCGCTCTTCGAGCCGGGGGCCAGGCGCAAGTCCGACTTCTTCCGGGACATCGCCGGGGCGCGCTTCATGGCGCTGGGCGAGCCGGCCTGCAAGGAGGCGGGCGTCTCCTTCGAGCTGGTGCTCAACGTCTACGACAAGTCGATCATCGAGGTGGAGAACCGGCCGCCCGGCGGCGCCATGGAGGGGAAGTTCCTCCGGGCGCTCGACGTGGCGCTCCGCATCCCCGGCGGCAAGGGAGGGGGCGCGGCGGCGGAGGCGGTCGTGCAGCCGGTGAAGGCGGCGCTCGTGATCCCGCTCGAGGAGGCCTACGTGGTGGGCACCGGGTACGGGCGCGTGCGCCTCCCGTTCCCCAAGGAGCACATCCGCTCGGAGATCCTCTGCCACGGCCTGGGCGCCCACATGATGTACGACGGCACCCGCACCGTCCTCGACATCGGCGGGCAGGACACCAAGTCGATCCAGGTGGACAAGGACGGGATCGTCGAGAACTTCCAGATGAACGACCGCTGTGCCGCCGGCACCGGTCGGTATCTCGGCTACGTCGCCGACGAGATGAAGATGGGGCTCCACGAGCTGGGGCCCCTCGCCATGAAGGCCACCAGGACCATCCGCATCAACTCGACCTGCACGGTCTTCGCCGGAGCCGAACTGCGCGACCGGCTGGCGCTCGGCGACAAGCGGGAGGACATCCTGGCGGGGCTGCACCGGGCCATCATCCTCCGCGCCATGTCGATCATCTCCCGCTCGGGCGGCATCCGCGACCAGTTCACCTTCACCGGCGGCGTGGCCAAGAACGAGGCCGCCGTCCGGGAGCTTCGCAAGCTCGTGAAGGAGAACTACGGGGACGTGACCATCAACATCAATCCGGACTCGATCTACACGGGCGCGCTGGGTGCATCGGCCTTCGCGCGCCGCGCCGTCGCCTAGGCGAGAGGAGAGGGCACATGGTCGTCACCGCAGGAATCGACGTCGGCACCGGTTGCGTCAAGGCGGTGCTCTTCGGGAGCGAGGGGGGCAAGACCACCTGGATGGGGCGCCACCTGGAGCGGATCCGGCAGCGCGATCCGTACCAGCTGGCGGAGGAGGCCTTCGAGGCGGTTCTGGCCCAGGCCGGTTTGCCCCGCAAGGAGGTGGCCTACGTGGCCACCACCGGAGACGGGGAGAGCCTCACCTTCGCCACCGGCCACTTCTACTCGATGACCACACATGCCCGCGGGGGGATCTACCTCGATCCGACCACCCGGGTGGTGTGCGACATCGGCGCGCTGCACGGGCGCGCCATCCGCACCGACGAGCGGGGCAAGGTGCTCACCTACCGCATGACGAGCCAGTGCGCCTCGGGGTCGGGACAGTTCCTGGAGAACATCGCCCGGTACCTGGGGATCTCGCAGGACGAGATCGGTGCGCTCTCCCAGCAGGGGAAGACGCCCGAGAAGGTGTCGTCGATCTGCGCCGTGCTCGCGGAGACCGACGTCATCAACATGGTGTCGCGCAACATCTCGGCGGCCAACATCCTCCGGGGCATCCACCTCTCGATGGCCGGCCGCGTGGCCTCGCTCATCAAGGGGGTGGGGGGCGTGGAGGGGACGGCGCTCATGACCGGGGGCCTGGCGCTCGACGCCGGTTTCGTGGCCGCGCTCGCCGACTCGATGGCCGAGGTGAAGAGCGCGCTCGTCGTGAAGAGCCACCCCGACGCCATCTTCGCCGGCGCCATCGGTGCCGCGCTCTGGGGTGCCTTCCGCCACGAGAAGCTGCGCGCCCGCGGGCTCGGCGGAGCGGCGGGAAGGGCGGCGTGATGGCCAGCCAGGTCATGACGCGCCCGCTTTGCGCAGGGGATCTCGAGGCGGTGGTGGCGCTCGACGCATCCCTCTCCGGGCATCCGCGGCGCGGCTTCCATGCGCGACGCCTGGCGCAGCTCGGGGGGCCGCCGGCGCGGGCGGTGGGAGTCGGAGCGGAGCGGGATGGGCGGCTCGTGGGGTTCGCCTCGGCGGGCGTGCTCGACGGGGAGTTCGGCGGGTCCGACCCGGTGGGGGTGATCGACGCCATCGGCGTGGCCCCCTTCGCGCGTGGAGCGGGCGTGGCGACGGCGCTGCTCGGGTCGCTGGAGAAGGTGCTCCTGGAACTCGGGGCGACCCACCTGCGCACGCAGGTGGACTGGTCCGCGTCCGGAATGGGTGGCTTCTTCCAGTCGGCGGGCTTCCCGCTCGCGCCCCGCATGGCGCTCGAGCGGGTCGTGGAGACCCCGTTCGAGGACGAGTTCCAGTGGGAGGAACTCCCGGTCCGCAGCATGGAGGAGCGGGACCTCCCGGCCATCGTCCGCATCGACCGGCACATGACCGGGCGCGACCGCACGCCCTTCTACCGGCGGCGCATCGGGGAGACGCTGCGCGAGTCGGGGATCCGGCTGTCGCTCGTGGCCGAGACCGACGGGCAGGCCACGGGCTTCCTCATGGCCCGGATCGACTACGGCGAGTTCGGGCAGACGGAGGAGGCGGCGGTGCTCGACGCCATCGGGGTGGACCCGGCCTTCGCCGGTCGAAGGCTGGGAAGGGCGCTCCTCGAGCAGTTCCTCCTGAACCTCCGCTCCCTCCGGGTGGAGAAGGTGATCACCGAGGTGGCCTGGGGACAGCACGATCTGGCCGCCTTCCTGGGGAAGGCCGGATTCACTCCATGTCAACGCCTCTGCCTCGAGAAGGCCATCGGAGCGGGGAGCGGACGATGAGCGACCCGGCCGGGGGATTCACCTTCCGGTTCGACGGTCGTTCCGCGGTCGTCACCGGCGGTGCGCGGGGGATCGGGCGGGCCGTGGCCGAGGGGCTCGCGGCCGGAGGCGCCGAGGTCCACGTGTTCGACCGGGAGGCCGCCCCGGCCGCGGGGGGCATCTCCTTCCACGCGGTGGACATCACCGACGCCTCGGCCGTCTCCCGCACCGTCGCCGCCCTCCCGCGGGCGCCCCTGCTCCTCGTCAACAACGCCGGAATCACGCGCGACCGCAGCCTGCTCCGGATGAGTGACGAGGAGTGGCGCTCGGTCATCGAGGTGAACCTGGGTGGGGCCTTCCACCTCATCCGGGCCGTCGCACCGGGCATGGTGGCGGCCGGCTACGGCCGGATCGTCAACGTGACCTCCATCAACGGCCTGCGCGGGAAGTTCGGCCAGGGGAACTACGCTGCGTCCAAGGGAGGGCTGATCGCGCTCACCAAGACTGCCGCCCGCGAGCTGGGGCCGAAGGGCGTGACGGTGAACGCCGTCGCCCCCGGGATGGTGCTCACCGACATGGCGCTCGCGCTCCCGGAGGAGTTCCGTGCGAAGGCCCAGGAGGAGAGCGTCCTGAAGCGGCTTCCCGATCCGTCGGACATCGCCGCCGCCATCCTCTTCCTGCTCTCGGACGCGGCCCGCACCATCACCGGCGAGGTGCTGAAGGTGGACGCCGGCCAGTACATCTGATCGCGGCTATCGCGGGCGAGCGAGTTCCCGCAGCGCCCGGCCGACGTACTCGCGCGCCGCCCCCTTGCGCCACCCCAGCGCGAAGTCGGTGTTCTGGAGCGGCTTCGCCACCTGGGCCGCGAGCCGCGCAGCCTCGGTCACCGTCTCCTCGTCGGTGAGCCGTCGCCCCAGGAGGAAGGCCGCCGCGGCGGTCGCCTCCTGCGGCCGGGAGCCCACGCCTCCGAGGAAGATCCGCGCCGCCTCCACGACGCCACCGGAACCGAGCCGGACGCGCGCGGCGACGCCGAGCACCGGGAAGTCGATCGCCTCGCGGCGGCGCAGCTTCAGATAGACCGAACGCTCGTCGGGGCGCGGGGAGGGGAGGTGGATGGCGGCGAGCACCTCGCCCCGGGCCTTGGTGAGATGGCGGATGCCGTCGTCGGCGAAGAGGTCGGGGACGGGGATGCGCCGTTCCCCCGTCCGCGACGCCAGGGTGACCTCGGCGCCCAGCGCGCAGAGGACGGGAGCCGTGTCGGAGGAGCTGACGGCCCAGCAGCGGGTGGACCCCGGCGCCACCCAGCAGGTGTCGCCGTCCTTCTTCAGGCAGAACCCGATCGACTTGCGCCACGCGTGGGTCTGGTTCCAGTAGGTGCAGCGGGTGTCGAGGCAGAGGTTCCCGCCCAGGGTCCCCACGTTGCGGAGCGGGGGCGACCCCACCAGCGAGGCGGCCCGGGCGAGCGCCGGCCAGGCCCCAGTCACCGCCCCGTCGCCGGCCAACTCGCAGAGTCGCGTCGTGGCGCCGAGCGTGAGCCCGGCGATCGCATCGCCGGAGCGTGCACGGAGCTCGGGCACGGTGCGGAGTCCCACGAGCGCCGCGGGGGTCTCCTGGCGCCGCTTCATGCTGGGCAGGAGGTCGGTGCCGCCGGCGAGGAGCGCCGCGTCGGGGCCGACGTCGGCGAGGACGGCCGTGAGTTCGGGCAGGGTGCGCGGAGCCAGGTACCGGAATCGCGGGAGCCGCATCATGGCTTGCCCTCCCAGGGTGGCGCGACCCGGACCGGCTCGGGCCACGGGACTTCAGGGAACGTGGTGGGACCGAACCGGCGCGACGGGTCCCGGAGGGCGGCGAGCACCTTCTCCGGCGTCACGGGCGACTCGTCCACCCGGACCCCGACGGCGTCGTGGACGGCGTTCGCCACCGCGGGAGGGATGGGCAGGAGCGGGCCCTGCCCGACCTCCTTGGCGCCGAACGGCCCGTTGGGCTCGGGGTTCTCGACGAGGATGGTCTCCACCGCGGGCATGTCGAGCGAGGTCGGGCTCTTGTAGTCGAGCATCGACGGCCCCCGGTGCACGAGCGCCGAGGAGAGCCTGGGCGGGAGCCGGCAGAAGGCCTGCTCCTCCATGAGGACCTCGCCGAGCCCCATGTAGACCGAGCCCTCCACCTGGCCGCGCACCGCGACGGGGTTGAGCGCACGCCCGATGTCGTGGGCGATCCAGACCTTCACCACCCGTACCACGCCGGTGGCCTCGTCCACCGCCACCTCGACCACGGCGGCGCTGTAGGAGTAGGCGGGGGATGGGCCGACTCCGCCCCCCTTGAACCGGGCCTTCGGCGTCGGGGGTCGGTAGCTCCCCGTCGTTCCCACCGTCCCCCCCGCGGCCTCGGCGAGCTGGACGGCCTGGGCGAACACGATGGAGCGGGACGGGTCGGAGACGTCGAAGAGCTTCCCGCCGCCGAAGCCGACCCGCTCGGCCGGGATCTCCAGCCGGGTGGCCGCCGCTGCGGCGAGCCTCTCGCGGGCCCGGGAAGCAGCGTCCACGGCGGCGTTCCCCATCATCAGGGTGACCCGCGAGCTGTAGCTTCCCAGGTCCACCGGAGCGAGGGAGGTGTCGCCGGTCACCACCTTCACGTCGGAGGGGAGGAGTCCGAGCACCTCGGCGACGAGCAGCGCCAGCACGTTGTCGGAGCCCTGCCCCACCTCGGTGGAGCCGCAGAAGGCGGTGACGCCGCCTCCGCGGTCGAGCAGGAGCTGGACGCCGCTGTGGGGCATGTCGTTGAAGTAGATGGGGAGCCCGGCCCCGCACATGTAGGCGGACGAGGCGATGCCGAGGCCGCGCCCCCGTCCGAGCTTCCCGCGCCGCTCCCTCCATCCCGAGGCGGCGACCACCGCCTCGAGGCAGCGCACGAGCCCGGTCGTCCGGATCTCGAGCCAGTTGGCGGTGAGCGTGTCCGGCTGCGTGGCGTTCTCGATCCGCCACTCGGCCGGATCGCGCCCGATCTGCTCGCAGATCTTGTCGATCTGGACCTCCAGCCCGAAGCGGGGCTGGGGCGTGCCGTGACCGCGCTTGGGTCCGCAGGGCGGCTTGTTCGTGAAGGTGCGGCAGCCCCGGAACCGGTACCGATCCATCCGGTAGGTCACCGTCTCGAGCGCACCCGTGTAGAAGGTGGAGGCCACGCCGTAGCTGCCGTAGGCGCCCCCGTCGAGGAGGGTCTCGACCGAGTGGCCCAGGATCCGGCCGGACCGGTCGATGCCGGTGCGCATCCGCATGAGGACCGGATGGCGACCGCGGTGGCAGAGGAAGACCTCCTCGCGGGTCAGCGCGATCTTCACCGGCCGTCCGGTGAGGAGCGCCGCCCGGGCGGCGACGATCTCGTGGTTGAAGGGGTCGGTCTTGCCCCCGAAGCCGCCGCCCTGGGGAGGGGCCAGCACCCGGATGCGGGCCGGGGGCAGGCCGAGCACCCGGGCCGCGGCGCGGTGCAGGTAGTGCGGGGTCTGCGTGCTCGAGGCGATGGTGAGCAGCCCGTCGGGATCGACGTAGGCGAGCGTGGCGTGCTGCTCCATCGCGAGGTGGGTGTTGCCCTGGTAGAAGAAGAGGTCCTCGAAGACCCGGTCGGCTCCGGCGAGAGCGGCGGGGACGTCCCCGAAGTCGAGCGCGACCGCCTTGTGGACGTTGCCCCCGTCGCCGTAGTCGTGGATGCGGGGCTCGGGCGTCGAGAGCGCCTCCTCGGGGGAGGCGATGGTGGCGAGCGGCTCGTACCGGACCTCCACGAGGGCCGCAGCCTCCTCGGCGGAGAGCTCGTCGTCGGCCACCACGGCGGCCACCGGATCACCCACGAAGCGGACCTTCCCGACGCAGAGGGCGTGCTCGTCCTGCGAGACCGGGAGGATGCCGAAGGGAACGAGGAAGTCGGCGCCGGTCAGGATGGCGCGGACCCCTTCCATGCCGCGTGCCGCAGCGGTCTCGACACCGAGGATGCGCGCGTGGGGAAGGCTCGCGCGCACGAGCTTCAGGTGGAGCATCCCGGGCAGGGAGAGGTCGTCGGCGAAGAGGGTCTCCCCCGTCACCTTCCCGCGCGCGTCGATGCGGCGGAGGGGTCGCCCGACCGCGCTGCCGGTCCTGCCGTCACCGGGCGTCATCGGGCACACTCCGATCGGCGGCGGGGAGGCGGGGCGGGGAAGGGGGCTCGCCGCGGAGGACCCGCGCAGCCGACTCCACCGCCTCGTAGATCTGGAGGTAGCCGGTGCACCTGCAGAGCTGGCCGGAGAGCGCCTCGGCGATCTCCTCCCGGGTGGCGCTGGGATTGCGATCGAGCACCCAGCGCGCGGCCACCAGCATTCCCGGGGTGCAGTAGCCGCACTGGGTGGCGCCGTGGTCGGCGAAGGCGGCCTGGAGGGGGTGCAGTTCCGGGCCGTCCCGCAGCCCCTCCACGGTGGTGACGTGGCGCCCGTCGCACTCGACCGCAGGGACCAGGCAGGAGAGGGCGAGATCGCCATCCAGCAGCACCGCGCAGGCGCCGCACTCCCCCAGCTCGCAGCCGTGCTTCGTGCCGGTGAGGCCGAGGTCCTCCCGGAGCAGCTCGAGCAGCGTCTTCCACGGGTCCACGAGCAGCTCGCGCGGCTGCGTGTTCACTATGAGTGAAATACGGGACCGGGCCCTCGGTCCGTGCTCCGGGACCGGACCGGCGGGGCTCACACGGCCTCCAGCACGAGCGCGATCCCCTGGCCACCCCCGATGCACATGGTCACGAGGCCGTAGCGCTTCCCCGTGCGGCGGAGCTGGTAGGCGCAGGTGAGGGTCAGGATGGCGCCGGTGGCGCCGAGCGGGTGGCCGAGCGCGATGGCGTTCCCCATCCGGTTCACGCGGTCCGGATCGATGCCCATCTTCGCGAAGCCGCGGATGCAGGCGAGCGCCTGGGGGGCGAAGGCCTCGTTGAGCTCCACCACGTCCACGTCGGCTCCGCGGATCCCGGCGCGCTTCAGCGCCCGCGCCGTCGCCGGCACCGGACCCCACCCCATGATCTCCGGGGCGCAGCCTGCCACGCCCACACCGGCCAGCCGGGCGAGCGGCCGGAGCCCGGCCCGCGCGGCGTCCGACTCCTTCCCGATCACCATCGCCGCGGCCCCGTCCACCACCGCGCTCGCGTTGCCGGCCGTGACGATGCCCCCCTGCTCGAAGGCGGCCGGGAGTCGGGCCATGGCCTCCATGCTGGGCTGCTCCAGGATGTGGGTGTCGTACCGGACCGTCTCGGCGGAAGCGGCGCCGTCCCGCTGCACCTGCACCGGGGCGATCTCCTCGTCGAACCAGCCGGCATCGCGGGCCGCCTTCGCGTTCACGTGGGAGCGAAGGCCGAAGGCGTCGGCCTCCGCGCGGGTGATCCCGTGGCGGCGGGCCAGTTCCTCGGCCGTGTTGGCCATGGAGAGGCGCGCGCTCGGGTCGTAGAGGCCGGCCAGCAGGACGTCGGCGAGGTACGTGCCGGCGGGCAGGGAACGGGCCTCCACCGGGCCGTACTTCTGGACCGCGTCGCCCACCTTCCTCCCGCGCAGACCGTAGGCCGTGAAGGGGTACTGCATGCTCTCGGCCCCCCCCACCACGGCGAACGGGCGGTCGGGATCGTCGCGCAGCCCGGCGGTGAGGATCTCGGCACCCACCGCCACGGCCTCCGCGCCGCTGCCGCAGATGCGGGCCACGGTGAGGGCCGGGACGTCGTGGGGGAGCCCTCCGCGCCAGCGCATCCCCTGGGCCGCGTAGATCGAGTCGCGGTGGCTGTGCTGGGCCATGCCCATCACCACGTGGCCGATCCGGTCGCGCGGCACCGGGGTGCTCGAAAGCGTCGCGGCGATGGCCATGCCGCCGAGCTGCGTGGTGGAGAAACGGGAGAAGAGGCCGGGCTCCCGGTTCTGGTGGAGGATGTCGGCGCGCGGCAACCGCCGCCCACCGTCCAGGATCACGATTCCGTCGCGGTTCGCCATGGCGTCCCCCGTCACTCGTTCAGGAAGACCGCGGGGACCCGCGGCCCGTTCTGGATGAAGTTCTTCATGCCGATGTCCATGTCCACCGTGCCCTTGCACCGGCCGAACCCGCGGCTCTCGACCGCCAGCCCCTCCGGGAGCGGCAGGCGCAGCCCCTCCGAGATGACGCTGCAGAGGATGGCGTCGATGGAGAGGGAGCGGTGCCCGATGTCCACCGGCGCGAGCCGATCCGGAACCTTCGTGGGCGCCGGGTCCATCGGAGCGAGCCGGACCTCTCCGGCGAGGTGGCGCCGCAGCAGCGCCTTGGCGGCCCCCACCGGGTCGGTGGAGGGAGCGCCGGTGGCCCATCCCCAGGCGCAGGCCTCGGCGGACGACGCGGTCCGGCCGGTGCGGAGGAGCTCGCTCCCCCGCTCGATCCCGACGAGGCGCGGGAGGCGCTGGGTGCCCCCGTAGCCGGGGATGATCCCCAGGTTCACCTCCGGTTGACCCATCACGAGCTGCGTGCCCACCACCCGCGCGTGGCAGGCCATGGAGAGCTCGGCACCCCCGCCCAGGACCGGGCCGTCCACAGCGGCCACCACCGGCTTGGGGAAGGCGGCGATCCGATCGAGCACGCGCTGGCCGGTGGAGGAGGAGCGCTCGCAGTCGGCCACGTCCTTCAGGACCGCGAGTTCGGTGATGTCGGCCCCGGCGATGGCCCCGTCGAAGCTGGTGAGCACGATGCCCCGGACCGCCGCGTCCTTCGCGAGGGCGTCGAAGGCGAGGCCGAGTTCCCGGATGGTCCGCTCCGAGAGGGCGTTTCGCGCCTCGGGCCGGCGCAGCATGACCACCGCGAGCTCGCCGTCCCGCTCCACCTGCACGTCGCGGAGGAAGCGGGTGGGGCGCCTCTCGAGCAGGCTCCGCGGCACCTCGAACCCGGGGTGTGCGTCCGCGTAGGAGGTGCAGATGCGGTGAACCTCGTCGGCGCCGAGCGTGTGGGCGAGGTCGAGGAGTCCCACCCGGAAGCCGAGGGCGTTCCGGGTGAGCCAGTCGAGGTCGGAGGGCTCGCAGATGTCGTTGTCGGCCACGAATGCCGTACGTGCGAGCAGCACGGCCAGGATCCGATCGCGCACCTGCCCGGCCACCTCCGGCGCGCAGGGCTCGCGGGTGGGTTTCCCGGCCACGTGCCAGGGGTTCGTGCCCTGGGTGGTGAAGATGGGAGGAGGGGAGAACCATGGGGTGCCGCCCGGCGCGTCGCGCATCAACTCCAGGCAGTGCACGTTGAGCGGATTCCCCGCCGTGAGGTCCATGACCCAGAACGGGCCGCCGCCCCCCACGGCCTGGTCCACCACCTCGTCCACCTGGGCCGGGGTGGCGATCCCCTCGGCGAAGATGCGGGCCGCCTCGGCGCAGTAGTTCACGAAGATGTCGTCGGCGGCGAAGCAGGGGACGTCGGCGGTGACGATGGGGACCTTGCCCAGCGTGCGCAGCGTGGTGAGCATCCGCGCGCCGAACACCGCGTCGCCGGAGAGGACCACCTCGATGGGGAGCGCGCGCCAGGCCGGGAAGAAGGGGTGGTTCACGAAGCATCGCTCCGGCCGGACCGCGTCGGCGGCGATGCGGGCCCGGGGGATGCCGGAGGTCGCGAAGCCGATCAGGCAATCGGGGCGCACCACCTTCTCGAGGCCGGCCAGGATGGCCTTCTTGGTCAGCAAGTTCTCGGTGGCGGCCTCGAGGACGTAGTCGCAGACGGCCAGCTTCTGGATGTCCAGGGTGGGGACGATGCGCTGCCGCATCGCCTCCGCGTCCTTCGGGGAGAGCTTCCCGCGCGAGCGGGCCTTGTCCATGTACTTGCCGATGCGGCGGAGCCCGGCGTCGAGGGCTTCCTGGCGGACGTCGTGGAGGTGGACGGTGCCGCCCGAGCGGGCGATGGCGGACAGGAACCCGTAGGCCAGATCCGGACCGATGGACCCCGATCCGATGACGCCGACGTTCATGGATGCTCCGGAGCGATGGGGGTGGACAATTCATGTAAAGAAGTACCAGAATGTGTCTGAGCAGGCCAGGGCTGTGAACCACCCGGCGGAAGGGCCGGGAAGCGGGAGAGGCCGCGATGCGCATCTTGGTGCTGGGAGCGGGTGCGCTGGGCGGCCTCATCGGGGCCCGGCTCGCGGAGGGCGGCCAGGACGTCACGCTGCTCGAGGCCAACGTGGCCCGCGCCCGCCTCCTCGCGTCGGAAGGGCTCTACCTCTCCGAGGCCGACACCGGCGAGCGCCAGGTCCGGCTCCAGGTGGTCACCGGCGTGGACGGACTCGAGCCGATGGACCTCGTCTTCGTGGCGGTGAAGAGCTACCAGACGGAGGGTGCCGTCCGCGCCGCGCTGCCGGTGATCGGCGAGAAGACCTGGATCCTCTCCACCCAGAACGGGGTGGGGAACATCGAGCGGATCCGCAAGGTCGTCGACACGAACCGCATCCTCACCGGGATCACCTTCCACAGCATCCAGCACACCGGCCCGAACCGGATGCGCTACCGAACCGGGATCAAGCCCATCCAGATGTCCCCGGTGGACGGGGTCATCACGCCGGAGGTCCGGGCGATCGGCGACGTGTTCAACGCCGCCGGGCTGAAGGCGGAGGTGGTGTCGCGCGTCGATGACGTGGTCTGGCAGAAGCTCGCCCACAACTCCGTGGTGAACCCCGTCTCGGCTCTCACCGGGATGAGCTGCAGCGAGCTCCTGGAGGACGAGGACATCCAGGCGCTCATGCGGGCGCTGGCGCTCGAGATCGCCGACGTCATGAAGGCGCGCGGGACGGCGCTGGAGGACGAAGCCGACCCGTACGCGCCCATCGTCCGATCCCAGAAGGCGCTCGCCAAGAACCGGCCGTCCATGTGGCAGGACCTGGTGCGCGGGTTCCGCACCGAGGTGGACGCCATGAACGGCGGCATCGTGGACGAGGCCGCCCGCCTGGGGATGAAGGCCCCCCTCAACTGGGCCATCCTGCAGCTCGTCCACTCCCGGGAGCGGCAGGCGCTCCAGCGCCAGGAGAAGAGCGCCGAGACGCTGAGCCAGGCCAGGGCCCCCGCCGGCGCCACGCCGGTCCGGCCGCTCGGCCGCGACAAGCAGGGCGGCATGCCGAGCGGGCGGGTGCCGCTCGAGAGTGCGCCGCGCCTGAAGGAGATCGTCCACGGCTACTACACCGACCTGGCCGCGGCGGGGCGCGACCCCTCCCGCCACGTGGCCTGGTGCTCCGGGCTCGGACCGGTGGAGCTCGTCCGGGCCATGGGCTACACGCCCTACTTCCCGGAGAACAACGCCGCCCTCATCGGCGCCAGCCGCCTCACCGGGCGCTACATCAGCCGGGCGCTCGCCGACGGGTTCTCCCCGTTCGCCCAGAGCGAGATGACGAGCGACATCGGCGCCATGCTGGCGGGGGAGAGCCCGCTCGCCTCCATCCACGGCCTCGCGGAGATCCCGCAGCCGGAGGTGCTCGTCTACAGCAACAACCTGGGGCGCTACATCTCGCGCTGGTTCGAGTACTACGCGAACCGGATGGGGGCGCCGCTGCTCGGTCTTCACCCGCCGGCCGGCCTCGACGAGGTCGAGAAGGTGGAACTCGACTGCAGCGTCCAGCAGATGCTGCGCATGGTCGAGCGCATGCAGAAGCTCTCCGGGCGCACGCTCGACCAGGACGTCCTGGCCGAGGTGGTGGATCGCTCGGCCCGGGCCACGCGCCTCTGGAAGGAGATCCTCGACCTGGCCTGCCAGGTCCCGAGCCCGCTCACCTTCTTCGACACGCTGGTCCACGTGGCCCCGCTCCTGCTCCTGCGGGGCACCGAGGAGGCGGTCCAGTACTACGAGATCCTGCTCTCCGAGCTGAAGCAGCGCGTCTCCGCCAAGATGGCGGCCGTGCCGGGGGAGCGGATGCGCGTCTACTGGGAGGGTCCGCCCATCTGGTGCGCGCTCCGGCCGCTCGCGAGCCTCTTCCTGGAGCAGGGGATCGCGGTGGTGGCCTCGACCTACGGCTCCAACTACGCCTTCGAGGGGCTGCAGCCCGACAACCCCATCGAGAGCATGGCCCGGGTCTACACCTCCATCTACGAGAACCGCTCCCGGGAGTACAAGGTCCGCTTCCTGGCGCGGGAGTTCGAGCGCTACGGCGTGGAGGCGGCCGTATTCCACGACGCCCGCACCGCTCCGGAGCACAGCGGGGTTCGCCACGGCGTGCACGTGAGGCTCGAGCGCGACACCGGCGTGCCGGCCATCGTGATCGAGGGGGACACCCACGACATGCGGCTCGTGTCGGTGGGGCACATCCGGTCGCAGCTCCAGGAGTTCCTGGACGTGCGCCGCAGCGCCCGGAAGAATGGGAACGGCGCCCGGGACGCGCTGACCCACTGACGGGACGAGCGAGGTTCGCACCATGGTCGTCGCAGGCGCAGACATCGGAACCGAGTGCGTCAAGGCCATCGTGGCCACCGACGACGGGAAGGTGGTGGGCCGGGCGTCGGTGCCCACCCGAGGCTACTTCCAGGATTGCTACCAGGAGGCCCTCGGCAACGCGCTCGCGGAGGCCCAGGCGAAGCTCGCCGATCTCCGGGCCACGGTGGTCACCGGCTTCGGGGCCTCCTGCGCCCCGCTCGCCACCCGCACCGTGGCCGAGACCCTCTGCCACGCACGCGGGGCCTTCCACCACCTGCACCGCCCGATGACGCTCGTGGACATCGGCGGACGCGACCCGCGCGTCCTGCGGGTGGACGCCCATGGGGGCGTGACCTCGACCCGGAGCGTGCGGAAGTGCGCGGTGGGGATCGGTACCTTCCTCATGTTCACGTCCCGTCACCTGGACGTGCACCCGACGCGGCTCATGGATCTCGCCACCACCGCGGAGCGCCCGGCGCAGGTGGGGAGCTACTGCTCGGTATTCGCCGAGGTGGAGGTGATCGAGCTGCTCCGGCAGGGAGCCACCGCCGGGGAGATCGCGCTCGGGGCCATGTACTCGATCGCCGATCGCATCATGGAGATGGACCGGCTGGACGGCACGGTGAGCATCAGCGGCGGCGTGTGCGAGTACTTCCCCGGCGTGTCGCGGGCGCTCGGGGAGCGCTCGGGCTGCCCGGTGGAGATCGTCCCCGAGCCCATCATGGCCGGTGCCCTGGGCGCCGCGCTCTACGCAATCGACGCCGCCCGCGGAGGCCAGGCATGAACGCCAGTGCCCGGCTGAAGGAGCTCATGAACGCCCACTTCGCGGGCGTGGACCGGGCGGCGCGCGAGCGGACCGCGCCGGTCGCCTGGTGCACCAGCGTGGGTCCGGTGGAGCTCCTCCGGGCGCTCGGCTACGAGGTCTTCTTCCCGGAGAACCACGGTGCGATGCTCGGCGCGAGCCGGGTGGCCAACGAGGTGATGGGGCGGGCCCACGCGCTCGGTTACTCGCCGGAGATCTGCTCGTACCTCACGAGCGACATCGGCTCCTACCTCCTGAAGAAGACCCCGCTGCAGCGCCACGGCCTCTCCGGGGCGCCGCGGGCCGACGTCCTCGTGTACAGCACGAACCAGTGCCGGGAGGTCCGGGACTGGTTCGAGTTCTACGCCCGGGAGTGGAACGTACCGGTGGTGGGGGTGACGTCGTTCCGCGACATCGGGGAGGTCGAGACGCACCACGTGGACGCCATCGTGCGCCAGCTCGAGGCGCTCGTGCCCACGCTCGAGTCGGTGGCCGGGCGCCGGCTCGACGCGGCCCGCCTGGAGGAGGCGGTGGGGCTCTCCCGGACCTGCAGCGAGCTGTGGGGGAGCTGCCTGCGCGCCGGGGCGTCGCGCCCCGCACCCATGACCTTCTTCGACGGGACCATCCACATGGGGCCGGCGGTGGTGCTGCGCGGCACCCGGGAAGCCTGCGACTACTACCGCCTGCTCGACGCCGAGCTGCGCGAGCGGGTCCGCGCCGGCGTCGGCGCCCTCCCGCGGGAGCGCTTCCGGATCTACTGGGACGGGATGCCGGTGTGGGGGCGCCTGCGCGACCTGGCCGCACTCTTCGCGCGACTGGAGACGAGCGTGGTGGCCTCCACCTACTGCAACAGCTGGATCTTCGACGCCCTCGATCCCGCGGACCCGCTGCCCTCCATGGCGCGGGCCTCGCTCGAGCTCTTCATCGCGCGCGCCGAGGGTCCCAAGGAGCGCTACCTGGAGGCCCGCATCGAGGAGTTCTCGGTGGACGGGGTCATCTTCCACGATTCTCGCACCTGCCCGAACAACTCCAACGCGCGGTTCGGCATGCCGCAACGCCTGCGCAAGGCCACCGGAACGCCGGTGCTGGTCATCGACGGGGACCTGAACGACCTGCGCTGCTACTCCGACGAGCAGGCCCGCACCAACATCGAGGGGTTCGTGGAGCAGCTGGAGGGCGCGCCCCCGCGGGCCACCGCATGACGGCTCCGACCTGTTACGCCGGCATCGACAGCGGTTCCTGGAACACCAAGGCGGCCCTGGTGGACGGGGAGGGGCGGCTCATCGCCACCGCGGTGGTGCGGACCGGCGCCGACGTGCAGGGTGCGGCGGAGCGCGCCTACGCATCGCTGCTCTCGCGGGCCGGCCTGACCCGGGAGGCGGTGGCCGCGGTCTGGTCCACCGGCTTCGGGCGCCACTCCATCCCGATCGCAACCGGGGCCCGCACAGAGCTCGACGCGCACGCGCGAGGAGCCCTCCAGTTCGTGCCCGGTCCGCTCACCGTCGTGGACATCGGCGGGCAGGACGCCAAGATCATCCTGGTGGATGGCGAGGGGCGCCGGGTCGGCCACAAGATGAACCGCAAGTGCGCCGCCGGGACCGGCAGCTTCCTCGAGGAGATGGCGCTGCGCCTGGATGTGCCGATCGGCGATCTGCCGAGGCTGGCCTCGGGTTTCGTCGAGGAGCTCGACCTGGGGAGCTTCTGCACGGTCTTCAGCGGCACCGAGGTGCTCGGACTCATCCGGCAGGGGAAGCGCCCCGCCGACCTGGCCCGGGCCGCCTACCGGTCGGTGGCGAAGCGTGTGCTGGAGATGGAGCGGGTGGAGGGAACGGTGGTGGCCACCGGAGGCGTCGTGGCCCACCACCCCATGGTGGTGGAACTGCTCGCGGCGGCCATCGGAGCCCCGGTGAAGGTCCCGGCCCACGCCCAGGAGATCGGCGCGCTGGGCGTGGCGATGTCGGCGCTGGCCGCGTCGCGGGGCCCGGGGGGCGCATGAGCGCGATCCTGAACGTCGGCGAGGTGCTCTCCGTCAACGCCCGGCTCTATCCGGACCGCCCGGCCGCGCGCGATCTGCGCCGCTCCCTCACCTACGCGCAGTTCGAGGATCGGGCCAACCGGCTCGGCAACGCGCTCGGCGCCCTCGGACTCGGACACGGGGACCGGCTGGCCATCTACGCCCACAACTGCGTGGAGTGGATGGAGATCTACGCAGCCTGCGCGAAGAGCGGCGTGGTGGCCGTCCCGGTCAACTTCCGGCTCGCGCCTCCCGAGGTGCGCTACATCCTCGAGGACGCCGGGGCCACGGCGGTGATGGCCGGCGACGATCTGGCCGATGCCGTGGACGCCATCCGCGCCGAACTGCCCATCTCCCCGGGCGCCTACGTGGTCCTGGGCGGGGAGGGGCGCCGGGCCGGCTGGCGCGACTACGAGGACCTGCTCGCCTCCGGGTCCTCGTCGCCGCCCGACGTCCGCGTGCTCCCCGAGGACACCTGGACGCTCATGTACACCTCGGGCACCACCGGCCGGCCCAAGGGTGCGATCCGCAGCCACCGGAGCTACGCGCTCTTCTACCTCATGAACGCCGTCGAGTTCGGCTTCGGGCGGGGCGACACCGGGCTCGCGGTCATGCCCATGTGCCACGTGAACTCGGTCTTCTACGGGTTCGTGTTCACCTACCTGGGAGCCTCGGTCTGCGTCTACGACCGGAGGAGCTTCGACCCGGAGCACCTGCTCGGCGTCCTGGGAGGGGAGGGCATCACCTTCACCTCGCTCGTGCCCACCCACTACGTGATGATGCTGGGGCTGCCGGCGGCGGTCCGGGAACGGCAGGACCTCCGGCGCGTCGAGAAGCTCCTCATCTCCTCCGCACCGGCGCGACGCGACACCAAGCTCTCCATCATGGAGTGCTTCCCCAACTCCCGGCTCTTCGAGGCCTACGGCTCCACCGAGGCGGGGCTCGTCACCTTGCTCCGACCCGAGCAGCAGTTCGAAAAGCTGGGGAGCATCGGCAGGGAGATCGTGGGCACGGGACGGCTGCGCCTCCTCGACCCGGACGGCAGCGAGGTCCCGGACGGCGAGGTGGGGGAGGTCTTCTCCCTCACGCCCACCGCCTTCGACGGCTACCGGGGGCTGCCACAGGCCACCGCCGCCGCCTTCCGGGACGGGTACTGCAGCGCCGGGGACATGGCGCGCCGGGACGCAGAGGGCTACTACACGCTCGTGGATCGCAAGAGCAACATGGTGATCACCGGGGGTGAAAAGGTCTATCCGTCCGAGGTGGAGCAGGTCGTCGCCACCCACCCCGACGTCCAGGACGTGGCGGTGATCGGCGTTCCCGACGCCAAGTGGGGGGAGGCGGTCACGGTGGTGGTGGTGGCACGCCCCGGGCGGGAGCCGACTCCGGCGGCGCTTCTGGAGCACGCCCGGCGCCACCTGGCCGGGTACAAGTGCCCGCGCCGGGTGGTTCTCATCCGCGACGAGGAGATGCCGCGGACCGCCACCGGCAAGATCCTGCATCGGGTCCTGCGCGACCGGTACGCCGGAAGCGGAGCGGCGTAGGCGGCTACTTCCGCCGCAGGTCGACGACCTTGCTCGTGATGCCGCCCGGCGAGCCGTCGCCGGGCCGGGGCCCGACCAGCTTCACCTCGAAGGTCACGCCCAGCTCGGAGGAGAGGCGGCGGCGGACCTTGTCGATGAACCCGGTCTGGAGCTTCATCTCGTCGAAGAAGAGCGACCCCGAGACGTGGATGTGGAGGGTGGCCTCGTCGAGGGTTCCCGGGCGCTCCACGAAGATCTGGTAGTCCGGAACCGACCCGAGGATGTCGCGCAGCACCGTGTCCACCGCCGACGGGTGCACGGTGACGCCCCGGATGATGATCATGTCGTCGCTGCGCCCGAGAAGCCGTCGGACCCGGACCAGCGTGCGTCCGCACGGGCAGGCGCCCGGGAGGATGGCCGAGAGGTCGCGCGTCCGGTAGCGGACGAGCGGGAAGGCCTCCTTGGTGAGGCTCGTCATCACCAGCTCGCCCACCTGGCCCGGGGGCACGGGCTTCAGCGTGACCGGGTCGATCACCTCGACGAGGAAGTGGTCCTCGTTCACGTGCAGTCCGTTCTTCTCCGTGCACTCTCCGGCGATGCCGGGGCCGAGCAGCTCGGACAGGCCGTAGTTGTCGATGGCGATCAGGTGGAGCCGCTCCTCGATCTCGCGCCGGACCTCCTCGGACCAGGGCTCCCCGCCCAGCATGCCGACCCGCAGCGAGAAGGAGCCGGGGCCGAGCCCCGCGTCGCGCGCCACCTCGGCCAGGTGCAGGGCGTACCCGGGCGTGCTCACGAGTACGGTGGTCTTGTAGTCCTGCATGATCTTGAGCTGCCGCTTGGTGTTCCCGCTGGAGGTGGGGATCACCGAAGCGCCCAGCCGCTCGGCGCCGTAGTGGACGCCGAAGGCGCCCGCGAGCAGCCCGTAATTGAAGGTGATCTGGACCACGTCGTCCTTGGTCACGCCTCCGGCCACCAGCATGCGGGCCATCAGGTTGGACCAGGTCTTGATGTCGTTGCGGCTGTAGGCCATCACGATGGCCGCGCTGCCGGTGCCTCCCGAGGCGTGGAGCCGGACCACGTCCCGCAGCGGCACCGCGTACATGCCGTACGGATAGCTCTGGATGAGGTCGGCCTTGGTGGTGAAGGGGAGCCGCTGGATGTCGGCGAGCGTGCGCAGCCCCTCCGGATCGAACCCGATCTCGTCGAAGCGCCGGCGGTAGAAGGGAACGTTGCGCCAGGTGCGGACCAGCGTGGCCTGGAGCCGCTCGAGCTGCAGCTGCTCCAGCTCCTCCCGGTCCATGCACTCGCCGTCCGGCTGCCAGTAGGCTGGTGGTGCCGCGCTCATGGGGCTCCCCTTTCCGACTCCTCGTTTGCATCCTTGCCCAGGTAGGCCCGCTGGACGTCGCGGTTGGCGAGGAGCTCCTCCGAGGTTCCCTGCATGGTGATGGTCCCGGTCTCCAGCACGTAGCCGCGGTGCGCCACCTTGAGCGCGCTGCGGGCGTTCTGCTCCACGAGGAGGACCGTGCTCCCGGCGGCGCTGATGCGGACCACGATGTCGAAGATGTCACGCACGATGAGGGGCGCAAGCCCCATGGACGGCTCGTCCAGCATGAGCAGCCGCGGGTGGGCCATGAGGGCGCGCCCCATGGCGAGCATCTGCTGCTCGCCACCGGAGAGGGTCCCGGCGAGCTGCCGGCGGCGCTCGGCGAGCACCGGGAAGAGTCCGCAGATGCGGTCGAGGTCGGCCTGCAGCCCGGCGCGGCCGCCCTTCCCCCGCTGGACGTGGGCCCCGAGCAGCAGGTTCTCCCACACCGTCATGTCGGCGAAGACCTGGCGCCCCTCCGGGACGAGGGAGCACCCCGCCCGGACGATGGCCTCGGTGGGGGTCCGGGAGACGTCGGTCCCCTCGAAGAGCACCTCGCCGGCGCGGGGGCGCACCAGCCCGACGATGGTCTTCAGCAGGGTGGACTTGCCCGCGCCGTTCGCCCCCACGATGGCCACGATCTCGCCGGGCTTCACGTGGATCGAGACCCGTCGCAGCACGGTGAGGCTGCCGTACCCGGCGTCGAGGTTGCGGATCCTCAGCATTCCTCCTCCCCCAGGTAGATGCGGATGACCTGCGGATCCTTCTGGACGGTGGCCGGATCGGCCTCGGCGATCTTCTCGCCGTAGGAGAGGACCACCACCTCGTCGGAGATGCCCATGACGAGCGACATGTCGTGCTCCACGAGCAGCACCGTGATGCCGCTGTCGCGGATGCGGACGATGAGCCGGGAGAGCTCCACGGTCTCGCGCATGTTGAGGCCGGCGGCCGGCTCGTCGAGGAGCAGCATGCGCGGCTCGCAGGCGAGCGCCCGGGCCAGCTCCACCGCACGCTGCTGCCCGTAGGCGAGGCTGGTGGCCTCCATGTCGGCGAGCGACGCGATCCCCATGAAGTCGAGCATCTCGAGCGAGCGCCGGCGTACGTCGGCCTCCTCACGCCAGGTGAAGGGGAGGTGGAGCATGGAGGCGAGGAAGCCGGCCCGGCTCCGGATGTGGCGCCCGACCATCACGTTCTCGAGCGCCGTCATCCCCGCGAAGAGCTTGATGTTCTGGAAGGTGCGGGCGAGCCCGAGCGCGGCGGACCGGTGAGGGGGCTGCCCCTGGATGGCGTGGCCGTCGAAGCGGACCACGCCCGAGTCGGGCGGGACGAAACCCGAGGCCAGGTTGAAGAGGGTGGTCTTGCCGGCGCCGTTGGGGCCGATGAGGGCCTTGATCATGCCCTGCCGGACCACGAAGCTCACGTCGCGTACGGCGCGCACGCCTCCGAAGCTCTTGGAGAGGGACGAGACCTCGAGGAGCGCCATCAGCCTGGCTCCGCGGGGGCGCCCCGGGTGGGGCGGAGGAAGCGAAGCGCGCGGCGCAGGTCGATCGCAAGGATGCCCTGGGGAGCGAAGAGCATCACCACCACGAGGATGGTCCCGAACACGGCGTCGTCGAGGGTGCCGAAGTAGCCGCGCAGGGAGAGGAAGTTGAGGACCATGCTCGCGGCCAGCGTCCCCCAGAGGCTGCCCATCCCGCCCACCGCCACGATGGCCACGTACTTCACCGACTTCATGATCGAGGCCTCGGACGGCCCGATCGACCCGTTGTAGTGGGTGAGGAGCACGCCGGCCAGGCCGGCCATGGCGGCGCTGAGGACGAAGGTGCGCACCTTGTAGTGGGCCGTGTCCACGCCCATGGCGCTGGCGGCGTCCTCGGCCCCGTGGATGGCGCGCAGGGCTCGCCCCACGCGCGAGTGGACCAGGTTGAGGAGCAGCAGCATGGAGACCGCCAGCACGGTGCCGGCCACGTAGTAGTTGGCGATCCGGCTGCCGTTCCCGCCCACCGCGATGCCCGGGAGCACCGGGAGCGGGGGAACGCCGGAGATGCCGTCGGCAGCACCCAGGGTCGCGGTGCCCAGGGCCACGCTGTAGACGATGGTGCCGAGCCCCAGCGTGGCCATGGCGAGGTAGTGCCCCTTCAGCTTGAGGACCGGGACGCCGACCGCGAAGGCGATGGCCGCGGTGAGGAGCACGGCGCAGGCCATCGCCGGCCACGGGTGGAAGGCGAGCACCTGCGAACCGAACGCGTCGGTCCGGGTGGCGAGCAGCCCGACCTTGCCCGCCGCGGCCACCCAGGCCGTGGAGCGGAACGGCCCCAGGTCGAAGGTGGTCATGACCGCGGAGGTGTATCCACCCACCGCGAAGAAGGCGGCGTGGCCGAGGGAGATCTGGCCGGCGTAGCCCATGAAGAGGGAGAGCCCCAGCACCACCAGGGTGTAGTAGGCCGACATGGTGAGCTGGGTGAGGAGGAAGGCCTTCTCGCCGGCGACCGAGGCGAGCTGGATCACCACCACGGTGGCGACGAACGCGGCGACCTGGCGGAGGAGGGCCGGTCGCATGGCTCAGGCCCGGGTGGCGACGCGAGCGCCGAAGAGGCCGCTGGGGCGGAGCAGGAGGACGCCGAGGAGGATGGCGATCGAGACGGTGTCCTTGAAGGCGGTGGGGAGCTGGGAGACGGTGAAGGACTCGATGATCCCGAGGAGCAGCCCGGCGGCCACCGCCCCCAGGCTGTTGCCGAGCCCGCCCAGGATGGCGACGGTGAAGCCCTTGATGGCCAGCCCGGTTCCCATCCCGTACTGGGTGTAGGTGATGGGGCAGACCACGCACCCGGCCAGCGCGCCCATCCCGGCGCTCAGGACGAAGGAGAGCGTCACGAGCCGCCGGATGGGCAGGCCGCAGACGGCCGCTCCCACCTGGTTGGAGGCGCAGGCCCGCATCTGGCGCCCCAGCATGGTCCACTGGAAGAAGGCGGTGGTGAGCGCCACCATGGCCGCGCACACCGCCACCACCCAGAGCACCTGGGGAGAGATGCGGGCCCCGAGCAGGTCGATGGCCGAGATCTCGTTGCCGGTGAAGTAGGGGAGCACCCGCACGTTGTGACCCCAGATGAGGAGGGCCACCTCGCGGATGAGGATGGAGATGCCGATGGTGACGATGATCATGCGGAGCACCGTCGGCCGCGACAGCCAGTGGATGAAGACCAGCTCGATGAGGGCGCCCACCACCATCGTCGCCAGCACCGCCCCCGCGATGGCCAGCGGGAGCGGCAGGATCGCGTGGAGGGAGACCGCGATCATGCCGCCCAGCATCACGAACTCGCCCTGCGCGAAGTTGATGATGCCCGTCGTGTTGTAGATGATGTTGAAGCCCATCCCCACGACGGCGTAGATGGTCCCGTAGGTGAGCCCGGCGACCAGGTACTGGATGGCGAGGGCGCCGGTCACTTACCGGGCGAGCGGGACGAAGCGCCCGTCCTTGACGGTCAGCATCTCGAAGGCGTCGAGCCCCAGCCCGTTGTGGTCGGTGGCCGACATGTTGAAGATGCCCGCCGTGCCCACCACGCCGGTGAGGGTCTCGAGCGCGTCGCGGAGCTTGGCCCGATCGGTGCCACCCTTCTTGTACGCCTCGGCGAAGAGCAGCATGGCGTCGTAGCCGTGGCCGCCGAAGGTGCTGACGTCCTCCTTGAACTTCCCCTCGTACTCGCTCTTGTAGGCCACGAGCACCTTCTTCTGGGGGTTGCTGGCGGGGAGCTGGTCGGCGATCAGGAGGCGGCCGGCCGGGAAGATGACCCCCTCGGCGGCGGCGCCGGCGGCCTTGACGTAGCCGATGTTCCCGAAGCCGTGGCTCTGGAAGATGGGCATCGTGAGCCCGAGCTGCCGCACGTTCTTGATGACGATGGCCTGGGCCGGCTCGATGGACCAGTTGACGACGGCCTGGGCGTTCGAGGCCTTCAGCTTGGTGACCTCGGCGGTGAGGTCGGTGGCCTTGCTGTCGTAGACCTCGCTGAGCACGACCTGGATGCCGTACTCGGGGGCCAGCTTCTCGAGCTGCTCCTTGCCTGCCTTGCCGAAGCCGGTGTTGCTGGAGAAGATGGCCACCTTCGTGAGCCCCATCGCCTTCATCTGCTGGTAGATGCGGATGACGGCCTGGCTGTCCTTCTGCGGCGTCTTGAAGACGTAGCGGGCCAGCGGGTTCACGATCACCTCGGCGGCGGCGCAGGAGATGAGCGGGGTCTTCGACTCCTCGGCCAGCGCCTTGATGGCCATGGTCTCGCCGCTGGTGGACGGGCCGATGATGGCGATGACCTTCTCCTCCTCGATGAGCTGCTTGGCGAAGGAGACGGCCTTCTCGGCGCTGGCGCCCGAGTCCTTCACCACGAGCACCACCTTCTTGCCGTTGAGCCCGCCCTTGGCGTTCAGGTCGGCGACCATCATCTCGAGTGTCCTCGCCTCGGGGGAGCCGAGGAAGGAGGCCGGGCCGGTGACCGCCAGGATGGCCCCGACCTTCACGGTCTCCTCTGCGAGGGTGCCGGGGGCGAACAGGACGGACGAGAGCAGCGCGAGGGATGCTGCCAGGAACTTCTTCATGTGGAACCTCCGACGGCGGGGGGGGGACCGCGGGGATGTCAGACGGCGTTCAGGGAGGGAAGGATGGCCACTCCGGCGTCGCGCAGGACGTCGATGGCCCGGTCGAGCTCGTCGAAGCGGAAGATGAAGACGGCGCGGCCGCTCTTGGTGGGCGTGGCAGAGTACATGTACTCCACGTTGACCTTGCCGCCGCGCAGCAGGCGGAGGATCGAGGCGAGGCCGCCGGGTCGGTCGGTGACCTCGACGGCGAGCACGCGGGTCTTGTCGGCGGTGAAGCCGGCCGCCTTGAGCAGGGTCCGGGTCCGGTCGGGGTCATCGACGATGAGCCGCAGGATGCCGAAGTCGGCCATGTCGGCGAGCGCCAGCGCCCGGATGTCGATGCCGTTGCTGGCCAGCACGTCGGTGACGTCGGCGAGGCCACCGGCCCGGTTCTCCAGGAAAATCGAAATCTGCGGGATCTCCATGTGCGCTCCTCCCCGGGTTCCGGGGGATTACAGCTTCCTCTTGTCCACGACCCGCTTCGCCTTGCCCTCGCTGCGGGCGATGGAGCGGGGCTCCACCAGCGAGACCGACACCCGGATGCCGAGCACGTGCTCGATGGCGTCGCCGAGCTTCCGGTGGACGGCCTCCAGCGACCGCATCTTGTCGGAGAAGACCTCGGGGGTCACCTCCACCCGGACGTCCATCTGGTCGAGCCCCTTGTCCCGGGTGAGCACGATCTCGTAGTGGGGCAGGGTGCCCTCGACCTGGAGGAGCGCCGTCTCCACCTGCGACGGGAAGACGTTCACGCCGCGGATGATGAACATGTCGTCGGAGCGCCGCTCGATGCGCCGGATGCGGCGCAGGGTCCGCCCGCAGCTGCAGGGCTCGGAGACGAGCGTGGTCACGTCCCGCGTCCGGTACCGGATCATGGGCATGGCCTGCTTGGAGAGGGTGGTGAGGACGAGCTCCCCCTCCGTGCCGTCGGGCAGGACCTTCCCGGTGTCGGGGTTGATGATCTCCGGCAGGAAGTGGTCCTCGAAGATGTGGAGTCCGGCCTGGGCCTGGCACTCCGCCCCCACGCCCGGCCCGATGATCTCGGACAGGCCGTAGATGTCGAAGGCGCGGATGCCGGTGTCGGCCTGGATGCGCTGGCGCATGCTCTCGCTCCAGGGCTCCGCGCCGAAGACGCCGACCCGCACCCCGACCGGCTTGTTCATGGCCTGCGACGCCTCGATGAGGTGCAGGAAGTAGGAGGGCGTGGAGCAGATGACGGTGACGCCGAAGTCCTGCATCACCATGAGCTGCCGCTCTGTGTTGCCGCCGGAGATGGGGATCACGGTGGCGCCCAGCCCCTCGCCGCCGTAGTGGAGCCCCAGACCGCCGGTGAAGAGGCCGTAGCCGTAGGCGTTCTGGATGACGTCCCCGCGGTGGACGCCGCAGGAGGCCAGCGTGCGGACGATGACCTCCTGCCAGACCTGGAGGTCCTCGCGGGTGTAGGCCACCACGATGGGCTTGCCGGTCGTGCCGGAGGAGGCGTGGAGCCGGACGATCTCCTCCATGGGGCTCGCGAAGAGGCCGAACGGGTAGGTGTCCCGGAGGTCGTTCTTCACGGTGAAGGGGAGCTGCTGCAGATCTTCCAGCCCGCGGATGGATGCGGGGGTGAGCTTCCGCTCCTCCATGCGCAGCCGGAAGAGGTCCACCCGCTCGTAGGCTCGCGTCACCACCGAGCGGAGCCGCTGGAGCTGGATCTCCGCGAGCCGCGCACGCGGCAGGTAGTCGGGCGTGCTCACCGCGAGGAATCCGCCGGCCGGGTCGTTCCAGGTGCTCACCGTCGTTCCTCCTTCATCGATGATGGCGCGGGGTCGCCGCAGCCTTCTCGCGCCCCATGCGGAACGCCCGATCGTTCACCTCGTGAAGCCGCTTCGGGAGCGCCGCGTGGACCGCCTCCATCCATATGGCCTCCGGGATGTCGAGGTGGTGGCTGAGCGCGCCGAGGAGCGCCACGTTGAGGCTCCGCTTGTTGGGCAGCTCGTTCTCGTCCACGAAGTCGGGGCCGATGAGGATGCCGTGCGGGCGGAGCACCGGGCGCTGCACCTCCACCTGGTCGGGGGAGAGCACCACGAGGAAGTCGGCCTCTCCGTGCGGCACCATGGGGGAGAGCACCTTCTTCCCGTACCGGACGTCGCTCGTGACCGACCCGCCCCGCTGGCTCATCCCGTGGATCTCGGCCTTCTTCACGTCGTGGCCGGCCCGGCAGGCGGCGTCGGCCAGGATGTCGGAGGCCTTGATGGCTCCCTGCCCGCCCAGGCCCGCCACGACGACGTTCACGATGTGGCTCATGTCGGGCAACCCCCGCCGCAGGCGGCCTTCTCGGCGATCTGCTTGTCCCAGCCCCGGATGTCGGCAGCCGCGAGGATGCAGGGCTTGCGGGCCACCACCACCGAGAGATCGTTCGAGGCGAGCCGATTCTTCAGCAGTTCCTCGAAGCCCTTGGGGTCGGCGACCGGGTCGACGATGTCCACCTGGTCCACGCCGCAGGCCCGTGCGAAGCCCTCGATGGAGAACTTTCCGGCGGCGTCGTGATCGAGCGAACGGCCGGTGCCGGGGTGCTCCTGCTGCCCGGTCATGGCGGTGGTCCCGTTGTCGAGGACGATGAGCACGTGGCCGGTGGCGGGTGGGTTGTAGATCATCTCGATGAGCCCGTTCACCCCCGTGTGCACGAAGGTGGAGTCGCCGATGATCGACACCACGCGCCGCGCCTCGGCCTCGGGGAGCACGTGGCGCAGCCCCAGCCCCACGCCGATGGAGGCGCCCATGGCCACGCAGCTGTCCATGGCGCGGTAGGGCTCCATGACCCCCAGCGTGTAGCAGCCGATGTCGCCTGCCACGATGCAGTCGAGCCGGCGCAGGGTGTCGTAAACCGGGTGGTAGGGGCAGGCGTCGCAGAGGCGCGGGGGGGTGGCGCGCGGCGGAGGCGGCTCGGGAGACACGTCGCCGGCCACGATGCGCCGGACCCGCTCCACCGAGAGCTCGCCGAAGCGGAACATCTCCGGCTTGTTCTCCACCGGGATCCCGGCCGCGCGGGCCTGCTCGAAGAAGACCGGGTCGCCCTCCTCGATGATCATGCAGCGCTCGACGCTCTTCGCGAAGGCGCGAACCCGCTCCACCGGGAAGGGGTGGATGGTGGCGATGCGCAGCACGCTCGCCTGGGGCGCGGCCTCGAGCACGTGCTTGTAGGCGATGCCGTTCGTGACGATCCCGAGCTTGCCGTCCCCCGGGTGCTCGGCGTTGAGCGGGGAGGCCTCGTTCTCCTTCAGGATCTCGGCCAGTCGCTCCCGGAGCCGCTTGTGGGCGGGGCGCGCGTAGCCCGGCACCATGACCCGGCCGGCGATGTCCCGCACGAAGTGGGGCGCGGGTGCGGCGGGGAGGGGAGGGCGACGCTCCATCAGGGTCTTGGAGTGGCAGACCCGCGTGGTCATCCGGAGCATGACCGGGAGCTTGAATCGCTCCGACAGCGAGAGGGCAGCCTGC